>CETG01191645.1_pt1 | contig 53621 bp, 42 predicted proteins | sample 361471 | NCBI WGS metagenome assembly CETG01 (sample SAMEA2622696, study PRJEB7988) | marine metagenome | isolation source: saline water (ENVO:00002010), including | reverse complement strand
AATAAATGAATCACTTTTCACAATCTCTTCAATTTCTTTTTGATAGGAGGAAAGCTTAAAAAATAAATTTTCTTCATCGCGCCATTCTAATTTATTCAAATGGATATTACAAATATGTTCTGAATCATTATCTGATGATATTTCTTTGTATTCTTCACACCCAACGCAATACCAACCTTGCTGTCGTCCCAATCTTATATCGCCAGATGCTTTAACTTTATTATAAAAACTATGGACAAAACTTATATGTGAATTAGAGGTTGTTCTAACAAATTTGTTATTAGATATATTTAATTTAGACCATAATTTCTTATACATTAATGTTGTCTTATCACAATGCCCTTGTGGTGTAAGGTTCCTAGAATTAGCTGTCCTTTCTATTTTTTGACCATGTTCGTCTACCCCAGTTATAAAATTAACTGATTTACCTTCTAATCTCATGAATCGGGAAATAGTATCGGCTGCTATTGTGGTATAGGTACTACCAAGATGAGGACTATCATTAACGTAGTAAAGTGGTGTAGTGATGGTGAAATTCATTCGTAAGGAATTTATGATTGTTTTTTCTGATAAATTTTATTTCTTAGCATAACATATTTATGAAATGACTAGTTATCATAATTTGAAAAATTCTAATTGATTTAAATTATGATTGAGCCCTAAAAATCTAAGTTTAACTTTATCACCAAAAGATAAATTATCTATATCATTCAAAAGACAGCTGACAGTCATTTCTATAGCTGGTATATATATTATAACAATTTTAAGCCTTTTCATGACTACCTTGATGAAATATGATTCTAATACTTTTAAATTATCATTTAACCATGAAGTGATAGTAATAATTTTCTTTGAATTCTCTATTTCATTGCAGATTCTATTATTTTTCTCATAATTATGTATAGCATTCGATACGTACTCTTCAGGCAATGTTTGTAGATTATCTAAGTGAAAAAGTATTTGACGATGAGAAACTATATCAATATACCTTCTTATCGGAGACGTGACATGTAAATATACATCCAATCCAAGATTAGAGTGTCTCTGAGGTCTAGTAGATATTACAGCTTTTGAGAATTTCTGTTTGACTAGATTATTATTAAGTGTTGGATTCATACTATATTTTTTTGTGTCATAATAAGTATTGGAAGAACTCATGGATCTGTAGGGAACAGATATCTTATTATTCAAGGCATATTTTGCTACTATATTGCCCATTAATATCATACATTCAGATATTAATCTTCTAGAATTAGTGGGATAGACATATTTAATATCAACAATATTATTTCTTAGATAAAATTTACCAATTGTCTCATCCAAAATTATAGCTCCTTCTGATTTTCGCCATTCTCTTCTAAGATTCATAAGTTCGTGTATTTTAGTCAAATCTTCATTAGGGTGATTTAATTCTATTAATTCATCAGCATCCTCGTAATTAATACAATAATCTGGTTTTATTATTGAACGCGTAACTTCAAAAGCTTTTAACGAGCCATCATTATTTAAAGTAGCGGAAACGCTAAGTGCTTTTGATTTAAATCTACTTCTTAAACTAAAGCATCTGTCAACTAGTATCTTAGGTAGCATAGGCTTAACGGTCTCTAAAAAATATAAAGTCCTTCCTTGATCTGAAGCTTCTTGATCTAATAAAGAGCCTAATTTAAGTAAATCTGATGGAGATGCTATGTGAATCCATATTCTGAATGAATTATTTATCTTTTCAAGTGATATAGCATCATCTACCTCAAACGTACCAAAATCATCTATGCAATATGTTTTTAGGTATGTTAAATCTGTATAATTAGATGTTTTATCAAAATCTTTCTCAAAATCGTTAAGAATCCTTTTAATCTCTTTATTGACTTCATTTTCAGTGAGTCTCATACTGCCTTTAAAGTATTTTAAACTCAAAAAAAGAGGGGTCTAACCTTCTGGATTTACAAAAGGTAAAAGAGCTATTATTCTTGCTCTTTTAACTGCTGTGGTTAGATCTCTCTGTTGCTTAGCGGTTAAACCAGTAAGTCTCCTTGGTAGTATCTTACCTCTATCTGTTATGAATTTCTTCAAAAGATCAACATCCTTGTAATCAATAGGATCTCCTGGTTTGATTGGAGATAGTTTTTGTTTGAAAACAGAATTAGACATCTAAATAAATAGGTTGCTTTGAAGTTTACTAGATCTCTTTATAAGAGGTAGAAAGTTTGAAATGTGTGCATAACCTTTGAACTTCGAACCTTTAAGGAGTATTCAGAGGATTTTTCTAGGTTTGTCGAGAAAGTCCAGCAGAACGTATGGTAAGAGTAGAAAGGCATGCAGGAAGCTCAAGAGCGCCTTTCATGGCCAATTATTTGTTGCCCTATTAAGGACGTATCGAGCCATATGATAGGTAACTTGAATTATAATCCTACAAGGTTGAGTACCAGATGCACAATAGTTAGAGTAATTAAGACCATACCCTTCTAATATCTATTCAGTTAGATCGATAACATGAGAGTCTCAATAAATTGGTTAAGAGAACTTGTTTCCCTCGATACAGATGTAGAGAATCTTGCCGAAAGGCTCTCTATATCAGGCTTTGAAGTTGAAGAAATCATCGATCTTAAGAAATATGCCGAAGGAATAATCACGGGATTTGTAGTTAAATGCGAAAAACACCCAAATGCTGACAAATTAAGTGTCTGTTCAGTGGATATAGGGAAAGAAATCCTCCAAATAGTCTGTGGAGCAAAAAATATTAAGTCTGGAATTCACGTACCGGTTGCTATAAAGGGCACAATTCTTTTAAAAGACAATTTAAAAATTAAAGAAAATTCAATTAGAGGAGTCGAAAGTCATGGGATGATATGTTCTCTTCAGGAACTAGGATTAGAATCAAAGTCAGAAGGTATATGTATTTTCGAGGAGATAACCAATGAAAAACTACTTAAGGGTGAAAATGTAGCGAAGATACTCAACATTGACGATATAATTCTAGAATTAGCAATTACCGCTAATAGACCAGATGGCTTATCTCATTATGGTATAGCCCGCGAGATAAGTGCTGTTACAGATAGTAAATTATTGATTAATGAACTAAAAAAGACAATAAATTTTAATTTCAATGAATTTCATAATTGTTTTGATAGTAAGGAAGCTGATTTTATTTATAGTCTTACAAAATTAGCAAATATTGATAATAAAAAAGATATACCCTCTAATATTAAAGGGAGGCTAAAAAATTGTGGAATAAATAGTAAGAATCTAGTCGTTGATATAACAAACTATATTATGCTTGAGCAGGGACAGCCATTACATGCCTTTGATGAGAAGAAACTAGAAAATATAACAAATAATAAAATAAGCAAAAAAGACTTTGCTATTAGATTTGCGCAAAGGGATGAAGAATTTAAAGCTTTAGATTGTAATAATTATAAACTGAATGAGGAAACGCTTTTAATAACATGTCATGATATACCAATTGCAATAGCTGGAATTATTGGTGGTATTGAAACATCTGTTGATGAGAATACAGAATCAATATGGCTAGAGTCTGCCGTATTTCCACAAGAAGTTATTAGGACTTCATCAAGATCAATAGGAATAAGAACAGAATCAAGTACAAGATTTGAGAAGGGTATACCTGTAGATCTAACAAATTTAATATCTAATAAAGCTTCTGAACAGATAAAAAGATATACAGAATGTAAAATTATAGAAAGCTGGACTAACAAAGTTGAAATAAGCAATAAGCCTAAAGTGATATTAAGGTATGAAAAAGTTAATGAAATTTTAGGTCCATTGACAATAAGTATAAAGAATAACAAGAATCAAAATTTAAACATTGTCAAAGAAGTAACTTCAGAAGAAAACTTTATAAAAGAAATCACAATAGAAAGATGCCTAGATAGTCTTGGATGCTTTTATGAAAAAGAAGGATTCGTATGGAGTGTTTCAGTACCACCTCACAGAGCAAAGGATTTAACGCGAGAGATTGATTTAATTGAAGAAATAGCAAGAATTATTGGCTATGATAATTTCTCTTCTTTTTTACCAGATCCTATTCAACCAGGTGGATTACTTCCTGACCAGAAAATAGAAAGACAAATGAGAATATTGCTATCCTCATCAGGTCTCAATGAAGTAACAACTATCTCATTAATTAATTATGATAAAAATGATAAAAATAGAGTTAAAATTTCTAATCCTCTTTTTGCTGAAACAAGTTGTTTGAGAACAAATATGTGGCAAGAACACCTTAATATTTGTTTGAGAAATATTAATGCTGGATCTCGTGGATGTTGGATTTATGAAATTGGTAAAGTATTTAAATTTAAAGAGGACTGTATACAAGAAACTTCAGAGCTTTCCGGTGTCATATGTGGTCATAGGCAAATGGAAATCTGGACTTCTGAAGGAAAGTACAAAGGTTTGTCATTTTTTGAAGCCAGAGGAATATTGGAAAAAGTAATGTATGGATTAAAAATTAATTTTATATATAAAACAATCGATAATGTATCTCATCTTCATGCAGGAAGAACATGTGAAATTCTAGTCGAAGGTAAACCTATCGGAATATTTGGACAATTATCACCTAATAATAGTAATTCTCCTAACCTTCCTAAAGAGACATATTTATTTAAATTAGATCTGAAACTACTAATAATTTCTGCTAGTAGAAAAGCAAAATTAGTACCAACACTTAAAGATTATAATTTATATCCATATATTGAAAGAGATATAGCAATAAAATCAAATGATGACGTGAAATCATCAGATATTATTAATTTAATAAGAAAATCTGGAAAACCGTATTTAGAAAATGTAGAACTGATTGATATATATACAGGTGATACAATAGAAGAAGGAAAGGTTGGCAAGGCCTTTCGCATACGGTATAGAAAAAAAGATGGTACATTAAAAGAAGAAGATATAAAGCCTATACAAGAAAAGATTAGGGAAAGATTAGTCTCATCTCTCGATATTGATTTAAGGAGTTAACCTATTTAGAATGGTTAAGGTCTCAATATGTGTGGTCTGCGGAAAGAAATCATAAGGTTGAATTAATGAGATTTTATATATAGTAGGATCAGCTAATTCTTTTAAATCTCTAGCTAAAGTTGATGGATTGCAACTAAGATAAGCTATAGATTTGGGTTTTATAATCTTTATGTGTTTAATAATTTGCTTATTAAGACCTTTTCTTGGTGGATCTAAAATAAGAAAATCTGTACTAAGAAGTAAGGAAGAAAAAAGGTTCTCAACATTCCCGTGAATATAGTTAGCATTTTTAATATTATTAATCATAGAATTAAACTTAGCTTGATCTACTGAGTCAATATTGCTATCAACTCCTAATATTGATACATACTCTGATGATAAAGGTATAGATAAAGTTCCTACACCACAATAACAATCAAAAATTCGGTTTGATTCAGATCTTTTGAACCAATACTTTAATGAACGTATAACAGTTTCAGATAATTTGTGATTAACCTGGAAGAAAGTATTAGGTTTAATTCTAAATTTCATATTGCATATATAATCATCAACATAATCATTACCGTCTAGTTTGATATTCCTCTTGCCGAAAAGTACATTACTATTATTAGGTTGTATATTTTGTGTAACTCCCGATACACTGGGGATTTGATAGATCATTCTTGAAATTTCTGATAGGTTCTGTAGCTTTTTCTTATTAGTTATTAATGTAACTAATAAATTACTTGATGAATTACTAACCTTTATAGCAATGTGTCTTATACTCGGTTCCCTAATAAGATCTGAAGATACACAAACTCTCATAGTTTGCAATATCTGTTTTATTTGAATTAATGCAATATTTATTTGTGGATGTAATATAATACAATTATCAATATCTACAACCTGATGAGTTCCTCTTTGATAATAGCCTATATTAAACTTATTATCAAAATCAAACTTAACCGGTAAAATAGTTCTATTTCGGTAGTGAAAGAATGATGATTCACTATATTTTATAAAAGGTATAAAATCATTTATTCCAGCAATTCTTGAGAAAACATCCTTAATCATTTTTTGCTTAATTCTTAACTGCTCCTCCTCATGAATATGCTGAAGTGAGCAACCTCCACAATTAAATGCATATTTGCAGGGAAAATCTCGGCGGAAATTTGATTTTTCATTCAAATTTACTAATTCTGTTAACCAAAAACTCTTTTTTCTGAACAATAACCTTACTGTTGCCTTCTCATAAGGTAACAAACCTGGAGTTATAAATACTTCAGAATTAAGCTTCGACAAACCATTCCCTTGTATATCAAGGTCAATACAATCAAGATTGACAAGGTTCCCACAGGAGTATGTACTTTTCCCAAACGACAAAGAACTCATGTCTTACGATCTTCTTATAAGACCCATAAGTAGACTCATATGAGTCTACTTATAGACGCATGATACTCGAGCAGGAGCAGTTTCGATGTTAAGAACAAAATCACCGATGTTGCTAACACTCTATAGCTTAGAAAGGAATAAGCATTATGAATCCGTCTTAGTAATATTCAACTTGATATACGGTTGACACTAGGAATTTAGATTCAAAATTCTCAGATAAGACGCATACTAAGTCTAGAATAGAGTCTATTACTAGACTCGTTATAAGTGATTTCTATCGAAATACGAGTAACTGTCAATTAAGCAGGTACGCAAGAGTAGAAAACCTTTCATATCAGCCTTCTTAAGACCTTCTTGAACAATTGGACAACAAATGGACATGAAAATAATTAAATTTTTGACTACATTGAATAGTGAATGACTTATCGGTTGCAAATTTAATTATAAAAAATATGTTTCAAGAGGGAATAGTAGCTGTCTATTATATCTTTGCCTAGACTTGCCCTAAGACCAATAATTGGTCTCACCTGAGACGGGGGAGCTCGCCTCCAACCTCCGTCTACCTTTTTCTATAGAGTTCCTTTAATAATTGATATGCTTCATTTAATTTTCGCATAGCATCTGTTGACCCTCCAGTATCAGGATGAATAGTTAATGCCTTTGCTTTATATGATTCCCTTATAGAAAGTAAAGTTAAAGATGCACCTGCGTGTGTTGGTAATCCAAGTAACTTTAGAGCACCATGTACTGTCATTGTTGATTCTATAGTCTGAAAGGAAGTGACATTTTGGCTCCTTTTAAATTTATTTACGAATCTCCTAATTAATGTCGGTATGCGCTCAGTTAGTGATTCAATAGCAAAAGGGTCTTCTAGTACTCCAGCTAATACAATTATTCTGTCAAAAGTTGGTTTTTCCTGATCCCAATCAGGACAATACTCTCCCATTAATTTGTTTGCTGAATTCCATGTGAAGCTTATTCCGAAATTTCCATCAATATTCGGCCATATATCCCTTGCTAACCAAATCATAGCTGAATCAATAACTTGAGAAGTAGGTTCTTGACCGTATAAATTATTCCAATGTCTTCTTACCTTTTCATGAGACTTTTGTAAGATCGCATGATTAACTGGTTTTATAAGAGTATCGAATTGAAAATTATCTATACTTTTAGGGTTTAAGCTATCTTTTATTTCCTGAGTTCGATTCCTAACAAAGCGAGGTAGGTCTATTTTATTTTGATTAATTAAAGACTTTGCTTTGTTTTCTTTTGGTAATTCTTTATGAATAAAATTTACATTAGATGACACATTATCTGTTTCATCACTAATCAGAATTAATGCCTTAGTTTCATTGTATTGATTAGCAATTGGAGTTGTGAAGTGATCGTTTTTAACTATAGATGATTTTGTGTCTTCCTTTTCTTGCTCTTGAATCTCTAATTGAACATTATCTAAGGAGTTATCTGAAAAAATATCATCAAGTAATCTAATAAGTACATCACCTCTTGCTCGCAAACCCCATTCACGCTTTAATAAATCAAGTTTTTCTACATAATTATTGCGGATTTCGACAGAAATTCTTCGAGAACCCTCATATTTTTTTTCGTTCACGTAAGTAAATTGTTTTTATTATTATATTACCTTTTCATAAAAGACAATGTTGTCCACAAATATTTATAAAGGAGAAACATTCACTTCCACGGATTTTACTCAACTTTGCAAGATAAAGCAAAATTTAATATTACAAGATTTTTAGGAAATATATTGATTTCATAAAAGAATGAAAAATATATTATAGCGTGTATCACGCTTTAATTATAAATGTGCCATGATGAACTAGATCTCCAATTCTTAAATGCTTAGTATGTTTTGTTTAGAATCTATCGAAAATGTGAAGAATAGGCTTAGGTACCACGAAAGAAAACTAGCTATGCTCAAATTATATAAGGATTCATTAGAGAGAAGATTAGCAGCGACAATAGCCTCTATTGAGACCTTAGAGGAGCAAATAAAGCGAGATGAGTAATGTATTGGTTTTAACAACTTTGGACAACTTCTTCTAAGAGTGATTCAGCTCCTCTTTCCTTTATAAATAATAAATTAGACTCCTCTGTAGCCAATAAATAACCTGCAAAACCTAAAGCATTAATGCTAAAACCATAGGATTTCTCTACAGAACGAGTAATTATTACCATCCACTTATTAGAAAGAAGAATGTTATATGGTTTGAGAGGAATAGTATTATATATAGGATTACCAATTCCTAATTTCATGGATAATTCGACATATATATTGTACAGATAATTGGCGGAGATTCTAGAATCGTTGATACTATATGCGAAAATATTTCTATTAAATTTCTCATTATCTGACTTTCCATTACATAAAAACTCTAATATCCATTTATCTCTAGGACAAACTCTATCCATTTTATTTCTTGGCAATAATTGTATATGTCTGTGCTTTTGACTTGCTCCAGCTTCAGAACAACTATTGAAAAACCATAAACCAGTTGTATCCTTATTAACTAATGTAATAGCCTCCCAATCATTTTTATTTAGCCATCCATTTTGTGGAAACCAATCTTTTGTTATTAGTAACATATGAGATTTTTGAACTGGGTACTTATTTAAAATAAGTACATGTTTATTATGTATGGTGTCGATATATAAATCATCTTCCCAAGGCATAAATGGATTATTAGTACTTTTTATCCTTTTTAGATGTTTAGGCTTTTCACTTAATAATCTTCTAATCTCAAAATCACTAAAATTAAAATAATCATCAATATTTAGCGTTTGCAGAGGCACCAAAGAAGCGTTATTTAAGGCTATAGAACGAACTTTATTAGCCTTCTCCCAGTAATTGTGATTTTGCACTTTTAATTTATCGATCTAGGAAGGTAAGGTTATTCATGATTAATATAACTAGGAATTAATTTTTTTACTTTAATTGTTAAAAGTTAGTAGCTAGATGATTAGATATAATTTTATTTTATTTATTAACAGGTCAAATCTGCAAAAGCTTTGTGGAAGGCTTGAGCCCCTGGAGGGGCCTCGAAAAGAGTTGAGCAGTAATTCCAACGTTAAAAGTCTTTTAAAAGTCTTCTAGGAGCTTTGGGCGACCAATTGAGACTCTTGCTTGAACTGTCGCTATCTAGGCCTTGCGTAATTAAAACTGTATAGACCTTAAAGCCATAGTTTTAAAATTTAAAAAGTTTTTTAAGGTTATTTGGTTATCAACTGAAAACTTATAAATTTGTTAGACAATTTACACCAACTGAGTCACTACAGTTGTTTTGAGAGAATCGAAAGGCTAAAAAGGAGGTTGGACTAAAAAATATCTGACACAATTTAATGGTTTAAGGTTGACGAGGCAGAGGGTGTATGAGTTAAAGATCGAATAGAAATATCTCTTACATGGACTGGGGGTTTACAGAAGACGGGGCATTCCTAGCCCTATGCGATGCCTTTCGTGAAAGCGGTGAAACATCCGCAATGGAATTTCTTGCAAATGGAGAGGGTGCTTTCCACTTTCAGGAACTAACTCAAAATGCAGCTGGTGAGGGTATTGATCTAAGTGATTCAAATACTATGAATGAATTTCAACAAGAAGTAATAGAGACAATGGAACAACTATGCAATGAATAAAAAATATAAAATAACGAATTAATCATAATACTTGATTTAATTCTCAGCTCGTAAAATAACGAGCATCTGGATGAAATGTGATAATTGCAGTTGTACTTTGTTCAGGATGCAATTGATCACTTTCATCTATTGATAACCCAATTTTTTCTGCTCCTAACCAGGCAAGTTGTTTCCTAGAGTCACTAACATTTGGACATGCTGGATAACCAAAAGAGAATCGACTACCCCTATATTTTTGAGATAAAATCTCCTTTCTAGATAAATTAGGATCTGGAAATCCGCATTCCACTCTTACTTTAAAATGAATGTATTCAGCAAGAGCCTCTGCAAGTTGAACAGCTAAACCATGGAAATATAAATAATCACTATAAGAATCCTTCTCAAACAAATTATTAGCATATTTACTAGCTTCTGATCCCATTGTAACTGCTTGCATTGGCAAAATATCAGTTATCCCATTGTCAGAATCAGAATAGAAATCACTTATACAAAATCTTTTACCAGATTTTTGTCTAGGAAAGATAAATTGACCAAGTTGTTTTTTGTTTTCATCTAAAACTTCTAGAGAATTTCCATTACGTAAGCAAGGGAAATAACCATAGACAACTTTTGGTGAAACAAGATTATTAGTTTTTATTAGATTAAACCATTTATCAAGTACTGGCTCAGCTTCATTTTCAATAAATTGTTTATATTCTTCAATACTTTGATCCTTAGCTCTTTTCATTTGCCATTGTCCTGCGAATAATGCTGATTTGTCTAAATATATTATTATATCATCTAAATTAATATCTAAAGGCATTAATATTTTACTACCTAAAAAAGGAGCTTTTACAGGAGGTTGATTTTTAATGTGCAAAGAACGATCAGTAGAAATAATAATTTTCTTGCTTATTTGTGTATTGGTTGATTTTTGAGAATTTTCATTTTTGTTATCCTGAATACTTCTCGTCGATTTTTTATCTATCCCGAAAATTTTATTGGAATCGTCTAAAAACCCAGTAGATGGATTCCAATTATTAGTATCTTTAGCCTGTACTAAATTGTCCATAAACCTCAAATCAGTAAATGCATCCTTGCCATAAATAACTATCCCATTATATACAGAACTACAATCTTTATTTACAAATCCAGGAGTTAATGCTGCCCCACCTAGAATTACTGGAACATCAATTCCAGATTCGTTAAATGACTTTAAATTTTCTTTCATAAATGCTGTAGACTTTACAAGAAGTCCACTCATTGCTATTGCATCTGCTTTGTGTTTCTTTTGAGCTTCAATTATAGAGGCAACATCCTGCTTAATCCCTAAATTAATAACTTCATAACCATTATTAGTAAGTATAATATCAACCAGATTCTTTCCTATATCGTGAACATCTCCTTTTACAGTAGCTATAAGAAATTTAGCTTTGGAATTAATTTCTCCTTCTTCTTTATCCATATATGGTTCTAAATATGCAACAGCTGATTTCATAGTTTCTGCAGATTGGAGAACAAAAGGTAATTGCATCCTCCCAGATCCGAATAACTCCCCTACAACCTTCATACCTTCTAAAAGATGTTCATTAATAATTTCCAATGGCTTATATTTTGTCATAGCTTTAGTCAATGTTTTATCGATATCTTGTTTCTCACCATCGATGATATGGAATCTCAATTGTTCTTCTATAGATACGTTCTTCTTATTTATATTAGAGGAACGTGCTTGTTTAGTTGAAACATTTTCAAATATTGTTGTTAATTCTGTAAGAGGATCATAAGTACAAATATCACCATCAAATCTACGTTGATCATTTATAAGATCGGTGCATATTCTAATATGCTTATCATCAATTTTTGATAAAGGAATAATTTTTGAAGGTGATATGATTGCTGTGTCCAAACCTGATTTATATGCTAAATCAAGAAATACAGAATTTAGTGTTATTCTTGCAGATTGATTTAATCCAAAACTAATATTAGATACGCCCAGAACTATATGCACATTTGGCATATTTTCTCTAATTAATTTAATTGCTTGAATTGTGGATTTAGCATTCTTCCTATCTTCCTCAATACCTGTTGATATGGGCAAAGCTAGTGGATCGAAGAACAACTCCTCCTCCGACAATCCTACCGATTTGGCATCATTAAATGCGCGTTGCGCAATATTAAACTTATCGCCTGATGTTCTAGCCATTCCATTCTCATCAATAGTACCAACAACTAATCCACATCCATACTTTTTAGCAATATTCAAAACTTTAAAAAATCTATCATTACCATCTTCATAATTAGTTGAATTAAGGATTGACTTACCAGGCGAACATTTTAAACCACTTTCCATTTTTTGATATTCTGTCGAATCTAGCATTAATGGAAGATTAATATTTTGTACTAATCTTGAGACTAATTCCCTCATATCATTTTCTCCATCTCTTCCTACATAATCTACATTTACATCAAGAATATGGGCGTTTTCACTAACCTGAGATTTTGCAACTGAGACTAAACCATCCCAATCGTTTACACTAAGTAGGTCTCTAACTTTTTTTGATCCACTAGCATTTAGTCTTTCTCCAATTATCAAAAAAGATTTATCTTGCAAATAGGATGTAGATGTATAAAGTGAGGCTGCTGACTTTTTTTGAATTAATTTAGGAGTCATCTCATTATTATTATCTTCAATTAAATTAATTTCCCTAGTCATTTCAACTAATTGATTAATATGTTTAGGTGTGGTACCACAACAGCCACCTATAACTTTTACACCAAGATCTTTTATAAAATGCATTAATTGCATCTTTAATTCTATAGGTGTTAATCGATAATGAGCAACACCTCCAACATTTTCTGGCAATCCAGCATTTGGGATACAACTAGTTACAAACTTTGAATTTTCTGATAAATATTTGATATGGTCCTTCATCTCTTCTGGACCTGTAGCACAATTAAGTCCTAATATTTGAATATCAAATGGTTCTAGGATTGTTAATACAGCACCTATGTCAGTACCAAGTAGCATAGTGCCAGTTGCTTCCATAGTAACTGAAACCATTACAGGTATATTGACATTCTTTGTTGACTTAACATCTTCAATTGCTATTAGGCAAGCTTTTATTTGTAGTGGATCTTGACATGTTTCTACTAGAAGTAAATCAACTAAACCATCTATTAATGCTGAAACTTGATCAGAATAGGATTTGACCAAAGAGTTAAAGTCAATATGACCAAGTGTTGGTAACTTTGTCGTTGGTCCAATAGAACCAGCAACAAATCTAGGTTTATCTTTAGTAGAGTATGATTTTGCCAAATTTGTTGCAATTGATGCTGCCTTCTTGTTTATTTCATAAACTTTATCCTCTAATCCATATTCAGCTAAAACGATTGAAGATGCTCCAAATGTATTAGTTTCTATTACATCACAACCAACATCTAAAAAAGATTTGTGAACTTTCTCTACAGAACTGGGATTAGTTATAACTAAGTATTCATTACAACCTTCATATTTATGTCCACCAAAATCCTCAGAGCTAAGATCTTGTGACTGTAATGAAGTGCCGGTAGCGCCATCAAAAACTAATACTGGTCCTGAATCATTATTTAGCCTTTCAAGGAATTCAATGCCTAAATGATTTATATTAGATTTCATTAGATTGAAGCCGGATTCGTTGCTCATTTCGAAAAGAGGAAAAGGAATTCAATAATTTCAAATATCTACTCTTTTGATCCAATTATTATAATTCGATTCTCTACCTTCTGTAATAAGTGTTAGTTTATCTCTTAGAATATTCATAACTGGACGATCCTTTGATAGCTCAGTAGATTCAATTTTTCTAATTGGCGTTATTTTTGCCGCAGTCCCTGTCAGAAAGACTTCATCCGCTATAAATAACTCTGTTTTATCAACAGGTCTTTCAACTACATCAATATCCATATCTCTAGCTATCTCAATTACACTTGCTCTTGTTATACCTTCCAAGATATCTTGGTCCACCCCTGGAGTAATAAGCACTCCATCTCTAACGATAAAGAGATTCATTCCACTAGCCTCACAAACTTTACCGTGCATATTCAATAAGAGTGCCTCATCAAAACCACTTAGAACAGCCTCAGTCTTTGCCAAAGAGCTTGTAATATAGGCACCACTTATCTTGCCTCTAAGAGGAAGAGAAGCATCTTGCTGTCTAGACCAGCTGCTGATACGACAAGAGACACCCTCTGGAGAAAGATAATCTCCTAATTCAATACCGTATATCAAAAAATCAGTTTCTATATTATGTAATCTTGGCGCTATACCCAAATCACTAGTATAAATAAATGGTCTTAAGTAGATTGGCTTATCGGGCTTATTAAACTTTATAAATGAAACTATTGAATCAAGAACGTAATCTGGATGTATATCAGACAATAATAATTTGGCGCTTTGAGAAAGTCTCTTAGCATGTTTATCAGCTCTAAATAAAAGAATTTCACTACTATTAGAAGGGTCTGGAATTGCTCTCATCCCTCCAAAAGCAGCTGTCCCATAGTGCAATGAATGAGTTGCAATGGAAACCTTGGCTTCCTCGAATGGAACACATTCACCCCTAAACCATGCATAGGGTAGAAATTTGTGCATTTGATTGTCCAGTAGTCAAGAAATTTTGGTATCAAAAATGCATAAAATGCTTTTTTTGATGAAAATGAGGGAATGCACAGAGTTGTAAGTATTCCCGGTGAGGGTACAGAACAAGTGACAGAGCTAGTGGAACAGCCACCAGCTCCTGTCCTATTCTTAACTAGTGCCTCAACTGACATTACAACCTTATCTTCATTGTTATCAAATGATGGTTACACGTTTTGGCATAACAAACTAAGAGCTCTCGAAATATCCCACATATCTCACAAGGCACAGATAGATCACTACATAAATACAACTGCAAAAAGATCCAAAATAATAATTGTTAGGTTTTTAGGTGGAAAGAATTATTGGCCATATGGTTTTGAGCAATTAGTTGAGTGGTCTAAGATAGAAGTAAATAGAAAGCTAATAATAATATCGGCAACAGATGAAAATAGAGATGAGCTAAATGAATTATCTAATATTAGTATGAAATATGTAAGACACTTATCCAGTTTATTAAACAATGGTGGTGCTGATAATTATTCTAAAGCACTTGAAATAATTAAGTCATTAATGAAAAATAATAAAATAAAAATAAAGAATTCTGATATTAAACAACATAAAGATGTTGAATTGACAGATTGGAAAAAAGAAAAAGGAGATAAAGTAGCAATAATTTTATATAAATCATATCTATATTCAGGAGACACTAGTGTTTCAAGAATACTAAACACACTTTTAAGAAAAAAAGGTTTATCACCTAGGACTATTTGGGTTAATACATTAAGGGAAAAGAAAATACAGCAGACTATATTTGATATATGTAAGGCTGAAAACATAAAAGTAATACTAACAGCTACATCATTTTCATCTATAACTGATAATAGCGATACAAATAATAAGATAATATGGGATCAATTAAAAATACCTATAATTCAATTACTGTGTAGTAATCAGAACCACAATGATTGGCTAAATAGCAATATTGGCTTAAACCCTATTGATTTATCATTACAAATTGTTTTACCAGAATTAGATGGTAGAGTTTCTAGTAGGCCATGTGCATTTAAAACTAAATTCAAGGTAGATAAATATTTATATAGTAATATAGAATTACTAGAACCATATAATTTCGGTTTGAATTGGGTTGTTGATCACACAAAAGCATTAATAAATCTAGGAAAGCTTGATAATAGAAACAAAAAAGTAACTATAGTACTAGCAAATTATCCAATAAAGGATGGTAGAGTCGCTAATGGAGTCGGTCTTGATACTCCTGCAAGTATATTACAAATTCTAAATTGGCTAAAAGAAGAGGAATACAGCTTAGGTAATAATCAAATACCAAATTCTGGTAAGAATTTAATGCAGTTAATCTTATCAAAAAGGACAAATAGTCCAGAAACATTAAATAATAAGCCAATTGCATACTTAACCTTAGATCAATATAATGAATTCTGGGATGATATCAATCCAGATTCAAAGAAAAAAATAATTCAAAGATGGGGGCAGCCAGAAGAATCAAAGGATCTTGAGAGTGATGGCTTTCCTATTAATGGTATTAAATTTGGAAATATATTAATAACTGTGCAGCCTGCTAGGGGCTATGATAATGATACGTTAAAGGACATTCACTCTCCTGACCTTCCACCACCACATAGATACTTAGCTCAGTATTATTGGATTAGGAAATTCCATAACACAAATATAATAATAAATTTAGGAAAACATGGAAGTTTAGAATGGCTGCCAGGCAAGGGAGTTGGTTTAGGTTCATCTTGCTTTCCTAATATAATATTAGATAGCACTCCAAATATCTATCCATTTATAGTAAATGATCCAGGAGAAGGTTCACAAGCGAAAAGAAGAACACAATCAGTAATAGTTGACCATTTACCACCCCCTCTTGGGCTTGCCGGTTTACACGGTGATCAACTTGAGATCGAATCATTACTTGATGAATACTACGAAAGTGTTTATATATCAAGAGAAAGATCAATAATAGTAAAGGAAAAGTTGATTAGTCTTCTTATTAAGACTAATTGGCCGGGAACAGAGAGTTTTAATAATAATGTTGATAACAATAATCTTGTAAATAAATTATTTAATGACGTAGAAGCTTATCTATGTGAATTAAAAGAGTCACAGATCCGTACTGGATTGCACATTTTTGGTAAAGAGTCAGACTTTGATAAGATCATTGAAATGTATTTCCTGATTCTTAAAACTCCTACAGCTAATAGATTAGGTATTACACAAAAGTTTGCTAATGAACTCAATTTAAATATCGATCCATGGGCAGACGATCCAGATACAGATCCATCAATTAAAGATATTAAAAAATTTGAAAGAATACTAAATAAGAAAGTAATTAAAAATCGAGATATAATTACATATTTGGATAATAGTTGTATTAAGTTCTTACATGCTATCAAAACCAATAATGAACAACAAAATATTATCCAAAATAAATTACCTAGTATATTTTTTACAGAAACATTTTATGAATATATAAAAGAAACAGATAGTCATATATGGAATGGACTCGTAAATTCATATAAGCATGAAAAGGATTCATTACTATCTGCTTTAGATGCAAAACGCGTAAGAAGTGGCCCCTCCGGTTGTCCAACAAGAGGAAGACCAGAAGTTCTACCTACCGGAAAAAATTTTTATAGTGTTGACCTCCGATCATTACCTACAGAAGCAGCCTGGGACCTTGGGAGAAGAAGTGCTCAAAATATTCTTGATCTTTATTTACAAGAAAAAGGAGAGCATCTGACGAAATTAGCTCTATCAGTTTGGGGGACATCTACTATGCGAAATGGAGGAGAAGATATAGGACAACTCCTTTACTTAATTGGAGTCAAACCAATTTGGGAAGGAAAAAGTAGAAGAGTTGTAGATTTCGAAATAATCCCAACATATCAGTTAGATAGGCCAAGAGTAGATGTTACTTTAAGAATTTCTGGTTTATTTAGAGATGCTTTTCCTAATTTAATTGATTTTATAAATAAAGTTCAGGATGTAATCTCATCATTAAATGAATCTAGTGAAGAAAACCCTTTAGCAAAATCAGTTAGAGATGGAGGGAGTAAGCAGAGAATTTATGGTTCTGCTCCTGGTTCTTATGGAGCTGGACTTCAGGAAATAATAAATAGCGGAAATTGGTCTGAAAAAAAAGATTTAGCAAATGCATACATATCCTGGAGCAAATGGAGTTATTTAAGCTCTAATAATATCAAGGAAGATAAGGAGGGACTAACAGAAAGGCTTAAAGAAACTGAGGTTGTTTTACACAACCAAGACAATAGAGAACATGACATATTAGACTCTGATGACTATTATCAATTTCAAGGTGGATTAGCAGTCACAATAGAGCATTTATCCGGTAATAAACCAGAAGTGCTTATTAGTGACAACTCTAGATATAATAGACCTGTTTTAAAAAAATTAAGTAAAGAAATAGATAAAGTAATGAGAACAAGAGTATTAAATCCTAGATGGATTAATGGAATGATTGAACACGGATTTAAGGGTGCCTTCGAAATGGGTGCTACTGTCGACTACTTATTTGGATATGCTGCTACAACAAGTTGTGTAGCAAACTGGTGCTATAAATCCATTGTTGATAAGTGGCTAAAAGATAATAAAACATATAATTTCATAAAGGAAAATAATCCACATGTTTTGAGAGATATAGCTGAAAGATTGCTTGAAGCAAAAAATCGTAAATTATGGAATACAATTTCCAAGGAAGATTCAGATTTCCTCAAATCAGTTATATATGAGGCAGAATCAATTATTGAAAAGAAATCTTAAATATATTCACCTTGATATTAAACTAAAACCATGAGTATCAGTTCCACAAGTTGAAAACATCCCAAGTTGAGTACTATATGAATCTATTGAATCGCAAATTAATGGAGAAGGTCTCCATTCTTGAGATCGTTCATAATCATACCAAGATTCTATACCATCAAAACCTAATTGATTGGCATGTTTAATTAGATTTTTGTAATTAGCTCTATACCTAGCTGGATGGGCTAAAACAGCATACCCCCCTGATAAGTGAATAGCCTTAACAACACTTTCAGCCATAAGATAAGAGTCGACTGGCGGCATAGAAGTAATATATGGATCCATAAATTTAGAATCCAAGCTAAAGCCGTAGCCCAGAACATGTACTAATGAACGATTTAATAAGCAACTTATTTCAATACCACTCCAAATGACTGGACAAGAATTTACTAAATTAGGATTATCTTTATAGATCATATTTAATTCATTATGAGCAGCTATAGTGTGATGATCAGTAATAGAAATATGTTCTAAGCCTATTTGAATTGCTTGTAAAAGTAGTTCTTTAACAGACAGAGATCCATCACTGTAGGTAGTGTGGCAATGGAAATTATATTTGAATGGACATTTACAAGGATCTAGGGTATTAAAAATATCAATTAATTTTACTGGCATAAAACAAGTTAATATTTAGGGATGAAAATAATTCCAAATTATAAGGGCTTTTGATTCACCTAAGCCTGACACATTCATCAATTCCTTTTTAGTAGCTAATTGAATTGCATCAACTGAGTTGAAATAAGCTAATAGATCTCTAATTGATTTCGGCCCTATACCAGGTATAGTTGCCAAACGAGACTTGGTCATACGTGAAGATCGTTTTTTTCTATGAAAACTAATAGCAAAGCGATGAGCTTCGTCTCTGACTTTTCTTAATAACAAAACTCCAAAGTCATCAGGATTACAATCAACTGGTTTATTATTTAATGGGATGAAAATCTCTTCCTTCTTCTTTGCTAAAGAACATATATTCAAATCATCCTGTAAATCTAAACTTTTTATGATTTCTAAAACTGATGAGAGTTGGCCTTTACCCCCATCTATCATCACAAGATCAGGCCAATCATTAAACCCTGAATTATCAAATTTTGATGAAATATTAGTTTTATATGTATCTATATTTCCAACTTCCTTTTTTAATTTAGACCATTTCCTAAATCTTCTAGATATCACTTCCGATAAAGCTAAGAAGTCATCACTATGACCTGACATAATATTTATATTTTTAATAATATACTTTCTATAATGTTGTTTTGCAGGTATTCCATTTATAAATACAACCTGTGATCCCACTGCATCAGAACCACTTATATGACTGATATCATAACCTTCGATCCTTCTAGGTATAGTATTAAGATCCAATATTTCACACAAGTCAAGCATTGATAATTCTATTTTTTCATAGCCGTTCTTTAATCGTTTTAATTCATATTCAGAATTTCTTTCTACAAGTTTTAGTAAATCAGCTTTTTTAGAACGGAGAGGTGATTTTATCGATACTTTTCCTCCTCTTAAATCACTCAACCAATTAGCAATGATATCCTGTTTGTCTAGTTTATCCTGGACTAAAATTTCCTGAGGTATTTCAACAGAGTCAACTTGACTATAGTGTTCTTCTATTACTCTCTGAAGAATATTTGTCTTAGTTAATGACTTTGCATCTGCCGTATAACCTATTCGACCAACTAACTTACCTGTTCTCATTTGAAAAAATTGTATCGCTGCAATTTTTTCATCACTACTTAAAGCTACTACATCTCGACTAATAGTGGAATCGGGTGAAATCATTTTTTGTTCTTGATGTAATTGATCTATAGCTGATATTTGATCCCTTATTAAAGCGGCAGATTCATAATCTTGATTATTAGAATGATGAAACATTTGCTTCTTTAATAAATTTTGTAATTCATCACTCCTACCTTGAAAAACCATCTCAACCTTTTTTATTATCTTCTTGTATTCCTCAGGAGATATTTTTTCTTGGCAGACCCCTGGACATCTACCAATTGGATAATTTAAGCAAGTTCTATCTTTATATAGAGGACGTGTCCTTTGACGAAGTGGGAAAACCCTTTTTACTAAAAATAATGTTTTTCTTAATAACCCAACATCAACGAATGGTCCATAATATTTGTCTCCATAATTTCTAGTCCTTCTTCTTCTTGTAATGTAGATTCTTGGATAATCGTCACTCCAAGTAATGCATAAATAGGGATATTTCTTATCGTCTTTGAGTAATACATTGAAATATGGTTGCTTTTCTTTTATTAAGTTTGACTCAAGCGTTAATGCTTCGTTTTCAGTGTCAGTTACTATGAATTCAATGTCATTTATTTGTCTAATCATTAATTTTATACGGGGGCTCAAATCATTACTTTTTTGAAAGTAACTCTTTACTCTACTTTTTAATGACTTAGACTTACCAATATATAGAATACGTTCTTCTTCATCAAGCATTAAATAACAACCAGGTTCATCGGGTACCTGTTTAAGAATTTCTTTAAGTTTCTGGTCTTGTTTAATTAACAATTTATGGTGTTTTTTATATAGGTTTAGCCTCCATAGGACCAACCAGTTGATGAGAGATTTAAAGCTTCAGAATCCTTAATCAAGTTTGCTGATTTAACCTCCCCTACAAAAATTGTATGGTCACCATTTTCTACACTTCCCGCAAGTTCACATTCAACACCACCAATGCAGTCTGCTAGTAAAGGTAAGCCTAAATCACCATATGAAAATGGTGCTGAGTCAAATCTCCCACCCAAACCTTGTTGAGGTTTAAAAAAAACTGCAGCAAGATCCTTTTGATCTGCTCTGAGGAAATTAAGAGCGAATTTCTTGGTTTTTTTTATTGTTTCATGGCTAGAACCCTCAGATCTAACGCCAATAACAACAAGTGGGGGGGAGAAAGAGCCCTGAGTCACCCAACTTGCTGTAAAACCGTTTACCTGTTCACCATCTCTTACAGTACAGATGAAAAGGCCATGAGGGATTTTTCTAAGTAGGGTTTTTTTAGCTTCTTGATTGAGTGTCATAAAATGCTGTAGTTTCCTTTACTCTACTGAACTCAAACACGATTACGATTGAGAGAGAACTTTTATTATCATGAAAGCCTTATATCCAGGAAGTTTTGATCCTTTAACTAATGGTCACCTAGATTTGATTGAAAGGGGCTGCAATCTTTTTGGAGAAGTCATTGTAGCTGTAATTGATAATCCAAATAAAAAGGCAACCTTTTCCTTGAATAAGAGACTTCAACAAATCAAGGCATCCACTAATAATATCTCAGGGGCCAAAGTCATAAGTTTTGCAGGATTAACAGTCGAATGTGCCAAAGTACAAAAAGTTAATCTCATTATAAGAGGTTTAAGAGCAATGAGTGACTTTGAATATGAGTTACAGATTGCACATACCAATCGATCCTTAGATGACACTTTTGAAACTGTTTTCTTGGCTACAGAAGCTCACTACAGTTTCTTAAGTAGCTCTGTAGTAAAAGAGGTAGCCAGTTTCAAAGGAGATGTAAGTCATATGGTCCCCAGTACTGTCTCTAAAGACCTTATAGATTTCTTTAATTAAACTATATAATGAGGATATGACCAGACAAAACCTTAAATTCCTCGAATATATTGATCTACTTGAGGAATTACTACTTGACTCCTCGAGAATCCCATTTACTAGTAACAGACTAGTTGACGAACAAGAAGCTATTGAAATCCTAGATAAGATAAGGGAATTACTGCCTAAAGAGGCAATAAAAGCTAGCGAATTAATAAAAGAGGCAAGCGTAATTCACGAAGAGACCGCAAGAAATGCTAAAGATATTATCGATAATGCAAAGAGACAAAGAGATAAAATTGTTGACCGTTATTCAGTTAAAGAAGAAGCAGAAAGACAAATTTCAGACATTAAAATGCAGGCATATAATCAATCAGAAAAAATTATTCAGAAAGCCAATTTAATAGCTTCGGATAAGGAAAAATCGATGCGAATTAAACTAGTAAATATGGAACAAGAGTATCTCCAAAAAACTCAAATATTAGAAAAACAACTTCTAGAGAGGAAAAATGAATACGATAACAAGTCAATAGCAATGAATATCAATCTAAAAAAACAACATGATAGAAAAGTAAATGAAATACTAAAGGACTTAGAAGAATTTAAAAATGAATCGATTTTGGCAAGACAAACAGCAATTGATGAATCTAACAAGATTAAGAATGAAGCTTTATCTATACATCAAGCAACTAAGCTAGAATGTGACAAATTAATTATCCAAACTAAAAAAGATGTAAACCTAATGAAAGAGGGTGCTAATAGTTATGCTGATAAAACATTAACAGATTTAGAGAGCACATTAAACAAGCTAAATAAAATAATAATTGAAGGTAAAAGGCAGTTGGACCCTAATAAAATTTAATTTAACTAAATAACATAGGTTTGTTTAAATTAAGCAAACATTTGAGGAGCTAATAAAGGACATTATTTCAACTAATTTATCCATTGACTTAGGGCTATTCTCGCTAAGAATACTTATATTAAGCTTTTGTTTTTTTGACTGAAGATATCCAGATAGAGACTTTACACCACTTAATGTACCAGTTTTTCCATAGAATTTAAAATTATTATTATAATTGAATTCATACAACGTTCCTCTTTGATTAGGTATAGCAAACGAAGAGATAAGATAATCAAAGTTATTTTGCTTAGACATTAACCATAGAAAACTAGCCATAGTATTTGAGGTCGTTCTATTATTTCTTGATAAACCGCTACCATCTGCAATTAAAGTATTTGCGAAGTTAATATTAAGTGAATTTAACCATTGTGCTAATTTCTTAGTAGCAATATCATTGTCCCAGGTATTTGAAGCGTGTCTTAATAATACTTCCGCTGTGAAATTATGACTTTCTGAATTTGAAAGGCTTAGTAGAGATTGCATTGGGGCAGAAGATAAAATATTAACTATATTTGGTTTATTTGTAAATTTGACATTAGTTACTGGTATAATGTCTAAATAATTTATATAATTATAATTAATATTATTTTTTATGTGTATAGTGAAATTATCGATTGGAGAAAGTGTTACGTCAGAATTAGAAAGGATAGAAAGTCTTGTTATGGGTGCTCCATATGTTTCTTCTCTATCATCAGAACTCCATGTGACTGGCCACCATAATGATGGCCTCTCTTCATGGATATATAGTTTGATAATTTTATTATTTGTATTAGAAATACTTTTATTTAGATATTTCGAAATAAGCTTGAAATAACTTTCACTTATATCAGGATCACCTCCACCATAAATAATAAAGTCACCGTTATTATTTTTTATTAGATATGTTTTAATCCTAAAGTCCTTACCAAGCTTATTTAAGGCAAAAGCTGTAGTATAAATTTTATTATTAGATGCTGGGATCCTAGGAATATCACCATTTATATTAACGATTATTCTTCTTTTATCATCAATAACACTAATAGACCAATTATTTTTTTCTAAAGAAATTAAATCCTCTATGCCAGATTGTAATTCGTTACAAATATCTATATCTGGTAAAGGCCCTTTGATTCTCGATTTAAAAAGATAAAACTTATTAACAAAATAATAATTTATATTGTCAAAATAAAAAAAACCTAAAAGGAATAAAATAAATAAAATTATCTTATAATTGAAATTTATTTTCATACTAATTCATGTTAAAGAGTGACTCATCTATCTCTTCTAAAGTTGGTTTAACAGAATATTTATCTAAAAATATATATCCATTATCAGTATTCATGAACAAGAGCCAATCATCAGGATAATGATGAAGTATTGCTCCATTATTTATAGGTTCTAGCCAAAAAATGTTAGTCCAAGAACGAATAAAATTTCTCCTTCTATCCCTACCCACACTTCCAATCCCAACAATAGGATCTTCAAGAATACCATTTAGCATTAGAATAGGTGAATTACAAATCGAACAAAGTTTTGAGAATTCATCATAATCATAATGTCTTGGATTTACTGCTAAGTAAATAACTAAATCAGATTCGTCTAATTTAGACTTATTAAAATCCTTAAAAGAAATATTTTCTATATCAAATCCTGTTGATTTTTGTTTAGCTAGAGCTGTTGAACCAGCGTCTGGCCATAATATTTTGATTTTATATTTATTATCCCGAATTGATTTTGCCAACCTAAGGGCTATAGGTAGTAGTCGAAGTCCTTCAAAACGTATATCTATTGAATATCTATTACTTATATTAGTTTTAATAGCCAGAAATAATGAATTCATTAACATTAATTCTGCTTCCGCTAAATCAGCTGGAAGTCTATGTTTTATTCCTGTCATTATTTAAAACTTAGCTGCATAGTTTAATAGATTCGAGCAAATAATTAGGTATATCACGTAACGCTTCCATCGTTAACCATGGTCCAAGACTGAATCTGACTCCAGATGATCTTAAATTTTCAGGAAAATTCATAGCCGTCAAAACAGGACTGTCAGAGTGACTAAATGATGAACAGGCACTACCACTACTTGATAGTACTCCAAAGTCTGAAAGTTTTCTTACAATACTACGACCAGAAACTACATTGTTATTAGTTGATTTTATAACAAAAGATATGTGATTAGATAACCTTGAGATTGGATGCCCAGTAAATTCAATTTCATTAATGTTGCTTAACTGATTCCTAAGATAGTTTGTTAGATCACCTACAAATTCTGTCTCTGTTGTCTCTATGTTATTAAGAAGGACTTTAGATCTATACAGTGATTGAATCGCCTCAGCTAAGCCAGCTATAAGAGCTATTGGTTCAGTACCAGCTCTAATAGAATTTTGCTGTTCTCCTCCTAGTATTAAAGAGCTTAATTGAGTATTTGAATTGTAAGCGAGTAATCCAATACCTCTAGGCCCTTGAATTTTATGTCCTGATAAACTAATCATATCAAAAGGCAAATCAGATAGATTTATTAAGGTATGGTTCAATATTTGAGTAGCATCGCAATGAAAAAGAATACCTCTATCCCTACATAATTTAGCTATTTCAATAACTGGTTGGATAGTACCAACTTCACTTTGGCCCCAAATAAGAGAAACAAATCTTGTAGGTGGAGCAAGAAGCTCTTCAACCTTACTTAAGTCAATACATCCATAATTGTCAACAGGCCAATATGTAACTGCCCAACCCTGTCTAATTAAAGAATTAGCAGATTTAATTACAGCTGGATGTTCTACTGCTGATATAACAATTCGAGCAGGATTCATTGACTGGGTAGAACCTTTTATTGCTAAATTAATTGATTCAGTCGCTCCAGAAGTGAAAATAATTTCATGGTTAAGTCCGTTCATTATATTCATTATAATTTGCCTACTTCTTTCTAGTGATTCCATTGCTAAAACTCCCTCATAATGAATACTTGAAGGATTACCCAAAATAGAAAGATGTACCTCATTCATCTTATTCAAGACACTCAACCTTATAGGAGATGTAGCACAAGCATCTAAATATAATTTGCTCTTATACTTATAATTATTCATTAATAAAAAGAATTTAGATTAAAGCTACCATTGTAAACACTCAAAGCAGGGCCAGTCATGAAAATGGCTTTGTTTTTATCAGGCCAATCAATATGTAACAAGCCTCCTGGTAATGATACCTCAACCGAGTTTTGTGTATATCCGTTTAAATATGTAGAAGCAACACAGGCACACGCGCCAGTTCCACAAGCCAAAGTAGGTCCGCAACCCCTCTCCCAAACTTTTACTTCTATTTTATTTCTATTTATAATATTAACAAAATGAACATTAGTTTTGTTTGGAAAATAGGAATTTGCTTCAAGTGACTTTCCCCATCTTTCTAATGGAATATTCTCAAAATCATGATAATAAACAATTAGGTGAGGGTTACCCATCCCAACAGCATTTACTTTTAAAGTTATATTGTCAATATTAATATTAGTCGATGGTAATCCGTTCTTAAAATCTTCAATTGTAGTAGGTATTAACAATGAATTTAATATAGGTTTTCCCATGTCTACTTTAATTTGTCCGTCTTTCAAAATAGATGAATTACATAGACCAGATTTTGTTTCAACTTTGATTTTATTATCAGGATAGATATTACCTAAATGATTATCAAAGCTAAGTAGACATCTTATACCATTACCACACATTTCAGCTTCTGTTCCATCGGAATTAAAAATTCGCATTTTTAAATGATTGTTGTTTTCGACTGGAGGTAAAATTAATATAATTCCATCTGCGCCAATACCAAATTTCCTATCACATATTCTAATAACAGCATTCTGATTTATTTCCTTTTGTAGAAACTCAAAATTACTATTTCTAAGGTCTATTACTATAAAATCATTACCTAGCCCTGTAAACTTACTGAAATCAATGATTTTGCTCACAACTATAAATTGATTAATTTATTAAAGGATATAAATACCACATTACTAAATCACTGTGATAAAAACCCTTAAGCGTGTAAATTTATGTTAGTTCAAAAAAAAACGACTTTCTGTGAAAGCGCAAAATCCTTATAAATCTGCTGCAGACGTCAGTTTAGAGAGATATGAGCCATTAAAGATTGAGGCAAGATGTCAAAGAATGTGGGATAAAAGTGGAATCTACAAAACAATAGAACCAGTAGAAGATCAAAAAAGATTCTATGCCCTCTCAATGTTCCCATATCCTTCAGGCAATCTCCACATGGGTCATGTTAGAAATTATGTAATTACAGACGTAATAGCTCGATACAGAAGATTATGCGGATATGCAGTGCTTCATCCTATGGGCTGGGATGCATTTGGACTACCTGCCGAGAATGCAGCTATGGAAAGAGGAATTAACCCTTCAACATGGACTAAGCAAAATATAAAAAAAATGAAAAAAGAACTAAAAAGTTTGGGTTTATCAATTGATTGGGAAAGAGAAATAACAACATGTTCACCAGATTATTATAAATGGACACAATATCTTTTTTTAAGATTATATAAAGATGGACTGGTATATCAAAAGGAAGCATCAGTAAATTGGGATCCTATTGATAAGACCGTACTAGCAAACGAGCAAGTAGACGAAGAAGGTAAATCATGGAGATCTGGTGCAACTGTAGAGAAAAAGAATCTAAAGCAATGGTTCCTAGAAATAACAAGATACTCAAGAAAATTAATTGATGACATTAATATTCTTGAAAATTGGCCAGAAAAAGTAAAAATTATGCAACTTAATTGGCTGGGAATGTCTAAAGGAGCAGAAATTGAATTTAAAATAGTTGATAATAACCGATTAAGTATTAAAGCATTTACAACTAGGCCAGATACTTTACACGGGGTTTCATATTTAGTTATAGCACCTGACAACAAATTGGTTGATAAAATATCTAATAATAAATACAAAGAACAAATACAAAGTTTTAGAAAAACTATAAATAACAACAATAATAATAAGAAAAGTAGAATTGTTGATGAACATTCTCTTAATGGATTATTTACTGGTGCATACGCAATCAATCCAATTAATAATGAGAAACTTGAAATTTGGATAGGAGACTATGTTTTAACTGAATACGGCACAGGAGCTGTCATGGGAGTTCCAGCTCATGACAAAAGAGATTACTTATTTGCTAAGAAATATGGATTAAAAATAAAAAGAGTTATAACTCCAGATAAAAAAGAAATAAATGATGATGAATTATATATTGGTGAAGGTACCCTTATAAATTCTGGAGAAATGAATGGACTTGATAGCAAAAAAGCTAAGAAAGAAATAATTAAACTTGGTACCAGACAATTCTGGGCAAAAGAGAAAGAACAATATAAATTGAGAGATTGGTTGATTTCAAGACAAAGATATTGGGGGTGTCCTATTCCCATTATTCACTGTAATAAATGTGGATCAGTTCCAGTACCAGAGAACGATTTACCAGTTTTATTGCCGAAATTAGATCACATTAAAGAATTAAATACAAACCCTCTTAAGAATAATCAAGAATGGTCCAAAGTTAAATGTCCAAAATGCAATTCGATAGCTAAGAGAGAAACAGATACTATGGATACTTTTATGTGTTCATCATGGTACTTTATAAGATTTACTGATCCCAACAACCGTGAATCACCGTTTAATAAAAACAACGCTAATAATTGGCTACCTGTAAATCATTATGTAGGAGGTATTGAACATGCAATACTACATCTTTTATATTCAAGGTTCTTCACAAAGGCGATAAGAGAATCAGGCTTGCTAGACACAGAAGAGCCCTTCGACAGATTACTTACACAGGGTATGGTTCAATCCCTGACATTCAGGAATAAAAGGAATGGGAAATTCATACAAACTAATGAAATTAAAGACCTTTATAAACCAAAGGATCCAAATACTGGAGAAGACTTAGAAGTAAGTTTTCAAAAAATGTCAAAATCAAAATACAATGGGGTTGAGCCATCTTATGTAATAGATAGATATGGAGCCGACACGGCACGTATGTTTATTCTTTTTAAAGCACCTGCAGAAAAAGATCTAGAATGGGATGATGCTGACTTAGAAGGACAACACCGTTTTATACAAAGGATTTGGAAACTAACAACGGGCTTTTGCCTAAAAAAGAAATCATCTAAAATTAAAATTAGCGAATTAACAAATAGTGAAAAAGAATTAAATAGAATAACCAATCAAACAATTAAATCTATTTCTGAGGATTTAGAAGAAAACCCACACTTCAATACAGCAATTTCAAAACTAATGGTTTTAACAAACTACCTTTTATCAATTAATGTAGATGTTAGAGAAGAATACATTTACATAGCGTTAAAACATTTAATTGTAATGCTTTCTCCTTTTGCTCCACATGTTGCTGAAGAATTGTGGTTAAAACTAGGTTATACTGACTCTGTTCATTTACAAAAATGGCCTAGATATGATCCAGAGGCATTAATCGCAGATCAATACGAACTAGTAATACAAATAAACGGAAAAGTGAGAGGGAGATTCATGGTTAAATCCAATATAACAAAGGATGAGATTGAAAAAATAGTAATTAAAAAGGATTATGTGAAAAAATGGTTAGAAGGCAAACAAACTAAGAGAATAATATTCGTACCTGGCAAATTAATTAATATAGTTATTTAAATAAGTTTTAAGTTTTCTTAATTATTAATGTCGAAGGATTGTTCCAATTGCCTTGAACTGTATAGCCCTTAAAGTTCATAACAAGATGTCTTATTACAAAGAAAAATGATTCCTTCTGAAATTTATTACTATCAATATTAGAGAGGTCAATCTGTCCAAATTTTTCAAGATGTTCCTTGACATATATTTGTAATTCTAGTATTTCCTGAGCAGCCTTTTTACCTGCTTCTACTCCTGGCTGATGATAAGCATTAACATTAACAAGTTCTGCATAAATACCAACACTCCTCTCATATAAAGCTATCAATGCACCAAGGGAAAATTCATTAAGGCTTTTAATAGTAATCGTAATTGATTGTTTTCCTGCTTCTGTAAGGGCTGATCTAGTTCCTTGTAAAAATCCAGAGAGATGATTACCAGGAGATGGTAACTTTTGATTGGATGGATAATTATCATCTAGTACTTCTATGAAAGTCACAAAAAAGTTATCTAAGCCATCTCTTAATTGCTGTACATATGCGTGTTGATCCGTAGAACCTTTATTTCCATAAACCGAAATACCTTGATTTACTATATCTCCTTTACGGTCACGTTTCTTTCCTAAAGATTCCATGACTAATTGTTGAAGGTAACGACTAAATACCTCAAGTTTATCTTTATAAGGAAGTAAAACCATATCCCTCTTACCTTTTCCATCGCCAGAAAACCACCAAGCAAGAGAAAGTAGAGCTGCGGGGTTGTTTTTACATTCCTTATTTCTAGTTAATATATCCATTGATTTAGCACCATTAAGAAAGCTTTTAATATCTACATCGATCAAACTACATGTAAGTAAGCCAACGGCACCAGTTATGCTAGTCCTTCCTCCTACCCAATCAGGTAGGTCAAATATTCTAAGCCAAGCTTCTTCCTTAGCTTGATTATAAAGTTTACTACCACTCATTGTAATTGCTACGGACTGACTAGGCCAATTAATAGAGGAATATTCGGCATGAAACCTGACTTGCTCCATTCCAATTTTCGGTTCCGGAGTACCTCCTGATTTACTAACAGTTACAAATAAAGTAGTGTTTAATTTATCGCCTATGCCATCTAAAACGCAATTAATTCCCTCTGGATCGCAATTATCAATAAAGTGGAATTTTAATCCATTGTTAACTTCTTTTAAAGCCTTTACAAGAAGCAATGGTCCTAAACCACTACCTCCAATCCCAATCCAAAGAACATCAGTAAAAGATTTTTTCTCATTATTTTTTATTTCACCTTTTATAATTTTTTTTCCAAAATCATCAATTAGTTTAATTTCTTCCTGTATAGAATCAGTAATATTTTGATTAGGTGCTATTTCTGGATTTCTAAGCCAATAATGACCTACCTGTCTCCGCTCGTCAGGATTTGCTACGCCCCCCGCCTCTAAAGAATCCATTGCCTCAAGTGCGAGTTGGATTTTTGGCTGCAGATCCGATAATTGCTTTAGAGAAAAATTCATTCGACTTATATCAAGCCAACAACCAACTTCTTCGCCATACCAAAGAAGATCGCAAAATCTTTCCCAAGAGGCCTCTTGGGAATCAGTAAAATTTGTTGATGATTCCATCTATTGATTGCCTATTTTTTGAAACTATCTCCTCAAGAGGCAAAAAGCTATGGTTTGTATAGATACATGCAAAAATCAATAAAAATCATAAGGTGAATTAACTAGATTACGTTCAACCATTGTTCACGTAATGCAACGTTGTCTTTGGTTTCGAATTCATTTTGTTTTATTTCCCATGACAAATCAAATACTTTTTGAAAATTGCATCCTAATTTCACTAATCTGCCATGCCTTGAAACAAGAATATTGTTTACTTGATCAAATTTAATATGTATATCAAGATCATCAATATCATTTATCCTAAAATTATTAATAGCTATCAATTCATCTTTTATAACTAAACCAGCTTTAGAAACTTCACTCTTAGGATTTACAGAGTTTACAAAATATGAACCTTCTCGCTTAAAAGTTGAAAAACCTAAGTCAAATTTATCGTTTTGATTCTCAAATAGTATTAATCCTAATTCATTAAAATATTTCTTTATAGGAATTGAATCTGGTTTATCTAAATAATTAGATAAATCAGCTCCTAAGTTAGTAGAATACTTATTAATATATTCAATAATATCAGATCGGGAATATCCATTTTTAGTAAGATTTTCATCATTATACATAGAAACTAACAATAATTGTAGGGAACTTCCACTGAGCCTTAATTCAATATCAATACAAAATGCCAAGAATGTTCCTAAATTATAATAATTTACTTGAGTATATTTACTATTAGGATTAGATTTGTATAGTTTAACCCAAGCCTCCTTAGAACTATCTGATAAAGAATGAATGAAACGTCCAGGTGTCCTAAATAATCTTGTTATTTCGGTAGAAAGGTCAATATAAAGTTCTTCTTCGGTTGAAAGTTTAGACATTAGAGGTAAGAATAAATCAAAATAACTAGTAATACCCTCTGCAAACCATAACCCTTCACTTATAATAGGATTTGAATAGTCATAATTAATATATTCAATAGGTCTTAATCGACGAACATTCCATTGATGGAGATATTCATGACCTATTAGTTGAAGAAGTTTCCTATACCCTCCTTCCTGAGATAGCAGCTTCCAATTAAAATGTAAAACTGAATAATTATCATGTTCTAGACCTCCATATGAAACATCATTCATGAATAAGATAAATGTATAATCATCTCCAGCTGGAGGACTCATATTCATTAATGAACATGTTGACTCGCAAACTAGTCTTACATCCTCAATAAATGAATTAGGTAGATTAGCTTCATTAATACAAACCATTTTATGTGTATTAGCCCTAACCTTAAATGGATGTGAAGTTAGTAAACCCGCATGAATAGGAGTATCTAATAAAATATCATAGTTTTCAAAATAATAGTTATTATATTTTAATGGACTAGGAATAAGATTCCAATTATTTGGCTTTATAATATTAAGCTTATATTCCGAATGTCGACATTCTTCAATCAAAAAACAAATAGATGCTAAGCATAAAGACGCAAAATCATCACTCAAATAACTAGTTCTTACAGTTAAATCATTTGCTTCAATAATATATGATAAATCTATTTCTTTAAAACTAATGATATTGAAATTCCATTCATTGGGAGAATTCCTATTTGGTAAAATATCTTCTGAGTTTTGTTGAATCCTTAAATTATATAAATTCTTTACGTGGTCCCTTATTGTATAGGATCCTGGAGTCCAGGAAGGAAATATTAATTTTTGATTTTCATCTTTTGGACGCCATTTCATTAATACCTTGATCCTCTGAGACCAAGTGTCAGATATATCTATATTAATTTCGACCATGTCTCGAATCTATTTAGAACTTTATAAGTCTATCTAATAAGGATGATAGAGCGCAAGATAAAAATAAATCTCCGTAAGATTTCTGATTTAATGAATATTGAAACTTTTTGAGTTTCCGTTAATATAAAATTATAGACTTCTCTGAAATGTTTTCTGATAAAAACTTCAAAGACAATAACTTAATTTGGCCTTTGCCTACTTTTAAAGGGAAAACTTCTAAAAAAACAAGCCTTGGAGTACTTGCTTCAGGTAATGGCTCAAACTTTGAAGCCTTAATAGAAGCATGTAATCAAAATATCATAAATGCCTCCATTGACCTATTAATTGTAAATAAAAAGGATTGTTATGCACGAGAAAGAGCCTATAGAAATAATATAAATACGATATTTTTAGATCACAAATTATTTAATTCTAGGGAAGAGTATGATTTAGAAATCAGCAGATGCTTCCTCGATTCAAATATTGAAGCTATTATTATGGCAGGTTGGATGAGGATTGTATCAAAGAAATTAATAGAATGCTATCAAGGGAGGCTTATCAATATTCATCCTTCATTATTACCAAGCTTCCCTGGAATAAATGCCATCCAACAAGCAATTGACTACGGGGTGAAATTAACGGGATGTACAGTACATATAGTTACAGAGAAAGTAGACTCTGGACCAATTCTTATCCAAGCGTGTGTTCCTGTTGATACAGATGATAGCCATTCATCTCTGTTAAAAAAAATTCAAGATATGGAGCATAAAATTCTACCTATTGGTGTAGGGATAGCATTAGAGGAATGGGAAAAATGATTTTAAGGGTAAAAACTAGAAATTGGTAGTCCCTTGGCATCAGAATTACTTGTCATTATATTTAAATTTTGTATAGCCTGACCTGCCTGACCTTTCATCAAATTATCAATACAAGTCATTATTACAAGTTGTCCATTTCTCTTATCAACTTGTACTGATATAAAAACTTTATTAGTTTGTCTCGACCACTTTGTCTTGGGGTAAATTCCAACTGGTAAAACTTTTATAAAATCATTATCTCTATAAATTGTATCTAATACAGTTTGACAATCCTCAGCAGTCAAGCCAGGATCTCTAAGTCTTGCATAAACAGTTGTCAGTAAACCCCTTACCATTGGGACTAAATGAGGAGTGAATTGGAGCTCTATTTCCTTACCTGAAAAGTGTTTAGCCTCCTGTTCCATTTCTGAAGTATGTCTATGTCCTATCACGCCATAAGGAGATATAGACTCCGAGGCTTCTGATAGCAACAAGTTCTCTTTGGGACTTCTTCCACCTCCAGAAGTTCCAGTTTTGGCATCAACAATGATACCTACAGTTTCTACAAGTCCCTGACTAAGAAAAGGTAAAAGACCCAACAAGGTTGAAGTAGGGAAACAACCTGGGCAAGCTACTAAACTTGCTTTTGCTATTTTTTCTTTATACCATTCTGATAGTCCATAAATTGCCTCATTACATAAGTCATAATCTTGTCGTTCAACTTGTTTATTTTCATTGAAATATATTTGTTTCCAAAGATCTAATGATCTATATCTATAATCTGCTGACAGATCTAGAATCCTGACTCCTTTTTTAAGTAACCCAGGGACTATCCTTGAGGCGATACCGTTAGGCAAGCTCAGAATGGCAAAATCTGAAGAATCAGCTATTGAATCAATGTTAGGCTTTTGTATTATGGGATCATCTCTCAACTCTAAAAAAGGATTAAGCTTGTTCCACTTTTTGCCTGATGTATTATTACCTCCTAGATAGGTAATAAAGAAGTTTGGATGATCCTTCAACAATTTTATAGTTTGTAGTCCTCCATACCCAGTTGCGCCAATTACAGCGATTCTGTATGAATCATGCTTACTCTCTGATAAAGTTTTTGAGTTTTTCATTTCGTGATTTACTTCCTTTAGATACTACTCTTGTCAATAATGAATAAAAGGTAGCAGCTTAACCAAATTGGAACTCTCTGAAAATAGCGAAATCAAGTTTGATCAAATAGCAGATGCACTAGCTGCTATAAGGAACGGTGAATGTGTTGTAGTCGTCGACGATGAAAGGAGAGAAAATGAAGGAGACCTTATATGTGCTGCACAGTTTGCAACTCCCCAGCAAATAAATTTTATGGCTACAGAGGCAAGGGGACTGATTTGCTTGGCAATGCAGGGGAAACAATTAGACAATCTAGATCTGCCGTTGATGGTAGATAGAAATACAGACTCAAACCAAACAGCTTTTACTGTAAGCATTGATGCAGGGCCAGAATTCGGGGTTACCACAGGAATATCAGCTGAAGATCGTGCAAAAACTATTCAGGTTGCATTAAATCCAAAAACGAAACCCAATGACTTAAGAAGACCAGGACATATTTTCCCCTTAAGAGCAAAGAAAGGTGGGGTTTTAAAAAGAGCCGGACATACTGAATCTGCTATTGACTTATCAAAATTAGCAGGGCTAAGTCCAGCAGGAGTTATTTGCGAAATACAAAATGCAGATGGTTCAATGGCTAGATTACCTGAATTGTTTAGATACTCAAGATCATGGGGACTAAAATTAATTAGTATCGCTGATCTAATTAATTATCGTTTAGAAAATGAACGTTTTGTAAAAAGAAAAGCCTCTGCAATTTTACCTAGTTTATTTGGCGGATTTAAAGCTATTGGATATAAAAATGAACTAGATGGTTCAGAACATGTTGCCTTAATAAAAGGGGATCCAAATTTACTAAAGGAACCTGTTCTTGTTCGAATGCATTCAGAATGTTTAACTGGCGATGCATTTGGCTCATTAAGATGTGATTGTAGACCACAATTAGAGGCTGCACTTCAAAGAATTGAACAAGAAGGTGAGGGAGTCGTTGTTTACTTAAGGCAAGAGGGTAGAGGCATCGGTTTGATAAATAAACTTAGAGCTTATAACCTACAAGATGGTGGATTAGATACTGTTGAAGCAAATGAGAGACTAGGTTTTGCTGCAGATCTAAGAAATTATGGAGTTGGGGCTCAAATTCTCACAGACCTTGGAATTCATCGTTTAAGGTTATTAACAAATAATCCTAGAAAAATCGCAGGATTAGGAGGATATGGACTTAAAGTTGAACAAAGAGTTCCTTTAGTAATATGCCCAAGTGATTATAATGAAGCATATTTAGCTGTTAAAAGAGATAAATTAGGTCATTTAATAGAAAATGATGATAAAAATATAAATAAAAGAATGCTTAAAAATAACTTAATTATATTATTTTGGGATGGTGAAATAAATAACTCCCAATTACCTAAAATAAAGGAGAAAGCTGACAAATGGACGCAAAATCATCAACTAGAATTACAGGAGGAAAACTCTCCAAGATTGAAAGCATTTCTTCAGAACCCATTATTTACTTGGAACGTAAAAGTTAGAAATAGTGGTAATAAAAATAATATTGAAGTATCAATGAACTCATTAGAGTTACTAGTTAGAGAAGTAGCTCAATGGAATTCGACAAATAAAGTTGGCTTCATAAGAGGACTAAATATAGAACAAGTTACACATCCATCACAAAATATTGAGACTAGAAATCTAAATATAAATCAAATTATTCATGAAGAATTTGGTTCTACTAATTTTAAAAAATATTATGATTCTAAGCAACTAAATATATGGCAATAAATTTACTTCTCTGTGATTGTTACTTTATTTATTTTTGATCCATTTCTTAATTTCATTACAACATCCATATTTTCAGTCACTCCGAAAACGGTGTGAACACCATCAAGATGTGGCTGTGCTTCATGAACAATAAAGAACTGGCTGCCTCCTGTATTTTTACCAGCATGAGCCATTGAAAGAGAACCTTTTGTATGCAATTTAGAATTTATTTCGCAGTCAATTGTATACCCAGGTCCACCTGTGCCAGCAACACCTTTAGCTCCTTCACGGGAATTAGGACAACCTCCTTGAGCCATGAAACCATCAATTACTCTATGAAAAGAAAGACCATCATAAAAACCCTTATTAGCCAATTCAACAAAATTACTCACAGTATTTGGTGCATCCTTCTCAAATAGTTCGAGCTCTATAGTGCCAAAATCTGTATCCATCAATGCTACTTTCACTTTAAAAAAAACTATAGATCCTTCTAATCTAACACATATAGAGCTGATTCGGCTTTAAATCAAAGTAATATCATCCTAATTCTAAAAAGTACAGAAAGTAGTTTTATCCAATATCCTATGTAGTTGATTGTTATTAGTTTTTAATAGTAATTCGGCTTCTTCCTTATTTACCTTTTTTAGTAGCATTACAAGAGCTAGTTTAACTGAACCTCCTGAATTGAAAAGAGTACTAATAGCCAATTCTCTATTGACGTTAGTTAATAGAGTTATAATCCTTATTCCTCGGTCTAAAAGTTTTTGATTTGAAGTAGATAAATCAACCATCAAATTCCCATAAACTTTCCCTAGTTTTATCATAACAGAAGTAGAAATCATGTTTAGCGCCATTTTTGTAGCCGTTCCGGCTTTTAGCCTTGTAGAACCTGCTAAGATTTCCGGCCCGGTAAGCAATCTAATATCAATATCTGCTGGTATTTTAATCTGAGATTTTGGTACACATGAGATGGAGATTGCCAAGGCTTTTATTGAAAGTGAATATTCCAAACCTGATTTAACATAATTAGTTGTACCTCCTGCAGAAATACCAATGAGTATATCCTTTTCTGAAAAATTCCTTGATTTAAGATCTTTAATAGCAAGTAAATTAGAGTCCTCTAGCTCCTCAGAGCTAGAGGTAAGGGATTTTTCTCCTCCAGCTATTATTCCTTGTACTAGATCAGGAGAAGTACAAAATGTTGGAGGGCACTCAGAAGCATCAAGGACACCTAACCTCCCTGATGTACCAGCTCCAATATAAAATAGTTTGCCACCTTTTTCCAGCCTATAAACTATATTATCAATTGCTTCTATTATATCATTTAGTGATTTCTTTACTGCCTTCTGTGGCTCTAAATCCTCTAAAGAAAAAAGGTTAACTAATTCTCTCGTATTCATTTGATCAAGACCAATACTATTTGTATTAATCTCTTCAGTAAGAAGTTTAGATCTATCAGTTGACTTTTTATTTATGTAATTAGAACTTTTCATTTCAAAAAAGATCCTCTAATTTTTTTCTCATATCATCTACATCTTCTTTAGATATTATATTATTATCAATATTTACATTTGAATAGTTCTCTTTGTCCCAATTAGATACATCTCGATTTGATTCAGGCGGTACTAGATATAATCTTTCTTCATCATTAGATGGAACAAATCCTGATTCAATAAATTTACAATCATATTCTGAATCTAAACAGAATTTTTCAACATCTTCTCTGGATAACTTCTCAACAGTTGGCAATGGAAAATCCTGTGCTTCTAATAAGCCACAATATCTTTGAGCATCATCCTCATTTTCGAACATCAATACCACAGTCTGACCATTAATTTCTAGAGAATGAATTCCTTCGGCCTCTGTACCAGACTCATAGAGCAAAACATTGACGAACATGGTCTTGTCACATTTAAGGTAAAATTATATTAGAAAAACCAATTTATATTTCTTCTGTGGATATTTCTTGTAGCCTCTTATATAGCGCAACTTCAGAATCACTTGATTCTGCAGGTATAACAACAAATATTTCGACTAACATATCGCCTCTTTCCCCCTCAAACTCCATCCCTCTTCCTCTTAGTCGAAGGAGCCTTCCACTAGAAGACCGAGGGGGGACCTGTAGTGTTACAAGTCCATTTAGAGTGGGGACCTCTACAGCGCATCCTAAAAATGCATCAGGTGGGAAAAGTTCTAATCTATAAAGGACTCTCAACCCATCTATCCTTAAACCTTCATCTGTCTGGATTCTTAACTGAAGGAAATGATCTCTTCCACCTTCAGCAACTGATGGTAATCGCAGCCTCCATCCATCTCCAGAAAAAGGAGGAGTAAAAACCTCAACAAGAGTTCCATCTTCTAGCTCAATAGATACATTTGTCCCATATAATGCCTCATCAGGAGTTAAAAAAACTAAGGACTCCTTATCCTCGAAGGCCTTAATAGGAGGAGGATTATCAGGGGTCTTAGTAGGCCAATCCTTTTTATAGTTGTTATTATTTTCTAACTGATCCTCATATTTATCCTCTACTAAAAAAGAATCATTTTCTAAAAATTGATCTCTCTTCTCTTTAACATTTATATCTAATGCTATATCTAAGTATTCGTAAAAATCAGGAAATCCATTAAGGAATGGATCTTTATATTTTATTAAAGGATCTTGAGACTTTTCCCATGCAGTTCTCTTCCGTGGATCACTTAATACAACATAAGCCTCATTAACTAACTTAAATCTTTCCTCGGCATTTAAGTCGTTTACGTTTAAATCTGGGTGCCATCTCCTTGCTTCCCTTCTAAAGGCCTTTTTTAATTGGTCACCATCTGAGCCTGGTGACAAGCCTAATAAGGACCAATAATCTGGTTTACCGGAAGTATTCATTATCCCATGGATCTACGTTACGCCTTCTATCCGATCCTCTGAATTCATTACCATACCTTGAATTATCCCACTGATCATCATCCCAATATTCATCTGAGAAAAGTTCATCTTTTATTGAACCAAAGGTATTTTTAATACCCTGTAAAGGATTCATTTCAACTCTCTTTTCTGCTGTCAAACGTTTATTTAATCCAAACAAGGCTTCTTGCAAAGACGCTACAGCCATATCAAGCTCTTGTAAATCCTCTAATTCAAGTAGGTCTTGAACATCTCTCATTGCAATTTCGACAGACCTCTGCTGCCTTTCTGCACCGTAAGGACCTAATTCTAAAGCTGCATCTCTTAATCTTCTCTCTGATTGAGAAATCAAAGTGAGCGCTGTATTTTTCTTATCAATAGAAGCACGTTTCCTTCTATCTTCATCAGCCCTGTCTTCTGCAACAGCAAGAATTTCTTTCAATTCATCCTCATTAAGGCTTGAACCGCCTTTAATATTTACAGATTGTTTTCTACCAGTTGTTCTATCTGTAGCACTAACTTCTAGGAGGCCGTTTGCATCAATATCAAAAGCAACTTGTACTTGAGGAACTCCTCTTGGAGCTGGTGGAATACCACTAAGTTTAAAACGACCAAGTGATTTATTGTCCTCGGCCAACTGCCTTTCTCCTTGCCATACACAAATCTCAACAGATGATTGATTGGCCTCAGATGTACTAAATACATCTGATTGCCTTACTGGAATAGGGGTATTCCTAGGTATTAAAACCTTCATTAAACCTCCAACAGTTTCAAGACCAAGAGATAAAGGCGTTATGTCATTTAATAAAATGTCACGTAATTCCCCAGTCAAAATTCCTGCCTGAACAGCAGCTCCAATTGCAACCACTTCATCTGGATTAACCGACTGACAAGGAGCTTTCTTGACAATAGTCCTAACTAATTGCTGAACCATAGGCATTCTGGTACTACCACCTACAAGGACTACATCGTCTATATCATCGGAACTCCAACCAGAGTCGGTAAGGGCTGTTTGAACAGGTTCAAGCAATCGATCTAAAAGATCAAAACACATAGATTCAAAAGTAGCTCTGTCTAAAGTTTTTTCGATATGTAAAGGTCCCTCTGGACCAGTAGCAATAAAGGGAAGAGAAATAGGCGTTTTACTTACTCCTGATAATTCTTGCTTTGCCTTCTCAGCTGATTCAGTTAATCTCTGAAGAGCCTGCCTGTCTCTTCTAAGATCAATTTTATACTCCTTTATAAAATCTTCGGCTATCCAATCGACAATCCTTTGATCAAAATCATTGCCTCCTAATTGAGTGTCTCCACATGTTGCCTTCACATCAAAAACGCCATTAGCAACTCTCATCAGAGAAACGTCAAAAGTCCCTCCACCTAAGTCAAAAACAAGAACTCTTTTGACTGAGCTTTTATCAAAGCCATAAGCTAATGCTCCTGCTGTTGGTTCATTTAAAATCCTCTGAACATTTATGCCAGCAAGTCGAGCCGAATCTCTAGTGGCTTGTCTTTGAGAATCATTAAAGTAAGCAGGAACGGTTACTACAGCAGAATCAACCTTCTCACCTAAGTAAGTCTCAGCATCATCAATTAGCTTTCTTATAATGCTTCCAACTAATTCTTCTGGTGCATATTCCCTCTCAGTCACTGGAGAGGTAATACGAACATTTCCCTGATCATTTGCCTTTACATCGTACGAAACTGATAAGCTATTTTCGTCTAATTCATCCCATGCTCTGCCAATAAATCGTTTTAAATTAGAAAAAGTATTTCTAGGACTTAATACAAGTTGTCGCCTAGCTAGTTGACCAACAAGAAGTTCCGAATTCTTTGTATAACCAACTACAGAAGGAGTAGTTCGACTACCCTCAGCATTGGCTAGTACTACTGGACGACCTGCTTCCAGAACAGCAACAACTGAATTTGTTGTGCCTAGATCAATGCCAACTATCCTCCCCATGACTTAGGTCTTTAGAGTTAGTAAAGTAAGCGACATACTGTTATAACTATAAGGAATTTCTGGGAATAAACATTTTTTGTCTGTTATTGAGCAAAAATCGGCCACATGTAAGTAATGTGATACTAAATGAGAGAAGAGATTTTGACATCTAGCTCTGACTCACAATTCTTATATCGCAATAGACCAAAAAACGAGAAGAATATTGATGATGGTTTCAAAAATCTTGCTATTGCTATGGCCTCTATGGTCGCAATCATACTCTTTGGTATCTTTCTTATTGTCTTCGTAGGATCAATTGATTCTATTGAAAAATATGGTCTTAAATTTTTATACATATCTGATTGGGATCCCGTTAATGATAGTTATGGAGCTTTCACAGCAATTTATGGTACTATTGTAACATCATTATCAGCAGTTTTAATAGCGGTTCCAATAGCAATCTGCACTGCTATTTTACTAACAGAAGATATAATAAATAAAAAAATAAGGATTATTATTTCTTCAATGATTGAACTCCTGGCAGCCATACCATCTGTTGTTTTAGGTTTATGGGCAATATTTATTTTAGAACCTTTTATTAGACCAATTCTTTTATTAATAAATAAAAATTTTGGATGGATTCCTTTATTTTCAACACCACCAATAGGTCCAGGAATTATGCCAGCGATTTTAATATTAGTAATTATGATACTACCAATAATTACATCAATCTCTAAAGATTCAATCAATCAAGTCCCTAAAAAGTTAAGAGAAGCGGCCTATGGTATTGGTTCAACAAGATGGATTACAATCCTAAATGTAGTATTGCCTGCAGCAATATCAGGTATAGCTGGTGGAGTTCTATTAGCTCTTGGGAGAGCACTTGGAGAGACTATGGCCGTTACAATGATAATAGGGAATTCAAATAATTTTTCATTTTCACTATTTTCCCCTGGCAACACAATTTCATCATTATTAGCTAATCAATTTGGAGAAGCCGATGGAGGTCAAGTTTCATCATTAATGTATGCTTCGCTTATATTAATGTTAATAACCCTCTTAGTAAACCTACTCGCTCAATGGATAGTTCAAAAATTAAGCTTGAGATATTAATTAAATGAAAGAGGATTTGAATCAGTATTATAAACCAAACCTGAGATACAACTCAAGTTTAAGAAGAAATCTATTGGATAACTTACTATCATTAATATCAATAATCTTTACTATAATAGCTATATGTCCATTAATACTAGTTCTTTCTTTTATATTTATAAAAGGAGGTTCGCATATTAGTTTTACAATACTGTCTAATCTTCCAGAACCTCCCGGAGATGATTTATCACTGGCTGGAGGGATTGGTAATGCAATAGTTGGTACCCTAATAGTAACTCTAGGGGCTTCTTTTATTTCTGTACCAATTGGAATTGGTGGGGGTATTTACCTGGCTGAATACTCCAGAGGTAGAACATTCGCTAAGTTTATAAGGTTTGGTACAAATATCTTAGCTGGAGTACCATCTATTATTGCAGGTGTTTTTGTCTATGGAATAATTGTATCTACCAAGATAATAATAGGCTCTACTTATAGTGCTATTGCAGGCTCTATTGCTTTGTCAATTCTTATGTTGCCAACAATAATAAAAACAACGGATGAAGGACTAAAATTAGTTCCTGATGATTTACGCAAAGGATCATATGGGCTAGGTGCATCTAAATTTACAACAATAACAAAAATCACATTACCTTCAGCTATTCCAACAATAGCCACTGGCATTTTACTCTCAATTGCTAGAGCCGCGGGAGAAACAGCCCCTTTAATATTTACAGCACTTTTCTCCTTTTATTGGTTTGACTCTCCACAAGCAATTCTTGAACCAATTGCCTCACTTTCTGTTTTGATTTATAATTTTGCACTAGAACCATATGCATCTCAAAATGAGCTAGCATGGGCAGCATCTTTTGTACTAGTAATGATTTTGCTCGTGTTTAATGTAATGGCAAAACTCCTACAATCAGCCAACCCAGCAGTCAAAAGAACAATTAACTAGTAATATACAAATATAAATGTATTTAAACTAAAATGAAGACTGTAAAACCTATATATAAACCTGTCAACAGTGTCATAACCCTTGATAATGTAACTATTAGCTATGGAAAGTTTAAAGCAGTTAAAAATGTTTTTTGTGATTTACCAAGACATAAAGTTACGGCATTAATTGGTCCATCGGGTTGCGGCAAATCAACAATACTTAGAGCCATAAATAGAATGAATGATCTTATAGATGAATGTTCAATTAATGGGAGAATTATTTACGAAGGTATTAATTTGTATTCACCAGAAGTTGATCCAGTAGAAGTAAGAAGGAGAATAGGTATGGTATTTCAACAACCTAATCCCTTCCCAAAAACAATTTACGAAAACATAGCTTTTGGAGCCAGGATAAATGGATATAAAGGAAATATGGATACTCTTGTAGAAAAATCATTAAAAAAAGCAGCGGTATGGGAAGAGTGCAAAGATAAACTTAATGAGAGTGGTTGCTCTCTATCTGGAGGTCAACAACAAAGACTTTGTATAGCAAGAACAATAGCTATTGAGCCAGATGTGATTCTTATGGATGAACCATGTTCAGCTCTTGATCCTATCTCAACTCTAAAAATAGAAGAAACAATTCATGAATTAAAAGATAAATATACAATAATAATTGTCACTCATAATATGCAACAAGCTCTCCGAGTTAGTGACTACACTGCTTTTTTTAATGCAGAACCAGTTGAAGAAACGAAGGGTGGTAAAGTGGGATATCTTGTTGAATTTGATGAAACAAAAAAAATCTTCAATTCTCCTAATCAAAAAGCTACTAAAGATTATGTGACTGGTAAGTTTGGTTGATTTATTATCTCATTTTAAGTTATTGCAAATATCTATAAATTGTTGCTAACGGAGAGAGAGGGATTCGAACCCTCGATAGAGTTGCCCCTATACATGATTTCCAGTCATGCGCCTTCGACCACTCGGCCATCTCTCCAATTCTTTGATTTTATATAAAAATCGAAAAACATGCAAAACATTTCTTTTATATTTTCATACCAGAGTTTTTAGGATTATTCGTCAATAACGTTTAAAGGCAAGAAATATAATGTTTATATTTTCTAAAAATATTAATTTAAGCAGTCTTAAAAGGATAAACTGTTTATCAATAGTTTTAAATGAATAAATGATGTAAGCTAAAAATAATTAAATTTTAATGAACTTTAAAAGATGTCTCATATAACCTGTCAAGAAGCTGCTGAGAATGCAGGATTAAAAAAAACTGATATAGAGTTTCTCCTATCTATTTCGAAAAGAGCAGTAACTATAGGGGGCAAAGTTTTAATGGATCATTATGGTTCCCTCGAAAAGATAAAGAATAAAGGAAGAATAGGTGACTTGGTTACAGAAGCAGATCTTCACGCTGAGGAGGAAGTAACAAAGCTTCTCAAGAGAGAAACAAGTCAAATATCAATACTTGCCGAAGAGAGTGGATACCATGGTTCTGAAAATTCACTTGTTTGGTGTTTAGATCCGCTAGATGGTACAACTAATTATGCTAATGGATATCCATTCTTTGGAACATCCTTAGGTTTAAATTGGAATAACAAACCAATATTAGGTTCAATTTCTATTCCTTTTTTAAAGGAAACATACTGGGCAGGGCCAGGAATAGGTAGTTTCTGCAACGATACTAAAAATATAGTTTCAAATAAAACAAAACTTGAGGATTGCTTATTAGTAACTGGTTTTTCTTATGACAGACATTCAGTCCTTGATAATAATTACGCAGAGTTTTGCTGGATGACACACAGAACAAGAGGAGTCAGAAGAGGAGGCGCTGCTGCCATTGATCTAGCCTTCGTAGCAAATGGAAGATTAGATGGTTACTGGGAAAGGGGTCTCGCTAAATGGGATTTATCTGCAGGAGTTCCAATAGTAGAGCTAGCAGGAGGTGAAATTTCTGATTATCAAGATAAGAGTTTTGATATTAATACTGGGAGAATTCTTGCAAATACTCCAGGAATAACAGAAGCATTAAAAAATGAATTAAAAAAAGTATCACCTCTACCTGCTAAGTATTATGGCGTTTAAAGGAAAATAAACAGAAGCACTTCTAACTAAAATCATGGTAATTCAACCAGCAACGGGAGCAAAAGATCTAAACCCTCAACAAGTCGAGGTAAATCGTTGTTTAACTAATAATCTTGCTTATGTTTATAAACTTTGGGGATTTGAAGAGGTTTCACCTCCGAGGATAGAAAGGATGGAGACATTAAAAGCCGGAGGAGCCATACAAAGCTCAGAGATAGTCAAACTAGTAACAGATGAACCACTAGGTTTAAGACCAGAAATGACGGCTTCAATTGCTAGATCGGCGTGTACAAGACTTGCTAACAAAACTCGTCCACTTAGACTATGGGCTTCTGGTACAGTTTTTGAAAGTAGAGAATCCGTTGAGGGTGGACAACTTATTGAAGAACATCTTCAAAGCGGTGTTGAAATATTTGGGATAAAAGATATTAGCGGGGAGATTGAATTAATGTCTTTATTACTCCATTCATATAAAAAATTAGAAATTAGCAATATAAACGAAACAACATTATTAATAGGACATACGTCTCTAATTAATATGATTATCTCAAGAATACCGGAGAAACTAAAGACAGGTACAAAAAATGCTTTAGTAGATTTTAATAATATTTTCATTGAAGACTTAGAAATTGATATAGCTACAAAGGATTTGTTAAAAGATTCATTAAAGTGCCGAGGAGACTTTAAGATTATTCTTGATAAATTCAAATCAATATTTGGTGAAGATAATGAACTAGATAAAATCTATAGATTATTAAATGCTATTCAACCAATAGCTAATGAACATAATGTAAAATTACAGTTAGATCCTACATTCCTGCCACAATATGATCTATACACTGGTTTGGTCTTTCAATTGATATGTAAAGGTAAATACAATTCTATTGTAATAGCAAGGGGAGGGAGGTACGATGAACTTGTTGAAACATTTTCATCAAATTTAGAATTATCATCTGGGCTTGGTTTCTGTTTTTCTATAGATAAGATAAGAGACATTAGTGAAATAAAGGACCCAATTAATAGCAGTAAAGATTCATATCTAATATTGTATGATCAAAATTCTAAACTAGAAAAAGCGTTATCAAAACAACAAGAAATACATAAATCAGGCTGTATTGCAATTATTCAATTTATAAATACAAAAGAAGCTATTGATGAGAATGAATTGTTAAGAAAACGTTACTGCAATAAAATCATTTCAATCTAAAAATACAAAAAGGTACGGTCAACACAACTTTAGTGTCCTTGAAAACATAGGGATATTTTTGTATGATTCCATGAATTTAATTTAAATTATGCAAATCAAGGAAGAAGGGAAAATCGAAATTCATACTGAAAATATTTTTCCTATTATCAAAAAAGCGGTTTACTCAGACCACGAGATCTTTCTAAGAGAATTAATCAGTAACGGAGTTGATGCAATAAATAAAAGAAGAATGGCAAGTGCCGCTGGTGACTGTGAAGTTTCAGAAGAAGGTAAAATATTAATCTCAATAGATAAAGAAGAAAAGAAAATCACTATATCTGATAATGGTATCGGAATGACTGGTGATGAAGTCAAAAAGTATATTAATCAAGTCGCATTTTCAAGTGCTGAAGATTTTCTTCAAAAATACAAAAAGGAAACTGATCAAATAATTGGCCATTTTGGTCTTGGATTCTATTCCAGCTTTATGGTATCAAAAAGAGTGGAACTTATAACAAAATCAGCAATTGATGGAACAGATGCAGTTAAATGGAATTGTGATGGTTCTCCAACTTTTAGCTTGGAAAAATCCATTAGAGATGAAGCTGGCACAGATGTGATTTTATATCTATTAGAGGAAGAGTTTGAGTTTTTAGAACCATCAAGATTGAAAACGTTAATTACTAAATATTGTGATTTCATGCCCGTTGATGTTTTACTTAATGGAGAAGTAATAAATAAGAAGGATTCATTATGGAGAAAAAGTCAACAACATATAAATGAAGATGAGTACATAGAATTATATAAATACTTATACCCTTATCAAGGAGAGCCACTGTTTTGGGTTCATTTAAATACAGATTATCCTTATAGCTTGCAGGGTATATTGTTTTTCCCTAAAATAACGGGAAGAGCAGATTGGGAAAACGGAGATATCAAACTATTTTGCAATCAAGTTTTCGTTAGTGATTCCATTAAAGAAATAGTCCCGAGATTTCTTCTTCCATTAAGAGGGGTAATTGATTCCCCAGATATTCCATTGAACGTAAGTAGAAGTGCATTACAAACAGATAGAAGAGTAAGGTCAATTAGTAGTTTCGTATCAAAGAAAGTTTCTGATCGCCTAAAGTTTATTAAGAATGAAAATAATAAAAAATATTGTGAGATATGGGATTCCATTTCACCTTTTATAAAAATAGGTGCAATGGAGGATGAAAAATTTTCTGATCAGGTAGAAGATTTGATTCTTTTCAATACAACCAAACAAATCTCCTCGACTGAGGAAGAAAATGATGGATTGATTTCTTCCGGAAATAATGTTTATACTACAATTAAAAGTTATATTGAAAGAAATAAAAAAGATGGAAAATCAAAAATTATTTACTGTACTGACGAGGTAGGACAAGCCGCTGCGTTAGCTCTATGGGAATCAAATGGGGCAGAAATTCTAAAAACTGAGAACATTGTCGATGTTCAATTTATTCCATGGTTAGAATCAAAGCATAAAGAATTAACCTTTCAAAGAGTCGATTCTGACATTGACGAGAGCCTTAAAGAAGATAATTCAATAATTACTGATAAAGAGGGAGAAACTAAGAATGAAAACTTGAGAACAATAATAAAAGAATCATTAAACAACGAGAAAATCACAATACAAATTCAGGCCCTTAAAGGTGAAAATTCTCCACCAGCTCTCATACTGTTGCCAGAACAGATGAGAAGAATAAATGACATGGGAGCAATGATGGAACAAAAACTGCCAGGATTACCCGAACATCACATATTCCTCGTAAACTCAAACCATAGGTTAGTTGAAGCTCTTCTCAAACTAAATAAGCAGAGTGTAATCGTCAAAAATCCAGTTAAGGAAACAAATAGTTCCATAGCCAAAGACCTTTCAATATACATCTACGATTTAGCTCGAATGAGTATTGGAGGCTTACCTCAAGAAGAAATCTCTTCATTCCAACTTAGGGGGGCACAACTATTAAGTGATCTTGTGGAAAAAGTAATCTAACGTATACACCATTTGATAGAATAAAAGAAAGTAATCTAGAAAATGTCAAGAGTCTGCCAATTAACAGGTACTAAAGCCAACAACGGAATGGCCGTCAGTCACTCTCATATAAGAACCAAGAAATTACAGCAAGCAAACCTACAAAACAGAAAACTCTGGTGGGCAGAAGGAAATAAGTGGATAAAAATGAGAGTAACGACTAGAGCACTTAAATCAATTCAAAAAAGAGGTCTAGCAAAATACGCAAAATCAATGGGGGTAGATTTGAACAAATACTAGTATCAAATTTTAATTTGATGTTAAGAATAGAATTTTGTAAAAGATCAATATTTACAGTAATATCATTTTTAATTAAACCATTAAAACTTAATAGCAAAGAAATTAATACATTATCTATAGGTTCTAAATCTCCAAATTTTACTCTTTTGGGATTTATTAAAAACGAAAAATCCTCTAAATTATGGATTAAAGATGATTTCTTAGGTAATTGGTTAATTATTTATTTTTATCCAAAAGACTTCACAAATGGTTGCACGTTAGAAGCCCGAAGCTTTGAAAGTGAGATACATTCATTCAAGAAATTAAAAACTAATATAATTGGAATAAGTTCAGATAGCCTAGATAAACATGAATCATTCTGCATTCATGAGGATTTATCATTCCCATTACTTTCTGATCCAAATGGGACTGTTAGTAAAGCATATAATTCATGGTTGGAACCTTATTCTAAAAGGAAAACTTTTCTAATAGATCCAAAAGGAGAAATTAAATTTATATGGGAATCTGTTCGGCCCTTCAAGCACGGTAAAGTGGTCCTAGAAAAATTAAGAAGTTTGCAAATCTAACAACTATTTGACAAATGACACCCATTGAGGAATGGTAGATAGGTATGTCATTGAGATATGACAAATAGCAGTCTTAACAAATTAAATGCAGCTTGAAAATAAAAGCAAATTCATCATCCTTTATCATCGAACACCATTTGAGGAATCAAACGAAATCAATGGTCAACGTAAATGGGTTGATCAAAAAAGTCCTAATGGAATCATTCCAACACTTAGAAATCTTTTTAAAAATAGACCTAATAGTACCTGGATAGCCTGGAGAGAAGTTGAAGAAATAGATTCAGCAGAAGATGAGAGGATAGCTATGGAAAAACCTTCTTCATTTACTTTAAGAAGAATACCCCTGAATAAGCATGAAATTAATAGTTTCTATCATGTAACCTCTAAAGAATCATTCTGGCCTATTCTTCATACTTTCCCAAGATACTTTGATATTAATAATGCAGATTGGAAGATATTTGAAAATATAAATAAAAGGTTTGCAAAAGCTGCATGCAGAGAATCAGAAAATAATGCTCTAATCTGGGTACATGATTATAATTTATGGTTAGCACCATATTTTATTAAAGAAGAAAGACCCGATTTAAAAATTGCATTTTTCCATCACACACCATTCCCTAGTAATGATGTTTTCGCAATTTTGCCATGGAGAAGACAAATAGTCGAAAGTCTACTTTGCTGTGATCTTGTAGGCTTTCATATTCCAAGATATACAGAGAATTTTGCTCGCGCTGCCACATGTCTAGTTGGAGCTAAAAGAGGTCCAAAAGAAAAAGTAAATGAAAAGTTCATAGCAGTAGGGAGTGCATTGACTGAGCCAAGCGTAACCACATGGTTGTCTCATGCTGGTAGAAAAATAAACCTTTTATCTTCTCCCGTAGGAACCTCACCTGACTTAATTAGAAGTATTATTGAGAAAGACGATGTGAAAGAATACTCTCAAGAGATCCTATCTGGAACCAAGAAAAGTCGTAAATTAATATTATCAGCAAGTAGAGTTGACTATACTAAAGGAAATGAGGAGTTACTTTTAGCTTTTGAAAGATTACTAGAAAGAAGAAAAGAATTACATGGAGAAATAGTACTTATGCTTGCCTGTGTTTCTGCCGCTTCTGGCATGAAAATATACGAAGATACACAACGATCAATTGAAGAGATGTCAGGAAGAATAAATGGTAGGTTTAGTAAAATAGACTGGGTCCCAATACGATTCTCAACTAGAAGAATTCCCTATGAGGAGTTAGTTGCTTGGTTTACTCAATCAGATATATGTTGGATTACTCCTCTTAGAGACGGCCTTAATTTAGTAGCAAAGGAATATGCAGCTGCAAGAAAGGATAGAGGAGGTGTATTAGTTTTATCAGAATTTACCGGCGCCTCTGTGTTATTAAATGGGGCTATATTAACCAATCCTTATTCACATAGAAGAATGGATGAAGCAATTGAAGAGGCAATTGATATGGACGTTAATGAACAAATTGATAGGATGAACAATATGGTTAAAGCAGTTGATAGTTATACCGTTGATGATTGGGCATTTGAGCAATTAAATGGTTTAGAAAATTAATTATATTTGTATGCTGAATAAAGTATTACTTATAACTATTGTCTCAATTTCATCTAGTTTATTTTCAGCATTGAAGGCCTCTGAGAAAATAGAGACAATCAATATTTTAATGCCTGCTCCTTTTGCCGATTCAACTAAAGGTCTAATAAAGAAATTTAATGATATAAAAAAAGGAGAAGTTAAAGTTAGAGTTACCAGAGGTCCTAGAGAAACTGAATCTGTTTCTGATTTAGCGATTAGTAGTCTTATACTTAACAAAAGTCCCTACGACATTATATTAATTGATGTAACCTGGCTTCCTAAATATGCAGCAGCAGGTTGGCTAGAACCATTTCAAAATTCATTTATAAATAGAAGTTGGGGTTTGTTAGCAAAGGGTGCTCAGATAGGAAATAAATATAAGGGGAAAATATATAGATGGCCATTAGTAGCAGATATGGGTCTTCTTTATTGGAGAAAAGATTTAATGAAACAAGCCCCTACTTCACCTAAAGAACTTATTGATATTAGTTTAGATCTAAAAACAAAAAAATTGGTTGAATATGGTTTCGTCTGGCAAGGTAAGCAGTACGAAGGTTTAAGTTGCTTTTTTATTGAGATACTTGAAGGATTTGGTGGAGAATGGATAGGTAAAAATTCCGAAATATCATTGCACAAAAATAACTCGATAGAAGCAGTTATGTGGATGAATGAATTAATCAAGTCTGGTGCAAGTCCCAAAGCAGTAACTACATTTACAGAAACCGAATCCCTACAGGTTTTTGAATCTGGTAAAGCCGCATTCATGAGAAATTGGCCATATGCATGGGCAGAGTTACAGAAAAGCAATCTAAGAGATAAAGTTGGTGTAACAACAATGGTTGCAACCAAACACGGAAAATCAACATCGACTCAAGGGAGTTGGGGATTTTCCGTCATTCGTGGTTCAAAAAGAAAAAATCAATCATTTCAATTAATTGAATATTTAACCTCTGCTGATTCACAGAAAGAATTATTTATCAATTACGGTTATACACCAACGATGAAATCAGTCTTAAATAACAAAGAATTAATAAATTCATACCCTATAATACAAACATTAAATGAAGCACTTGATAAATCAATAACAAGACCTGTTGTCCCATATTATGCTCAGCTAAGTGATATCTTACAAAGAAGTCTTAGTACTGTACTAACAAAAGAAACTAATATTAAGTCAACAATGAAAGAAGCAACTAGAAAAATGAATAATGTAATTAGCTCTTATGGTTACAAAGAATGAATATATTACTATTACTTCCTTCATTAATAATAATTATCCTAACATTTTTTATTCCTATATTTAGATATACTTGGTTAAGCTTTCATTCTTCTTCTGTTATAACCAGGTTAAATGAAATACCTAATAATGGTGCAAATTGGTTCAGACTATTTGAAGACAATAGATTTTGGCAGGATGCATTCCAAACAATAAGATTCTCTAGTATATCTGTTGGTCTTGAATTAGTGCTTGGAATAGTAATAGCCATAGTATTAAATAAAGAGTTGAAAAATAGAGGTCTAATAAGAACTCTTAGTTTGCTGCCATGGGCACTTCCTACTACGGTTATGGCTCTTGGTTGGAGATGGATCTTTAATAGCCCTTACGGCTTCATTGAAAGATTTCTGATCTATTTTACCAAAGATCCAATAAATATTTTAGGTGAACCAAGTATCACATGGTTAGCAACTGTGGTAGGAGATGTTTGGAAAACGACTCCTTTCATTGCACTTATATTGCTGGCTGGCATGCAATCAATACCCTATAATTTATATGAAGCATTTGACCTAGAAGGAGGAAAACCATTTAAAGCATTATTTAAAATTACATTACCTCTTATTGAACCATATTTAATAATAAGTATACTATTTAGAACAGCACAAGCATTTGGTGTGTTTGATTTGATTCAGGTCATGACTGGAGGAGGTCCTGCTGGCAGTACTGAAAGCCTTGGTGTTTATGCATACTTAAATGCCATGAGATTTTTAGACTTTGGTTACAGTTCAACTATTATGATTGCAACATTCATAATATTAATTATTTATAGCATAACAATTACTCTTGCTTTGAAATACTTAATTAAAACATTAAGTTTAATATAATGAATAAGAATCTCAAATTAATAATAATAATAATAATAATATGGTCAATAGGGCCATTACTTTGGCAACTTTATACTTCTTTTAGCACAACTGAAAATCTCATTAATCCATTTAACATAACCTCAAATAGGTGGACATTAGAAAACTATACAAACCTATTTAAATCTGATCCTACATTTATACGGTTTATAATTAATAGCTTTATTGTTGGAATAACAACTTCACTCTTCACAATAATTATAAGTATACCCTCAGCTTATGCTATTAATAAGTTCAGCAATTTATATCAGAGAACATTCAAATCGATATTATTCTTGACTACACTATTCCCCCACATACT
>CETG01191932.1_pt1 | contig 54752 bp, 56 predicted proteins | sample 361471 | NCBI WGS metagenome assembly CETG01 (sample SAMEA2622696, study PRJEB7988) | marine metagenome | isolation source: saline water (ENVO:00002010), including | reverse complement strand
ATCTCTAAATTCTTTATATTTACTTTTAGTAAAATTCAAACCGCTAACTAAACCTAATATATCTACTTTATAAGAAAAACTAATTAACTCAAGCATTTTAGAAATTGAATTTTTGTTATCAATTCCTTTCTTATTTTCTTTAAACAACCAGGAAGTTGTAGCGATAGATATTCCTTTAGCTACATCATTGATTTGAGATTGATTACATTCTTTTAGAACAAGTGCCAAAAGTGCAATCATCTGACTACCTCCAGCCAAAAGGACCTCTTGATTTGATTCTCTTGCTCCTATGACAAGACCCAGACCAAAAGCCTGAAAAGGATCACCTACTGCCGCTAAAAGATCTAATGTGGTTGAGCAGATATCAAGACTTGCCCGAGAAAGACCTGCTGCTACAACTCTTTTTTTTAGCTCATAAGGTGGATACCTCATACTACTTCCTACAAGTTCATTTACCGAAAATCCCAAGCCAGTTAATATTGCTTCTGCAGTAGTTGTTCCACCAGGGACTGATTCACCTAAAATAATTGGTCCTTTAATTTTCTTTCCAAATGAAATACCTTTATCTAATAGTTTATTAACCCTTGTTATAGACATAGCTTGTCCAGTCTCGATTGAATTTGAAGGACCATAATCAATCTCTTCAAAATTAAAATATTCAAAATTAGGGGTCTCAGGAAGTCCTAAAGCCACAATCTGAGAATTCAATTTTATTAGCTTAGATGCCGCATAACTTATCAAAGCAGGAGAAACTCCTTTTTTAAGTGAAGGTAATGCCCATTTTGGAGATGGGGTTGGACCATATATAAAAAATTCACCATCGGCCAATGCTGTATATTTTCTAGAATCTATTGTTTCCCCAGCTGCTGAGATACCTTCTATCTGAGCAGTTTTTGTTCCAGCTAAAACTAAAATAAAATTAATATTATCTTGAAAAGAACTCCATTTCTTAATCCAAGATTGAACTTTATCTCTGGTACTATTATTACCAAAAGATAATAATTGATCACTAAAATTATAATTATTCATATAAATTATCTATCTAACTCTACTATATCTTTGAGATATAAAGGAGGATCTGGGAGATTAGAATTCAATCGAGGGAATACCCAATAAGCGATAACATGCAAAGTTAAAACATAAAATAATTCTTGTATTAGAATTAATCCAAATGCTATCAAATAAACATTTGAGATAGTTGGTATATATGAAAGATGAACAAAAGCTATAAACTTTTCTATTAGACTTAAACTTGCTCTAGTAATAATAGTCCACAAATTATCCCCTACTAATAATGACAAAATAAGCACTCTAATAATAAAACCTGAAAATCCAATTAATACTCCAATAAATATACTAAAATTCCAATTCTTTTTATTTAACCAACACCAACCTAAAGAGATAGAAAGTAATCCATATGGGAATAATACCAAGGGTCCTCTAAGTGGACCCATTATTATTGATAATAAAAGTAATTGAATAATTAAACCTTCAAAAGAAGATTTAAAACCTCTACGAATTGATAAAAGTGCTAAAGGCATAGGAATCGCAAGTCTAAATAACGAGCCCCCTATTGGTAAATAATATAATGCTATCCAAAGCAAGCTTGAGAATGCAGCCAAATAAGATGGCTCTATTAATTTTAAAGCTGATTCTTTATTAGTTAATTTCATTTTATAATTATTAGTTTAAAATATAATTTTTATTAGTTTTATTTAGATTTGATAAATTTATTATATAATTCTATCCTCTCAATTTCAAAATCTAGTTTGGACTTCCTTAATAATCCACTAAATTCTTCAATAGGAGATTTAGGGTTTACGTTTTTTAGGATAATAGTTATTCTATAATCTTGAGATATAAAATCAAAATCTTTATTAATATTATATGTAGAGGGAGTTTTTTTTATGTTATTCTTTAATGCATTCTTTTTCACAATATTTTCATTTTGATGTAATGAGAGATTATCTTGATTAATAGACTTATTCTTTTTTGTATTATTCTTAATAATTTTATCTTTATCTTTTATTTCTTCACTTACTATTAAATTAGTTTTACTATTATCTTCAAAAGTACTTTCTAAAATATTGCCAAATCTTGAGTCTGAACAACCTTGAAGCAATAAAAAGATAAGAAGGAAAGGAATCCTGATTTTATTAATTTCTTTATAAAAGAAAGAATTTAACATTTCAATCATCCTTGGTTGGCTTTTTCTTATTTGAAGCTAATGATTTTTTCTTTTTTGTTTTGGTTTTCTTTTTTGTATTTGAATTTAATGATGATTTCTCATTAATTATATTAATTGCCTCATCTAATGTTAATTTCTCAACTTCAGTTTCCTTTGGTAAAGAAGCATTTGTTTTGCCATGTTTAAGGTATAAGCCATAGGGACCATTAAAAACTTGAATATTTTCTTTAGATCCCTTAGGGACTCCAAGATCACGAATTGCTAATCTTCCTCCTCTTCCTAATTTAGGAATAGATAACAGTTCTAATGCTCTATTTAAATCAATTGTAAATACATTGTCTTCCTTCTTCAGTGATCGATTCTCGAAAGATTTATCCTCTACTTTAATCCATTTAATATAAGGACCAAATCTTCCTCTATCAGCTTCAACAATTCCACCTTCTGGATGTTCTCCAAGCAATCTAGGTAAACTTAATAATTTTAAAGCTTCTTTTAAAGTCAAATCATCAGTTTTCATCTCTTTTGGCAAAGAAGCCCTTCTTGGCTTACCATCTTCTTGATTCTCACCCAGCTGAACATAAGGTCCATATGGACCGAATCTCAAAAATACTTTTAATCCCGTTTCTGGATCTAACCCAAGGTCTGAAGGTCCATTAAGAATTTGTATTACCTTCTCAGGAACTAATTCTCCAGGAGTTATATCCATAGGCAAATTACCTTTTGATTGAATCTCATTACCTGATTCATCTATTCGAGTTCCTTCTAGCCAAGGTCCATTAGATCCAATCCTTACTATGCATGGCAATCCATCAAGATCTACTTGCCTATAAGCCTTACCATCAATATCACCTTCTCTCTTTTGCACTTTAGATTCTAATCCCTTTGAACCTTTATAAAAGGTCTCTAAATAAGGTAACCACTCTAAATTTCCGGAGGAAATCTCATCCAGCGATGACTCCATTTTTGCTGTAAAGGTTGTATCAACTAAATCAGGAAAATGTTCTTCTAAAAGTGATGTAACAGCAAAAGCAGTAAAAGTAGGAGATAAAGAATTAGCCTTTAATTGAGCATAGCCTCGATCAACAATAGTTCCAATTATGCTTGCATAGGTAGAAGGTCTACCAATACCTTCTTTCTCAAGAATTTTAACCAATGCAGCCTCACTATACCTAGCTGGTGGCTTAGTCTCATGACCAATCGGGTTAAGCTCACACAAAGAAATTTCTTCATCTTTAATCAGATGAGGTAATAAAATTTCTTGTTGATCTATTGCTGAATTTGGATCATCAGAACCCTCTACATATGCTCTAAAAAACCCTGCGAAATCAATAGTTTTACCAGATGACCTAAAGATAGCCTTACCTACTTTGATATCAGCAGATATCAAAGTCAATTTTGCATCTGCCATTTGAGATGCAACAGTCCTTTTCCAAATCATCTCATAGAGAGCAAGATCTCGTCCTTGTAGGTTTGCTTCACTTGGCAGCCTAAAATCTTCTCCCGCTGGTCTAATCGCCTCATGAGCTTCCTGAGCATTCCTAGAACTTGAACTATATTGTCTTGGCTGATCTGACAAGTAATTTTTCCCATAGTTTTTACTAACACAATTTCTCGAGGCCTTAATTGCTTGTTGAGACAAGTGCACAGAATCTGTTCTCATATAAGTAATAAATCCTCTTTCATAAAGACTCTGTGCAGTTCTCATAGTATCTCTTGCAGAAAGTCTAAGCTTTCTATTTGATTCTTGCTGAAGAGTACTGGTAGTAAAAGGAGCTACTGGTTTTCTTGTTGATGGTTTTTTCTCTAAGTTTTGGACAACCCAAATATCTTCAGATAAATTCTCGACTAATTTTAATGCTTCTTTCTCATAAATTATTCTTGATTTATTTCCTGATTTTAATTTTCCATTTTTATCATCAAAATCAGAACCATTAGCGACTTTTAATCCTTCAAAAGAAATTAATTTAGACTCAAATGTCTTTCCGTTCTTATCTAAAACCGCTTTAAGATCCCAGAAATTTGATTTTTTAAATAATCTTCTTTCTCTTTCCTTTTGAACTAATAATCTCACAGAAACTGATTGAACCCTTCCAGCAGATAATCTAGGAGCAACTTTTTTCCATAACAAAGGAGATAGTTCATATCCAAAAAGTCTATCGAGGATTCTTCTTGTCTCTTGAGCTTGAACTAATTCCATATCAATATCTCTGGTTTCTTGTAATGCCTCAGAAATAGCTTTTTTTGTAATTTCATGAAACACCATTCTCTTTGTTGGAATAGTGGGCTTAAGTAATTGCAATAAATGCCAACTTATACTTTCTCCTTCTCTATCTTCATCTGTAGCAAGCAATAATTCACTAGCATTCTTTAACGCTGCTTTTAAAGCTTTTACAACTTTTTTCTTATCTTTTGGAACAATATATAAAGGTTGAAAGTTATCAGAAGTATTAACTCCAATCCTTGACCATTTTTCTTTTTTTAAAGCAGATGGAATTTCGCCTGCACCTTTAGGCAGATCTCTAACATGTCCCATTGAAGCTAAAACTTCATAGCTTTCAGGCAAAAACCTTTTAATAGTTTTTGCCTTAGTTGGACTTTCAACGATTACGAGTGTGTGCTTCACAGAAAATTAAAATTGGGTTTCTTAGATAAAACCCTTTATGGCATATTATTCACAAATTAACTTACATCAAGTCAAGGAAAGATGTGAAAATTTAGCTATATTTTTGAAAAACTCAATGAAGAAGTTAAACTTTAGCAAGTAAAGACTTCCTAAACTAATTCTCAGTGCCTACAGATTTTATCGGGATCAACTTAAATGCCAAGGCAGTTATTCCTGAAGGATTAATCCTTTTAGGAATGATTGGGACTTTGCTAGTTGACCTTGCAGGTGAAAAAATCTCTCTAAAATGGACACCTATTATTTGTTATTTTGGATTGGGTGGTGCTCTGATTTCTCTTTCATTTCAATGGAATCATCCAGCTGAAATATCTTTTTTAGGTTCTTTTTTATCAGATAATCTTTCTATTGCATTTAGAGCAATAATTGCTTTATCAACTTTAATCTCACTTTTAATTAGTTGGAGATATACCAGGCAAAGTGGTTCCCCTATTGGAGAATATGCAGCAATACTTTTGGCCGCAACTTTAGGAGCAATGCTTCTATGCGGTTCAACTGATTTGGTAAGTGTTTTTATATCACTAGAAACATTATCTGTAGCTAGTTATCTTCTTTCTGGATATTTACGAACAGATCCAAGAAGTTCTGAAGCCGCTTTAAAATATTTATTAGTTGGTTCAGCTGCTGCTGCCGTTTTTCTCTACGGATCTTCTCTTTTATATGGATTAAGTGGCTCAACAAATATAAATGATATTGGTGAATCAATTATTTCTCAGCCATCATTAATATCATCTTTAGCCCTAGTCTTTGTCCTCTCTACTGCCTCTTTTAAAATAGCTGCCGTTCCTTTTCACCAATGGACACCAGATGTATATGAAGGATCTCCTACCCCTGTCGTGGCTTTTTTATCAGTTGGTTCCAAAACAGCAGGATTTGCTTTTGCTATTCGAATACTAATTACATGCTTTCATTCTTTTGATGAGGAATGGAAATTACTCTTCACATTCTTGGCTATCCTAAGTATGGCTTTGGGTAACATTGTTGCATTAGCGCAAACATCAATGAAGAGAATGCTTGCGTATAGTTCAATTGGTCAGGCAGGCTTTGTAATGATTGGGATTGTAAGCGGAAGTCAAGATGGCCTTTCAGCTGCTGTTTTGTATTTAGCAGCTTATTTATTTATGAACCTAGGAGCATTTGCATGCATAATTTTATTTACTTTAAGAACTGGAAGTGACAAAATTTCAGATTATGCTGGTCTTTATCAAAAAGATCCTCTTGTTACCTTAGGACTAAGTCTATGTTTACTTTCATTAGGAGGCATTCCTCCAATGTTAGGATTTTTTGGGAAAATTTATTTGTTTTTTGCAGGATGGGCCGATGGACAATATTTATTAGTCATTATTGGGTTAATAACATCTGTGATTTCAATTTATTACTACATTTCAGTAATTAAAATGATGGTTGTGAAAGAACCTCAAGAAGCTTCCAATATCGTTAAGAATTATCCTCAGATAGAATGGAATTTATCTGGATTACCTCCATTAAGATTCGCCCTTTATACTTGTCTAGCCGTAACAGCTGTGGGTGGTATTTTATCAAATCCACTTTTTAATTTAGCTAATCTGGCTGTGTCTAATACCCCTTTTCTAAAAGAAGCTATTACATTAGTGAACAACAATGGCTCAATCGGATAAGAAATTAGTTGCATCACTAAAAGATGTCAGCAAAATATATGGATCAGGGACTTTAGAGGTTAAGGCATTAAAGAACGTTAATCTTAATATCCATAAAAGTGATTATTTAGCAGTTATGGGAGCAAGTGGGTCAGGCAAAAGTACTGCGATGAATATACTTGGATGTTTAGATAAACCATCATCTGGGAGCTATAAACTTAACGGGAAAAATGTTGAATTATTAAATGATGATGAGCTGGCAGATTTAAGGAATCAGAAATTAGGTTTTGTATTTCAACAATTTCACTTATTACAAGACGCAACTGCTATAGAGAATGTTAATCTTCCTATGATTTATGCTGGAATTCCAATAAAAGATAGGAGAGAAAAGGCTCTTACAGCATTAGAAAAAGTTGGATTAAAAGATAAAATAAATAATTATCCAAATCAATTATCTGGAGGACAACAACAAAGAGTAGCTATAGCAAGAGCAATAATAAATCAACCTTCTCTATTGCTAGCAGATGAACCAACAGGAGCTCTTGATTCAAAAACAACAAAAGATGTTTTAAACCTTTTTGATGATCTTCATAAAAGTGGAATAACTATTGTTTTAGTCACTCATGAAAATGAGGTTGCAATTAGAGCAAAAAATATTGTTAGATTTCATGATGGCGAATTATTAAAATCTTAAATATTTATAATCTAATTAATAATATAAAACCTTAGTCTGATTATTATACTTTTCTATAATTAATCCACCATCAAGATTTACCCCTTTAATATTCCAATCTGATTCAATATTTTTATAGATAGATAAATCTCTTATCAAAAATTTATTTGCCATTTTTACTACTTCTAATGGATCATTAGCGAATTCTATTGATAGACAAATTGCTCTTAATACTCTTGCTGTCCAATAAGATTCATTTACTCTTTCTCGCCCTAGGATATCTGAAATAGATATGGTATATGGTAAAGTTGAATTATTGAGATTAATGCCAAGACCTAGAGAGATATAAATAATTGTGTTACCTCTTGTAATTAGTTTAGGAAGAAATCCACATAATTTCTTACCCTTATAGAACACATCATTAGGCCATTTTAATTCAACATTAATATTATGACTCTTTAATAATTTACATATCTGAACTCCTAGAGATAACCCAAAAATTTCCGAAGAAAAATCTTTTTTAACAACGGGAATAGCTACGCTTACCCATATTCCTCCAGGAGAAGAAATCCACTTCCTACCTTTTTGACCATGCCCAAAAGTTTGTCTTCTAGCTATAACAGCTCTAAAAATATTGCTACTTAATGGTTTAACTTTAATCCAATTCCTAAGTTCGATCTGTGTACTCCCGCAAACTGGTTTCCACTTTAAAATCCAATTTCCATCCTGCTCAGAGAACCCTCTTATTTTGTTATATATTCTTGCAGAACTATTATTGAATCTGTAGTTTGGCATGTTTTATTAAAATAAAATTGCTCGAATAAGTGTTTTGTTAAAATTTTATGATTTTTATACTTTTTTCATTTTAAACAATTTAACATTATAAATTAATATGATATTGATTTTAATATGGATCAAGAAATAAAGCCTATAATTAGAAATAAAAATCAAGTTATTAATAAGATGCAAATTGATAATCAATATTCATTATCAAATTGTATTTCATCCATTAAAAAAAATTGGAATGAACTTGATCAATATTCAATCATACTTGATAACTGGAAGAAAATTATAGGAGTAGAATTATCTAAACAATGTAAACCTACAAAATTAGAGAAAGGGATATTATATGTTGGAGCAAGTCATCCACAATGGAGACAAGCCCTTATTTATAATAGACATCATCTTAAATCATCCTTAAAAGAACAAGGAATATTAATTAATGATATCAAAATTGAACAATATCATAACAAAAAAAAAGATAATTACTCATCAAAACAATGTTGGGATAAACATCCTTCTAGAATAGATATACAAGGCTTAGATTATTGTAAAACATGTAACTCTCCTTCTCCTAAAGGAGAGTTAGAAAGATGGGGGAAATGTATCTTCTGCTGGAGAAAAAATCTATAAGAAATATACTAACTATTTAATAAGAACTACTGCACACATTTGAGAGAACATTAATGTTTTAAAAGATATATTCTGGAACCCTATATCTTTGGATATTTTAATTAATTCATCTCTTTGTGGAAATAATTGAATACTATCTTCTATATAAGAATATTCATATTCTAATCCAGATAAGGAGGTTATTGGGACCACAATTCTTCTTAAATAATAACTCTGAAATAAGCTAGGAATAGATCCTAGTTTGTTATGGTTAAAATCTAATAAACCTATCCTGCCATTAGGCTTTAAAAGATTATAAATCTTTTTCAATGCATATTCAATATTATTTAGATTTCTAAGACCATAAGATATCGAAATACCATTAAAACTATTCTCTGGCAAATCAATAGTTAATACGTCATCTAGTTTCCAGATTATATTGCTTAATTCAGACCTTTTAGCCTTTTGCATTGCTAAAGAAAGAATATTTTTTGAATAATCAACTCCTGTTACTATTCCGTTTGGTTGTATTGATTTTGCTATCAAAATTGTTAAATCACCAGTACCACAGCATAAATCCAGCCATTTCTCATTATTCTTTGGTTTAATTAAAGACAATAACTTTCTTTTCCAAATCCTATGTAGCCCAAGACTAAATAAGTCATTATATAAATCATATTTAGTTGAAATATTATTAAATATATTAATAACTTTTGAATCCATCTATATGTAAAAACTATGCAAAATATATTCTATAAAAGTTCTAATCAAATGGTCTTATATTAATATCTTTCTTCATCAAGAATTCTTTTATTTCTTTTATTGTATATTCTCCATCATGAAGGATTGAAGCCAACAATGCTGCTGAAGCATTACCTTTAACAAATGCTTCTAATACATGAGTTAGAGAGCCAGCTCCACCGGAAGCTATTACAGGAATATTTACTGCATTAGATACAGTTCTAGTCAGTTCTAAATCATAACCCTTTTGAGTTCCATCTCCATCCATGGATGTCAGAAGAATCTCCCCGGCACCAAGCCTTTCGACTTCTCTTGCCCAATCTATTACATTAATTCCAGTTTTATCTCTGCCTCCTTTTATATATACCTCCCATTCATGGGGATTTTTTCGTCTCGCATCTATAGCAACAACTATACATTGATTGCCAAAAATTGCTGAACTTTCTTTTATTAAATTAGGATTTTTAACTGCCGAAGAATTTAAACTTATTTTATCTGCTCCGGCTCTAAGTAAATTATTAATCTCATTAGTAGTCTTGATACCTCCTCCAACAGTAAAAGGAATATTAATTGCTTCAGCAGTTCTTACGACTAAATCCAGAAGAGTATCTCTCTCTTCAAAACTAGCTGTAATATCAAGAAAAACCAATTCATCTGCTCCAGTTTCACTATATTGACAAGCTAATTCAACTGGATCGCCAGCATCTCTTATGTTGACGAAATTAACACCTTTTACTACTCGACCATCTGCAACATCTAAACAAGGTATTAAACGAAGAGCAACCATTAGAAAAAATATGTCGATTAACTGTTAATCTTGCAGGAGATCTAGAAACAAAGAAACTAATGCCTGATTCCAAGATACCTGTCAAGATTGGCAGCAGAGTTAAAATAAACCTTAGCAAAGTAAGGGATAGAATTCCCACATCATTAGCAGATCAATTAAGTTCAAATGAACAAGGGACAGTAATTGGTTATAAAATGACAGATGGTAGAGGTATTGGAGTTGTTGTTCAATTTAAAGAAGGAGGGAAAAGTTGGTTTTTTCAAGAAGAAATTGAAAGAAGGTAGGTTCTCATGAATGATGCAAAACAGCTTTTAGGAATAAAAGGAGCTAAAGGCACAACAAGTATCTGGAAACTTAGAATTCAGTTAATGAAGCCCATCACATGGATACCTCTTATATGGGGTGTAGTATGTGGTGCGGCAGCAAGTGGTAATTATCATTGGACAACAAGTAATTTCCTTGCATCTCTAGGCTGCATGCTTATGAGTGGTCCACTATTAGCAGGATTCACCCAAACAATCAATGATTTCTATGATAGAGAAATAGACGCAATTAACGAACCTAATAGACCCATTCCTTCGGGAGCAATTTCTCTTCTTGAAGTTAAAATCCAAATATGGATTTTATTGTTATTAGGTCTTCTTGTTGCATTCTTACTTGATGCTTGGGCAGGACATGATTTCCCTTCTGTTTTTTTCTTAGCTTTGGGAGGGTCGCTAGTCAGTTATATATATTCTGCACCTCCATTAAAATTAAAACAAAATGGCTGGATTGGAAATTATGCTCTTGGAGCTTCTTATATTGCACTCCCATGGTGGGCAGGTCAGGCTTTATTTGGACATTTAACAATCACTACTACCATTCTCACCCTAGCGTATAGTTTATCTGGACTAGGTATTGCCATAATCAATGATTTTAAAAGTGTTGAAGGTGATAAGAAATTAGGGTTGAATTCTTTACCTGTTGCTTTTGGAATTAAAAACGCTAGCAGAATAAGTGCCGGATTAATTGATATATTTCAATTATCAATGGTTTTAGTATTAATATTAATTGATCAGCACCTTGCCTCAGTAATTCTTATATTACTAATAGTTCCACAAATAACATTTCAGGATATGTGGCTATTAAGAGATCCATTAAAATATGATGTTAAATATCAAGCAAGTGCGCAACCTTTTTTAATCACAGGAATGCTTATTACAGCATTAGCTATAGGTCATAGTTCATTAATCTTATAAAAAAGTTTGAAACTTTACAAGTCAATTCTAATAGGAACATTTATTTGGATTACTGGTTCAGTGATGATTAATATTCAAAGCAAAATATCAAGATTACCAGAAATAGATACAAAATTTTTAAATGATTTATCAACCCCAAAATTCAAATCTTATACTATTTACTCTGAGGACAATATAAAATTACAGACAATTGGATACAATCCTCCAGCAAATAATATAAATAATAATTATAAATTAATAAAAAATGCATTTATAGCATCAGAAGATAGAAGATTTAGATATCATAATGGAATAGATTTAATTAGTATATCTAGAGCAATATTAAATAATATTTTCAATCAATCTTCATTAGAAGGAGCTAGTACTATTACACAGCAAGTAGCTAGATTAGTTTACTTAGATCAAAAATTAACATACACTAGAAAAATAAAAGAAGCACTATTAGCATTAGAGTTAGAAAAAAAATTAGATAAAGAAACTATAATCAATATATATTTAAACAATATTTACCTTGGAGGTGGTGCATATGGGATAACAAATGCATCTCAAATCTACTTCTCTAAGTATCCAAATGAATTAACACTTAGTGAAATAGCTTTATTAGCCAGTCTTGCCCCTGCCCCTTCTATTTATTCTCCATTTATTAATAGAGAATTAGCTATAAAACAAAGAGAAAAGGTATTAGTCAAAATGCTAAAAGAAGGCTTTATATCTCCAAAACAATTTATGATAGCAAATTCATCTGCTCTAGAATTAGACACATCTACTCTTGATAATTCAAAAAGTTTATATCCTTTTATAACATCAATTATAGTTAAAGAAGTTGATCATTTATATCAGCAAAATAATTGGGATAATCAGCAACTCAAGATTATATCAAGCATTAATATTAATTGGCAATCTAATGCTGTTGAAATAATAAATAAAAACTCACCTAAAGATTTAAATATTGCTTTAGTTTCTATTGAATCATCTACTGGACTTATAAAAACACTGATAGGTGGAAATAACTTTTCTGAGACAGAATTCAATCTAGCCACTCAGGCATTAAGACCTACAGCCTCAACCTTTAAAATTTTTACTTATGCTGCAGCTTTAAAAAAAGGAATTAATATCGATGATGAGTTTATTGATGAACCACAATGTTGGTCAGATAATTATTGTCCCAAAAATTTTGGTAATAAATATTATGGTAAAATATCATTATTAGACTCTTTTAAATATTCTTCAAATATAATATCAATTAAGCTAATTGATCTAGTTGGTTTTGAAGAAGTAATTGAAACTGCAAATAAATTTGGAGTAGGGAATATAAATAAAATAAATAACTATTATTCTATAGGAATAGGTTCTAGTGAAGAAACCTTATTAAACATGACAAATGCTTTTTCAACAATAAATAACCAAGGTTTGTCTAATAAGAATTATCTAATAACTAAGATAATAAATGAAAAAGATGAAATAATATGGAGCCATGAAAAAGAACAAAAACCTAAGCAAGTAATATCTAAAGAAATTGCAAATAAATTAAATCTTTTATTACATAAGAGTGTAGAGGAAGGTACAGGTAAAGCAGCAAAAATAAATGGTTTTAAAGTCTTAGGTAAAACAGGAACTTCAGACATGAATAGAGATTTATGGTTTATTGGCTCAATACAAGATAATACCCATGGAATATGGATGGGATATGAAGATAATAGAGAATCAGAATTATCAAGTGGAGATGCTGCTAGAATATGGAAATTATTTACTAAGTCAACTCTTAAAAATAAAATACAAAACAATAATTAAGTTAAAATATTATTTTATTTAGCCCCCAAAAGAGCTGCATAAAAACCATCTCCTAATAATTCTTGATCAGGGAAAATATGTCTTTCTAAAATAATAGAAAACTGATTATGTTTTTCTAAAAAAGTATCAATTAAATTCTTATTCTCAAAAGGATTTATTGTACAAGTAGAATATATTAACTTACCATTTCTTCTCAAAAGTGGGACCAAACTATCTAGGAGTTGAGATTGAATTTTAATTAGATCATTAATATCTCTTTTTGTGATTCTCCATCTCGCATCAGGATTACGTGCCAATGTTCCTAAGCATGAACAAGGTGCATCTATAATTATCTTGTCAAAATAGTTTATCCAATTAGGCTTGAGATTAATTAAATCAATTGAATTCGCATTAAGAACCTTTATACAACTTATCTGCAATCTTTCAATATTAGCCAATATCTTTTTCAATCTTATTTTTGATTTGTCAACCGCCCAGATTTCCCCATCATCATCTATTAATTCAGCTATATGAGTTGATTTACCTCCAGGAGCAGCACAAGCATCTAAAATTTTCTCGCCAGGCTGAGGGCTAAGTAGGGTGGCTATCAATTGAGATGATCTATCTTGTACAGACCAATTTCCTTCTTTATATCCAGGTAAATTACTAATCATTCCCGTTTTAGTTTTTAAAGTAAGTGCGCTGTTAATTCCTTTTATTTTTTCAGTTAAAACTTTAGACTCAATGAATTCTTGTTGAACAAAATCTAAATTTGTTAATAATCTATTTATTCTGAGATCTATTGTTGGTGTTCTGTTAAATGATTTGGCCAATTGCTTGGTTCTTTCTAATCCGAACCAACAAATCATTTCTTCCACTAGCCATTTTGGGAGAGAGTACTTATATACAACTTGGTCTATCTGATCTAATGGCCTAATAATCTGAATTTCTGATAATTGTTTTCTGGAACAAGACCTTAAAATCGCATTAACTACATTTGACATTTTTTTTAATTCACTTCTTTTTGCTACTTCAACAGTTGTGAAAATTGCTGCAGAATCTGGAATCCTATTCATTTTCAATATTTGGTAAAGACCTATATGCAAAAGCCACCTCAACTTAGGAGGTTGCTGCTTGACAGTGAACCCAGTCAGAAATTCCATCCAAGTATCTAAATATTTTCTATATCTAATAGATCCGTAAGCTAATTCTGTAACTAAAGAAATATCTTTAGAAGAAAAATTATATTTATTGAGTACTCTTTGCAATGCAATATCAGAATATGATCCTGCAGCAACATATAAAAGTACATACCAAGCTGCTTCCCTTTGTTTTACGCCTTCATATGACATACTGATTAGTTAATTTTACAACAATAACATAAATTAATTACTAATTAATTAACACAAATCCCATTATAGAAACCAAAGTCAGATTAAAGCCCAGAAAAACTAATACAGGTGAAATTGATTTTAAATATTGGTAATTAACTTTTTTCATATTTAGATTAAATTAGAATCTTAGTAAACCTAATTAATATTAGATATATTAAATAAGATCAATATGCATTTACTTAATTAAAGCTAAGTAAAAATAACTAAAGATTAATAATACATTTGAAATATTAATTTAATTAAATCATAACTAGTTGATTTAACAATAAATCCAATGAATCAAAAAAGAAATGAAATCATTACATTCGTAGAATTAACTCATTAAATATATCACCAATATTTACAAAAAGTAATAATATTATGATCTCTTTATTATTGGCTTTAGGCAATGAAAATATAACTTAAATAATTTAGGCAAAAAAGAATTTAGTGAAACCTAGTCACTCATCAAATAGATGCATCCCTTCTCCTATGTCAGCATGAAATTTACAATGTTTTTCAAAAATCAATCCCACCTTTCTCATTGATTCTGTAAGTTCATCATTAAACTCTTTCCAAGACTGAGAACCCTTCTCTGGTAGTGTCCAGCCTTGATTCTCCACCATGCTTGTAATCCTTGTATAGTCCCATTCAATGTAGGCCATAGATAAACTGAAAAGACTCAATCTAAATAGATTATTAGATTAAGGATAAAATTTCAATAGAAATTAGATCTATATTTACTGAAAGGATTAGATAAGTTATAAAAATAATAGTAATAAAAATTGTATTTAATTCTTTAATTTTCATATCCCCTCAGACAATAGATATTTATTATTATTCTTGATTAGAAAGATATTTAACTGAATACATGAAATAATAAACTTATTATTTTCCTAATCTTAAAGTGCCTATTCAGAAAAGAAGATTCCTTAGGATCAAAGAAGTTCTTAATAGAAGAATTGATAATTTAACCTTAGTACTTGAATCAGTGGAGAAGCCTCACAACTTATCAGCAATATTAAGAACTTGTGACGCAGTTGGCATTTTTGAAATACATAGTATTTCAAAAACTAATGAAATTCAAACTTTTAATAGCACAGCGCAAGGTAGTCAAAAATGGGTAAGGAACAAAACTCATTCCAATATTGTTGATACTATTTCTGAATTAAAATCAAAAGGCTTTTTAATACTTGGAACTTCAATTAACAAATATTCTAAAGATTATAGAAGTATAGATCTAACAGGCAAAACTGCTTTCATACTTGGCACGGAAAAATGGGGTCTTAGCCAACAAGCTTTAAATTTAATTGATATTCCAATATCAATCCCTATGAGAGGAATGGTTCAATCATTAAATGTATCCGTAGCTGCAGCGACATTATTATTTGAGGCAATTAGACAAAGAGAAGTAAAAGGGTTATTACCTAAAAAAGGAGAGGGAATAAAAGAAGAATTAATAAATCAAATTATATTCGAATGGGCTTATCCAGAAATCGCAAGTTGGTGTAAAAAGATTGGAAGAGAATATCCAGAATTAAATGATGATGGTGAAATTTTGGAAGAACTACCTTGTTAAAAAAAATTAAAAATTAAAAATAATTAATTCAAAACCCTATTGATTCTGCTGACTTCCATTAATAAATGAATCTAAATCTTCTCCAATAAAAGATAAACCTAAAACCAAAAAGACCATAGCCAATCCAGGGAATAAAGCTGTCCACCATATTCCTGTAGGTAAAGCTGATAATGCCAAATTCAAATCGCTACCCCATTCAGGAATATTTGCTGGTAATCCCAATCCAAGGAATCCAAGACTTCCTAAAACCAACACAGCATCTGCGGCATTTAAAGTTAGCAAGATAGGGATTGGAGTAACAACATTTCGAAAAATATATTTAGATAAAATCCTAATAGGTCCTGCCCCCATTGATTTTGCAGCCTCTACATACGTATTAGATTTGACTTTGATTGTTTGATTCCTAACAAGCCTAAAATATTGCGGAGCATAAACCACGCAAATTGCTATAGAGGCATTTAAAATTCCTTTACCTAACAAAAAGGCCAGTACAATAGATAATAAAAGTACAGGAATTGTATATAAAGTATCCATTATTAAAGAAAAAACCCTATCAAAGATTCCGCCATAATAACCACTTATTAAGCCTAAAGGTAATCCGACAAATACAGCCAACAAAGTAGCGCTCATTACTACCTGCAATGCAACACCTGCTCCATTTAGAGTCCTTGAGAAGACATCTCTACCTAAACGATCTGTTCCAAAAAAATGATGAAATGATGGAGGGCTAAAAACTTCATTATCTAATCCAATTGATGGATCTGGAATTAATCCAATAGAGCTTAAAAAAGGAGTGAACAAAATGACTATCAAATATATTGAAAGAATTATAAATCCCAAAAAACGTAATTTATTAGTTATAGATTGTGAATAGGAATCTTTGCTCAATATTTAATTTTTAAGAATCAATCTAATAATAACCTTAAGCGATAGATATAAGCCATATAAATATGTAAGATAATTATATATTCTTATTAATCATGAAATTTAAAAACGAAGGTCTTACTGTTGGAGAACTTACTGTTTTTATCACAAGCATAATAATCTTATTTTTAGTTTGGTCTGGATTCAATAAAAATACCAATCAAGATAAAACTTCAATGAATGTAATTTATAAAAGCGAACTTTATAATTTTAAATAAAAATATTCTATTTTTGATTTAATTTAAGCACTGCCATAAAAGCTTCTTGAGGTACATCAACTTTTCCCATTGACTTCATTCTTTTTTTACCTTTTGCTTGCTTTTGTAATAATTTCTTTTTCCTAGAAATATCACCTCCATAACATTTTGACAAAACATCTTTTCTTAAGGCACTAAGACTCTCACTAGCAATAATTCGACTACCTATAGAAGCTTGAATGGGTATCCTAAATTGTTGCCTAGGTATTAGTTCTTTTAATTTTTCTACTAATGACTTACCTATACTATAAGCCTTTTCTCTATGAACTATACAAGTTAAAGGATCGGCTTTTTCAGAATTTATAAGAACATCAAGACGCACTAAATCATTTTTTTTATACCCTATCAAATGATATTCCATTGAAGCATAACCCTTGGTGCGACTCTTCATCTGATCAAAAAAGTCAGTTACAACTTCTGCTAAAGGTAATTCATAAATCAGAGTAACTCTAGTTGGAGTTATATATTTCATATCAACAAAATCCCCTCTCCTATCTTGACATAACCCCATTAAAGTTCCGTTAAACTCATTAGGAGAATAAATTTCTATTCGCACATATGGTTCTTCAACTGACTCTCTTGATTGAGGCTCAGGGATTGTGGAAGGATTATCAATCAAGACTTCTTCTCCATTGATTAAATTAACTTTATAAACCACAGAAGGTGCAGTTACTATAAGCTCAAGATCATATTCTCTTTCAAGTCGTTCTTGAACAATTTCCATATGCAATAAGCCTAAAAAACCACATCTAAACCCGAACCCCATTGCTGAACTAGTCTCAGGTTCATATCTCAAAGCAGCATCTGATAATTGAAGTTTTTCTAAAGACTCCCTTAAATCACCATATTTATCGGCATCAATAGGGAATAATCCACAAAAAACCATTGGTTTAGCTTCCTTATATCCAGGCAAAGCATCTTTTGCTGGACTACTTAGCAAAGTAATTGTATCGCCAACTCGAGCATCAGCTACAGATTTAATAGAAGCAGCTAAATAACCAACCTCACCAGCATATAAAGTATTTTTCTGCTGCTGATCAGGAGCCATTACTCCTATTTCATCAAGCTCATATGTTTTTTTACTTGCCATCAACAAAATCTTATCTCTCTTTGATATTTGCCCAGACATTACTCGAAAATAAACAATTACGCCTCTATACGGATCATAATAAGAATCAAAGATAAGAGCTTGTGTTGAGTGATTTATATTGTTTTCTGGAGCTGGAATCCTATCAACAACTGCTTGTAAAATTTCATTTATTCCTATTCCCGTTTTTGCAGAAGAGCATATTGACTTTGACACATCTAAGCCAATTATATCTTCTATTTCTCTTTTAATTCTTTCAGGATCAGCTCCAGGCAAATCAACTTTATTTAAAACAGGAATAATTTCGAGATCATTTTCCAATGCAAGATATACATTTGCCAATGTTTGTGCCTCTACCCCTTGACTGGCATCTACAACAAGTAGAGCACCTTCACATGCTTGAAGAGATCTACTTACTTCATAAGAAAAGTCAACATGTCCTGGAGTATCAATTAGATTTAATACATATTCCTTCTTATCATTTGCTGTATAGCTCATTCTTGCAGCTTGTAATTTTATTGTAATTCCTCTTTCCCTTTCAAGATCCATATTATCTAAAAACTGGTCTTGCATATCTCTTGATTTAACTGTTCCAGTATCTTGCAAAAGCCTATCTGCTAATGTTGATTTACCATGGTCTATATGAGCAATAATGCAGAAATTTCTAATTTGGGAAGTTGAGATATTAGTCATATAGAAAAATTAGAAACCTAATATTGAATTGTTTCTTTGCCTAGTTTTATCTAATAATATTGAATTTTTCACTAAATTATCACCATAACTAGGCAAGATTAGCTTGATTTTTTTAGACCAATCAATATCAAACAGATTTTTTATGGCAGAATTTGAAATTACTTCCAACATTATTGTTATAGCAGTACTTGCTCCTGGAGATGCTCCAAGTAAAGCAGAAAGAGTTCCATCTCTGGAAGAAACAACTTCCGTGCCGAATTTAAGTTGACTAGAATTCTTATAACTCTTAATAATTTGAACTCTTTTTCCAGCATTCATGATTTGCCAGTCATCAGGATTTACTGAAGGCATAAAATTCTTAAGCGAATTTATTTTATCTTTTTGATGAGATAAAACCTGAGATATTAAATATCTAACCAGATCATAATTTTGCAACCCTACCTGCGTAATGCTTAAAATATTTTCTTTTCTTAAAGATCTGAAAAAATCTAAATTTGATCCAGTGTTTAAAAATTTTGTTGTAAGTCCCGCAAAAGGTCCGAACAAAAGATATTTTTTTCCTTCTATCCATCTTGTATCTAAATGAGGGACTGACATTGGAGGAGAACCAATATCAACTTTTCCATAAACTTTTGCATTATGAAGAGACGTCAAATCATCTTTTTCACAAATAAGCCATTTCCCACTAATAGGAAATCCAGCATATCCTTTAGATTCTCTTATATTAGACTTCTGAAGAAGAGAAAGAGCACTCCCTCCGGCACCAAGAAAAACAAACCCTGTTCTTACAGCCATTTCCCCTTCCTTATTTCTTAATGTGATATCCCAACCATCTTTTCTTTTATCTAGAGAAATTACTTCTGTTAAAAACTTAAAGTGAATATTATTTTGTTTTGCAAGAATCTTTATATATTCATTAGTTAGAGCTCCAAAATTAATATCTGTTCCTCTATTAACTCTAGTTGCACAAATTTTTTCTTCCTTATCTCTTCCTCTGCAGATAAGAGGTATCCATGCTTTAATTTCCTGGAACGAAGAAGATATTTCCATATTTTTAAAACCTATAAATGTAGATAGATATTTATACCTCTCAGTCAAATAAAAAAAATTTTCTTCTCCAATAACTAAACTAATATGAGGAACAAACTTAAGGAATTTCTCCGGATTTAATTTTCCTTGTTCAACTAAAAAAGACCAGAATTCCAAGCTTCTTTCAAAAGAAGTATTTATTTCTAAAGCTTTCTCAATATTTATTTGATTATCATTACCAAATGGAGTGTAATTTAATTCGCAATTTGCCGCGTGACCTGTGCCCGCATTATTCAATGCGGCTGAACTCTCAAGAGCTGATGATATAAGTTTTTCAACAAATAATATTCTGATATCTGGGAAAATCTCAGTCAATAATATTCCCAAAGTGGCACTCATAATGCCAGTTCCAACCAAAACAGCATCATAATCCGTTTCTAAATATTGTCTTTTCTTTACGATCACAGAAAAAAAGGCTAAACAAGCTGAAAAGTATTAAATTTAAGCTAACTTGTATATAGCATATATTCAAAAATTGAGTAACGAAACCCTAGCACTGACCTTAGAGAATGTTGAAACAGTTCTCGATGAGTTAAGACCATTCCTTGTCGCTGATGGGGGGAATGTTGAGATAGCAGAAATCGATGGTCCAATAGTAAAAGTAAGACTTCAAGGTGCTTGTGGGAGTTGCCCAAGTAGCACAATGACTTTAAAGATGGGAATAGAGAGGAAACTTCGTGAAATGATTCCTGAGATAAGCGAGGTTATTCAAGTCCTTTGATTTCTTAATTAGAGAAAATAAACTAGTTATCTTAATTGATAATTCTTTAAGTAAGCCAATAATTTTTTATTCATTCGATAAAAATACAAATGATTTAACTAAAAGTTCAAAGCCTTACTGAATTTCCAATTCTTTCTTCAATAATTTTTTTGCATCAAGGCAATCCAAAGGAAGACCTTTACCTATTGATATTAATAAAGGTGCAAGTATTCCTAATGTAAAAATAAACTGATAAGAGTTAAAGCCAATGTTCTTAAGAAAGAATGTAATTAAGTAAATTGCAGATATATAAGCATGAAGTAAAAGGAAATCTTTAGTTTCTAAGACTGGCCACCTTATTAAGTTTCCTAAGAGATAAAAAAATTCTTTCATAGATATTTGAAATACATTTACTATCATAAACTATAAAGAAAACATTATTTCTCTTTAAAATATTATTCCTATTTGTAAAGAATAAATTGAACAAAATATCAATCCCACAAAAATTAAGGAGATCAATACCTGCTTTAAGGAACAAGGTATATTTCAATTATGGGGGTCAAGGCCCATTACCCCAGGAATCTCTGGTTTCCATTTTTAAAACTTGGGAAAAGATCCAAGAATTAGGACCTTTCACAAAAGATGTTTGGCCCTTCATTAGTAATGAAATATCCAGAACAAAGTCATTATTGGCTTCTCTATACAAAGTAAAACCCCATCAAATATGCCTTAGTGAAAATGTTACTACTGGATTTGTTATTGCCCTATGGGGAATAGATTTCAAATCACAAGATAGAATAATAATAAGTGATTGCGAACATCCTGGAATAGTTGCTGCTTGTAAAGAGATAGCAAAACAAAAGAACCTTAAAATTGATATTCTAAGAATAAAAGATATTAGGAATGATTTTCTAGATCAAGATAGACTCTCTTTCAAAATACTCAATCTAGTTAAAGAGATAATCACTAAAGAAACAAAAGCTTTCATTATTTCTCATGTTTTATGGAATACGGGGATAGAAATACCCATAAGAAAAATTGGTGAATTTCTCCTGAAGAAACAAACACCGATTTATCTGTTAGTTGATGGCGCACAAAGTTTTGGACATATCAATCTGCAAGAGAATATTAACTTTACCGATATATATGCTTTCACTTCACATAAATGGGCTTTAGGTCCAGAAGGTCTTGGGGGAGTTATACTTTCAGAAAGATTTTTACTAAAATCTACCCCCTCGTTTGTAGGATGGAAATCCTTAAAGAAAGAAGCAGGCATATATGAAGAAGAAATCAATCCGTACCATAATGATGCAAGGAAATTTGAAATAGCTACTTCATGTACACCATTATTATCAGGATTAAGATCTTCTTTAGATATAATCCAATCTGAAGGTTCTATAGAAGAAAGAAATAATTATATAAAATACCTTAGTAGAATCTTTTGGGAGAATCTTAATCTAAATGAATATGTTTTCCCTATTCTTAAAGAACAGCCTAACAATGGAATTATAAGTTTTACACTTGGCAATAAAGAATCTAATTTAGAATTATTTAATGCATTAAATAAAAAAAATATCTTTATAAGAATGTTAGAAGATTCAAATTGGTTAAGAGCTTGTATTCACATAACTAGTACAGAGGAAGAGATAAAGATAATATCTTCAGAAATAAAAAAAATGCTTAGCAATTAAATTTTAAAATTTGAGTATATAATATTAATCAAAAAAGACTACTAAATTCATTAGATTTATATGACTAAAAATAGCAATTATTTTAATTAGGAACCATTCTTTAACTTTAATAGATTATTATATGCTATTTCTCTATCATCCATCTCTATAGTTATCCCTTTAAGTACTTGATAGTCCTCATGGCCTTTACCAGCTATTAAGACAATATCATCTTTAGAAGCCAAATTTATAGCAATTTCAATAGCTTTTATTCTATCAACTTCTACAATTATATTATTTTTACCAGCAACACCTAATAAGATATCATTTATTATTCTTTTAGGATCTTCATTCCTTGGATTATCAGAAGTAATAACTACTTTATCAGAATATTTCTCTGCGATTGAGCCCATAACAGATCTCTTTGAAGTATCTCTATCTCCTCCACATCCAAATAAACAAATTATTTTCCCAGAATAGATTCTTCTTAAATTAATCAATATGTTCTTTAATCCATCTGGAGTATGAGCATAATCAACAATTACAGTAGGAATTGAAATCTTTGAAGATAGTAATTCTTCTCTACAATTAATCTTCTCCATACGCCCAGGAACGCCAGGAAAATATCTAATAGCTTCAGAAAGTTCTTGCAAATCAAAGCCAAATTGAATTAACATTCCAAAAGATTGGATTACATTCATTAAATTATATTCACCAATTAAAGGTATATATAATTTGGTGTCTCCTGATGGAGTATGCAAATTACAAAAAGTTCCTTCTTCTCTATAATCAATTTCTGTAACATAAATTTCTAAATCATTATTTTTATAAATTTCCTTTTGGTTAATACCTGCTCTCAAACATCGACCTTTTAATCTATTCGCTAATAATTTGCCCCATTCATTATCTACATTTATAACTGGAAGAATATTTTTATTAACAAGGTAATTCGATGTAAAAAGTGAAGCCTTAGTCTCAAAATATGATTCCATTGTTGCATGATAGTCAAGATGATCTCTAGACAAATTCGTAAAAATTGCACTAGCAAATTCGCATCCAGCAACTCTACCTTGAGCCAAAGCATGAGAACTTACTTCTAAAATTACATATTCAACATTAGATTGATAAGCCAAGAATAATTTCCTTTGCAAATCATATGAGAAATTAGTTGTATGAATAGCTTTTTCCTCGAAATTTGACCACCTATTAAATAATGTCCCAAATAATGCGGTATTATTTCTAAACCTTTTCACTAAAAATTCAAGAATAAAAGTTGTTGTTGTTTTCCCATTTGTCCCCGTTACGCCAATTAATTTCATTTTTTTTGAAGGATTATCCCAAAATTTAGATATCAAATTTCCAAAGACTTCTTCTACTGGATCAGGAATCACCAAAACCTGATCTGATTCCTTTGGAGGTTTTTCAATACAAGCTGATTTACCAATTATTGCTGCTGCAGCTCCATTTCTAATAGCTTCATCCCAAAACACACCTCCATTAAAATTTTCTCCAGGAATTCCCAAAAAAAGACAATCTTTCTCTACAGAATTAGAATCGCAACATATGCTTTTTATTGAAAAATTTAAAATATTTGGTGGTATTTTTATCGAGAGAGAATTTAATAGAGAATAAAATAATATTGACTTCATGAAATCTAATATGTTTTATGATCATCAAAAATCTTATCAAGATAATTTTGCAACCAATTTAATAAATTGTTATTTTTCAATCTAGGAGAAACTCTAGGAAATTGATATTTTAAATTAAAATTATCGTCAATCAAAAATATTAATGGTACTTCATATTTATATTTATCGTACTTTGATTTATGAAAATCGTTATCTTCTAGATAAATAATCTCCAAGGAGATTGAAGGTCTCAGCTTTTCTAAGCTAATTTCATTTAATCTACTTTTAAGCCCATCACAGAGGCAACATCCATACTTAGAAAGCAATAATAATTTCATAATCACTTTTCCGGAACAGGATCATATCCACAAGGAGTAAAAGGATTGCACCTCATTAATCTTTTAAATGTTAGCCATCCTCCTCTCCAGGGTCCGAACCTAGAAATTGCTTCTAAACCATATGCACTGCATGTTGGCGTGAATCTACATTTGGGTCCAAAAAAAGGAGAAATATATTTTGAATAAAAAGTTATAACTGCAATGAATAAATAACTTATTAAATTGTTTAGACTTTTAAGCACCTTAGGAGTTAAAGTAGAACATTATTAAGAATGAGTCTGCTAATTTTTTATCAGAACTCATTACTTATAATTATCCATCATTTTTACAATTATGTCTCGATACCGCGGCCCAAGGCTAAGGGTTACGCGTCGCTTGGGAGACCTACCAGGTCTCACTCGGAAAGCCGCCAAAAGGTCAAATCCGCCAGGTCAGCACGGCCAAGCCCGTCGCAAGCGATCAGAATATGCAATCAGACTTGAAGAGAAGCAAAAACTTAGGTTTAACTATGGTGTCTCTGAGAGGCAATTGGTTCGCTATGTAAAAAAAGCAAGGGCGCTAGATGGGTCAGCAGGGACCAATCTTCTAAAGCTTCTTGAAAACAGACTTGATAATACTTGTTTTCGATTAGGCCTTGGTCCGACAATACCTGGATCAAGACAATTAGTTAATCATGGACATATCACTGTTAATGGGAAGATACTTGATATTGCAGGATATCAATGCAAAGTTGGTGATGTTATTGGAATAAGAGAAAACAAAGCCAGCAAAAAAATTGTTGAAGGGAATCTTGAATTCCCTGGATTAGCTAACGTGCCTCCTCATCTGGAATTAGACAAACAAAAATTATCCGCAAAAGTTAATGGTAAATGCGAAAGAGAATGGGTTGCCCTTGAAATCAATGAACTACTTGTTGTTGAATATTATTCACGTAAAGTTTAATCAAACTATTCATCTATTATTAATCAATACATAAAAATAACTTCTATTCAAAATCAATTAGACATTTCTAATGAGTTTTTATTCTAAAAAGGGATTTATAATATTATTGTGTATTAGTTCCTTAACATTTTTTAGTTCTTTTAATTATATAAGGAACTCCTTAATTTTTATGCCTGATGAATATAAGTCAATTAAAAAGATTGTTAATCGTATTGCTAAAAATAATAATTTAGGAAATCAACCAATTACTTTTTCAATTAATACAGGGTATGACGCTTATTGGATCGCTGAAGGATTAAATTTATGCAAAAAAGATGAATGTCTTTTTTATCAAAGACTAAATCCATTTAATACATATACAGGTAAAAACAAAACTCAGATAAATGAAATAATTCGTCAATCATATCTTTATAGCAGTATAGAGGGTTATGCCTATAGTCATGGGTTAATAACTATTAGCAGAGCATCATTCTCCTTATTAGCTAATAAGAAAGATTTTTTAGGATGCTTAATTGCTCATGAATTAGTACATTTCTTAAATCATGATAGTTTTAAAAACTCATTAAAACTAGGTATAGAAGGCAAAGGACTTAGCGAAGAAAAAATTTCTAACCTAGAAATGAAAATTAGTAGAGAATCAGAATCTAATGCTGATGTTGGTGCAATCAAAATGCTAGCAAGATCAGGATACCCTCTAGATACATGTATAAAAGAGTTAGAATGGAGCTATCGTCTTGCTGGATTAGGTGGGCCGACGGAAGAAGATAGTACTCACCCTGGATATGAAGATAGGCATACCTTTATGAAGAACTTTGTAGAAAATTTCAATGTAAATTCGATAAAAGAAACAAAAATTGAGACTAAAATAAAATGGAAATATAATAGGGATTTAAATACTTTAAGATTTATTCCTTATTAAAAAAGAAGACAAACTAGTTAAAAGTTTATTTTATACAAAGAGACTTTATCTTTTAAACAACTTTTGCCAGGAGTTCTATAACAATATCTGCTTGCCTCTGAATTTTGATATAAAACTGGACTTAATGTAAAATTCTTCATAAGAGAATTGGGATTAATTCCAACAAGAAAAAGATAAGTAGGTAACTTTTTATCTCTAATATCAAGTTCACTCATAAATAATTTACGTGGAGAATGAAAGGCATTTAGTCTTGTTCCTTTTACAAGAATTTGAGCATCTTTCTCAATTAAATTATCTATTTTGCTAAAGTCCTCATAAAAAGGTATATAGTCTTTTTTGAATATTTCCGTTTTAAAAAATGCCTTATATATCAATGGAAAAGAGTAATAAATATCTAAACCTACCCATGGCAAACTCATAAAAAGAAAAATTATAATCAGAAAGTTCTTTAATTTGTAATAAAAATGTGGAAATATATCTATGAAACATATAATAAGCGCACAATATTGAAATCCCCCAAAATGTCTTGGCTTATCAGGTAAGATAAACCATATAATAAAAAACTGAATTAATATTATAAATAAGAATGTTAATTTGGCACGTAAGTTAATTTTCTTGTTAGGTATAATTAGCCAACTAATCCATATTAATGGTGACCATTTAGTAAGCAAAAAGAAAATTATTTCTTTAAGGTTTCCTTGATAACCCAATTCTCCACTATAGGATTTTAATAATGGATCATAAATTGCTTCTTTCCCAGAAAAGACAGAAGCAAGCATTGGACCAAAGGGAGAACCACTTTGAATCCAAGTATAAATTAATAAAGGTAGATAAAACACAAGAAAAGGTATTGAAATATATAAAATTGCTTTCTTAAGTTCTTTGAATGACCAGTAATCAATAACTAATTTAAAATAAAACATTACTAAAACAATAGCAATAGGAACCATTGAGATTTTGGATCCACAAATTGCAAGGACAAGCAAGCTAAAATAAATAGAAAAAGATCTTAACTCAAAGCTAGGTATATAATCTGATGGCTTACATAATATAAGTAAAGAGCAAATTGAGGCAATCATCAAGAAAGCATTGCTTGCGTTAGTTGTTAAGTCAACTGCACTATATAATCCAGAAGAAATTAATACAGAAGCCCATAAAGAAAGTTCTATATTTCTATTTTTTTTGAAGATAAGAAACGCTGATATATATATAATAGAAATAAATATTCCAAGGGTAATTATATTCAAGCTATCAGGATATCCTATGCTATAGAAGGGAGGTCCTATAAATTGATAATGCATATGAGGCCATATAGCGCCTTCCCAAGGGAAATTGTAGTAAAATAAACCCTGATCCTCAAATATTCTCATTGGAATTAGCATGTGATATGCTAATTCATCTATTTTCGTTGAAGGTATTATAGAGAGTAATACTCTAACTATAAATATTATTAATAAAATAACTAAAGGAATAAACTTTCTTCTTTCTATATTTAATCTTTTAAATCTAAGCTTTTTAATTTCTGTAATTCCAAATAAAAAAAGAAGAAAAAGTACAGAGATATATATGTAATATGTATTTATTCTTAAGATAGCTAAAGTCTGATTTAATAAACTTAAAGAAAAAACACCAAGAATAATTTGGCAAGATAAATCCCATGGTTCCAAAATCTTGATTTTAAAGATATTCATTAAAAATCTTCCTAAACCAATTAATGAAAAAAATGAAATTGATCCAATAATAATATTCATTAAAGGAATAAATATTGGTAACCAATCTTTGATATAACTGAATCCCATTAATTTTAAATTACATTTTTTGAGTATCTAAATTTAATAGATGAAAATATTATTACATTAGACAGTTGAATTAGTATATAGAAACCTGGGAAAAATGACACAATAAATGAGTAAAGGATCCAATCTATTAATCTAAAAATAGCTATACCTGCAAAGAATTTTAAAAAAGAGTCTACAAAATTTCTTTTATTAGAAGCTTTAAAAACATATTTCTTTAAGACAAAGAAATTTAAAGTAATTTGAAGACATAATACTAATCCATAAGAAAAAGCTTTATTAAACCCAAGAGACTCTACTAGAAAGAGATTTAAAGGTAATGCAATAATTAAACTTGGTACCCCAGCAAGAAGGAACTTTATATAATGCTTAAAAAATAATTTAATCTTTTCTATTTTTTCTTGTGATATATAAAATCTCATGCTGAATTTGTCTCAATGCTTTTATCTTTACACCGATTAGTCCCAAAGCAATTAATAAAAACCCCGTCCAAGCAAAAATTGATAGAAGTATTAATGAAGGAATATAAGTCCTTGTAGGGTCTGGATTTATATAAACCAGATAAAGAAAACGCAATCCTAAAATTAAAGCTGGTCCAAGAAAGAAACTAGAACATATTGAAAAAAATCTTCCAGGTCTATAAAGAAGAAACATCATTAAAATTGTGCTACCTGATCGATAAATAAACTCTGGGATACTCTTGAAAAGTCTGGAATCTCTTGTTTTTTTATTCACTCTTATATCAACAGAAGCGAGTCTAAGACCACTATTTCCAGCTTGAATAAGACTCTCCATAGTATAAGAGAATTGAGTTACAATGCTCATCCTCTGACAAGTTTCCCTTGAAAATGCTCTAAACCCAGAGGCAGCATCTCTAACATTAGTTCTTGACACTTTTCTTAAAGCCCAACTCCCTATCCATTGAAGTATCTTTTTTATAAAAATAAATTCTGGATGATCTTTAATTGGTCTACAGCCAATAACCATATCTGCTTTCTTTTCTATTATTGGTTTAGTTAATTTAGGTATATCATCTGCACAATACTGATTATCTCCATCAGTATTAACAACTACATCTGCGCCGTTTTCTAAAGCAAATTCGATCCCACATTTAAAAGCTGTTGCCAATCCTCTATTGCTTCCTAATTGAATTACATGATGAACCCCTAATTTTTTTGCGCGTTCATAAGTCTTATCTGTACTGCCATCATCAATTACTAAATATTCAACAGTATCAAAGCCTTCTACTTTTTCAGGAAGATCACAAATAGTCGCTGGTAAGCTATCTTCCTCGTTGAAGCATGGTATTTGGATGATTAACTTCATTTCGAGATCCTATAATAAATATTCAGTAGTAATTAGGGTATATTGATCTGTTGTTTCTCTTTTTTCTTTATATTTAAATTGAGAGACTAAATCTTCTTGATGAAAAGTATCGGCACTAGCAACATGTCTTTTAGAACTCCTTGGCGCTCTCATTAGATTAAAATTTGCTGAATTTGTAATCTTATCTTTTATAACAATTTTATCTTCTTTAATTTTTATTGTCCTAATAAAGTTAGATGAACTAAATCCAGACTTGAAAATTAATTTTGATTTTAAAAATTGGATAAGATGTCTTCCAATTATAAGACTTAAAATTCTAAGAACAAAATGCTTAAAAGGGTTATTAATAAGATGTTTATTTATAAACAAAGGTCCCTTAACTTTAATCTCTAAACAATCTTTTTTCTTTTTATAAGTACTTACCCATGAATTAGACCAGAAATGATTGACTAATTGCATTGAATGCTTACCAAGAATCCATCCATAATCTGAAAAATTTACCTTCCCATTATAGAGACTTAATATTCCTCCTTTTAAAGTTGAGACGAGAACTTGTCCGCGTTTTGTTTTAAACAAGATATAACCTGAATTTTTAAAAGTTATAAAGTTCACTGATTTACTTTTTGATTTAGTTAATTCAAAATTATCAGGGAAAATATTAATTGAACGAAACAGAGATGCGCCTATGTAATGGCACCAATATCTATCATCTATACTTGCAAAAAAATGCTCATTACTATCTGCCTCATTATATATTTTTTCTATAATTGATCTTGCTTTATTTGAATATTTATCTTTTCGAATTAAAAATCTTGTTATACCATAGGGAACAATATAATCCGTATTCCTTGCATTATGCATTCCGATAGTCCCTCCTACCGAATTGATCATTGATTCAATAAAGCTAAGTGCTTGGCCCGCAGATTGAACATACTTTTCATCATTAGTAGCATCATATAAATCCCAAAGACAATCTATAGTTACCGATAAATAGCCCAAATCTGGTCCTCCATACTCTTTAAACCAGCCTTCAGGATCTTGCAAGGCGAGGCTATTTTCAGAAATAATTTCAAATTTTTCATTTGGAACTAACTCAGGGTAGATTCTTTTTATAAAAGAAAGGGCAGCCAAACCAGCTATTTGCTGATTGGCTGCCTGAGATTCAAACCTATCAATTAATTGAACAGATGCTTTTTGTATTCCTTTATATAAATACCCTGGTGGAATCAGTCCTTCTTTAATAATTAACATTATTGATAAAGTAGAGAAAGCCAATGGAGGATAGCCTTTTTCCCAAGGATAATATTCTTCAAAAGCACCATATCTTATAACCCTTTGATTCCAAAACAAGGCAGATGCTCTGACTAAATTATTCAATTTCTCATCATCGTCAAATTTCAGTGAATGTCCCATGTAAATAGTTAACCCTGCCTGCTGCAAAATTATTGATGGGAAATCCCTGATTTTATAATGCCACCAGTTACGATCTGCGCATCCATAGGCAAAATTATTAGGATCTCTACAAAACTGAGTTAATATTCTTGGATATTCTCTTTCAGCTAACATTTTAAGCGAGTTTTTTACGCTTTTATTTTTTGGATCTAATTTAAGTTGAGATTTATCCATTATTTATATTTAATTATTAATCAAGAATAACCCGATAGCTTGCAAGCCCTTTCCTTTTCGTTGGACGACTTGCATTCTTCCAAGCTAATCTTAGATTATTAAAAATTGGACCTATAAAAGATTCAGGCAATCTAGAAACTATCCATCTTGCTGTCTTTGTTTTTCCTATAGCAAAAATCAAGCTTATTATAATTTCTGCAATTATCCTTGATGGATATATTTGACTAGGTCTATATCCATAATTTGGTGAATGTTTTCCCAATATTTTTCTCCATTTATTTCTTAAATATCCTCCTCTTTTCTTGAAATCAAGCATATGTCCATGCATATCAGAAGCTTTTATTGGATCTTCTTCTTTTAAAATTAAAAGTTTATTTTTTATCATTTCAGATATTATCTTTTCCATATGATTTGATCTTGTTACGACAACAGAGTGACCACCGCCTTCTACTTCAAAGGCTGGGGACCACGCGTCTCCAACAGATAAATCTGCAAACTCATTTACAAAATCCATACTTTGCAAACTAGTTTGGGTAATAAAAAAAGGAATTAGATAATTATAATAAACTTTGGGAGTTCTTAATATGCGTCCACTAGCAGTCCTAATCTCTAAACACCCAGGCCAATCTCCCTCTCTCCACTTTAAACTTGTTATCTGATCATTATCTTTTATATTTTTTGAACGTAAATAACAACGTATTGCTTCAGGATATAAAGCCGTTCCTGTATAAGGTCCTAATAAATATTTAATTTGTAATGCAGGTCCAAATTTTTTCTTTTGCAGCACCCTTAAAGATGCAGATTGTTCTGGCAAACATGTGATTGCATATTTTTCTTCTGGATCTAAGTTTCTTAAAATATCCAACATAGACACAGGAATATATATTGATTGCGAACATTCGACTATTTCCTCTTTTGTTCTTGCTATAACTGCTCTAGCTTTATCTGCTGATGGTATGCCTTGCTTAGCAACAATTACAGCATCTACTAATCTATTCTCTAATAAATAAATAAGAGTTTGAGTAATAACTCCACCTGAAGCAGCATTCTTTCTAACATCAGATTGATTTGAATATCCAGTTCTTACTTTTTTTATTTCTCCTGTTAACCAATTATCAGGCAATTTACCATATACTTCTTTATATAAATCAGGATAATTTACACCTACGCATGGACAAGCATCTTTAATATATTCAGGAATACTGGAGTCACTTCCAAATTTTGGTAATGGTCCAAAAGGAGTATCGATCATCTTAGAATTTGAACTATTATCTAATGCGATACATGCTCCACATCCACAGCAAGATCCACTTTCAATAACTTTTAGTAATTTTCTATTCATCAAAGAATTTTTAAATCAATAGCTTTTAGAAATTTGCATTTATTTTTGCTAATTAGAAAAGCATATTTAAATAATCTTCTTTATTATCACCTAAATAATAAATTAGTGCATCTATCCCATTGAGAAAGATCTGTTGAACCTTTTGACCTTTGCATCCATAAACACTTCCAGACCCCTTGTATTATCTGAAAATTCCGGGATAAGTTGCAAGATCATTATTTGGTTAAACCTTATATGTAAACAACTCTTCCATCGTAAAAAAGCATATTCCCAATCAATGGTTGCTTCTGATCTGTGAATCTTAATCAATTCCTGAGATTTAAACCCAGATCTGAATTATCAAAAATATCCAGCAGACCTTCAGCACTTATAGGATTGCGACTTGGTCTAATAGCAAAGAAATCTTTAGTTACATTATTTAGCAAAAAAGACCTGTCTTCACTGGAGGCATATCCATTAACAAGACCTTTGATATCTTGTAAATCTTTTTTCATAAAATAAAAGCTAAGAAGAAAATATAATAAAAAATTAAATAATCTATTTTTGTTATAACCATAAGCCAATTAATCAAGAATTCGCCAATATATATTCAATTCTCATTTACTAATGAATCTTTCAAGAACAGGAATTAAAAAAAGTTTAGGTCCAGGAATTTTATTAGCAGGCGCATGCATTGGGGGGTCACATTTGGTGTCTTCAACAACGGCAGGAGCTAAATTTGGATTTGCCTTAGTTGGTTTAATTTTAATTACCAACTTATTTAAATATCCCTTTTTACTAGTAGGTACAAGATTTACTGCCGCCACTGGTTTATCTTTACTCGAAGGATTTAAATCTCGTAATTCTTTATATTTACCAATTTACCTAATTGTTAGTTTAATAACTGGTACTTTTACTATTGCTGCAGTTAGCTTTGTAACTGGACTACTCTTAAGAAATATCCCTCTCTTTTCTACATTTCCTCAATATAATTTATCGATTGCAATCCTAATAATAAGTGGATTTATACTCTTAATTGGTCAATACAGAGCTTTAGATAGAATTTCAAAAGTTCTAGTGACTTTACTTACTATATTTACTTTGTTTGCGGTTATATCATTAATTAATAAAGGATATTTAATAGATTTCGATTTCAATTTCATTAATCCAGAACCAAGTCCTTGGAGATTATCTAATTTATCCTTTTTAATACCACTAATGGGTTGGATGCCAGGACCTGTTGAGCTATGTGTTTGGCCTTCTTTATGGATGTTTTCGCGAGAGAAAGATAGTAATCACAAAGCAAATATGAAAGAAGCAGAATTTGACTTCAATTTAGGATATTTAATTACTGTTATTACTGCCATTTTTTTCCTATCTCTAGGAGCATTAACGATGTTCAAGTCAGGAGATATAATGCTTTCTGATAAAGGTTTTGATTTTGCCCGTAATCTTATTAGAATTTATCAAGAAGCAATAGGGAGTTGGGCTAAATGGATTATCGTTCCAGCTTCATTCGCTGCAATGTTTAGTACAACTTTAACTTGCCTAGATGCATATCCAAGAAGTATTTCAGCTATTCAAGGTATTTTACAAGGGACAGATCAAGGGCATATTAGATCCAAAAGGGAACAAAAACGTTTAGAACTATGGATAGTTATACATGTTCTTGCAGCAGTTTTGGCACTCTTAATAGCCAAATCAGGCGGGATAACAATTCCACAATTTGTTTTTGGAGCAATGACAGGAAGTTTCTTAACAGCTCCCATATTTGCTTGGATGGCTATGGATACTATTAATAGCTCTTTAGTCCCAAAAGAATTTAGATATGGGAAATTCATGAAATATCTATCCTGGATTGGTCTAATATTTCTGTCTGGATTTAGTCTTCTATTTATTTCTAATGCATTCTTTGGTATAGGCTGATGATCAAAATCAATTATTTCAAGTAAAAAAGTAACCCTAAATTTTATTTTAGATTTAATAACAAAAGGATATAATTTATCTTCGGATTTACTGAGTTGATTAAAAATTTATAGATATAAATATTTAATTTCATTAGATAATAATTTTTTATAAATAGTATATTTAGTGATTATTTTTTATTTTAACTTAGGCTCATGAACAGCTCCATTGCAAATTCCAACTGCCAATGTTTCTTTATCTGATAAATCCCAACCAATTAAATCTAAAGATTCATTGAGTATTATTTTCATATTATTAAGACAACTATTCCAAACTTTTGCTTGCCTAGAAACAGGTATTAGTTGAACAGCTATAACACAAAGAGCCAGAGTTGAAAGAGATATAAGAGTCTTAAATAAAGATGAACTGTTATGCATAGGGATTGTAGATGTTTCTATTCTTTTTAATACTAAAATATTTTCAAGAATTATATAAAAGTTTTTAAATCAAAATTTTAGATATTTTTTACCGGCCTAAATTAGTTTAAAATATGACAATGAAAAGCAAAGACAATAGAAATCCTAGTTTCCGAACAAAGGCTATCCATCATAGGAAAGACTTTATAGGAGGGACAGGATCTTTAATGCCTCCTATTTTTCAAACTTCTACATTTGAATTTGGTAATAAAGATGCTTTTGATTACACACGCTCAGGAAATCCCAATTTTCGAATTCTTGAAAGCCTATTAAATTCACTAGAAGAATCTAACTACTGTACAGTTTTTAATTCAGGAATAAGTGCTATCACGGCCATAGCATCTTCATTAAAGTCTAATGATATTATTCTTTGTGAAAAAAATCTTTATGGATGCACAATTAGATTATTTGAACAAGTATTTAAAAAGTTTGGAATTAAATCTCAATTTATAGATTTCACGAACTCAGAATCATATAAAACTATAGACGAACTGAATCCTCAGTTAATTTGGATTGAAACACCTACAAATCCTCTTCTGAAAATAGTTGATATTAAAAATGTATGTTTAGAAGCCAATAAAAAAGGGATTCCCGTTGTTGTTGATAATACTTTTTGCACTTCATATATTCAAAAACCAATTGAGCTAGGGGCAACTTTATCTCTTATAAGTACTACGAAATTCATCAATGGTCACTCAGATGCTTTAGGAGGAGCAGTAATGACAATGGACAAAGCTTGGAATGATAAATTAAAATTTGCACAAAAATCTTTAGGACTTCAACCTTCTCCTATGGATTGCTGGCTAACAACAAGGGGAGTTAAAACATTACCATTAAGAATTGAATATCAATCAAATAGTGCTGAAAATATTGCCAGCAAACTACTTAATCATCCTCTAATTAATACATTAAATTATCCCTTTTTAAGAACTCATTCCTCAAAAGAAATAGCCAAAAAGCAAATGCGTCTAGGAGGTTCTATGATTACGATGAAACTTAAATTAAATAAAGAGGAAACATTCCTTTTTTGTAAAAAACTAAAATTTTTTACACTTGCCGAAAGTCTTGGAGGAGTAGAAAGTCTTGTATCTCATCCGTCAACAATGAGCCATGCTTCCGTTGATAAAAAGACTAAGGAATCTATTGGCATAACTGATTCCTTAATAAGATTTTCTATAGGATGCGAAGATTCAGATGATTTATTTTATGACTTAAAACAAGCATTAGATCAATTTAAATAAAGTGAGAAATCTTATAAAGAAACCATGCTGGGAAAGCTCAGACCTTGGCCAACCTATCCCTGACAACTTACATGCTGTATCTGTTGCATTACCAACATGGAAAGATGTTATTAATTATGAGGAAAAGAATAAAGAATGCATTAACTCATTAAAATCTATATATCCTCGTTTTGGATTTAATCCTCTAATAAAAGAAATTGAGCAACTTGCTATATCTAAGACATCTTCGAAATTCACATCTGCCTGGCCCTATTCAAATTTTAAATTAGCTGAAAAAGCCCAAGAATTTTGTGAAAATAAACTACAGAATCAATCTACTCAAATTATAGAAATAAATGGATTATCTTGTCTAATGGTTGAGGAACATGCTTCAAAATTAGCAAAAAGTTTCTGGCAACATAGTGGATTAGGAGCATCTTCTAGAGAAGCTGCTATAGCTCTACAAAAAGAGAGTAAGCCTTCACAAGAAGATGCAATTGCCGCTAAAGAAAAAATCAAGGAAAGACTATCAATTCTGTATCAAATCCCTAATGAATATATTTTCTTAATGCCTTCTGGTATGGCCTCTCTCTACTCAGCCTTAGAATTAATTTACGGGATATTTCCTAAAGCCAAAACACTTCAAATAGGATTTCCCTATGTAGATGTATTAAAACTTCCTCAAACAATTTTTGAAGGAGCCGAACTAATCCTTAATACTAATTCAATAGATTTGGAACAAAAAATATTAGAGAAAAAACCATCTGCAATTATAGTTGAATTGCCTAGTAATCCTTTGCTAAAATGCGTAGATTTAAAATCTATTTCATTACTTTCTAGGAAGCATAAAATACCTCTTATAGCAGATGACACAATTGGATCCGCATTCAATTTAAGGTCTTTAAATTATGTTGATATTGTTTTTTCCTCTTTAACCAAAAGTTTCTCTGGCTCTGGAGATATTATGGCAGGCTCTTTAACATTAAACCCGAAAAGTTATTTTGCTAAAAAATTTCTAAACCAAATTAAAAGCACTTATAAAGCAGAACTATCTGATGCAGAAGCAATAGCTCTAGAAAAAGCAAGCCGTGATATTTTCTCTAGATTACCTAATCTCAATTCAGCTTGTCTAGAATTAAAGCGGAGACTTGAAACTCACCCAAATATAAAAAATATATTTCATCCAGAAGGATGTAAAAATTATGAATCACTAATGATCCAGAAAGATGGTTATGGATGTTTGTTTTCGATAGAATTAAAAGGAGGAGAGGACCATGCAAAAAATTTCTTTAATACTTTACAAATTTCCAAAGGTCCAAGCTTAGGTACTACATTTTCACTTGCTTGTCCATATGTTCAATTAGCTCATTACAAAGAGCTCGAATGGGCAGAAAAATGTGGTGTTCCTAAAAATCTAATTAGAATATCTGTAGGATTAGAAGGTATCAACCATTTACATGAAATTTTTCTAAATTCTCTAAAAAATTAAACAAATAATTATAAAATCTATTAAACATGAAAGATATTGTTAGATTTAGCTTAATTAATCTTTTCAATTAAATTTTTAATGGCACGAATTTATCAAGACAACAGTTTTGCAATAGGGAATACTCCTTTAGTAAAGCTTAATTCTATTACAAAAAATTCTAAGGCTACTGTCTTAGCAAAGATTGAAGGGCGAAACCCCGCATACAGTGTTAAATGCCGAATTGGTGCCAATATGATTTGGGATGCTGAAAAAAAAGGACTGCTTGATAAAAGTAAAATCATAATAGAACCCACTTCAGGAAATACAGGAATAGCTCTTGCTTTTACTGCGGCAGCAAGGGGTTACAAGCTACTTCTTACAATGCCAGAATCTATGTCTATAGAAAGAAGAAGAATCATGGCAGTATTAGGCGCAGAGTTAATTCTGACAGAAGCTTCAAAAGGAATGCCTGGTGCAATTGCTAAAGCAAAAGAGATTGCTGAAAGCAATCCAGCCAAATATTTTATGCCTGGACAATTTGATAATCCAGCTAATCCTGAAATACATTTTAAAACAACTGGTCCAGAAATATGGAATGATTGCGATGGCAATATTGATGTATTAGTTGCTGGAGTAGGAACAGGTGGAACTATTACAGGTATTTCAAAATATATAAAAGAAGAACAAGGTAAGAAAATTTTATCTGTTGCTGTTGAACCATCTCATAGCCCTGTAATAACTCAAACGATGAATGGAGAAGAGGTTAAATCTGGACCTCATAAAATTCAAGGGATTGGTGCAGGATTTATTCCTAAAAATTTAGACTTAAATTTAGTGGACATGGTTGAGCAGGTTACCAACGAAGAATCGATTGAAATGGCTCAAAGACTTGCAACTGAAGAAGGTTTACTAGTAGGAATTTCTTGTGGAGCTGCGGCAGCGGCAGCTATCAAGCTATCTCACAAAGAAGAATTTAAGGGGAAAACAATTGTTGTTGTTTTGCCAGATTTAGCGGAAAGGTATTTATCTTCAATTATGTTTAATGATGTGCCTAGTGGAATAATTGAAGAGCCAGCTAAAGGATAATCTTTTCTAATAAAGGATTTATTTATTTAAGGTCTAATTAGCATCGCGTCACCATAAGAGAAAAACCTATAATTTTGATTGATAGCCTCTTGATAAAAATTTAATAACCTTTTTCTTCCGATCATTGCACTAACTAGAAGTAATAATGAGCTTTTTGGAAGATGAAAATTCGTAAGAAGTCCATCAACTGCTTTAAAGCTATATCCTGGCTTAATTACTAAATTTATATTGCCAGTGATAGGTTTTAATTCATTTGACTCTAAAGAAAAACTGCTTTCAATAGCTCTAACGGAAGTAGTGCCAATAGCATAAACTTTACTCCCTTTTTTCTTGCATTTGATAATGGCTTCAACCACTTCCGATTTAACTTCTGCCCATTCTTCATGAAGGGATAAATTCTGAAGATTTTCTTTATCAATCGGCTTAAAGGTTCCATAACCAACATGAAGGGTTATATAGACTATCTTTACTCCTTTCCTTAACAAATCTTTGATTAATTTTTCACTTAGATGCAACCCAGCTGTCGGAGCTGCAACAGCTCCAGGTTGATTTGCATATATTGTTTGATATCTCTCTTCATTTAAATTTTTATTATGGGATTCTCTTATATATGGAGGTAAAGGGACTTCTCCAAATTCCTCTAGTAATTTATACATTTTAAACCTATCATTATATTCTGAAGGAAATTGAACTATTCTTCCACCCGTTGCAAAATCATTATTTATAATCTTTAAATATATTGTATCCTTCCCTCCTTTATCTAACTTTAGAACATCTCCTAGTTTCATTTTCTTGGCGGGCTTAGCAAGGCATAACCATAAAGAATTTTCAATTGGTTCTAATATTAGAATTTCAGCTGATTTACCATTATTTAGAGTTACTCTTAATCTTGCTTTCATAACTTTAGTATTATTAGCAATCACCAAATCTCCTTTACTAATGAAATCTTTTAGATTTTCTGTATGAAGATTTAGATAGCTATTATCTAAATAATTTCTATTGACAACCATCATTCTTGATTGATCTCTAGTATCTACGGGAAACTGTGCAATATATTTTGAATCTAATTTATAATCATAGGAAGAAAGTTTTAAATCATCCTCTTCAATTCTCTTAGAGATATCCATTCTATATTTATTCACTAAAAACTTATACTATTTATGCAATAAGATTATCTACATCAAATTCAATTAAATAAGATAAATCTTTTAAGAAAGCAGCTGCATCAGCCCCATAAATAACTCTATGATCAGCAGTTAAATTTACTTGCATTATTTTTCTTACAGCTATTGATCCATCTTCCAAGGCTATAACAGTTGGTCTAGAAGCTGCAACTGCAAGGATAGCGCCAGTTCCAGGAGGAAGAATCGCATCAAATCTATCAACCCCAAACATTCCTAAATTGGATAGAGTAAAAGTACCTGAACTATATTCATCAGGTTGGAGTTGCTTTGATCGTGATCTTTGCACAAGATCTTTCCACTGTCTTGATAATTCAAATAAATCAGTTCTTCTTGCATTCTTTAAAACTGGAGTAATTAATCCCCCATCTTCCATAGCTACTGCAATTGCTATATTAATTTCTTTCGGATAAGAAATACCTTCAGGAGTAAAACAACTATTAACTTGAGGGTGTTTATCTAAAGTTTGTGCTATCGCTTTAGCTAAAATAGCGGTCATAGTAACGCCATTACTCTTAACTCTTTTGTAAAGTTCGTCTAATTTATTTGTATTTATTGAATACCCAACTCTAAAGCATGGAACACTCAAACTATCAGACATATTCTTATTCACAGCTTGCTGCAGAGTATTAAACTTAGAAATTTGACCTGGCTTGCCAAAACTGTTACCTCCTTTAAGATTTACTAGTTTATTTAAATTATTTTTTAAAGGGGTTTTAAAAAATTCATTCAAGAAAGAAGTGCCTTCTTGAACCCATGGTAATGAGTTAGGTTGATCTATAGCTTTTTGAACATCTTCAGCTTGAATTCTGCCTTTAGGACCTGAACCTAAAATATTAGATAAATTAATTCCCAATTTTTGAGCCATATTTCTTGCTTTAGGTGTTGCAACAATTCGTCCATTATTATCTGCTATTTGTTTATCTGAATTTAAATTCTCATTTTCTGATTGATCTATTGGATTTGGAGAGTCATTTTGTTTGATTTCAGATATTTTTTCTATCTTTGGTTCACTTGATTTTTTATTATTAGTTTGTTGATCTTTAATGGATTCCTTACTTTTGAATTTTTTTGATTGAACGTTTTCAATTTCTTCTTGAGATTCAACAATTAATCCAATAGTTTCACCCACAGGAGCGATACTGCCTGCTGGCATTAAGATTGCAGCAAGATAACCATCTTGGAATGACTCAACATCCATATCGGCCTTATCTGACTCCACAACAAGTACTGATTCTCCTCTCTGAACTTTATCGCCAGGATTCTTTAACCATTCTACAATCTTGCCTTCAGTCATAGTAGAACTTAAAGCGGGCATAAAGATGTCATGCTGTGGCATAATATAGTAATACCAATAGGTTTAGTTTATCTGTTTCACAAAAATTCCAACTTTATTCCTAATGGAACTTGTTAATCCAGAATATAATTTCATTTTAAGTTTGAACTAAGATATTTGCCATACGAAACTAATAAGAAATTATATTTTGATTAAATCTTATTATTTTCAAAATCATTAAATACGCTCTAATTTCAAATCATGAATCACTTTATATTTAGATCTATTTTAAAAGAAGTTTTATCATAATAAAATTGATTTTAAAGATCTATTTCTTGAACTATTCCATCTTTTACTAAAATAGAAACTTGCATCTTCTTAAGCAAATTATCACCTACCTTTAAATCACAGGAGCTATCAATTTGTCCTTGCTCAACAATCTCATCCATTTTTAAATCTCTAATTTGTGATTGTTGTTGAAGAAGATTTCTTTTCTGTTCTTCCAGTTCTGCCCTTTTAGCGGCAACTTGTTGCTGCACTTGAGCAACCTGATCTTGAACTCTTGGATCTAGTGGATTAACTGACTGAGATCTAATATCCTTAACAATTTGCTGACCTTCATTCTCTAATCTTGAGAGTTGCTGATCAGAAGAAGAGATTGCATCACTTAATTCTTTATCGGCTTCTTCCTTCCATAAAGGAGTAACTACTGCTCTAATTAGAACTGAACGCTTAATAGAGATTGAAGAATTTTCTGTCATTTTAATTTTGAAGTTAAAATCATAATTTATATAAAAATCTCTAAAAATTATGACTTAACTTGTTTTCCATATATTTCTTGAATAGATAGATAGTCTCTTTCCCTTATTTTATCTCTTTTTTGCTTTAAAGTTTGAGTCAATAATCCGTTAGCAATGGTAAAAGGTTCCACTATGGCCAGTCCAGAAATCCTCTCATAGCTTCTAGATCCCTTCCTATTAGAAAGTAATAAATTAATTTCATTTTTAATAAGCTGTTTTATCTTCAGATCGTTTTTGAAAGATGAATCATTAAAATCATCTTCATTTAGCCATGAGGCTAAAGATTCTTTATCAACTACTAACAAAGCCCCTAAATTCTTTTCATCTTGTCCAACTAACATTACCTGGGTAATAAAAGAACAACTTTTAATACAATCCTCAAGAGGGACAGGTTCAACATTTTCACCATTTGACAAAACAACTGTATCCTTTGATCTTCCTGTAAGGACCAAAGAACCGCTTGGGATTATCATCCCTAAATCACCTGTATCAAACCAACCATCTTGAAATAATACCTTCTTAGTTGCTTCAGGTTTGTTTAAATAACCTTTCATTACCTGTGGTCCCTTAACAAAAACCTTGCCCATTTCATAAAATTTTTTTATTTTTAAATTCTCTTGGTCAACTATTTTTATTTCTGTTTCAGGCAATGGTTCTCCAGATGTTCCTCGAATATTATTAGACCGCCTTCTGCAACTTATTACTGGACTAGTTTCTGTTAAACCATATCCCACTAAAAGCTCTACTCCAATCGCTTCAAAGAAGAGATCTACATGTAATGCCAAAGCCCCACCACCATTAATTGGATACTTTAATCTAGTTCCACATAATTGATTTAAAAGTTTAGGCCAAATAAATCTTGCAAATAATTTATGAATAAAGAATAAATAAATTATAGTTAAAAGAGCAATTGATCTACCAAGGAAATTTATTTTTTCAATGGTCTTGCAATTAAATTCCCTAATTGAGAGTTTATATTTTGAGCTGATTGTCAATCCCAATTTCAAGAAAGTCTTTCTAAGGGGATTCATCTTATTTAAGACATCAAAAAAACCATCATGAATAGCTTCCCAAATCCTAGGAACAGTAGCCATCACTTCAGGCTGAACTATTTTTAAATCTTCTTTTAAATCTCTTACATTGGTATAAAATTGCGTGCAACCATTAGCAAAAAAGAAGTATTCTGCACTCCTTTCATATGAATGCCATATTGGTAAAACACTTAAAACTGAATCTCCAGGAGAAGGATTAGCAATAAAACTCAAAGATTTTATCTGATGTAACAAATTTGCATGAGTTAAAGGAACACCTTTAGGTCTACCAGTAGTTCCAGACGTATAAAGGATAGTTGCTATGTCATCAGAATTATTCTTTGATTGATCGTCATCCTTATTGATTGTTTCTAAAGCAGTTTTTCCTATTTCAAGAAAGTCATTCCAGGAGAGAACACCTTCTCTAGCTTCACCTTCAAATTGAATAATAAAATTATATTTATTTTTAAAATCATCTTTGAATGTTATTTTTTCTAAAATTTTGTCTGACTGAACAATTAGACCAATTGCCTTTGAGTCTTCAATTATATAATTCAATTCTTCTGAAGATGCGTCACAGCCTCTAACTGCATCAATACCACCAGCAGTCATTATCCCTTGATCAGCAATAAGCCATCTAGGAGAATTTTCAGCAAACAAACATGTCACATCATTTCTTTTTAAACCTAAAGATATAAAAGCATTTGCTGCATAAGAAATATTGAGTGCCAACTCCGAGTAAGATAATTTGTCTTGCAAATTTCCATGAATTTGATTTACTGCTATTACATTTCCGAATTTTTCTTTTAATTGAGGCCATATTTGTTCAACGCGAACAATATCTTTTAAATATTCCTTACTTGTAAACCTCTGATTAGTAGAATTGATTAGTTCAGCAGAATTTTTCATGAGATTATAATTTGACATTTTTATCTTTTATTAATGCATTTATTTACTAATTAAATCAAATGTTTAACTTATCTTCATTTAACCAGTCAAATAAAAAATGTTTTTCTACAGATTTTTTGAGAATAGGTTTTACATCATTAAGCGAAATGCCTGGCAGAAAATCAGAAAGATTACCTATCTTATAGTTTTTTAATCCGCAGGGTATTATTAGCTCAAAAGGTTTCAGATCGCAATTAACATTTAAAGACAACCCATGTAATGTAATCCATCTTTTACAGCCAATTCCAATAGAACCAACTTTCTTGTCCTGAACCCATACCCCTGTAATATCTTCTATCGTAGAGCCTTTAACACCTAAATTCTTTAAAGTATCAATCAAAACACTTTCTAATTTCCGCAAATACCAATCTAAATCTTTTTGAAAATTACTTAAATCAATTACCAAATAAACCACAAGCTGACCAGGAAGATGACAAGTTACTTCACCTCCTCTATTAGTCAAAAAAACATCGTGATTAGAATTCTTTATATCAAAAAGTAAATTTCTTCTATCACTTGATTTCCCCAAGGTAAAACAAAGTGAATGTTCTAGGAACCATATGCCTGAAGGGGCTTTTGGACTATTAATAAGTTGATTTTGCCAATTAGTCTGCCATCTTAATGCTTGTTCATAATGAACAAAATCAAAAGGTTCGAAAATTAATGCTGGTGAAAACCCCATAGTTATGTAAGTTATAAGTATGAATCTCTACATGCTTGGAGTTAGATAATGAGCATCAAACTTTTAATACATGGTCGAAATCTTGAATTAACCTCCTCATTAAAAGAATATACAGAAAATAAGCTTATTAAAGCCATAAAGCATTTCGAAGAAATTGTTCAAGAGGTAGATGTTCACTTATCTATAGCCAAAAATCCTAGGGTTTCTATTCAAACAGCTGAAGTTACACTTTTTATTAATGGAACAGTAATTAGAGCCGAAGAAAGAAGCGAAAACCTTTATTCTAGTATTGATTTAGTAGCCAACAAACTTAGTAGGCAACTAAGAAAATTCAAAGAAAGGCATACTGATCATTATCATAGTGATGGTCATAGTGCTTCAAAAACTATTGATACTGATGCTGTTTGTGAAGATTTACCAATTAAAGAATCTTTAATAGAAGGGAAAGAAGTTACAATTCCAGATCCAGGGTTTAAAAATAAATATTTTGAGATGAAACCAATATCTGCAAGCGAAGCAAAAAAGCAATTAGACATCATCGATCACGATTTTTATCTTTTTAAAGAAAAAGAAACTAATAGAATGAAAGTTATTTATAAAAGGAATCATGGTGGATATGGAATTATTCAATCAAAAAATTAATTTCTTAAGATGGATAATAAAGATAGAAAAGAGATTGCAAGTAGAATTCATGAAGTAGCAATAAATCCAATTCTTAATAATGAAGATTTAAATGATCTTTATAATTCTTGTAAACATAACGATATTAAAAGTATTTCATCATCTTGCAATTATCTTCCAACTTTAAGAGAAAAAATATCACCTGAAGACAAAATATCTCTTAATGCTTTAATTGGATTCCCTTTTGGAGATATTCCTACAAGCTTAAAATTAGATCTAGCAACTTGGGCAATTGATTTAGGTGCTGATTCTTTAGAAGTGGTTCCAAATTACTTCTACTTTAATAGCAAAGCAATTGATCTTTTTGCTAATGAAATTGAATCGATAAATACAAAGCAGATTCCGATAAGAATAATTATTAATCAGAATTATTTTGATAAGAATAATATTGCTATGCTGATTAGTATTCTCACAGAATTAAATATAGAAAACATACAATTAGGTAATGGATTTGGTCCTAAGATAACATTTGATGAATTAAATCTATTTAAAGAATTATGCAAAGAAAAATTTATATTTAAGGTTGTTGGAGGTATTAAAACTTTCTCAGATGTAATTTATTTTTTAAATAATGGTGTTAAATATGTCGGCACTTCATATTCTCATGAAATATTACAAGAATTAAAAATGCAAGATGTCTAAATCAGAAATTATTAAAGGAATATGCCTTAAAGTAGGTCCTTTAGGGGAAAATGACAGATTAATAACTCTGTTAACGGAGCATAGTGGTATCACAAGATTGGCAGCCCCAGGGGCAAGAAAGCCAAGAAGTAGCTTAGCCGCAACAAATCCATTAACTTTATTAGAGTTATACATAGTAGGAAAAAAATCATTAAAAAAAGTTCGTCAAATAAGAGTTCTTAAGAGTTTCAAAAACATTAGTAAAAGTCTTGTTAGATTAGCTGCCGCTCAAGCTATTGCTGAACTTTCTTGTATTGTTATTGGCGACAATGAAAATCAAAATGATTTCTTTAAAACAGCCATTATTCATCTTGAGAGAATAGATGATACTATCGACCCCTTAAATGAGGAACTATTAATACTCGCAATTAGCATTCAATCACTTATACATCTTTTAGCTCTTGGTGGATTTAATTTACCAATTTATTTTTGCTGCAAATCAAATAAACCAATAAACCCAGAACTAGATAATAGCTCTTGGAGATGTACATTTATTCCATCAGAAGGCTTCTGCCTAGATATTGATGAAACATATCCAATCAATTTGACTTCTTCAGAAGCTGCTTTAATGCAAAGATTATTTTTTCCGGAAATGCCGATTAAGAGTACTGGAGAACTTGCGGGTCCTAAAAAAGTATGGATAAAATTACTTAAAATTCTAGAAATTTGGATTAAAGAACAAATAGGTAAAGAATTAGAATCATTAAAAATGTTAAAAAATTTATTTATTTGATTATAAAAGAAGAAAAATTTATAACCTTTATAACCACTTTAAAATAATCTATTTTTCAATTGCTAACTTTATAAAATATTTACTATAAAAAATATCTGTGGCTCACATTGCATGGCTAGGTAAGACAACTCCTTTTTGTGGAAATGTTATTTATGGATTAACAACGACTAAAGAATTAAAAGATAGAGGTCATAAAATAAGCTTTATTGATTTCAACAATAATAATCTACAAAAAACTAATCTCAATAATCTAAACAATGATAATGAAATAAGTCTTCCATATTTAATCAAATCTCAGGTTTATACTATACCTTCTCTAGAAGCAAAGACAAAATTTAAAGAATCTATTATAAAGCTTAAACCTGATCTTATTCATGCAAGTTTGACTCTTTCACCTTTAGATTTTATCTTGCCAGAGATTTGTTCTCAATGCAGAGTTCCTCTTATATGTACATTTCATCCTCCTTTTGATTCAAAACTAAGAAACCTTACTGCATATACCCAACAATTTACTTATCGTATTTATGCTTCTTGTTTAGAGAAATACCATAAAGTAATAGTCTTTTGCAAACCTCAGGCAGAATTACTAGAAAAATTAGGCATTAATAAAAATAAGTTATCCATCATTCCCAATGGTGTAAATGAAAATATTTGGTGTCCTATTCATACAAATAAAATTAATGAACAATTTATACAAATCAAAAAAAGATTAGGAGAAGAAAGAGTATTTATTTATTTAGGTAGAATAGCCAATGAAAAAAATATAAAATCATTACTTAAAGTATGGAAAAGTATAGATACAAAAGGATGTCAACTAGTTATTGTTGGAGATGGACCTCTTAAACGAACTTTAGAAAATAATTTTAAATCAACATCGAAAAATAAAATAATTTGGTGGGGTTATGAATCAAACTTAGAAAAAAAAGTTGCTTTACTCCAAGCTTCAGAAGTTTTTATTTTGCCAAGCTTCGTAGAAGGTTTATCTCTATCTCTCTTAGAAGCAATGGCAACTGGCAATGCTTGTATAGCAACTGATGCAGGCGGCGATGGAGAAGTTTTAAGAAATGGAGCAGGCATTGTTATATCTACTAATAATGTTATTAGTCAATTAAAAACTATTATTCCAATATTTGTAGGGCGAAAAGATTTAGCAAAAAAGCTAGGTATAAAAGCTAGAGAAAGGATTTTAGTACAATACACCTTAGATAAAAATATTAACAGATTGGAGAAGCTATATCAGGAAGTAATATCATCACATTAAAAACTTTTCTAATAAAATTCTCGGCTGCGTTTAGTCGCCTCAACAATTGCTTCAATTAAAGTAGATCTAATTTTTCCATCCTCTAATACTCTTAAAGCAGCTATTGTCGTTCCAGAAGGAGAGGTTACTAGTTCTTTTACTTCAGAAAAACTGATATTTTTTTCTTGCATCAAAGAAATTGTTCCTAAAACTGTCTCCAAGACTAAATATTGAGAGTTTTGCAGAGGGATTCCAGAGGCTAATCCACCATCAGATAAGGAATCAAGTATAAGAGATATTATTGCGGGACCAGAAGAAGTTAATGCTAAGAAAGGATCTAAAAATTCTTCTTTATATTCAAATATTTGGCTGGATTTTTCAAAAACCTGCCTGGTGAGATGTTGATCATTTTCAATAATATCTCCCCCCCAAGTTATAGCTGTTAATCCTTGCCCAACTACTATAGGAATATTAGTTACAACTCTTACACATCGATGCCTATAAAATATTTTTTCTAATCTATTAAGTCCCACTCCTGCCAAAATAGAAATTAACAATCCTTTATGTTTGCTCTCATTAAAATCCAATAAAGACATTTGATCAGCTACTTCATTAAGTTGCTGAGGTTTTACAGCTAATATATTAATTGATGAATTCCAGGCGAATTTATAATTTGGATCTTCTACTGAATATATATTTATTTTAAAAGGATATTCTCTTTTAATTCTCTCTATTGAATCGTCACTTTTAACAACGCAAAAAACTCTTTTCTGATCAATTTTATTCTGTTCTAGAAGCGGAGTTATAATTGCCTGTGCTATTTTACCAAATCCTATTACACCTATTGATTCTAACAAAATCCTATCCTGAGAAAGCACTCAAACTGGAATCGCCCCAGGCAGGTTCCGGAGCAGGAATACTTTCTGGCTCTTCTAACTCACCTTCTTTCATAGTTGTTGATGAAGGGGAAGCCTCTTCGGGGAAGGAAGTCGTTACATTCATGCAACTTGGGGCAAAGAGGAAAATACTTTCTCCTACTCTCTCTTGATGCCCATCAATAGCGAAAGTACCTCCTGCTACAAAATCTACAGCTCTCTGAGCTTGATCTGGATCCATCATCGTCAAATTTAATATAACTGTTTTCCTTTCTCTTAAAGCCTGAATAGCTCTAGGCATTTCATCAAAACTTCTTGGTTCCATCAAATTAACTTCAGTAGATCCTGTTGATATCCCAGGCATCCCAACCACTTTAGAAGAATTGCCATTGCCCATGAAACTAAAAGGGTTAGCATTTGACAAAGGCGCCGAAGATTTCTGTTTTTGATTATGATTTAAATCTGATGGATCATATCCATCTTCATTTTCATCAAAATCATAATCAAGATCTCCTTCGAGATAATCATCTCCAGCTACAACAGCTCTTAATCTGGAAATAAGCGACACTTAAGAATCCTCACGAAATGGAAAATCGGTAAAGCCGATTATTCATTCTTTAAAATAGAATGAATTTGTTATCCATTAAATAACGTTAATTTTGTATAATTTCAAGGTTTATATTATTTTTTTATTGGTAATTAAATAAATTGTTATTAGTTTCTAGTTCCAAACAAAGCTGATCCCAGTCTAAGATAAGTACTTCCTGCGTTTATTGCTTCATTCCAATCGTTACTCATACCCATAGAACATTCTTTTAGATCGAATTGATTAGCTAACTCTCTACACTTTTTAAAAAGAATGATTTTCTCCTCATGGGTCAAGCCTTGAGGGTTAATAGTCATAAGTCCAACAACTTCAATTGAAGATAATACTCTGATCACCCCCCAACACCTCCTTAAATCTTCTGGATTCATCCCTCCTTTATTAGGATCATTATAAAATTTCACTTGAATCATTACCTTTGGCTTCTTATTTTCTTGCTTTGCAATAGCTGATATTTTTTCTAAAGTAGTAATTGAATCTACAGAATGAATATAATCAAAATTTCTAATTATTTTTCTTATTTTGTTGCTCTGAATATTGCCTATAAAGTGCCATTCTAAATCAAAATCAATTAACTCTTTAATTTTAGGTATCGCTTCTTGAATCCTACTTTCACCAAATCTTTTATGATTAAGTTCAATTAATACTTTTATATCTTCAATGCTTTTACCTTTACTTACAGCTATTAAATTAACATCGTCAGGAATTAATTTAGTGATTCTTATGAAATTATCTTTTTTCAATTTTTTATTAAATAAATGTTTGCTTAAATAAATTTTCCCATTGAGAAACATCTAGCAATTTGGATCTTCTACATTTAATTAGATTAATTTCAGCAAGATTTCTTGCATCTAAATAAGGTATTACCTCAAAACTAATATTTCTTTGCTTTATCTTAACCAAAAAAAACATTTTTTGTGCATATAAAGTTGCATACAAATCTACTCCTTCTTCTTTAGATGGAGAAACTAAATACAACATTCCAAAAGTAGGATGGTTAAGGTAACGTTCTGCAGTCAAAATACAATCTAAATAATTCAATATGAACCATATTTATATCTTAGTATAAAAGCCAATATCACGAAAACAAATGAAAGAAAATTAGCAATATAATTCTTATATGTATAAGATATATTAGGATTAAAGAGGTTGATTCGAAAATCTATATTCTTTGCCAGTAATGCTTCAGCCCCTTGATCTGATCTCAAAAGAATATTATTTAATAACTTCTCTAGTAAAGCCAGAATAATTCTTAAAGAACCTTTAAATCCAAGTTTTCTTAAACTAATTGCCCTAACTGAGGTCGATTTTATTAAATTTTGCAATTCTTCTTGAATTAAAGGAATAAATCTAAGTGCTAGTAATAATTGGAATGAATATCTTTTTATAGGCAAACCTAAATTTTCTAAAGGTCTTAAAAAATAATTGATTGCCCACATCAAATCTTCCTGCCTAGTAGTCAATAACATTAAATTAACACTATGAATTACAGTAAAAAGCAAAGTAGATGTTTTGATTGCCAAAGTTGCAGATCTTTGTGAAATAATAAATATAATTGGTTTTGATTGTTGAATTAAATAAAATTTCAGTCTAATAAGCTCCCAATTTATATTGTTTTGAATAGATATAGATAATTCATTTGGATCTCTAATTGATGAGTCTAGTATCATGTCTCCAGAAGATATGAAGAGTGTAAAAATACCAATAATAATTGAGAAAAAAAATAAAAAAACAACAGATCTAATCCAAACTCTTATTGGTAATAAACTTGCAAAAGTTATAACTAATAAAGAAATAACAAGACATATTCGCCAAATCGAACCAGAAAGTATTGGACTTAAAAGGAAAACTAAAACACATAGAAATTTTATTCTTACATCAATAAATCTTAACCAACTTTTATCTCCATCGACGTATTGACCTATTGGAATACTATTAATCAAATTCATTAAATTAAATCACCTTTAAGTAAAGTATTTTTCTGAATTTGTTTTTGTAAATCTCTTTCTTGCTTGCCTCTCCATAACAATACAATAGGGCTACCTTCAAATCCTAAATTTTCTCTAATCTGTCTTTCAAAATATCTCCTATAGTTTTTACTAAATAATTTTGGATCATTAACAAAAAAGATAAACGTTGGAGGTTTATTTGTAACTTGTGTCCCATAATAAATCTTACCTTGTCTCCCACTTCTATTAGAGGGAGGGGACTTCCAACTAATTGCCTCTTTGATTACCTCATTAACAACTGATGTGCCAATTCTTCTTTGATATTGATTAACCGCTTTAAGAGCATGTTGAAAGATATTTTCTACTCTCTTTCCTGTTTTTGCTGATATAAAAAGAAAATCAGCCCAATCTAAAAAATATAATTTTGATCTAAATTCTTTCTCGATTGTATAAATTGTTGAATTATCTTTATCAATCAAATCCCATTTATTGATGATTACTAAACATGCTCGACCTTCTTGCTCTATTCTGCCAGCAAGCTTCTGATCTTGCTCAGTTACACCATCAACTGCATCGATAACTAATAAACAAATATCACTTCTATCAATAGATTTAAAAGAACGATTAATTCCAAAGAATTCTGGTCCATAATTAACACTTTTTCGTCTTCTTATACCTGCTGTATCGATAATTCTCCACAATTTTTCTTCTTTTAAAAGAGAGATATCTATCGTATCTCTTGTAGTGCCTCTGATGTGACTTACTATAGACCTATTCTCTCCACACATGCAATTTAACAGGCTTGATTTACCTACATTAGGACGACCAATAATAGACATCATTATTTTTTCCTCAGAAGTTTCATTCTCAATAATGGGCAATTCACTAATCACCAAATCCAAAAGGTCTCCAGTCCCCACTCCATGTATTGCAGAAATAGGAATAGGCTCCCCTAGTCCTAGTTTCCAGAATTCTGAAGCTAACGAAGCTCCGAGTTCAGAAGACTCACATTTATTTACTGCTACAAAAATTTTACATTTATGATTACGCAAAAACTTGGCAATTAAAGCATCTAATTCTGTAATGCCTTGTCTACCATCAACTATAAATAAAGCGACAGAAGATTCTTCTAATGCAATTAAAGCTTGTTCTCTTATCTCAGGAATAAATTCACTATCATCGTTAAAAATCAGTCCCCCGGTATCTACTACACTAAAATTTCTACCACCCCAAATAGCATTTTGGTATGAGCGATCTCTAGTAACGCCTGGTTCATCAAAAACAATTGCGTCTCTGCTATCGCAAATACGATTTACCAAAGTAGATTTACCAACATTTGGTCTTCCTATAACAGCTACTATTGGGGGATTCAATTAAAGCACTCCTTTTTATTGATTTGCTTTAAGCAATCATATCTATATAGATCTAAAATAACAGAATAATAACCTATAAAAATATTAAATATGAAATAAAAAATTAATTAAATGATTAAAAATACAAATAAAAATAATTTTTATTTATAAGTAGAGGATTTAATGTGTTAGAAAAATCAAAATCTTAGCAATAATAAAGAAAAATATGGCAATTTATCTTCCTGAAATTGCTCCGCATTAACAATTAATTGATCTTCAAAACCAATGCGAACGCAAATTATACAATTATTCAAAAGCTTATTAGCTTTGAGAAAAGACTTGACCCAAGGCCATCTTTTTCCAAGTTTTAATAAACAAATGACTCTTTTCTTGGATTCTGCCTCATTAATTAATTCTTCGAATTTATTTAATGAATCTGGGGTTTCAGCTATTAAAATTTGTTCACCTTTTATACCTATAGGAAATTTAGATAAAGAAGCGGCTGCTGAAATAGATGTCACACCTGGGATAATCTCTAATTGATCATATAACTTCTCTAATCTAAAGAATATCTGTGTAGCGCTTGAAAAAAGAGAGGCATCTCCCAAGCAGATTAAGGCTACCCTTTTCCCTGAATTCGCCTCATCTAATAATTTTTGCGCGGCATTATTCCAAATAGTATCTTCATGGGAATCAGTATTAGACATTGGGAAAACAATTGGTAAATGCTTCTTATACCTAATATATTTAGATGCTATTTTTGCCGATATACTTTGAGAACCAAAACTGCTAATTGGATATGCAATTACATTGGCTTGTTTAATTGCTTTAATTGCTCCAATCGTGATTAGAGAAGAATCTCCTGGACCTACCCCAATTAATTTAATAGGGAAACTTCTTTTATTCTTTGGAATTACTAAATATTTATAAAGAATTGATTCTTTAATAGTATTAATTAATTCAATCATTAATAAGATTCTTCGAAGATATTAAACTAAAAGTAACATAAATCAGCTATGAATTCTTGGTTTAGGATATAACTCAGAGAGAATATCTGATTCAATATTTGACAATTGAATCATACGATCTTCAACAAGTTCTTTAGAAAAATTTTTAATAGATAATTTCCAATATATCCCAAAATGTTTAGATTCACTTAACAACAAATCGCTATACAATTCTTGTAATTGATTATCTAAAGTATTTAAAGAAATTAAATACATTCTTTCATGACTTCTAGCTTCAATAAGAGAAGCAATAAGAAAACTATCCAACATTCTATATGGCTCTTTTTTTCGAATATTTTTAGATAATTTTGCTCCATAAGGAGGCGCTGGTAGATATCTCAAATAATCACCTTTAGCAACTATAAGATTTAAGACCCTCTCATAATGTTCTAATTCTTCACGAGCTACAGGACTTAATACTTCTGACAATCCTTTATGAGAAAAGTATCTAAACATTAATTCTATTGCCATACCAGCAGCTTTACGCTCGCAATGGGCGTGATCAACAAGAATATCGTTAGGATTCGATAAAGCTAAATCTATCCATGCATCACTAGTTTTAGAAGATAGCCACTTAATTTCTGCAGATGGTCTGATAAATTTGCTATTCAAAAGAATTACCGATTTTTTAATTCAAAGTATTTTACGATTCCCAAGAGTGCTAGTTCATATCCATAAACGCCAAATCCACTAATTATTCCAATTGCTTTATCAGTCAAATAGGATTTATGCCTATATTCTTCTCTTGCAAAAATATTAGAAATATGAATCTCTATAAATGGCAATTGTGATCCTATGAGAGCATCTCTTATTGAAACAGATGTATGAGTTAATCCGCCCGCATTAATAATAATTGAATCAAAATCACTAATTGCATTATGAATTTGATTGATTATTTCACCTTCTGAATTACTTTGAAAACATATTAGGCTTATACCAAGTTGAGATGATTTTTTTTCTAATTCTTTCTCTAGATCATTTAAACTATAATTTCCATAAATTTCAGGTTCTCTAAAACCTAGTAAATTTAGATTTGGTCCATTTATTAGTAAAACTTTCATAAAATTGTCATTACTTAGCAAATCGTATCGATTTTAATGAGAAATTACCAAGTTTTTTTACTTTTGGGTACCTTAAACTGATAAATTTTATAAGTGGGGGTCGGTGCCCGAGTGGTTAATGGGGGCGGACTGTAAATCCGCTG
>CETG01150696.1_pt1 | contig 56219 bp, 57 predicted proteins | sample 361471 | NCBI WGS metagenome assembly CETG01 (sample SAMEA2622696, study PRJEB7988) | marine metagenome | isolation source: saline water (ENVO:00002010), including | reverse complement strand
CTTCCAAGCTGATGATGCGGGTTCGATTCCCGCCGCCCGCTTTTTTAGTATTAGCAAATGATTTATTATTATTTGGTTAAGGCTCATTAGCTATTATTACAATTAAACTTCTACTCTCTAGTTCAACCCTCTCTTCTGAGATATATGAATTTTCTTGGGAAATATAAGATGTATCTATAATTTTCTCCCATTTAGATATTGGTTTTGGTAGTTCAAAGTACATTGATTCGTTATATGCATTTAGTCCTACCCATACAACGGACCCATTGTTTTCTTGATTAATGCTATAGCTAATAGTGTGAGACCAGCTTCCCCAGTCTGGTTTATTTAGCTTGATCCCATGCCATTGAATCCATAGATTAGGCTCACATTTATTGTTAGTTATTTTATTTTCATTTATAAAAAACTTTGGACTGAAATATAGAGGATATTGTTTACGGATCGAAATTAACTTTTTTACGAATTCTTTTAGATCATTATCACAATTATTATGATCCCAAATCATCCAGTTTAAGGGGCTATTTTGACACCAAGTGTTATTATTTCCTCCTTGACTTCGTCCTACCTCGTCTCCCATTAAAAGCATTGGTATTCCAGGAGATAATAATAATGAAGTTAATAAGTTTCTTTGTTGTTTTTTGCGTAAATTTTGCAATTCTTGATTAGAACTTGGCCCCTCGGTGCCATGGTTCCAGCTGTTGTTGTGATTATCTCCATCTCGATTTTTTTCACCATTTGCAAGATTATGTTTTGAGTCATAACTAACCAGATCAAAAAGTGTAAATCCATCATGAGCAGTTATGAAATTAATTGAATTTTGTGCTGAATTCTTTTCTTTATAAAGTTTTGGACTGCCCGTAAGTCGATCTTTTAGATTCCATGTGCAATTTTTATCTCCTTTCCAGAATTTCCTTAGATCATCTCTAAAATGACCGTTCCACGTACTAAATCGTTTCGCTGGGAAATCAGAAAGCCTGTATAGACCACCACAATCCCAGGGTTCACTAATTAGCTTGAGATCGCTTAAGAATGGATCTGCTTCAATATCTTCAAAAATAGGAGGAGACTCTAAAGGAATGAGTCCTTCTCCTCTGCTTAAAGCAATACCTAAGTCAAAACGAAAACCATCTACGCCTAATTCATTAGCCCAGCATCGCATTGATTCAATAATTAAGTTCTTAACAATTGGATGATTCGCAGCAACACTATTTCCACAACCAGTTACATCAAGAAATCCTTTTTTCTTATCTTTGTGATAATAAATAGAATCTCCAAAACCTTTCCAACTAATAACAGGTCCATCTTCATTGCCTTCTGTGGTGTGGTTATAAACAACATCTATCAAGACTTCTAAACCTTCATCATGGCAATTCTCAACAAATTGCCTGAATTGATTTCTTGCTTCTTCTGGCTTCTTCCCAACGATAAAATCTATATGAGGAGTGAACCAATTCAGAGGGCTGTACCCCCAGTGATTAGAAACCCCAAATGGAGCGTCATAAGGGTCAAAAGAGAAAACAGGAAGTAATTCAATAGTGGTTACCCCTAAATCTTTTAAATAAGGAATTTTTTCTTTTAAGCCAAGGAAAGTTCCTTGAAGTGATTTATCAATATTTGATTCTGTTCGAGTTGTAAAGCTCCCAACGTGAAGTTCGTAAATAATGGTCTCGTGCCAAGGATGTCTAGGACGAGGGTGAGCAGAGAAGTTAAATTGATCTCTTTCAGAAACTACTGATTTAAGTCGGTTTTTATAAATAGCAGCAGTTTCTTTTGCGCAAATTCTTTTGTAGCCTTCCCATCCACTAATAGATCTTGCGCAGGGGTCTATTAAATATGTATCTTGATTGATTTTGTCACTTTCAAGAGTAAGTACTCGGTAGCAATAACAGCATCCATTTGTTAAGCCTTCTACTTCAATATGCCAATAGTCTCCGGATTGGTGTTTTTTGCTTAGGGGTATTACTTCCTTAGGATTTTGATCTGAGCCATTTTCAAAAATAAGAAGTTCTAATGAACATGCATCAGGAGCTGCAACAGAAAAGTTAACCCCTCTTTTAGTAATTGTGCTTCCGATAGGCCATGCAGTGCCTAAATTAATTTTGCTCACTGTATTAAATGCCTGCAGAGCAGAAGCATTAATTACAAATTAGTTCGCTGCTGATTTTTAACAATCAATGGCGTTTGATTCCTCACTCGAAGCAGACACCTTTTGAGGGAATTGAGCTTAAGGTTTATGCAAAAAGAACATTTGAACCAAAAATTTTGGGTCCAAATGTTCTGTTCTGCGGACGTTTGTTACTTCAAGTGAAAATTTAACAAGAATTTTTCTTGAAAGAAGTTGAAGATTGTTTTAGAGCTTTTCCTCGACTTGTAAACGACAAACTAGCTGGGTACTCATGTGGTCAAAACCTTTTCTATGACTAGCTTTTTAAGAGGTAAGGATTGCCTTGATAAAAACAGTTTCATGTTGTTTTGAACTTTGTTTTCAGAGCTGAAAACCTAAAAGCTTAAGATATTTCTTTGTATAAAGCATTGCGCCACAGTCTTTTTCGGTTGCCGGCAAGCGCTTTGCTCCATACGATTAGCCCGATTGAGATTTTGGGGACTTAAGCCTTGATTGGCTTGAGTCTCGAACACTCACTGCTACATCTCCTCTTTCCAATGAACAAAGCAGATCTTGTAAACCTTGTGGCAGCTCGTACAGAGCTAACTAAAACAGACGTATCATTAGTGGTTGATGCCGCAATAGATACAATTATCGATTCTGTTGTAGAAGGCAAAAAGGTTTCTATCCTTGGTTTTGGTTCTTTTGAACCTCGTGATCGCTCAGCTCGTCAAGGACTTAATCCTAAGACTGGTGAGAAAATAAAGATCCCCGCAAAACGTGTTCCAGCATTTACTGCAGGAAAAATGTTTAAGGATCGTGTTCAAGGTTAATTTTTTAATTTTCTTTGAAAAACCCGTGTTTAATTTAAAGGGACTCGTTATTGCGAGTCCCTTTAATTATTTTTGATGGCAGAAATTACTCCTTTATACGAAGAAATCACAAATCTCTTCGAAATTGGAAAAAAATTAAGCGAATTAGAATATAGAGGACGTTTTGCACCCACTCCTTCTGGACCATTGCATATAGGTAATCTTCGTACAGCCTTAATCTCATGGCTTAAAGCAAGGATTAAAGGTGGAAAGTGGTTATTAAGAATTGATGATTTAGATAAACCAAGAATTCGACCTGGAGCTATTCAAAGTATTCAAGACGATCTTATTTGGTTGGGTCTTTATTGGGATGAATCAATCATTTTTCAGAGTCAAAGAAATTCTCTTTATCAACAGATAGTTGATAATTTAAGTAATAAAAATAAGATTTATGCTTGCAAATGCTCTAGACGTATTCTTACTCAATCGAAGGACAAACCAAGTCAAGACTATAGTTGTCCAGGTAAATGTAGAGATTTAGGATTAGCTACCCATTCTATTAATGGCAGAATACCTAGTTTGCGTTTAAGAGCAAGTAAAAAGTTTTTAAATACTTCTGGAGATATTATTTTAAAAAGATCAGATGGAATAATTTCTTATCATCTGGCAAGTGTTGTAGATGACTTGACATTTGGAATCAATGAGGTTATTAGAGGGGAAGATTTGGCTTCAGAAATGAACGCACAATTATCTATAATAGAAGCATTAAATCAAAAGCCTTTTATATTTAGTTATGCTCCAGTTTTATTTAATGAAACTGGTGAAAAACTATCAAAAAGAAATAGTGACTATGGACTTAATAACCTTAGAGAAAAAGGCATGCAACCTGAAGAATTAATAGGGCTAATGGCATTTAGCCTAGGACTGGTCGAAAGGGGTACTTCATTATCTTCATTTGAATTATTATCTAGATTAATGAATCAAAATGATTTAATTTTTTCTATAATAAAAAGTTAAATAAGGAACTAATTTAGATTGCTTACTATGAAATATAAAATTCAATCTAATATAATCTTTAAATTAATAGTAAATTATAAATTTATATTTTTAATTTTTCTTTCTTTTTTAATATATAGCCCTCTTGAATCGAAGAACAACGAGTCTAATAAGGAATTCATTGATTTGCTACAAAAGTGCTTTTTAGAAAAAGAATATAATGTCTGCAAAGAATCTTTGATAGAATTAGAAAAATTACAAGAAGAAAAATCTTCAATACAGAATTATCCTTGTCAAACTAGATTATTAGGAATTCAATCTGAAATAATAATGACTATGAATACAGTAAAAAAATATAATATTAAAAAACAAAATTTTGAAGAAATCAAAAACTTTTGCTTTGATTCTCAATAGACTTTTCTTTTTTTTTAAGATCTTTTCTTCAATTGCATGTCTACTTATAACCTTATTATTAAAAGTTAAGTTAAAAATTATGATTCTTTTAAATTAATTTTTATGATATTAGAATATATATAGATATTTTAATTTTTCAAACTATCCCTAATTAAGGTATGGATTCAAAGCAATCTAAAAAGAACTCCACCAAAGGGAAATCTTTTGCAAATTCTGACGATCAAGATGTACTGCTAAATTTGCCAGCAGGCTTGAAATATAAAATGCCTGGCAAAAGGCAACGTCTTGTGGTTGGATCTCTTGTGATTGGATTAAACCTACTCCTAGTTATAAGTGTGATTTTGTATTTTTATAATCCTGCTTTTCAGGAGTTTATATTTAATTTCGGACGGTAATATCTTTGGCAAATCAGATAAAAAAAAACCCTGCGTTAGCAGGGCTTTTTTTGAGACACTTACAGGAAGTCTTTCCTAGTTTCGACTCCTGCAAGGCTCAACTCCTCACATAGGCATTATGCATTGAATAATTGAAGAAACCAATAGAATAGTATAACTATCCCAACTGTCACAGTGACAGTTGGTGGGACTTGAGGTTTTGATTAAAGAAAGATGAAGTTTGAATGATTTACAAGAAATTCCAGTGGTTTATAGGCTTAAATGTAGCGATTGTTACTTGGTCTAATTTCTATGGCTTCTCAAGGTGACAAAGGTAATGGACTCGAAAAAACTCCTCTTCAAAGGAAAACAACCTTGAAGTGGAGAGAAAATGGAGAGCTTTCTGAAATAGATATGGCAAGAATCCTTTCTAGATTGAATAAGGCTGAATTGACTAAGTGTGATTTTTCTTGTGATGTTGAGAATAAATAGTATTTTCGATGTATCTGTTTTTTATTGAAGAACCTTTTTCTATTTCAATAATTATATTTAGACTTTAATAGAATACAAATAAGTAGATTCAACATTTTATAAATGAGAGCCTCAATTATTCTGGCCTTAATAGCTGCATTTGCTTTTGGGTTGATTTATTTCCTTACTACTTATAGATCTGCATTTGAGGCAGATCAGAAATGTCATGCAATATTAAGCAAGGAATACTTAAATAAAACTACTTTTGGATGCGATCATGATCTTGAGACAAGACAATGGTTGCTATTTGAAGCTGGCGAAAACAGTGATCCTTCTATTGTTATTAGACGTTTTCGTTATTAGCTCTTTATTTGAACTTTTCTCCTATTAAGCTTGGGTAAAGCTTTACTCCAATAAATGAAAAAACAACCCCAGTAATAGTGAAAGTGATTATTTGCCCGATTGTTCCTGCTGCATAAACTTTTGCTTGGAGAAGAGGAAAGTCAATTAATGAACCAATAGTTCCCCAAACTATTACTAGTAAAGAAACATAAGCAATTGCAAAAAAATCTTTCTTTTTCATCACATCAGAAATTTTTTAGAATCTATCTTTAAAATTATAATTTATGATTTCAACCAATTCCAAAAATACTTTTTGTTGCAGCTTCTCCTCTGAAAACCAGTTCGGTTAGAATTAACATTAAAAAACCAAACATAGCAGCACGAGCATTAACGAGCTCAGCATTTTCGTTAAAGCCAAATACCTCCTTTACTTCATTCCCTTGATTGTCAATCCATTTCGCATCAAGATTTCTTTCATTGTAATTAATTGACTCTGATCTCATCTCATCATGATTATTTGAGGTTGATTTCTCAATAATTTCAATACTGTCCTCACTCCCTGGGTTAAGTCCATTCTCATTGTTCATTTCTTGTAGGTTAATTTTAATCATTATAAACTTAATGTTAATGCCTTTTCCTTTTTTTGCGGGATCTCTTTTTTAACTTCTTTAGCATCCTTTTTGAATTTGTTGTAAAATAAATTAATTCGACTTGGTTTAAAATAAACCCCAGAATTGAAATAATTATGACTATTGTTATAGCAACTAAATATATTTTCATTCGCTAATTACCTTACGATGATAACGCCACTTTAATTGTTATTCGTTTATAAACTACTCTTTGACCTTTATAGCAGTTGAACTAGAATCAATTTGACATGTTTCTTCTTGGATTTCAATGCCATTTCTCTTGAAGATTTCTTGGCTAATTCCGGCTATTCCTATTTTAGGAGCGTTTCTAATAGGATTATTGCTAGTAAGTTTTAATAGAACAATTAATAGACTTACCAAGCCAATTTCATTGTTTTTAATAATTTGCTCATTATTTTCAACTTCTTTGAGCTTGATATTCTTTCTAAACCACATTTCGGCCAATCCCTATGATTGGGAAATCTTAATTGCGGGAAATAATATACATGTTGGAATTTATTTAGATTTATTTATAGATAAGCTATTATTAATTTCCTCATTTTCAGTACTTATGCTAATACTATTTTCTTATTATAAATTGGATCGAAGAAAGGGTTATGTACGCTACCTTTCACTTGTTAGTGGTATGTCTGGTCTCTTATTCCTCTCAATATTAAATGGATTGATACCATCTTCCTAAATGTTTTTAGGGATTGAAAAATCTTTATTTAGATTTATTTAGATATAAACTATTATTATTTAAATTATAAATACAAATTTTTTTCAGACCCCAAACTTTCTTTGAAACAGGATATTGATTGTGAATGATTTTGAAACCTTAGACCTACCCAAAAGAGTAGCTCTAGTGCATGAGTGGTTCTCTCCTGGAGCTGTTGGAGGTGCTGAGAAAGTTGTAAAGAGTATTGATCAATTACTTGCATCTCAAGGATCAAGCGTCGATTTGTCTTCTTTAGTGGACGGAGAAAGTGAACGACCAGAGAGCTGGTTGTTTAAGAGGTCTATTCAAACTAGCTTTATACAAAAACTTCCTATGGGGATAAAGCATGTTCAGAAATATTTGCCACTTTTGCCTTTAGCTATAGAACAGCTTGATTTGACTGATTATCCTTTGGTCATTTCTAGCAGTCATCTTGTGGCAAAAGGTGTTTTGCTCGCTCCTGATCAGTTGCATGTTAGTTATGTGCATACTCCTGTGAGATACGCATGGGACCAAATGAATACTTATTTAAAATATTCTGCTTTTAGTCGAATAGGTCTTGGACCTTTGATTAGATGGCAATTACATTATTTGAGGCAATGGGATCAATTGTCCGCGGCCAGAATAAATGTGATTTTGGCCAATTCTCGCTTTACGGCAAGGAGAATCAAGAGGTATTGGGGGCGAAGATCTCAAGTAGTTCATCCTCCAGTTGAAGTTGATCGATTTTGCTTTTCTAAAAGTAGAGATGAATACTACCTTTGCCTTTGTCGATTAGTTCCAAATAAAAGAGTTGATTTAGTTGTTAAAGCATTTAATCAGCTGAGATTGCCATTATTAGTAGTCGGTGAAGGACCTCAGAAATCATTTATTAAGAGTCTTGCAGGACCAACGATAAAAGTTTTGGGAAATCAAAATAATGAGCAAGTGACATCTTTAATGGAATCATGTCGAGCCTATGTATATGCAGGCGTAGAAGACTTTGGGATTGCTCCTGTAGAGGCAATGGCTGCTGGCGCCCCAGTTATTGCTCTTGGGAAAGGTGGGTTGCTAGATACTGTTCGATGTGCAAGAAAAGGCCTTTCCTCTGCGACTGGAGTTTTATTTTCAGAACAGAATGTCTCATCCTTGGTCGAAGCAGTTAATTGGTTTGAAGAAAATAAGCTTTGGAGAACATTGGATCCTGAATCTATTAATAATTGGGCTAATAGGTTTAGTCCAGATGCCTTTAAAATTCGTTTTAGCAAGGTTTTAAGTTCAGCTTGGAATCATCATCAAAGATCTTGTGCCGGAGATTCTAGTGACCCAGCTGATATGTCAGAACTCGTTCTTGGCAATTAACTAGCCTTAAATAAGGCAAAAGCTTAATCAATTCTTTCTCAATTTTGTGCCTAAAAAGCCTGAAAAAATTTTTCCCAAGAGATCTAATTCTTTCAATGAAATAGATATAAAACCTTCTGATTTATCTACAAATGAATTGATTGGTAACCAAAGTTATGGGGGAAGAATTTTTAAAAGGATGGGAGATATCATTTTTTCTAGTTCAGTTATAATTTTTGGGATGCCAATATTTATTATTTTAGCAGTAATAGTTAGAATAAGTTCACCAGGCCCCATATTTTATATTCAAGAAAGAGTAGGAAGAAATTATAAAAGTTTTGGGTGCATAAAATTTAGGACTATGTATCAAGATGCTGATATCAAGTTGGAAAAGATATTAGCTGAATCTCTTCAAATGAGAGAGGAGTTTGAAAGTGATTATAAGCTTAGAAAGGATCCAAGAATAACCCCGATAGGAAGAGTTCTTAGAAGATCAAGTCTAGATGAATTGCCCCAATTTCTTAATGTATTAAAAGGAGAGATGAGTGTAGTTGGACCTAGACCAATAGTTATAGATGAGCTTGATAGATATGGTTTTTCTATGGATGAAGTTATTTCTGTTAGGCCCGGATTAACTGGACTTTGGCAGGTTAGTGGACGAAACAACCTTAGCTATAGAAAAAGAGTGGAAATTGATACTTACTATGCTAGAAATAGAAATTTATTATTAGATTTAGAAATTATCTTACTTACTTTTGGTGTGCTTTTCTTTCCAATGGATAGAGGGGCATATTGAACTTATTAAATAATATTCAATTGTTTAAAAAATAATATTATTAGTATCCATAATAACTCCAGTCGAAATATTGCATTAAGAAGTTTTATGATCGATTCTTTAGACGCTTCAGGTTCATTTTCGGCGAGGACTACTTTGATGGTTTTATTTCCATGATAAATATTCTCACCCCCCATTCTTATGCGAAGACAATGTGCAAAGATTGCTTCAGATAGACCTGAATTAGGTGATTGATCTTTTGAACCATCTTCCCAAGCAGATTTAATAAGTTCAGGTGCAAGTCTCCAAGGCCTGGAAACTATAGGCAAAGAAATTAAAACTAATCTGCAAGGAATCCAAGTAAGAAAGTCATCTAGTTTTGCACCAGAGTAACCAAGCCATCTAAGTCTCCCTATCTTGTATCCAACCATTGAGTCAATAGTGCTGCTTGCCTTGAAAATAAAAGCAAAACTTAAAGGACCGGGAAGATTTATTGATGCATGCCAGAATATTCCTCCAATTGTCATCCAAAAAATAGGAGCGAATACTCCATCTACAGAGTTTTCGCTGGCTGATTCTGCAGTAGCCCTAAGGATCTCTTCTTTATTAAGGTTTTGAACATCTCTCCCAACTATTTTACTTAATTTATTCCTGGCAAATTTAATATTTTTTGTAGCTGATTCTGGTTCATTAGGAATTGCATTTAAAACATCTATAACACTCTTTTTAAGACTTTTATAAGCGATAGAACTTGATAGCCCTATCAATAGTAAAATTTTACCCAAAATACTTATGTAAGGGTCCTCTGTTGTTGCTAACCTTTCGACGCACCAACCAGAAAAACCACTTGTTAATATAAGTAAAAAAGAAATAAAAAAACCACCTACTTTGAGCTTTGATTTGTTGTCTTTAGCTATTGATTCGACGAAGTTACGGATATGATTAATTAGCCATCCCATTGCCACAACAGGATGAGGTGACTTTTCAGGGTCCCCTATTGCCATGTCTAGCAAAATTGCAGAAATTAGAAGTAAAAAGTTTTTTTCCAGTCTTCTTTTATCTCAGCCAGCTAAACATAGCTCTAAGGCCTTTACCAACTTCTTCAATTGGAAGTAAGGAATCTTGCTCTCTGATCCTTTTCATATTTGGTTTACCCGCTTCGCATTCGGCTACAAAATTCTTTGCAAAAGTTCCATCTTGAATATCAGAAAGTATTCGTTTCATTTCCTCCTTAGTTTCATTTGTAATTAGTCTTGGACCGCTCATGTAATCTCCATATTCAGCTGTATTTGAAATGGAATCTCTCATTGCAGTCAGACCCCCTTTAACCATTAGGTCGACTATTAATTTGACTTCATGAAGACATTCAAAGTAAGCCAATTCAGGTTGATAGCCAGCTTCTACAAGGGTTTCAAATCCAGCTTTAACTAATTCTGAAAGGCCTCCACAAAGAACTGCTTGTTCCCCAAATAGATCTGTTTCGGTTTCTTCTTTGAAATTGGTTTCAAGTATGCCTGCGCGTGTCCCTCCTATCCCTTTGGCGTATGACATGGCAAGGTCCCTGGCTTTGCCAGATGAATCTTGTTCTATCGCGAAGAGTGCTGGTACACCTTGACCATTTTGATATTCCCAACGAACTGTATGACCGGGACCTTTGGGGGCAATCATTACTACATCAACAAAGTTAGGAGGTTGAATTAATCCAAAGCGAATATTAAAACCGTGGGCAAAGCTTAGAACTTTCCCTGGTTTTAAGAACGGAGCAATCTCTTTGGTATATACCTCCTTTTGAAACTCATCTGGTAAAAGAACCATTATCCAATCAGCTTTTGAAGATGCCTTGGAAACGCTTAAGACTTCAAGACCGTCGGAAATGGCTTTTTGAGCGGACCGACTGCCTTCGTATAGGCCTACTACAACGTTAATTCCACTGTCTTTAAGGTTTAATGCATGTGCATGTCCTTGGGAGCCGTAACCAATAATTGCAACTGTTTTGTCAGTTAGCAGATCTAGGTTTGCGTCTGAATCGTAGAAAAGTTGAGCCATCTTTGTTGCTATAGCAGTGCTGAAATAAAACAGAGCTTATAAAAAATGTTATCTCAAATTTGTACAAAAATATTTGCTAATTTCTTCATTCTTGTTTAATTAAGAAAATTAGATATTTAAGGATTAATTTTTTTTAGGTAATAAGGCAGCGGTTTTAAAATATTTAAGCCTCATTGGGATGAGAAATGACCTTGTCAATTAATCCATAGTCTTTTGCTTCTTGAGAACTTAAAAAATAATCTCTATCAGTATCTTTCTCTATTTTTTCAAAGGTTTGACCGGTCATTTCTGCCATTGAGCGATTTAACATTTCTTTGATCCGAAGTATTTCTTTGGCTTCGATTTCAATGTCACTCGCCTGTCTCTGTGAGGTGCCACCCAATGGTTGATGGATCATTATTCTGCTATGAGGTAGAGCCAGACGTTTACCTTTTGTCCCTGCGGATAGAAGGAAAGCACCCATTGAGGCGGCTAAACCTACACAAATAGTGACAACATCACTTTTTACATACTTAATTGTGTCATATATAGCCAAGCCTGCTGTTACTGAGCCTCCAGGACTATTGATGTAGAGGTATATAGGCTTACTACTGTCTTCAGAGTCTAGATATAGCATTTGGGCTACTAAGCTATTTGCAATACCATCATTTACTTCTTGGCCTAGAAATAAAATACGTTCTACTCCCAGTCTCGTATAAATATCGACCCATCGCTCGAATTGACTCCCTGGAAGACGGTATGGAACACTTGGGGTACCTATTGGCATAATTAAGAAAAGTGGTTTGAGTAGATTGGTTTTCGAAATTTAAGGAAGAACTCAGTTTGGGGGTTTTGAGTCTGGTAAATCTTTTCGACTATTTAAAACTCTGTCTATTAATCCATACTCAACTGCTTCATGTGGATTCAGATAACTCATTCGGTCAGAATCTTTTGCTAATTGGGTTACACTTTTTCCAGTGTTATATGAAAGGATTTCAAGCATGGCTTGTTTATTATGAATGACTTCTTTTGCACGAATTTGAATATCAGTAGCTTGTCCCCTTGCCCCACTAATTGGTTGGTGAAGAACTATTGATGCGTGAGGTAATGCTGCTCGTTGCCCTTTAGTACCTGCAGAAAGAATTACTGCAGCAGTCCCCATAGCTTGACCTATACATATTGTATGAACAGGCGGCTTAACGTATTTCAGGGTGTCGCATATTGCAAATGCTTCTGTTTCAAAACCAATAGCATCTCCTGTGTACCAACTTGTTCCTGTTGAATTTATATAGAAGTAAATAGGTTTCTCTGGATTGTCAAATTCCAAATAAAGAAGTTGGGCAATAATCAGTTCAGTTACGTCAATCCCAAGTTGTTTCTTTGCATCATCATCTGAGAACAAAGGAAGTCCTAAATAAACAATTCGCTCTTTAAGAAGCAAGGATGGTAGATCCGGAGGTGGCGTACGCATTACGGCAGAATCTCCGTAATAAGGAGCTGATACCGTCATGTTCGACAAAATTAACTTTGGACTTGGAGCCTAGCTGCACTACACGCCAGGTGCAGTTGTTTTCTTTGGTTTATGTGCAGGTTGATTCTTTTCAGTTTTCCCAAAGATCATTCGCCCTGATGGTGTTTGCAATGCTCCAGTTATAACAATTTCCAGCCTTTCTCCTATGAATTGTCTTGCACCTTCTACTACAACCATTGTTCCGTCTTCAAGATAAGCTACACCCTGACTGGCTTCTTTACCTTCTCGAACAATTTTTAGGTTTAACTTTGCACCTGGCTGTACATCTGGTTGAAGGGCTATAACTAAATCACTAAGGTTTAGTACTTTTAATTCTTTAACTTGTGCAACTTGAGACAGGTTGTAATCGGCTGTTATTAAGATTCCTCCAGTATCCTCTGTAAGTTTTAGGAGTATTTCATCTGTTCCGGGGCCCTCATATTTTGTCCGATTTATTACCAATCTTTTTCCGTAGTCTTCTCGTAATTGTGTAAGAGTTTTTAGGCCTCTTCGCCCTTTAGCTCTTTTCTCACTATTGCTTGAATCAGCTAATTGCTGCAATTCGTCTATTACTGATTGAGCAACTATTAGTGTCCCTTCTATTAGGCTGATTTTTAAAAGACTTTTTATTCTACCATCAATTATTATACTTGTATCAAGTATTTTCGAGCTAGTAGGAGTTAATATTCCTTCTGCTAATAATAGGGCCTCAGTACTATTAGGGTTGAATATTCTTAGTAATGTACGGCCATGAATGTCCGCAAGACTATAGCCAATTAAACCAAAAAATAAATTACTTAAAATAGCGAAAATAGGTTTTGCAAAAATGATTTCCTTTGGAAGAGGTAATAATAAAATCGGGGCTAAAGATAAGTTTGCTAAAAGAAGACCAATTATTAAGCCAACTGATCTACTGATGAGTAGATCAGTTGGCATCGTTTTTATTTGTTGAGTAAGTTTTTTCTTGAGTTGGAGGAATAAAAAAACTATTATTAATCCTGCCAACCCTCCACAACCTGCTACAACAACTCTAAATTGATCTAGATCATTTACTCTTTTAAGTAATTCTTCAGGCAAAAACTCAAGTCCAAACCAACCAGCAGCGCCCCCTGCAAAAAGAAATAAAACTAGGAGAAAAAAGTCGACCATAATATTAATTTATTCTTATTTGCATTAAATGGCTGCTTTATGGGTTTTTTTAAGTGATTGGTTCAAGATGCTTCCTCCTTCTTTTATGAGAAATTGCAAGTCAAAGTTGTGAACAAACCAAGAAGTGCTTATTTGCATATCCCTTTTTGTCATAGGCGTTGTTTCTATTGTGATTTTGCTGTCGTACCTTTAGGAGATAAGGCTAATGGTGAAGCAGGGCCAGGGAGTTCGTCAATTAAGTCTTATTTAAAACTTTTGCATAGAGAAATTGATTTAGTTAAAGATCACACTCCATTATCAACTGTGTATATAGGTGGTGGAACTCCCTCATTATTATCGCCAACTCAAATAAATTCTTTACTTAACCACCTTAGAAATTTATTTGGCTTTCAACATGGAGCAGAAATAACACTTGAGATAGATCCAGCCAGCTTTAATCAAATATCTCTAGACGCTTTTTTAGGAATTGGAATTAATAGATTGAGTCTTGGAGGTCAAAGCTTTGATGATGATCTTTTATTAAAGTTAGGAAGAAGACATAGTTCTAAGGAATTAATTGAGGCCTGTAATTGGATTCATGAAAGGTATATCAAAGGGGACCTTGCGAGTTGGAACCTTGATCTTATTGAAAATCTTCCAGGACATGATTCAGATTTTTGGAAATCACAATTAGATCAGGCTATTAAAACTGCTGCTCCTCATCTTTCTATATATGAACTTTCAGTTGAACCGGGGACAGTTTTTGAATGGCGTCGCCGCAGAGGAGAATTGCCTCTTCCTAGTGAAGATACTTCTATAGAAATCAGCAGATTAACAACTGAAAAACTTAGAGAAGCTGGTTTTGCACGCTACGAAATTTCTAATTATGCATTGCCTGGTCATGCTTCTCGCCATAATCGTTCGTATTGGAGTGGTTCAGGTTGGTGGGGGTTTGGAATGGGAGCTACAAGTGCTCCTTGGGGAGAGAGATTATCTCGTCCTAGAACAAGAGATAAATACAAGAGTTGGCTAGTTAATCAAGAATTACATGGCATTGATTCATCTTTGCTTGCTCAAAATTCAAAAATAATTAGTTTAGATGACCAAATTATTGTTGGTCTAAGAAGAAGAGAAGGAATAAATTTAGAGTATATGGGGAAAACATGGGGATGGGATGCCCTTCAATGTCAAAAACATATCAATTCTCTTGAGACACGTTGGCAAGATTCTTTTGAAAGAGGATGGCTTAAACGACAAGGTAAAAGAATTGCTTTAAGTGATCCTGAAGGTATGGAAATTAGCAATCAAGTTCTTCTTCAAATGGTTTTGTGGTGGGAAGAACTTCCTAGTGATGCTGTTGTTGCACCCAATTGCTAAGTGCTTCAATGCAAAGCTTTTTTCCAAATATTAAAGGTTGAGCAAAAGGAGGTTGCTTATCTGAAAGGCCAAGAAGATCTGCTGTAACACGAACTTGACCATCACAATTTTCACCAGCACCTATTCCAATAACAGGTATTTTTAATTTAGATCTAATTAAGCTTGCAATTTCCATGGGGATATGTTCTACAACAATTGAGAAGCATCCAGAATTTTCAAGTTCAATGGCTTGAGTAAGAATTTTTTCTTGACTGGCCTTATCTTCTGCTTGGCGGCGATAGCCTAATTGATTCACTGATTGGGGCGTTAAACCAACATGCCCCATTACAGGAATTCCCATCCTTATAAGTCTATTTATTACAAGGAGAATTTCCTTTTCTGCACCTTCTATCTTTACGGCTGAAATACATGAATTTTTTAGAAGTTTCCCAGCCGCTGCAACAGCTTTGTCTTCTCCGCATTGGTAACTTAGAAAAGGTAAATCACAAACTATAAGAGGTTGTTTCTCTGGAGATTGACTAAAACCACGACAGACTGCCTGAGCATGATGCAGCATTTGCTCTAGTGTCACGGGTAATGTGGTTTCATGCCCAAGGGCAACCATTGCTAATGAGTCCCCTACTAGAACAACATCAGCACCTGCTTCTTCTACAATAGATGCGGAAATGCTATCCCATGCGGTAAGTATTGTTATTGGTCTCCCAGCTTGTTTTAAACGAACCAATTCATTTGGGATCATTGAGTTTTTAAAATTGAGGAAAGATATTGCTAAAATTTAGTTGACTCGGGCCCATGCGGCTTCAACGCCTAAATCTGGTCAGGACCGGAAGGTAGCAGCCACAAGGGATGCTTGAAGCAGGCGTGGATTCCGGGTCACCTAAAATTTATTGGATGTTTTAGGTACCAGGATATTTTCTATTTTGCCTTAAACGTAAAAACTCAGGAATATTTGCTCCGGTTTCTTTAACTTCTTCTTGGCCATATAAAGATTGAGGTGTCAGCCTTGATCTAGATCTTTGTTGGTTATAAGACTGTTTGTTCTCAAACCCAGTCGCAATAACAGTGACTTGAATTTCTCCTTCTAATTCTTTGTCTACAACTGCTCCTACAATGATATTTGCTTCAGGGTCAACAGCTTCATATATGACTTCTGATGCTGAAGTCATATCTTCCAATGTCATATCTTTGCCTCCGGTGATATTAATGACACAGCCTTTGGCTCCATCTATACGAGCTGCTTCTAGTAAAGGGCTGTTAATGGCAGCCTGTGCGGCCTCTAAGGCCCTAGATCTTCCAGATCCAAGCCCAATTCCAAGGAGTGCTGTTCCTGCCTCAGTCATTACTGAACGAACATCAGCAAAATCAACATTCACTAGCCCAGGACAAGTAATTATGTCGCTTATTCCTTTTACTCCCATTCTTAGAACATCATCAGCACTTCTAAAAGCTTCTTGAAGTGGAGCACCAGCAATTACATCTTTTAATCGATCATTAGGGATAACAATTAAAGTATCTACATTTTCTGAAAGTCTTGCTATACCTTCATCTGCTTGACGCATTCTTCTTTTACCTTCAAATCCAAAAGGCTTTGTAACGATACCTACTGTTAATGCCCCTATTTCTTTGGCTACTTCCGCAACTACTGGAGCAGCTCCAGTTCCTGTCCCACCACCCATTCCAGCAGCAATAAAAACGAGATCTGAACCTTCTAAAGCTGCTTGCAGCTCGGCTCTAGATTCTTCAGCTGCTTTTTGCCCGATACTCGGATTACCTCCTGCACCTAAGCCTCTAGTTAAGGTCTGACCTAGTTGAACTCTATTCCCTGCAGAGGATTCAAGAAGAGCTTGAGCATCAGTATTAAGGACACGATATGTGACGCCTTCGAGATCACTAAAAATCATTCGGTTGACAGCATTGCTACCACCACCACCTACTCCAATTACTTCAATTCGAGCTGTTTGACTTGGTTGGATTTGTTCGTCCAAATTCAACCCTGAACTGTTTCCGATGCCCATCACCATATTTTTGGTTGATTAAGAGATTTTTTTTGCATTATGTCCTCACCAGAGAGTTTTGTTAACTTCTCTGTAAAAAGTTTCTTAACTGGTGAGAAAAACATAAGAGAATTAACCTACTTTTATTCGGGAAAATCCTTTTAAAAATTATAGCTGCTATATGGATTTATAGATATTTATGTGCTTATTGAGGCTTGAGTGTTTGCAATTGTGGTTTAGAAGGATCTCTTAAATCAAGATTTGCCCGGCTTTTATTTATTTGGTCTTTAGGTAAAAAATTACCAAGATGTGCAAGAACATTAATTTGTTGATTGATTAGATCAGTATTAGTACCAAGAATTATCGAGTTGAATTGAACTGTTTCGAGAGTCACGACACCATTTGAATTTAAGGTTATTTTTTTTAGAGAGCTTCCTAAGTTTTTTCTGTGACTAAGAATGAAGGCAATTAATTTCCGATTATTTGGATCCCAGCCTTTTACTGATATCCCAAGCTTTGTATGATCTCTCTCTCTCCAATTAAATGGAATCCATTGAGCTTTCTTGTCAATTACTCCATGTTCTATTCCGGATGAACTTGCCCTTTGGGCATATGCAATTGGGACTCTCTCGAGAATTTGAATAGAAAGTTGTTTTGGGTAAATTTGACGATGAATTGATACTGCTTTCAAAGAAAGCTTTCGTTTCAGATTGCCCTCTATTCTTTTGGGAATTATTCCTAACAAAGGCTTAGGCAATTTCATGCCAGTAGCGCTGATAATTTCTTTTTTGTTGAAAAGAATATTCCCTTTTACCTTGATTTGCTCTGAATTTATTAACTTCCACCCATTATTTATTAGAAAAAAGCTTAAGGAACTTGATACACAAAGAAAGGCAATAATTTGCCAAGCACTAATTAAATTGCTCTTGTAATTATTATATCTCTGCTTTTTTTGTTTTTTTGTTTTTTCTTTTAGATTCTTTTTGGAATATTTCATTAAATATTTAATAGTTTCAAAGGTCGCAACGTGCTTTCCCCATAAGTTGACTCATCCAATCTCTTGCTCTATCGGCATCAGCAAATGGGACATCTATTTCTTTCCCACAACCTATAAGTCTTAAGCGGCATCGTCCTTGGGATTCGTTGGTTAGAGGTGCTTCGCCAGAAGTTAAAGCAAGCAGCTCAACAAGTTCCAATTTTTTTATCTCAAAAGTTCCTTCTTCTTTAAAATTACCGGCTTCAAAACTACTCCAGCTGAGGATTCCTTCTTTAAGTCGAGCAGCACAAGAATCATCCAATTTGGCCAGTTCAGAATCCTTGGCCCATATCAGATATAAATTTTGTCTTCTTCTTTCAAGCCATCCAAGTCCAGTTAACAGGAAGAAGGCAAGTAATAGAGGTAGCCAAAGTAGACCGTGAATCATTGCTTGTTCAACGGAGAAGGTTTAGTTGTGGTGTTTGCATTCATTCTCTAGCTGTTTCTATCAATTGAGACACTAAATCTTCAATAGTTAATCCTGATGCAGCCCAAAGCATTGGATACATGCTTTGGGCTGTAAATCCAGGGAAAGTATTGATTTCGTTGATCAAAATTTCATTCCTAACATCGCTATAAAAGAAATCTACTCTTGCAATGCTATGAGCTGCAATTGCTTTACATGCAGCTAAAGTTAAACTTTGGATTTTTTGAGTTATTAGCTTGGGTAGAGCTGCTGGAATAATTGGTTTTATTGAGTTTGCAGAATATTTTGTTTGGTAGTCATACCAATCAGAATGGTGTTGTACTTCTCCAATTGAAGAAGTTTGCATTTTGGCTTTACCCAGTACGGCGCATTCAAGTTCTCTCCCAAGGACATTTTTTTCTATTAGAACTCGAGAGTCTAATTGAGATGCTATTTCGAGACCTTGCTTTAATTCCTTGGAATTGTATGCCTTTGTTATTCCAACTGATGATCCTAGATTTGCAGGTTTAATAAAACATGGATAGCCAATATTTTTCTCTAATCTTTTTATTAACAAAATAAGTGAATTAAGATTTTTGATTTCATTAACCTCGGTCGTTTCATAACCACATTGAGGCAACCCTGCCGATGCAAAAGCTGATTTCATGGCAATTTTATCCATTCCCAAGGCAGAACCCAAGACTCCAGAGCCAACAAAGGGCTTATGAACAAGTGAAAACAAACCTTGAATGCAACCATCTTCTCCAAAAGGACCATGAAGGACTGGGAACCAAATATCAACTTTGTCTGTTTCATTAGGGAGTGCTTTGAAGCCCTCTCGACCATTTGTTGGAGGCAAATGATTACTTTTAAGTTCATATCCTTTAGATATTGCTTGCAAAGCAATATTTGGAGGCCACCAGTTACCTTGCTTGTCTATGTAAATACATAATGCTTCATATCTCTTGTTATTAATTTCATGGTTTAAGGCTTTAACAATTGTTCTTGCAGACTGAATTGAAACGTCATGCTCACCAGACTCTCCTCCAAATACAATCCCTATAATACATTTATGATTAGACATTTTCTATTGATTGTTTATATTTTTTCTAAAAAATAAGTTTGAATTCATTTTTATTAGAAGGCTCTTGCGGAATTCCTGTTAAAGAAAAGGACCTTATTTCCGTTATCTTTACTTTAACAAGATCACCTGGCATAAATAAATTCCCTTTGGGTCCTTTACACGAAAAAAATGTTAATCTATTTGTTCTTGTTCTTCCCATAAGTTGATCTTGATTTTTAGGATTAACTCCTTCTGCTAGAACTTCTTCTATTTTATTTTTATAACGGTAATTTTTTTTCTTTGCTATATCACTTATTAAGTTATTTATTGCTTTAAGTCTAGATATTTTTATTTCCTCTTTAATTTGATCTGGCCATTTGGCTGCAGGTGTATTTGGTCTAGGGGAATATGCTGCAGTATTTACTTGGTCAAAACCAAGTTCTTCAATGACGGAAAGAGTATTTTCAAATTGTTCATTACTCTCACCAGGGAATGCAACTATTACATCTGAGCTTATTGATGCATTAGGCATTAAATCCTTGATGGTATAAATAATATTTTTATATTTTTCAATTGTGTAACCTCGTGCCATTTTTCTTAGAATCTGATTATCTCCGCTTTGGAAAGGAATATGAAAGTGTTCGCAAACTTTGGGAAGTTCTGCGCACGCTCTGATTAGTTCATCAGTGAAATAACGAGGATGGCTTGTCGCAAAACGAATACGCTCAATCCCTGGTTCATCGTGGATATAGAACAGAAGATCTTTTAGGTTGAAAGTTTTATTTGAGTTAGGTTGAAGTTCTTTTAGATCTCTTCCATAGGCATCAATATTTTGCCCTAGAAGAGTTATTTCTTTAAACCCTGCAGTTGCTAATTTTTGTATTTCCAGGCGAATTGATTCAGGGGTTCTTGACTGTTCTTTCCCTCGCACGGATGGAACAACACAATAAGTACACCGCTCATTACATCCATAAATGACATTCACCCATGCACATATGTTGCTGTCTCTTCTTGCTGCTGTTAGATCTTCGACAATATGAACTTCTTCTGTTGCAACAACTTGATTGCCATTGTCAACTTGATTTATGAGTGTTTCTAGCCGGTTTGCATGTTGAGGCCCCATGACGAGGTCTAGTTCAGGTACTCGTCTTAATAATGCTTCTCCTTCTTGTTGTGCGACGCAACCAGCAACTATTAATTTCAAGTGAGGGACAAATTGTTTCCTGATGGCTTGTTTACCTAAATAGCTGTAAACCTTTTGCTCAGCGTTATCTCGAATAGTGCAGGTATTGTAAAGAACTAAATCAGCTTGTAATTCTTCATTGGCTTGGGTATACCCCATTTTTTCTAGGATCCCAGCCATCCTCTCAGAGTCTGCCTTATTCATTTGGCATCCAAAGGTCGTAATCCAGTAACTTCCTTTGTCGCTTACCTCTGCTTCAGGCTTGAGATCTAATTGTGGGGATTGAGTTTTAAGCACAGTTCGTGAAGAGGTCTTTTACTACTACTGACCAGCTTGTTTAATTACTTCAATTTAAGGCAGTTTTTTGTTGTTGAAGGGTTTTGCCTTTAAAACTATTTTTAATTCAAGGGCGAGCGAGGGGATTCGAACCCCCGAATAGCGGCGCCACAAGCCGCTGCCTTAACCACTTGGCGACGCCCGCCTTGTATTTATGAATGTACCAATTTATATGTAATTTTCTATATAAAGAAATTCTTTTGAGTATTTTTTTAAAACTAAAGAAGTTTTTGGCTATTGAGCTTAATCCTTTAAATTCACAATATGAACATATCTTTTGGGACTTTTCTTTTACTACTCGAGATATGTGCAGAATCTAGTGAAATCTTCTGAAATAAGCTCTATAGAAGCGTGGGTACCACGGGGTTTGATTGGTAATCCTGAAAATATTTTGTCTATTCCAGTAACAGAAGAAGGACTTTGCCCCATTCGGATTTGTTGGGTTGATCAAAGAGTTATTAGTCTTGAGAAAATAGAAGATAGTTCCAATCTTCCGTTGAAATTATTACTTCCACGTCTTGTAGAACCTCATGCACATATTGATAAAGCGTTTACATGGGAAGAATTTCCTAATTTGTCAGGAAACTATGATTCAGCTTTGAAGAGGAATCTAGAGGAGTTGAAGGTTCGTTCAATTGAGAACCTGATTCAAAGATCTGAGAAATCTTTGAACCTTGCTTTTAAAAATGGATTAAGGTCAATTCGAACGCATATAGATAGTTTTGGTTTTTCTGGGCATCAATATTGGGAAGCTTTGATCGACTTAAAAATTAAATGGGAAAAGCTAATAGATCTGCAGTGCGTAGCATTAGTCCCTTTGGAATATTGGAGTAGTGAGGAAGGATGTCTTTTGGCTGATCGTGTAGCAAATTGGGGAGGCCTTTTAGGAGGAGTATTAGTACCACCTTGTCGGGGAAAGAAGACTTTTAAATCATTATTGGAGTTGATCAAGTTAGCTAATGAACTCGGGTGCGGTATAGATATTCATATTGATGAGTCATCTAGAGAACCTGGATCTGGGTTGAAACAATTAATTAGAGTTTTGGACAGTTTTGAGAACAAGGTGCCGATCACATGTAGTCATTTGAGCAGCATGGGACTTCTTTCGCCAAATAGGTTGAAATATATGGCTGACCGCTTAGCCTCTCATCAAGTAAATGTAGTGGCATTGCCTTTTACTAATGCATGGTTGTTAGGACGTAAACAGAATGAGACCCCAGTCAAGAGACCTTTAGCGCCTATTAGACAGTTGCAAGAAGCAGGGGTAACAGTAGCTATAGGAGGAGATAATGTGCAAGACCCTTGGTTCCCTTATGGTGATTTTGACCCGATCACGTTAATTTCAGGTGCGCTTCCATTAACGCAATTAGCACCATGGGAACGTTTAGGACTTGCTCCTTTTACAACTTCTGCGGCAGCTTTGATGGGACTTAACTGGGACGGCACCATTAAAATTAATGGCCCCGCGAACTTTGTTATTTTGAAGGCAACTACTTGGGCTGAGGCTTTATCAAGCAAACCTTGTAGGGAACTTATTGTTGATGGCACAAGGTTTGATGAAGAGACTCTTTCTAATAGCCCCAAAGCTGATGCTTTTAATTAAATGATTACTTCAATAAAAATAGAGCGCCTGAAATCGACCCTTGAAGAAATAAAGGGTTTAAAGATTTTAAGCACTATTTCTGATCGAGAAAGGTTCTCTAGAGATTTTTTTGATTACTCTCCGGTTTTAAAGGCCAAACTAAATACTTGCATTGCTGATTTAATTGTTCGACCTGGATCTGTAGATGCTGTTGTTGCGGTCGCAAGGGCCTGTCAAAAAACTAATATCCCTTTGACTTTAAGGGGTTCAGGTACTGGAAATTATGGTCAATGTGTTCCTCTAAAAGGTGGAGTAGTAATGCTTATGAGTGATTTAAAGGAGATCAGAGAAATTGATGACGAGACAGGAGTCGTAATAGTAGAAACCGGGTGCTTACTTAGAGACCTTAATAGTAAATTAAGTGATAAGGGTAGACAATTGAGATTGTTACCTAGCACTTGGAGAAGTGCTTCTGTGGGAGGCTTTATAGCTGGGGGCTCTGGCGGGATTGGTTCGGTTCGATGGGGATTCCTCCGAGATCCAGGACATTTGCTCGGTATTGAGATGATTTCAATAGAGGGATCTCCACAGTTAATTCAACTTAATGAGAAAGAGGCAGAAGCATTAAATCATGCTTATGGAACTAATGGAATTATCACGGCCTTGAAATTATCTACGACCCATTTAGTTAATTGGCAAGAAGTAGCTATTGACTGTAAGGACTGGCAATCTGCTGTAGAGCTTGTCCATCAATGTAGTCGTGCAGCTATTGATGTTTATCTTTGCAGTTTACTCGAAAATAAAATTGTTGAGTGTCTGCCTACATGGAGCGGAGAATACAACGCTAAGCACCGCATATTGCTATTAGTTTCTCCAGATGGATTGTCTACGCTTAAGCAGCTTGCAATGACTTCAGGTGCATTTTTTAATCACCTGGGACCCGAGAATGAAAAAAGAGGAGCAGGTATTCGGGAACTGTCATGGAATCACACAACTTTGCATATGCGAGCATTAGATTCTAATTGGACTTATTTGCAAATGTTATTGCCTCAACCGGAGCTAGAGGCAATGCAATTGTTAAAGAGGAAATGGGGCGATGACCTTCTTTGGCACTTAGAAGGAGTTCGTCAGCAAGGGAACCAACGTTTTGCCGCTTTACCATTAATAAAATGGAAAGGTATTGAAAGGTTAGAAGAACTAATAACTGATTGCCGTGAAATAGGTGCGATTATTTTCAACCCTCATGTAATCAGTGTTGAGGATGGTGGATTGGGAGTGATAGATGTTGATCAAGTTGAAGCTAAAAGACGATATGACCCTCAAGGAATTCTTAACCCTGGCAAGTTAAAAGGTTGGCCTGATAATTAGTTAATTAGACTCAAGGCTAATAATTTTTTTTTCTATGAGAGCCCCTATAACATAGATAGAGCCTGTTATAACGGGAGAAGGTTTTGACCAGCTTTGGTTTTCAGTTATTTCAGATAAAGCCATCTCAACATCAATAGCACTATTTAATTGTCGTAACTTGTCTGGACATTTGAGAATGAGCTCTTCTTTTGTCCAACTTTCTTTGCCTGGGATTGAGACGATCCAGGCAGAATCAGATGATTTCAGGAGAGAGTTGACCATAGAGGGGGCGTCTTTATGTCTTTGGATAGCAAGAATCCAATTTACTCCATATTCTTGTCCAGCCCAGCCCAGCCTTTCAATGGCGAGTTGCTCTGCAGCATGTGGATTGTGAGCACAATCTAGAAGAATAGGCATGCCTTCCCATAGAGCTTTTTGGAGTCTCCCCGGCCATTCCGCACGTGCCAATCCTTCACGGACTTTCTCTTTATTGATAGTCCACCCATATGCTTGAAGCGCTTCTAATGCTCCTTTTGCAACGGCAGCATTGTTTCTCTGAATCAGCCCAGGAAGACCTAAATCCCACTCTTCTGTTAAGGGCTTTACAAAATTTAGCTTCGCATTGTTTTTATTTGCTACAGCATGAAGGACTTGCTCGACTTTTGGGTGTTGTGGCGCACTTATAACAGTGCTGTTTGAGGATATGACTGCTGATTTCTCTTCCGCTATTTTTTCTAAGCTGTCTCCTAAGTGCTCACAATGATCTAGACCTATCCCTGCCATAGCAATAATAGGTCTATAAGGGTGTGCGGTTGTTGCGTCTAGCCTTCCTCCTAGGCCTACTTCTAATACAAGTAGCTCTACATTTTTATCTCTAAAATGATCTAAGGCTGTAGCTATGACTACTTCAAAAGGTGTTAACTGGAATTTCTCGATAATTTGCTTTAGCGAGATAATACGTTTCTCGAATTCATTCAAAGAAATTTGTTTTCCATTAGAGGTAATTCGTTCACACCAATTAATTAAGTGAGGAGATGTAGTTACTCCTGATCTAATACCTAATGTAATAAGACTACTTTGTAAGAAACTTGCGATAGAACCTTTGCCATTGGTTCCGGCTATTTGTATCGCAGGAATTGTTTTGCAAGGTTCTTTCATCGCTTTAAGAGCCTTGCGCATTCTTTCAAGGTTTAAGTTCATATCTCTTCTATTAAAGTCTTGCAATAGACTTTTGATGTCGTAATTGTCAGCAGGAATGAGATCTCTCAATCAAGTAAGACTTTTAAAACATGTTTGTAATCGAGTAATTAATTCATTTATTTCATTCTTGTTGATAGTAAGAGGAGGGACCATCCTGACTACTTTTGGACCTGCGGCAACTAAAAGTAGTCGTTCTTTCAGGGCGGCCATCACAACTTCTTTAGAAGTTAGCGAAGTGCCTTGATTGATAACTATCCCTTGCATAAGACCTAGTCCTCTCACTCCTTCGATCTGAGATGCGAATTGGTTCTGAATGTTTATAAGTCCTTCTTTTAATTGAGACCCTCTTTCATTTACATGTTTTAGAAGATCTCTTTTTTGGATCTCTTTGCCAACAGTTAGAGCAGCTTTGCATGCGAATGGATTGCCGCCAAAAGTGCTTGCATGATCACCGGGCTCGAAAAGATCTGCACTTTTCTTAGCAAGTAATGCCCCAATTGGATGGCCTCCTCCTAATCCTTTCGCAAGGGTGAAAACATCGGGTTCAACTTTAAGTTGCTCATAACCCCATAACGAGCCAGTCCTTCCCATCCCTGATTGAACCTCGTCAAACATCAGTAAAACATCATTTTTAGTGCAAACCTCTTTTAATGATTTGAAAAAAATTGAATTACCTGGTTTTATGCCACCTTCTCCTTGAATAGGTTCTATTAAGACTGCTGCAACTCTTGGGCCATTTCTTTCGAGTTGTTCAAATAAGGCCTTGAATGATTCAAAATTGTTATAAGAAAAAAACTTAAAACCTTGAACAACTGGTTCGAATCCTTTGTGATATTTCGGTTGACCTGTTGCACTTACTGTTGCGAGTGTTCTGCCATGAAAACTTGCATTAGCTGTAAGTATTAATGGTTTCTCTATCTTTCTTTTTATATGTCCATGTTTACGCGCCAATTTAATTGCTGCTTCGTTTGCTTCTGCACCACTATTGCAAAAGAAAACAGAGTCAGCACAACTATTCTCAACCAACCATTGTCCAAGTAATTCTTGTTCTGGTATTTGATAAAGATTCGAGATATGTTGAATTTTATTTAATTGACTAGTAAGAGCTTTGCGAAGGCTTCTATCACTATGACCAAGAGTACAACTTGCTATACCAGCAACGGCATCAAGATATTTATTGTTGAGATCGTCCCAAACCCAACAACCCTTACCTTTGACTAGGCTGATTGGGAAACGTTGGTATGTACCCATTAATGCAGTGGGAGCGGTCGGACTCGAACCGACAAACCCTAAGGTGCCGCATTTTGAGTGCGGTGCGTCTACCAATTCCACCACGCTCCCTTGACTGAATTTTACTGTCGTTTCAATAAGAGTTTAAGCTGCTTCTTGCTTGAAAGTTGGATTGTTGTGGGTTGCTAATTGATAGTTATCATAATTATTCATTGAAATTTCATTTTTATTTCTTACAACACTAGCTCCTACATTGTTTAGCTTTTGTTCGAAATTCTCATAACCTCGGTCGAGATGATGTAGGCCTTCAATAAAACTTCTACCATTGGCCGAGAGACTTGCAAGAATAATTGCGGCTGTTGATCGTAAATCTTTGCCTTTAAGATTATGACCGTTTAATTGATCAACTCCTTTAATAAAAGCCGTGGAGGATTGTATTTCAATTGAAGCTCCCATTCTTTTAAGTTCTTTGACATGTTGCATCCTGTTTTCAAATATATTTTCAGTGATTGAGCTTAGACCTTGCGCTGTTGTCATCAAAGCCATAAAAGGAGCCTGTAGATCAGTAGGGAATCCAGGGAATGGAGCTGTTGTTATTTCAACTCCTTTAATTTTCCCAGGAATAATTTTAATTGAATCGCCTTCTTCTAAAAGAGTGCATCCACACTCTCGAAGCTTGTACAAAACTGAATTTAGATGATTTGAGATTACAGGACCGATGAGAAGTGTTGAACGAGTTATTGCCGCAGCAATTAGAAAAGTCCCTGCTTCAATACGATCTGGTATTGCAGTATGAATACAACCATGTAATTTGTTGACACCTTCAACCTTGATTCGTGGACTTCCTGCCCCAGTGATTTTTGCACCCATAGAATTGAGCATATTAGCCAGATCTTCTATCTCGGGCTCTTGAGCAGCATTGTTAATTATGCTTGTGCCTTCAGATAGTGTGGCTGCCATTAAAATTGTTTCTGTGGCACCCACACTTGGACAATTGAAAGTAATATTTGCGCCTTTTAATCTTTTTACTTTGCCAGGGATCGTAGCTTTGATGATATTTCCTTGGAAATCTATTTTCGCACCTAAGGCACGTAATCCTTTGAGATGTTCATTTACTGGTCTTAATCCTATTTGACACCCTCCAGGGAGTGGGACTTTCGCTTCACCAAGTCTTGCAAGAAGAGGGCCTATGCAGAAAAAACTTGCCCTTAGACTATGTACTAAATTAGAAGGAAGTTCTACAGGATTGAGTTTTTTAGAATCTATCCAAAGGGTATCGTTTTCTTTTTGTATCTTGACCCCCATCTTGGCAAGGATTTTTGCCATGACATGAATATCAGTTAGAGAAGGGATATTGGTTATTTTTATTTTTTCTTTAGTAAGAAGTGAAGCAGCCATTAAAACAAGAGCAGAATTTTTGGCACCACTTATTTTTATCCGCCCAGAAAGTGTGCTATTACCTGTAACCGCTAGATGTGGTCTCATAGACTGATTATAGATTGTTGCCACACCATCCATGCAGTATTTCCTTTTAATAAGTTCATGATGGCAACTCGAAGGTAACTCGTCCAGATTCAGTTATTTAAAATAATTATTTTTTTTCTTATTCAACAAGAATCTAGAAAAAAATACTTAATTTTCTTAATCATTCAAGGCAGTGAGGTGTTGGTTTTCAGCTCACAATCTATAGAAACGTATGCTCCGGGTTTGTTTTGCTTACTTCTATGGGATATGAGGCCTCTTTGTTCGTATTATTTTAATTTAGATTGAATTTTTATTGGTCATGATCATCCTTAATATTTCTAATGCTTCGGAAATGGTTTCCTCTAAAATTGGCAAGCTTGCAGAGAGGTTAACTCCAGATCAGGTTGATCAAGCAATAGTAGAAGATTTAGTAGTTAAAAAAATGGTTGAGAGCCTTAATTCTGAGGGCTTAAAAGGAGAGATCTCTTTGGTAGAAGGAATTAAAGTTGCAAAAGATGATTTAGTTATTAAAGAAGGCTTTAAAGTAGGTAACACAATTAAATTCTGAGGTGGTAAGTCATAACGATTTCTTCATTGGTAATATCAAGTCACAGAAATCCTTTGATAAAAAGGTTAAGAGAGCTTTCGTCTAAAAATGGTAGAGAAAAATATTCAATGTTGTTGCTTGAAGGTACTCATTTACTTCAAGAAGCTTTGAATACCGATTTTAGACCTAATGAAATAGTTGCTACAACAGCATGGTTGGGAAAACATCAAAATATATTAGAGATTATCCCTAAGGAAACTAATATTTATCAAGTCTCAGATTCGGCTTTAAAATCAGCTTTAACTACCAGAAACCCAGATGGTGTCGCTTCGATATTTCCTTTTTCTGGACTGCCATTACCTCCTAGAGATCCAAAATTTGTTTTAGCATTGGATCGATTGCAAGACCCAGGCAATTTAGGAAATTTATTTCGAACATGCTTGGCTGCTGATATTGAATCACTCTGGCTTGCAGCAGGCGTTGATCCTTTAAACCAAAAGGTAATAAGAGCTTCAGCAGGATCAGTTTTATTTCTGCCTTTTTCTCGTCTAGGGAGAACAGAAGATGAAGGTATAGAACAACTTTTAGAAAAATTAAATCTCGCGAAGAATGACGGTTTTCAAGTCCTAGCAACTACAGCACCAGGTAAAAAACAAGAAAAAATGATTTTTCCTTATTGGGAAGTTGATTGGAGAATCCCAACAGTTTTGGTACTTGGTAATGAAGGATCAGGCCTTCACCCAGAGATTTTTAAGACCTGTACTGATGTTGTGACTTTGCCTCATAACCCAGTAGTTGAATCATTAAATGTGGCAGCTGCTGCCGTTCCACTGCTTTTGGAGCGTCGAAGGGCCAAAATGGTTAAAGGTATACATAAATAAACTGTGAGCGAAGCCCTTTTTGACTTCGATTTGATTGTGATTGGAGCAGGTTATGGTGGTTTTGATGCTGCCAAGCATGCTTCTGAGAATGGGTTAAAAGTTGCGATTATTGAATCTCGAGATATGGGGGGGACCTGTGTTAACAGGGGATGCGTTCCTTCAAAGGCTTTGTTAGCGGCTAGCGGAAAAGTTCGTGAACTTGCGAGTTCTGAGCATCTTGCGGGTTTTGGAATTCATGCAGCACCCGTTCGCTTTGAACGTAGAAAAATTGCTGACCATGCCAATAAATTGGTAGCAAATATTCGAAATAATCTTACGAAAACTCTAGAAAGAGCAGGTGTAACAATCTTAAAAGGAGAAGGAAGACTTGAAGGTCCTCAAAGCGTTGGGCTAAGAGAAGTTAATGGAATAGATCGAATTCTAAGTTCAAAGGATGTAATAATCGCAACGGGATCTGATCCTTTCGTTCCCCCAGGGATTAAAACAGATGGTAGGACTGTCTTTACTAGTGATGAAGCAGTTAACCTTGAATGGCTACCACGTTGGATCGCAATTATAGGAAGTGGTTATATAGGCCTTGAATTTGCCGATATATATACAGCTTTAGGATGTGAAGTTTCTATGATTGAGGCGCTTGATCGAGTAATGCCTACCTTCGATCCCGATATCGCTAAGATTGCTGCTCGCAAATTGATTGCCGGGAGAGATATTGATGCTCGCGCTGGAGTTTTAGCCAGCAAAGTATTGCCAGGATGCCCAGTCAAAATAGATTTATCCGATGTTTCTTCTAGAGAAATTGTGGAAGTATTAGAAGTTGATGCAGTACTTGTAGCAACAGGTAGAGTCCCTAGTAGTAAAGGCTTGAATTTGCAGTCAGTAAATGTTGAGACAAATAGAGGATTTATTCCTGTAGATGTAAATATGCGAGTCCTTGTTAATAATGAGCCTTTACCTCATCTTTGGGCCGTTGGTGATGTGACAGGTAAGTTGATGTTGGCTCATGCAGCAGCAGCTCAAGGGACTGTGGCGGTAGATAATATTCTTGGTAAATCACGAGCGATTGACTATAGGAGTATTCCTGCCGCCACTTTTACACACCCTGAAATTAGTTCAGTTGGGATGTCTGAGTTAGAAGCAAAGCAATTTTCAGAAGAAGATGGATTTGAACTTGGAATAGTGCGTAGCTATTTCAAAGCGAATTCAAAAGCCTTGGCGGAGCTTGAGAGTGATGGCCTAATGAAGTTGTTCTTTCGAAAAGATAATGGGGAAGTTTTAGGTGGACATATTTATGGATTGCATGCTGCCGATCTTATTCAGGAGGTTGCGAATTCAATTTCCAGGAGACAAAGTGTAATTCAATTATCTAATGAAGTTCATACTCACCCCACCTTGAGTGAAGTCGTAGAAGTCGCATATAAGCAAGCTGCAAATCAATTACGAAAGTCTTGACGATAAAACCTCCATATTCTCTTTTGAGAAGACTATGGATCTCTTTTTATAACTTTATACTTAATTTCTGACTTATGAATATTCGACGCCGTCCTCCAAATCCAAGTGTAAAAGTTGCAAATTTGGAATATGCAATTCCTCATTCAGATGGTGCACCGCAAAATATCCTTGAGAAGATTGTTTGGCAAAAAGACCGAGAAATTTCTTTGGCTAAGAAGTTATTGCCATTTGAAGAATTAAAGTCTCAGGTATCAAGGATGCCAAGACCAAGATCTTTTATAAAAGCACTCCGAGAAACGTCTAAATTCCCTGCGGTTATTGCTGAAGTTAAAAAGGCTAGCCCTAGTAAAGGCTTGATAAGAGAAGATTTTGACCCGTTCTCAATCTCTCAGGCTTATCAAGAAGGAGGCGCCGCTTGTTTATCTGTGCTTACGGATAAGGTTTTCTTTCAAGGAGGTTTTGAAGTCCTTTCTGCTGTAAGAAAAACAGTAAATCTTCCATTGCTTTGCAAGGATTTTATTCTTTCTCCATATCAGATATATCAAGCCAGGGGATCAGGAGCAGATGCAGTTCTTCTGATTGCTTCAATACTTTCTGATCAGGATCTAGTTTATTTGAGGAAAATCGCCAATTCTTTGGGTATGACAATTTTGGTAGAAGTTCATAACTCTAAAGAATTAGACAGAGTAATGAAGCTTGGAGAATTTCCTTTAATTGGTATAAATAATAGAGATTTGAAAACATTTAAAACTGATTTGTCTATTACTAAAGAACTTCTAAATAAATATAGAGTTGAATGCGAAAAGAAAGAGATTCTTATAGTTAGTGAGTCTGGAATATTTACTCGTAAAGATTTAGATGAAGTTTATTCTTATGGAGCAGATGCTGTCTTAGTGGGTGAATCTTTAATGAGACAGAAAAATATAAAATCAGGACTAAATAAATTAATAAATGGATAAAATCAACCTGCATAAACCCCAATCGCAAGCCAAATAGATTGAAGATCTAAAGAGTCTAGATTAGTTAACAAGCTAACCTTGCTTGTTAACGCGATTAGCGCGATGAAGCCGCAACCAAACATTGCAGCCCTCCCGTTAACCAATTCAGCGGACCTCATACCCTTAGATTGCATAGGAGTAATTACTCATAAAAATATTATAGCAGACTAAGGATAAATACCTAAAAAGGACAATTGCTCTGGTTTTTGCTTTTTTGGTCCAGTCTTTTCGAGCCTAATTGGACGCTGCTGCTAATCAACTGAATAGGAAGTATGCTCAATATTTTAATTTTTGGGAGACTCCCAGGGTCTCAAGTCCTTATTTTGATTTTTTTTTAAGTTGAAAATCAAAATAAGGACTTAGATCGAATTATTTCTTGGGTTAAATTCCTCTATAGGTAAAAACTTGATAAGTTTTTTGAACTTCTATTTGCCTTGCCTTATAAATGCTTCTTCTGTATTTGAGCTTGATTAATTTCTTCGGCAGTACTTCTTTAGAATGTAGATACTTTGGTTCGCGATGGTTAGCCAGAACCTGTTCTATGGGCTGGTTCGAACTGCATCTCGAGTGATGAGGTGAACGTTTGTAGTTTTTTAAAAAATATTTTCACAATGCAGAGTATTCTTTTGGTTCGATCCGATACAAAGTGGTCATTTATTTGATGCTTTGCTTGGGTAGCCATTAATTCAATGTTTATAAAAAGGATTTTCTATATGACCTTGCATTATGTTTGTAAAAATATTTGCTTTTTGCGTTTAGATTTTTCAAAATGAAAGTATTTTTGTTTTTTTTAGGGTCTTTAATACGTTGGCCAGCATTAAAACCTCGTGATTTTTTCTATTTTCATTGTTATATACTTTCTGTTTATGCTGCCACATATATTGCAGCGTCAATTTCAAGCAATGTTTCTTCGCTGGTATTTACAGTCGGACTAGTTGCTCCAATTATGCTGGCAATATATAACGGACTTCCATTAGATTGTTTGAATTATGAATCGATGAAAAACAGGGAAATTAATCTTCTTTGATTCCTTCTGCTAAAGCATAGGATTATTTATTAAATATTTTTCTGATAATCTTCTAAATTATTTTTGAAATTAAAAATAATTTAGAAGATCGATTCATTCAATTATAATTACTGTACTATTTGATTATATTTATTGTTTGCTAATCTCAATTTTACCAATTGTGTTTTGGCTGAATTTAAAATTTAGAAATTGAAAAATATTAAAAATAATAATTATTTTTTATTAGAGTACTTGCATGACTTCATTTATTTCTGGGATCGTTTCTCGAAGTTTTCTCTCTATTCCCATCTTTAGAGTCATAGTGCTACTTGGACACTCTCCGCATGCACCTTGAAGCCTAACTTTTACTACAGGGCCATCGATTTCAACCACTTCTACATTGCCGCCATCAGCTAATAAGAATGGTCTGAGTTCATCTAGAACTTTTTCTACATTTTCTAGAGTGAATTCCATTGTTTCGTTACTCATTTGATCGATTCCCTTTTTGATTTGCTTAGCCTAGTTACTTAAAGCTTAATCTGACAAAAAATCAATCATTTGATTTGTGAACCTAACTGAGGAGATTGGATCAGACAGGCGTTATGACGCAGTGCTTGTTGGCGCTGGAATCATGAGCTCTACTTTGGCTGTTTTGCTTCATGAATTGGAGCCTGAAATGCGTTTGTTAATAATTGAAAGATTGGAAGCTCCTGGTCTTGAAAGCAGCTCGGCTTTGAATAATGCAGGCACTGGGCATGCAGCTAATTGTGAGCTTAATTACACGCCATTACAGGATGACAGGACTATCAATATTGAAAAAGCATTGAACATTAATTTTTCATATGAACAGAGTTTGGAACTATGGGCATCATTAATAGCATTAGGGAAATTAAGATCTCCGAATACATTTTTGAATTTTCTACCCCATATAAGTTTCGTTTGGGGGAATTCAGACGTTGATTTTCTAAAAACACGATTCGATATTTTAAAGCAATATCCATCTTTTAATTCCATGGAGTGGAGTATGGATAAAAATCAATTAAAAGAATGGATGCCTTTAGTTTTAGAAGGAAGAAATAATCAAGACCCAATTGCTGCAACAAGAATAAAAAGAGGAACAGATATTGATTTTGGAGCACTTACAACTGGATATTTAGAGTACTTAGAGAAAAATGGTTCAGTTGAACTTCAGTTTTCTACAGAAGTTTTAAACCTGCGAAAAAATAGAAATTCTTCATGGACTTTAGAACTTCAAAATCAGTTTGGAATCAAAGAGATTCAGGCTCCTTTCGTTTTTCTTGGTGCAGGAGGTGGGACTTTAACGTTATTGCAAAAGTCTGGAATTCCTGAATCTAAATTGTATGGTGGATTTCCAGTTAGTGGAAAGTGGTTGATATGTGATCAAGATTCTTTGGCGAGTAGACATAATGCCAAGGTTTATGGGAAGGCAGGGTTAGGAGCTCCTCCTATGTCAGTTCCTCACTTGGACTCGCGCTGGGTAAGTGGTAAGAAATCATTATTGTTTGGACCGTTTGCAGGAGTCAGTACAAAATTCTTAAAGAATGGGTCTTTTTTGGATCTATTTAAATCTGTAAATTCAAAAAATATTGCTCCAATGATTCAGGTTGGTTGGAACAATATTGATTTAATTAAGTATTTGATAGGCCAGTTGAGTCTTGATGAAGAAGCTCGTTTACGCCAACTTAAGGACTTTATTCCTAATGCAAGTGAAATAGATTGGCAATTATCTACTGCAGGGCAAAGAGTTCAAATCATTAAGAGAACTAAGAAGGGAGGTGTTCTTAAAATGGGAACAGAAGTTGTCACTTCTTCAGATGGATCATTAGCTGCATTATTAGGAGCCTCTCCTGGTGCAAGTACTGCGGTAACAATTATGTTGGATGTTTTAAATCGTTGTTGGTCCGAGAACATGAAAACAAACAGTTGGAAAGAAAAAATGAATAAGCTCCTGCCAAGCTATGGAAAGAATCTGAATAAGGAGTCCTCTTTGCTAAAAGAGGTTAGAGCAAGAAATAATTCTCTTCTTGGGTTTGTAGATATTTTTTAGAGTTTCCCAGTTCATAGAATATGCTTCATGCTTTATTACTCGATAACAAACCAGAGGAGTCATCACCTCATAATGAATCTTCTATCTCATGACTGAAGTCCCTGTTTCTCGATTGAGAAACTTTTGCATTATTGCTCATATAGACCATGGTAAATCAACCTTGGCCGATAGGCTTTTACAAGATACTGGCACAGTCTCATTAAGAGATATGCAGGATCAATTTCTAGACAATATGGATCTAGAAAGAGAAAGAGGGATAACAATAAAGCTGCAGGCAGCAAGAATGAATTATTTGGCTAATGATGGTGAGGAGTATGTTCTTAATCTTATTGATACTCCAGGACATGTTGATTTTTCATATGAAGTAAGTAGATCTTTACAAGCTTGTGAAGGAGCTCTTTTAGTTGTTGATGCTAGTCAAGGAGTAGAGGCTCAGACCTTGGCGAATGTTTACCTTGCATTGGAAAATGATTTAGAGATTATCCCCGTGCTCAATAAAATTGATTTACCAGGAGCTGAACCACAAAAAATTAAGCAAGAAATAGAGTCGATTATTGGATTGGATACCTCTTTGGCTATTGAGTGCTCTGCGAAAACAGGTCTAGGTGTGCAAAAAATCCTTCAAGCAGTGGTTGATCGAATTCCTTCCCCAAAAGCTTCTTTGGAGAGGCCAACGAAAGCATTGATTTTTGATTCTTATTATGACCCTTATCGAGGAGTGATTGTTTATTTTCGAGTTATTGATGGACGAATAGCTAATAAAGATAAAGTGTTTTTAATGGCTAGCCAAAAGAGTTATGAGCTTGATGAGATAGGAGTCATGGCACCTGACCAATGCAAAGTTGATGAGCTACATGCTGGAGAAGTTGGATACCTTGCGGCCTCAATTAAAGCAGTTGCAGATGCAAGAGTTGGGGACACGATTACCCTGCTAAATGCTCCAGCCAAAGAACCTTTGCCGGGTTATACAGAAGCAAAACCAATGGTGTTTTGCGGTCTCTTCCCAACTGATGCGGATCAATACCCTGATCTAAGAGAGTCTCTTGATAAGTTACAACTTTCTGATGCGGCTTTGAAGTTTGAACCTGAGACTAGTAGTGCTATGGGTTTCGGATTTAGGTGTGGTTTTTTAGGATTGCTACATATGGAGATTGTCCAGGAGAGATTAGAACGAGAATACGATTTGGACTTGATAGTCACCGCTCCTTCTGTGATTTATCAAGTGAATATGTTTGATAGCAGTGTTGTGATGATCGATAATCCTGCGATGTTGCCTGATCCACAAAAACGTGAATCGATCGAAGAACCTTATGTTCGACTCGAAATCTATTCACCTAATGAATTCAATGGAACATTGATGAGTCTTTGTCAGGATCGAAGAGGTGAATTTGTTGATATGAAATATATAACGACTGATCGAGTCACTCTTATTTATGAGGTTCCTTTGGCAGAAGTTGTGACAGATTTCTTTGATCAAATGAAAAGTCGAACCAAAGGCTATGCATCTATGGAATATCACTTAATCGGATATCGTAAGAATGACTTGGTTAGGTTAGACGTATTAATAAACGCTGAAAAGGCTGACCCTCTTACGACTATTGTTCATAGAGATAAGTCTTATGGTGTGGGGAGAGGGCTAGTCGAAAAACTTAAAGAGCTTATCCCTAGACAACAGTTCAAGATACCTTTACAGGCGTCTATTGGAAGTAGGATTATTGCAAGTGAAAGTATTAGTGCTTTAAGAAAAGATGTTTTAGCGAAATGCTATGGAGGGGATATCTCTAGAAAGAAGAAGTTGCTTAAAAAACAAGCTAAAGGTAAAAAAAGAATGAAGTCTATGGGTAAAGTAGATGTTCCACAAGAGGCATTTATGGCGGTTTTAAAGTTGAATCAATAGAAAAAATTTTACCTTTGCTGATCTAAATGATAATCGGTTAAAGCATAAAAGCTTACTTTTGAATCATTTTTTTTGCTTATTCCAGACCATATTAAAAATATAATTATTAATCCAGCGATAGCCATAGACAACTCACCTACAGTAAGGCCTTCATTGTTTGAATTCATGTTTTGAATAAGGATTAACTATATTTAAGCAATAATTATTGATTGTTATTACCTTTTTGATTATTTTTTAAGAGTTAGGCCATTAAGATTGAGAATTTCTTTTCTGAATAAATTTTTTTCAAACAGGAGCCTGTCTATGAAAATGGCTCGTGTTGGGGTTTTAATATTGATTGTTTATGTTGTTGTCGCAATAGTTACTCCTGTTCTCTCAGAGATAGGACTCTTACCTGATTCTGGAGTCGATCTTGATAACCCAATTTATGCCGCCCCTTCATGGAGGCATTGGTGTGGGACTGATCGATTGGGACGCGATGTCTGTGTGCGTACTTTGGAAGGCAGCGGGGTGGCTCTTGAAGTTGTTTTCTTAGCTGTTATTTCAGCACTTATTATTGGAGTGCCTTTGGGAATGTTGAGCGGCTATCTAGGAGGCTTGTTTGATCGAATTTTGGTCCTCCTGATGGAAACTCTTTATACGGTGCCAGTCCTTTTGCTCTCGGTGGTCATGGCTTTTGTATTAGGCAGAGGGATTGTAAATGCAGCCATTGCGCTTTGTGTTGTCTACATACCTCAGTATTTTCGAGTGGTTAGAAATCAAACATCTCAAGTCAAATCAGAACTTTATATAGAAGCTGCTAGGGCTATGGGAGCAGGACCTGTATGGATTCTTCGGAAATATTTGTTAGCGAATGTAATTACAACAGTCCCTGTCCTTTTAACATTGAACGCTGCTGACGCTGTCTTAGTTCTAGGTGGACTTGGATTCCTAGGGCTTGGGTTGCCAGAGTCTATTCCTGAATGGGGAAGTGATTTGAATTTAGCATTAGTAGCTATGCCTACAGGTATTTGGTGGACTGCTCTTTATCCAGGATTTGCAATGTTTGGATTAGTAGTAGCACTTTCCTTTGTTGGAGAAGGATTAGAACTCCTCATGAGTAGTAGTGATGAGAATAAAGTTTAAAGAGAGACTGAATTTTTTATTAATAACTCATTTTTACTGTGCGAGGAAGATCTTCAATGATTTCTCCTTTTGAATTCATTAAAGGATACGGGCGTCTATTTTCTTTGCACCAACAAGCTACTTCTGGATAGGCCCATTCAAATATTTTTTTCTTGTATAAATCTTTGCTTAGGCCTTCTCCGTTTTGAGGAGTTAACTCAGAAACTTCTCGTTGTCTAAGTGCTTCAAAAAGTAATGTTGCGGCAGCAACTGAGACATTTAGAGATTGAACCATTCCTCTCATAGGGATGTAAATTGATTGATCCATTAACTTTCTAGTGGATTCACTTAGTCCCCATTTTTCTGCACCAAGAACAAAAGCAGTTGGACTTTTGAAATCGCATTCTCGATAGTCAAGTGCATCGGGGTCAAGGCTTGTCCCATAGAGCCTGAAACCTTTGTTTTTTAGTACGACAATACCCTCCTCAATGCTCTTGAAGTCATGTAATTCGACCCATTTTTGACTTCCTTGAGCAGTGCTATTAAAAGTTTTTGTTCTTCCTTTATGGCTTATGGCATGAGCTTCTAAAACACCAACTGCATCACAGGTTCTCAAAATTGCTGAAAGATTATGAGGCTTTTCAACATGTTCTAGAAGTACAGTTAAATCTGCCATGCGTTGATTTAGTACAGACTTAAGTCTTTCAAATCTCCTGGGTAACAAAGGCATGTAGAAAAATCTTTAAATTAGAATGGGAATTAGTTTCTAAAAGACAAGACCCAATATATTTATAGCATTTGAATTTTACGGACAAATCTTAAATGCTAATTAATTAGATTATTTAAAATATATTTAAATCAAGGACTGAACTAGGATGCCTCTCCATTGACCAATGGAAATATTTATTTAATAATTTAACTAAACGATAAATCCTAGTATTAGGATTAGTTCTTTACCTCTAATAACATCAATTTTATCCAAAACAAAATAATAAGATAATAGTTAAGATTAAAACTCTTGTCTTACAAATGTTTCAGTTTCAGAAAAAAAAGAAGGCACAAACAATTCAATCGCTATCATAAAAAAGAAATATTCAAGAATTGAATGAGAAAATTTAGCCTTCAATTAATGCTTCTATTTGCATTTTTATCTCCTTCTAGTTATGCGCACATGTACGACGCAGTTGGCGTACAGGCTGGAGACCATACTCATGATCCCCAACCAATTGATGATCAAATAAAGGACAATTGCTTTGTCGACCCTAAGCTTGGCCCTGTTTGCAAGTAACTCTACTTTTTAACTGCCTACAGATTTAATTGTTGATAAGCTCCTCAGAGAAATTATTTTTTAATAATAAATTTATTGCTGGTTTAAGCAACGTCTTATAATTTTTCCATCCACCTAAAGATTTAGAGTTGATTGGAGATCTTATTTGAATATTGCTAGCAGTAAGAACTTCTCTAGTGTTTAAATGTGGAGAGAGATAATAATCATTCCATTCTAATTTTAACCATGAGATTAGGTTCTTTATTTCTTTATCAGGATCCAGTACTAGCCTGTCATAATCTAAATCATATATTTTAAAAGGGTATCTATTTTTATATTCTCTCATCACTTTCTCTTTATTAATAAGTATTCTTGCACAATCTTCTAAAGATGATGAATACCTATAACTATGAGAAAAATTCGCTCTATATATAGATAAAATATTATCAAGAGGATGTCTAAAACAATTAATTATTTTAGATGAATAAAAATGAGTTGCTATGTAGCCTGTGTAGGCATAGTTAAATAAGAATTTATCAGTTGTAATTTTTTTATATTTTGAAAGTGAATTGATTTCTTTGTAATACAAATTACATAATACTTCTTCCTTTTGATTGTCAGTCCCTTTAGTCCATTCATGATATTTCTTCATTAAAATATTTCTTTCTCCTAATGCATTTATGGAATTATTAGTACTTAATATTGATTCAACTAAGGTGCTTCCACATCTGGGTAAACCCACGATGAAAATAGAATTGATAATACTATCTTTTGTATCGTTATTTACAGTCAGATTTTTCGTTTCATTCAAGATTTGATTAGTAAAAGCAATAGCCTCATTTGCCTCCGAAGGATAGATGCTAAGCTTTAAATTATTTGCCTTTAAAAGGTTTTCAGAACTTTCCATATAATTTGATTCGCCATGTAAAATATTTGATTTAGCAAAGTAAATTTCTGATTTCTCTATAGGTTTTTTAAAATTATTATCATCAAGTGAAAGAACAAGTTTTTTTATTTGAATTAACCTTTTAGATTTGCTCAATCTTGACAATTGAAAATAAGGATTTGAGTAATGATTTTTAATACTGATTGCTTTTAGTAATGATTCCTCTCCTTCTACAAGTTTACCTTGGCTAATTAATATTTTCCCTAGAATTGAATATCCTTCAAATAGATTTGGGTTTAGTTGTAATGATTTCTCTGCAATAACCTTTGCTTCTTCTAGCTTTGCTTGATCATTAAGAATCCAAGCTAGGTTTGAATATGCAATAGGAATTTTGGGATTGATCGAAATTGCCTTTCTTATTAATTTTTCAGCATTTATAACTTCTCTTTTGCTAAGAAGAATCATTGCTAGATTTGAATAAGCATTATATAGTTTCGGGTCTATTCTTAGCGCTTCTCTTAGGACTAACTCTGATTCTTTTAGATTCCCTTGATCTCTGAGGATTGCACCTAGATTTGCATAAGCAATTGATAACCTAGGGTTTAATTGTATTATTTTTTTCAAACATTCTTCTGCCTTAAGATATTTACCTTGATTTGTATAGAGAGTTGAAAGATTGCCATAAGCACTAATATTCTTTGGATCTATATCAATTGCTTTCTTAAAGACTTTCTCTGATTCAAGTAGTTCATTGGAATTAAATAACTCGCTTCCAAGAATTAATAGTGCTTCTATTTTATTTGGGAATAAATTTATTGTTTTTTTTAGCAGTGATATGGCATCTTTAGTATTTTTTGATTTTGAATAAATCAATGCAAGATTAACCATTAAACTTGCATCGGTAAAACCTTTCGATAAAAATAGCTCGTAAGTCTTTTTTGCTGAATCTATGTCTCCAGAGGACTGATGGGACACTCCTAATTTCAATAGACGATTTTTTTCTTGAGTATTTAATTGTTTATTATTATTATTTCCAAAACCTTCCATTATTTATTTGATTAGTAAGTTGAGGAGAAATGTATGGATGAAATTAAACTAATAATAAACCATTCTCATCTTTGAGGGGCTCTTATTAGCATGTATGTTTCATTTAAATATTAAATAAGCTCTCACCATATTGGTGAGAGCTTACAACTAGGTATGTAAATACCTTCGTTATGAAAGATCAGAAGCTGAAATTCGTGTTAATTGCATAGCCTGTCTGGTCTTCGACTCCAGTATCTCCCTCAATGAAGAAAATACCAGGAGTTATTGTTATGTAGTCACTTAGTGGATATGAGTAGGAAACCTCGTATTCTGTTTCGTCATTGTCGTTAGCATCGCTATCAGCAATGTTGCTAATTGCGGCACTAAGTGTCCCAGGACCCAGGTCTATGTCTGTACCAATTAGCCAATCTGTATCATTGACTGTTGTGCCTTCACTATCCTTCTGATCCCATGTCGCACTAATGGTGTACGAATCACCTTTGTAGTAAACACCACCACCAATAGCATCATAGCCAGTAGTGCCAGTGTCACCTTCTCCTAAGGTGCTGTAGATAAAACCAGCTCCAAACTTGTCTCCATCATAACCAACCATTGCGGTTACGATATCTTCTCCTTCGATCGTTCCAATACCATCAGCGCCTGAAGCTGATGCATCACGGGAAATGAAACTTCCGGCAAAGTTCCATCCACTATCAGTAGCTTTTGCTATTGCAAAACCTGTACCTGTATCTCCTGCCAAAGTATAAGGATTACTGCCAAGTTTAAAGGCGTCGGAGTATACAGACGTTGTAACTGATACCACATCGTCTTGGTCTAGGAGTGGACCAGCAGTAATGTCAAAGCCATTTACTGGGAAGGAGTAAAATAGACTTCCCACAGTCAAGGAGTCGTCTGTATCAGACATGTCCATGCTGCTTAAAGCACTGGTTGAGGCATCGAAGTTTCCTTGCGCAATACCTGCTACAAGAACATCTTCTCCATTGAAGCTTGTTGTTAGATCAAAGCCATAACCATAGAAGGATGTAAGTGCTTCATTTGTTTGTCCATCAACCATGCCCAGAAGCATGTTGCTGTAACCACTCAAAACTGTTGTAGAAGAAAATTCTCCAGCTTCAAAAGAGAAGCTATCAATTACGTCTGATGATCCTTTGATGGCAGCCAATTCAGTAGCAAACTCATCGATTAAACGAAGTTCTGAATCGTTAAGCGTTGCGGCATTCCCAATACATTTATTTAGAAGTGCGGCAGCCTCAGTTCTTGTAATAACTCCTTGAGGTAGGGATACATTACAACCTCGACTATTGCGAATCTCTGTTAAGGCTTGGAAAGTCCAGTCGGCAGGATGGATATCAGAAAGGCCTGTCGAAGACTCAAATGCTTGAGTAGATGGAGCATAATCAGAAATGCCAGGAAGATTGATCTCGCTAGCATTAACTGCTAATGGAGCCATTAGGCCTAAAGCAGCTGGAGCTACCAGCAATTGCTGGAAAAGTTTCATGGTGTGTCCTCACACAAAATAAGACAAAATTAATTATGAGACCTTCGATTACGAAACCATGTATTGTCCGCTACGAAAATACGATTTCGATTAATTCAAGCTATATATATCTTTAAAAGCTGAAAAACTAATTTAGTATCTGTTCAATCAGCATATGAAAGTATTTAGTAATAGATAATAAATTATTTTTTATTTTCTTTATATAAGTAAAGTTACTAAAGATTATTCCTTTTCGACTTTCCTCCTTAGTTCGTGCATTTCTTCTAATTGGTTGTAGATACTCTTTAATTGATTTTGGATTTTCTCTACATTTGAAATATTGCCAATGGACTCCATTGCTTTTATAAGATGTTCCTTTGCATCAATTAAGTTTCGACATTCCCTACTACCCGCTTCATATGACATTAGAATTTCTATAAAATGTAATTATATATATAATTAAAAGTCTTGTTTGATTTCCGTAATCCTTGATACAATTTTTTTTAGCTTCTGACTCTATATGAAAGAAGATTCGTTATGAATAGTCTCTTTAGTAAATAGTTTTAACTAAATTATTACTAAAGCTTTGAAAACTAATTTTTTCTCTGATTTCCTTGGATGACTTGACTAGAGTAAAAATTTATTAGTTTTCAAGTATATTTTTTGATTAATGAGTTCACCTTGAAAGTTGGCATATTACAGAGAAAGGCTGCTTGGGAAGTTTTACAAGCTGTTTCAGCAGGTGCATATGCAGATTTCGCGCTTGATCGAGTAGTTAGAAAGTATGGCTTAAAAGGTGTAGATAGATCTTTAGTTACTGAATTAGCTTATGGTTCAATTCGATATCGGAGTCTCCTTGACTCTTGGATTGATCATTTGGGAAAACTTTCTGCCAATAAACAGCCTCCTTTACTGAGGCTCCTTCTTCATGTGGGGCTTTATCAGATCCTTAAGATGGAAAGAATTCCTGAATCTGCTGCAATAAATACTACGGTTGAACTAGCAAAATGTAGTCAATTGGTTAAGTTGGCTCCGGTAGTAAATGGATTCTTAAGATCAGTTTGTCGCTTTATAGATTTAGGGAAGAAGCTGCCTTCTCCAATTAAAACCTCAGAGCGTCTTGCACAAGAGCAATCACTACCTGTTTGGTTGACTACAGATCTTATTTCATGGTGCGGTGAAATCCAAGCAGAAAATGTTGCTAAGGCCTTTAATAAAACCCCATCGTTTGATTTAAGAGTTAACAGTATTCGTGAAAGTCAGAAAAATGTTCAGAGAGAGCTTCAGTCGGAAGGTATTCGAAGCAATTATATAGAAGGAATTCCTAATGGATTGGTGTTGAATAATGGGTTAGGAGATTTACAAACATGGCCTGGATATAGCGAAGGGAAATGGTGTGTTCAAGACCGATCGTCTCAGTGGGTTTCTCCTTTATTAGAACCTCAATCTGGAGAAAATATTCTTGATGCATGCTCTGCTCCTGGATCTAAAACTACACATCTTGCTGAGCTAATAGGGGATGAAGGAGAAATTTGGGCTGTAGATCGATCGTTATCTCGATTGAAATTGGTTGCAGCTAATGCTTCCCGCTTGGGAATTGAATGTATTAATGTCTTAAAAGCAGATGCTTTAAACCTCTTAGAGGAAAAACCAGATTGGAAGGGATATTTTCATCGTATTTTAGTTGATGCACCTTGCTCAGGATTAGGAACTTTAGCAAGACATCCTGACGCTCGATGGAGAATGACTCCTGAGAAAGTTGATGAATTAGTTATATTGCAAGAAAGGTTGTTAAATGCAATTTTTCCTATGTTGAGACCTGGTGGACGCCTTGTCTACTCTACTTGTACTATTAATCCCAATGAGAACTTTAGACAAGTTGAAAGGTTTGTTTCACGTCATCCTCAAATTAAATTGCAAAATCAGAAACAGATATGGCCATGCTTAGAAAAGGGTGGAGATGGCTTCTATGCAGCTGTTATAGAGAACACTTAATTCTCTCTCGCTAGTTAGATCCCTTGCCGCGCTTCCCAACGTGAATTAATCAAAGAAGTGTTGGTAAATTGAATAGCTTGAAAGTCTTCGATTATTTTCTCCATAAATTTTTTCCAGGACAAAGCTGCTTTAATACTACTATTTGCAGTCTTTTGATTGTTATCTTTGCCAAACCATACACTTGTTGTAAGTTGTGGAATTGACCCGATAAACCATACGTCTCTGGCTCCTTCGGAGGTCCCGGTTTTTCCTGCGACTGGTCTGTCTTGCAAGGCTGCGGCTTTCCCTGTCCCATCAATTACAACACCTTGAAGCATCCAATTAAGAGTATCGGCAATATTAGGCTCAAGAACTTTGATACCTTGTTTGTTATTAATACTCTTTGGCCAGATTATTTTTTTGTTGGGCCCTTGGATCTCTTCAATAGAGCTTGGTGGAATATAGACCCCTCTGTTTGTGACTGCCGCATATGCAGCAGTCATATTCAAAACAGTTTCTTCAAAAGCACCTATTGCTAACGAATGATATTTACCAAGTTCACTTGCATGCCCAACCCCTAGAGAATTTGCTAAATCAATTACGGCATCGAATCCAACTTTGTCGAGGAGCTGAACAGCAATAGTATTTATCGAGAGATTGAAGGACTCGTAAAGAGAAACTCTCCCTAGATATCTGCCGTCAAAATTTTTAGGGCAGTAGCCATTCCAGCATGTTTGACTATCTTCAAAGATATCACCTGGTTCAATTCCTTTGTTTAGTGCCGCTGCATAAGTAAATATTTTGAATGTCGAGCCTGGAGATCTCATCGCTTGGGTGGCTCGATTAAATTCATTGCCTTTAAAGTCTTTTCCTCCTACTAAGGTTCTTATAAAGCCAGTTTTTGGTTCTATGCTTACTATTGCCCCTTCAATATTTTCTTTGGTTTGCTGATTTATTACTTCTTTAGCGTGTTCCTGCCATTTTAAGTTGAGGCTTGTTCGAATAATCAGGCCGCCAATTTCAAGCTGTTCTTGTGTAAGGAGTAAAGGTAATTTTTTTAAAACCCAGCTAGAAAAGAATGGTGCAAGACTGTTGAAGTATTTTGGAGTAGAAGGATTTAGTTCTAGTGGTTTATTTAGGGCGCGAGATAATTGATCTTTAGAAATGAAATTTTCACGATACATTCGATTAAGAACAATTGTTCGGCGCTGAATCGCTAATGATGGATTAATTAGGGGCGAATATAACGATGGTGCAGGAGCCAAGCCCGCTATTAAGGCTATTTCATCGAGCGTTAATTGTTTCGTTTCCTTTGAAAAGTATATCCATGCTGCATCGGCAATTCCATAAGCGCTTGAGCCTAAATAGACATTATTCAAATATTGCTCAAGAATCTCTTCTTTATCAAGTTGGCGTTCAATCTTATATGCAAGTGCTGCTTCTTTTAATTTTCTTGCAAGAGTCCTGTCTTGATTAAGGAAAACTATTCGCGCTAATTGTTGAGTGATAGTACTTCCACCTTCTTGAACATCTCTTTTTATTAGATTATTTCTTAGCGCTCTACTTATACTCCAAAAGTCAACACCATTGTGATCAAAAAATCGACGATCTTCCGCTGCGATAAAAGCCTTTCTTATGATTAAAGGCATATTCTCTGAAGTGATTTTTTCTCTACTAACAGGCCCTATTTTCTGAATAATTTGCCCATTCGTCGAAAGGAGGGTAATAGTCCCAGGACGACTGAATTGTGATATCTTGCTTGAATCTGGAAGATAAGAGTCTATCTTTTTACTGAATAATATTTCTGAAAATGCAATTAATGAGCCTATAGAAAGTGAGCAAGCAATTATTAAAACCCAACGATAATAAACACCATTCACAGCCAAGTAGTAAGGGGGCTATGACCAATGGCAAGAGCTGAAACAAGCATTCCTAAAATTAAAAATGGTTGTGCACTTGCTTGATATTTAACATCAAAAGTCAAAGGATCTCTTATTAGCCAGATATCTTGAAAAGTTATCTGTGGAATAATTAATAAAATTAGTATTACAGAAGCAAAATGTTGACCAATTAATATTAGGACTCCAACCATCATTAATTGAAAAACATCAATCATTCCTGCACTGATCCAGCTGGCTTTCTTTATTCCAAATACTACAGGTAATGATTCAAGACCTAGAGCTTTATCTCCTTCAACGCTCTTGAAATCGTTTATAACGGCTATGCCCAGCCCTGCCAAACTGTAAGCCAATGTAAGGAAGGCAGTTGTCCAAGTTAATTGTCCAAACAGTGCTTGTCCTGCCCACCAAGGAAGTGCAATATAACTTGCCCCAAGTGCATAATTTCCAAGCCAGCCATTTTGTTTGAGCTTAAGAGGAGGGGCTGAATAAATATAACTAACAAATGATCCGCCTAGAGCTAGTAATAAAACAGAAGGAGTAGAGTGCTTTGCCCATATATCAAGGCCATAAGCAACTCCAATACCACTAAGTAAGAGCAGCCAAATTTGTATTTTAACTTGAATTAAGGAAATAGATCCAGAAGGAATAGGCCTGTTTGGTTCATTGATCGCGTCTATATCCCTATCAAAGTAGTCGTTGATTGTTTGCGTGTAACCGGTCAAAAGAGGGCCGCTCATAAACATGCAAGCAAAGGAAGCTAAAACATTGCTTATTTGCCAATGAAAGTTTCCACTTGCTGCAGCGCCACAAATTACTCCCCATAGAAGTGGAATCCAAGTGATTGGTTTCATTAGCTGCAATCGCAGCTTCCAAATATTTGTAGTTTCAGAACCTCCTTTAATACCAAGGAGTTGACGAGCATCACTCATTATCTATTCCGTTATTGGGTTTTGATTTCTTCTTCAAAGAACCAGTTCTTCTGGCCATTGCTAAATTCAATAACAACTCCAATGCCTGTTCCGTCAGTCATTTTGTAATCTCTGACTGTACCTCTAGGATCGGCTTCAAGAGTCTCAATTAAGCTTGGTGGAATTCGATCACGGACTCTATCAAGGTTTACCTTGATTTTCGATCCAATTCTGGTAAGAGTTGCTGGCTTGGGCATTGCCTGCATTGCTTTGAAGGTTGGGCAACCTTAACAGTTCCTTTCCCAAATAATCCGTTAATTTTCTGCAAATGGTCGCCCTTCGTTTAATTCCATGCCTTGATGTGGCCAACGGAAGAGTTGTTAAAGGTGTTAATTTTGTTGGTCTTCGGGATGCAGGAGATCCAGTGGAATTAGCCTGTAAATACAGCGAAGCAGGTGCAGATGAGTTGGTATTCCTTGATATTGCAGCGAGTCATGAAGGCAGGGATACTCTTGTAGATATGGTCACAAGAACTGCTGAAGCGGTGACAATACCTTTCACAGTGGGCGGGGGAATTAGTTCAATAGAAGGTATTACGGAGTTGTTACGAGCTGGTGCCGATAAGGTGAGCTTGAATTCTTCTGCAGTTCGAAACCCAGACCTTGTCTCAAAAGGTGCAGAAAGATTCGGATGTCAATGCATTGTTGTCGCTATTGATGCAAGGCAGAAAGATAACAATGAAATGGGATGGGATGTTTTTGTTAATGGAGGTAGAAAAAAAACTGGTTTAGACGCAGTCGAGTGGGCTAAGAAGGTGGCCGGATTAGGTGCTGGGGAGATACTTCTTACTTCAATGGACGGAGATGGTACTCAGAATGGTTACGACCTGAGCTTGACCAAGAGCATTTCAGAGGCTGTATCAATCCCTGTAATAGCGTCTGGGGGTGCAGGCAGACTTGAACATATAGCCGAGGCGTTTACAGAAGGCAGTGCCTCTGCGGCTCTTTTGGCTTCATTGTTACATGATGGAGTATTAACTGTGCCTGAAATTAAGCAATATTTATTGGATCAAAAACTATTAATTAGACCAATCTAAAAAATCTTATTTGTTAATTAATAAATTTTTCTCATATTTATTTATTATGAAACCATTTGAGCCTGGCGAAGTTAAAAACTTATTTAATGAATTGTCTCCTTATTACGACTTGCTGAATGATCTATTTAGTTTTGGTTTGCATAGACTTTGGAAAAGAAAATTATTATCAGTTCTAAAACCTATTAATGGAGAGGATTGGGTAGATCTTTGTTGTGGGACAGGAGATATAACTATTTCTATAGCAAATAGGGTTAACCCAGAGGGAAAGGTGGTTGGTATTGACTGTGCTGAAGAGACTTTACTCTTAGCAAAGAATAAAGCTTTAAATAAACCTTGGCTCGAAATTGAATGGATCAAAAAAGATATTTTCGATGAAAATCTAGATTTTACTCCTTTTGACGGAGCTGTAATGGCTTATGGACTTAGAAATCTTGCAGATCCTTTGATTGGATTAGAAAAAATGAGGAGTTTCTTAAAGCCTGGAGGAAGAGCAGGAGTATTGGATTTTAATAAACTCTCAAGGGACTCAATTGGAGAATGGTTTCAAAGAAATTATTTAAAAAAGGTGGTGATCCCAATATCAGCTCGATTTGAATTGGAGGAACATTTTATTTATTTAGCAGAAAGTCTGAGAAAATTTCCTGCAGGAAATATTCAGAAGGAATTAGCAATAAAAGCAGGTTTCCTTGATGCTAAATACCTAGAAATTGCAGGAGGTCAAATGGGTATTTTATTCTTAAAAAATTAAGTCAATAGTTAATTATTTGATAGTCGATAATTCTTTTCTTCTACAAAAAACACATTTGTTCCATCTAGAGAGTTCACCCTTGGGTGCAGGACTTGAGCAACAATTGCATGTCTCTATTCCATGAATATCTATTCGGCTTGGATGCTTAGACCAAATTTGTTCTTCTGATTCTATGGGCGTTAATTTCTCTGGATAATATTGTTGTATTTTAAGGTCTTTTATTTGATGACCAGCAGCTTTGAATGAAGCCAGAAGTTGATTCCTTGTATAGAACAGTGCTTGACGCCATTGAGGTTGACTTGCTCCAATTAAAAGAATTCCTCTTTTAAGGCTTAGAGGGGTGCAATTCGAGGCAAGTTGATCTCCTACTAAATTAGGCCAATCTTGCCAAAGGCAAGCAAGATTGCCTTCTTTCTGCCAATTTAGTTTTAATTTTTCTAGACAACCATAGATTGATTCTCCAGATTTCAAGTTTTTATTCTTGAGATTAATTTGTATAAATAATCAGTATCTACACTTTATAGGCATTTTTTTATTGAATAGCTAGCTAGCCTCAAGAAGTCTTATTTAATTCCCATATGGGATTCTTTGAAAGATTTAGCAGATTGCTTCGTGCAAATCTTAATGAGATTGTTAGCCAAGCTGAGGATCCAGTCAAAATTTTGGATCAGTCTTTGGCTGATATGCAAGATGATTTGGTCAAGTTACGCCAAGCTGTTGCAATGGCTATTGCTAGTCAGAAGCGACTTAGAAGTCAGGCAGATCAAGCAGAGCTTCAAATTAAAACATGGTATGAACGAGCTGAACTTGCATTAAGGAAAGGAGAAGAGGATCTTGCAAGAGAAGCTTTGACTAGAAGAAAAACTTTCCAAGACTCTTCAATTTCTTTGACAAATCAGTTAGAAGCTCAGGAAGGACAGGTTGAAAAACTTAAAAAGTGCCTTCAGTCTCTTGAAAGCAAGATGACTGATGTAAAAACAAAAAAAGACATGCTAAAAGCAAGGGCTCAGGCGGCTCAGGCTCAGCAACAACTTGAAAATGCAGTTGGCAATATAGGTTCTAATTCTGCAATGGCAGCATTTGAAAGAATGGAGGATAAAGTTGAGGCATTAGAAGCTTCAAATCAAGCAGCAGCTGAGCTCGCTGGTGAAGACCTTGAAAGCAAGTTTTTAGCAATCGAAGGTGGTTCTGATATTGAAGATGAAATAAATGAATTGAGAGAAACTCTTATTACTGGCATTGAAAATGTGGCTTTACCAGAGGCAGTAAAGCTTGATTCAATCGAAGAAATAGAAGAAGTTAATGTTGCGGAAATCGATGCTGATTTGGAAGAGCTAAAGGATAATATTGATAAACTTTAGGATTTAAATAGCAGAAAAATTTTTATTGCTATTAATTAGGAATGTTGATCAATAAACAATTAAGGGGAGCAGGATCTGTTGCTAAATATTGCTACCAAAGATCTATTCGGAATACACCTTGGAAATTGCGATGGGCTCCTGTTTGCTCTAGTACAGAAATAAACCTTTCTAAATGGCTTGACTCTAATCCGGTTTTAGGAAGTCAACCTAGAGCTTTTATTGCTGGGCGCCAAAAACATGGCAAAGGTCAGAGAGGCCGTTTATGGAAGTCTCCTCAAGGAGGTGTTTGGTTAAGCGCAGCATTACCTATCTATGGAAGCAAAAATTCAGTGGGTTTGTTTGGTTTGGCAGTTGCTCTTTCTGTTGCAGAAAGGTTAGAAGCCAAGCAGATTCCAGTAAAAATTAAGTGGCCAAATGACTTGTTGGTTTTTGATCAGAAACTTGCAGGATTTTTACCAAGACTTATCTATAGAGGAGAATCTCTGAAATTTGCTCGAGTTGGGATAGGAATGAATATTCGAAATAAGGTTCCTCCTGGTGGGATTTCCTTAGCAGAAATATTAGGAACTAAAAATTGTTATCCAGCGGAATGGACAGCAGAAGTTCTTTTGGCTTTGGAAAAAGTAATTAATCTTTTGGAAAATAATGAGTCAATTTATCTTGAAGCTGAAAAACGTCTTTGGGATAATAAAGTCATTGACCCTAAGTCTGGGGAACTTTTGGATATAGAAGGTTTAGATATAAGAGGTGCATTGAAATTGAGGAAAGGAAATAAAACAATTATTTGGAATCGTTGGGAATGAATTTGTTGATAGTCAACTCTTGTCAAACAACTCAATAATTTCTCCATCTTTAAAGCGGGCTATTCTCTTTGCTCTATCAGCGACATGATCCTCATGAGTTACTAAAACCAAAGTAATTCCTTGCGTATGTAGTTCGTCGAATAGGTTAAGAACATCCTCTGTTGTTTGTGAATCGAGGGCACCTGTTGGTTCATCTGCTAATAAAAGAGAAGGTTGGTTAATGATGGCTCTTGCTATGGCAACTCTTTGTTGTTGTCCCCCAGAGAGCTGATTAGGAAGATTTTGCATTCTTTCTGAAAGACCTACACGCTCTAAGGCTTGCTCAGCAAGCTCTTTCCTTCTTGGGGTAGGAATGCATGCATAAATCATTGGAAGCATTACATTTTCAAGAGCTGTTGCTTCCTGAAGTAAATGAAATTGCTGGAAAACAAAACCTAATTCTTTGTTCCTAAGATCTGCTAGCTCATCATCTGCAAGACTCTCAACTTTTTTGCCATTTAATTCATAGGTTCCTTTGCTGGGACGGTCTAGGCATCCAAGAATATTCATTGCTGTACTTTTACCTGACCCGCTTGCACCCATAACAGCTAAATAATCTCCTTTATTTACTACTAGATTTATTTGATCTAATGCTTTTACTACAAGTTCACCTTTGCCATAAAACTTGCTTACTTTATTTAGCCTGACGACAGGAGTTAAGGAATTGTTAGCCAATTGCTCCTTTGCTTGCAAGGGTAATAGCTTCTTGAAGAAGAGGAGTGCCTTCTACAGCACTATTTGCAAGTTTAAACAATGGATTGGAAAGTATTCCACCAATGGCAGTTATAAAGACACATGTGATAAGTGCAATTCTTAAAGGTGGCATTCCAATGGTTTCCCATCTCACTTGTGGGTAAGATTTAACTATTTCAGAAGCTTCTTGAGGTTCTTTAACTACCATCATTTTTATTACAGAAATATAGTAATAAATAGAAATGACTGATGTTATAAGACCAACTATTACCAATAGATATTGTTGATCTGCCCAACCAGCAAAGAAAAGGTATATTTTTCCGAAGAAGCCAAGCATTGGAGGAATACCTCCTAAAGATAGAAGACAAAGGCTCAGACCAAGGGTTATTAATGGGTCCTTCTGATAAAGCCCTGCATAGTCTGAGATTTTGTCACTCCCTGTTCTTATGGAGAAGAGAATTATGCATGCGAATGCACCTAAATTCATAAATAAATAAGCTGCCATATAAAGAACCATTGCTGAGAAGCCTTCTTCAGTTCCACATACGAGGCCAATCATTACAAAACCAGCCTGACCTATTGAGCTATAAGCAAGCATCCTTTTCATTGAGGATTGAGCTAGGGCAACTACGTTTCCTAGAGTCATGCTCAAAACTGCTAGAACGGTGAATAGAAGCTTCCATTGAGTATCGAAAGCGCTAAAGCAACCAATAAGAACTCTTATAGCCAAGGCAAAGCCCGCTGCTTTTGAACCAACTGAGAGAAATGCAACTACAGGAGTAGGAGAACCTTCATAAACATCAGGAGTCCATTGATGAAAAGGGACAGCTGCGATTTTAAAAGCGACTGTTGCAAGAACGAAAACAAGAGCCAGAGCAACTAGTGGAGAAGGGCTGTTTTGCAGGGCAATGCCAATACCCTTAAGATTGGTCGTTCCACTTATCCCATACAAAAGAGAAGCTCCATAAAGGAAAACAGCTGCGGCTGCTGACCCAATTAAAAGATACTTCAGAGCGGCTTCTGAACTTCTTGCATCTCTTTTCATGTAGCCGGAAAGTAAATAGCTTGCGACTGAAAGTGTTTCAAGTGAAACAAAAATACTTACCAAGTCAGTTGATCCACATAAGAGCATTGCGCCAAGTGTTGCGGCTAAAAGAATTGCTGCATATTCACCTACAGGACTGCCACTTTTTTCTGCATAACGCCAGCTTATAAGTAGTGAAATTAAAGTTGATAATGCTATTACAGCTCTAAATGCAATCGCAAGATTGTCAGCAATGAAAGCCCCTAGAAAAGACTCTGGGGAGCTCCCGTCCCATTGAGTAGCAAGAATAATAAGAGCCGCCCCAAGACCGCAATAGCAAATTGGAGGAGACCATTTTGCGGCTGTTTCTTCCCCTGCGAGATCTACTAATAAGGTCCCAAGCATTGCAAGCAGAACAAAACCTTCTGGAATTACAACTTTTGCATTAAGAGAAACATTAAGAAGCTCGACCGGTGCACTTGTGGCCTGAGAAGTTAAGAGTATTGAACTTGTCTCAAGCATGATTTTTGGCTTGTTTGAGCACTTTTTATGACTCTAGCGAGGTTATGAAATATTCCTTTTATATGATGATGGTCTAGGCATTTTGCTACCTGGTGCGATAGATAGGGATAAATAGAATTTGTTCGCCAGTGGCGCAAACCTTGGTAATTGTTGAAAGTCCTACAAAAGCAAAAACCATTCGAGGGTTTTTGCCAAAGGACTTTGAAGTCGTTGCTTCAATGGGGCATGTCAGAGATTTGCCCAATAATGCAAGCGAGATCCCTGCAGCGCAGAAAGGTCAAAAATGGGCAAAAATCGGAGTAAATACAACTTCTGATTTCGAACCTTTGTATGTAGTCCCTAAAGATAAAAAGAAAGTAGTAAAAGAATTGAAAGCTTCTTTAAAAGGCGCTAGTCAGCTTTTACTGGCAACTGATGAAGATCGAGAAGGTGAAAGCATAAGTTGGCATTTGATGCAATTGCTTGCGCCAAAAGTTCCTGTAAAGAGAATGGTTTTTCATGAAATTACTAAAGAAGCAATTGCAAAAGCCCTTAAAAAGACTAGAGATGTAGATATTGAGTTAGTACATGCTCAAGAGACACGAAGGATTCTTGATCGATTGGTCGGATACACATTGTCACCACTTCTTTGGAAGAAAGTGTCATGGGGATTATCTGCAGGAAGAGTTCAATCAGTTGCGGTAAGGCTTCTTGTTCAAAGAGAACGTGCAAGAAGATCTTTTAAAAGTGGAAGTTATTGGGATTTAAAGGCAAAATTAGAGAAAGATAATATTAGTTTCGATTCAAAACTAACTTTCTTAGATGGAAAAAAAGTAGCGATAGGTTCTGATTTTGATGAAAGTACTGGTTTGCTTAAAGAAGGTTCTAATGTTCGCCTTGTAAGTGAAAAAGAAGCAAAAGACTTGGTTAAGGATCTTCAGATTGCAAATTGGAAGGTTGCTTCAGTAGAAGAAAAGCCTTCCCTTCGAAAGCCAGTCCCTCCATTTACAACAAGTACTCTTCAACAAGAAGCTAATCGGAAACTCCGTCTCTCTGCGAGAGAAACAATGCGATGCGCTCAAGGCTTATATGAAAGAGGATTTATTACGTATATGCGTACTGATTCGGTTCATCTTTCTGAACAGGCCCTACAAGCGGCAAGGGGTTGTGTTGATTCAATGTATGGGAGTGAATATTTAACTAAGCAACCTCGTCAGTTCAGCAACAAGACTCGTAATGCTCAAGAAGCACATGAAGCGATTAGACCTGCGGGAGAAATTTTCCGCACACCTAAGGAAACATCTCTAACAGGTCGAGATCTTTCTCTTTATGAATTGATTTGGAAGAGAACTGTCGCGAGTCAAATGGCCGATGCTCGTCTGACAATGCTTTCGGTTGAATTTATAGTTGGTTCCGCAACATTTAGATCTAACGGGAAAAGGATTGATTTCCCAGGATTCTTTAGAGCATATGTAGAAGGTAGTGATGACCCTGAAGCGGCATTAGAAGGTCAGGAAGTTCTTTTGCCAAAATTGATTCCTGGAGATATTCCTATATCTAAGGAAGTTGAGGCTTTGGGACATCAGACCCAGCCACCGGCAAGATATAGCGAAGCTTCTCTGGTTAAGACTTTGGAGAAGGAGGGAATTGGGAGGCCTTCTACTTATGCAAGCATTATTGGAACAATAGTTGATCGTGGCTATTCAGTCCTGCAGAACAATTCATTAACCCCAAGCTTTACGGCATTTGCTGTGACAGCATTACTTGAAGAACATTTCCCTGATTTGGTTGACACTGGATTTACTGCTCGCATGGAGACGACACTTGACGAGATATCTACTGGAAAAGTTCAGTGGCTTCCTTACTTAAAGAGTTTTTATAAAGGTGATGCAGGCCTGGAATCTCAGGTTCAAAAAAGGGAAGGAGATATTGATGGAGGAGAGTTCCGATCAATTTCTTTAGAGGGCCTCTCTTGTTTAGTTCGTTTAGGGAAATATGGTACTTATCTTGAATCTAAGCAATCTGGAGAAGATGGCAAACCAATAACAGCATCAATCCCTGAGGAAACTACTCCTGCAGATCTTGATGAAGAGAAAGCTGAAATGCTTCTTAAACAAAAGGCTGAAGGACCAGAGTCTCTCGGCATAGATCCAGAAACTGGGGAGAATGTTTACCTCCTAATTGGTAAATATGGACCATATGTTCAACGTGGTCAGATCTCTGATGATACGCCGAAACCTAAGCGTTCTTCTTTGCCAAAAGGAATTAAACCAGAAGAGCTAAGTCTTGAAGATGCGCTTGGCTTACTACAGTTACCTCGATTATTAGGAGAACACCCTGAAGGAGGTCGTATTCAAGCAGGATTAGGTCGATTTGGTCCTTATATTGTTTGGAATAAAGGGAAAGGGGAAAAAGATTACCGTTCTTTAAAAGGAGAAGATGATGTATTGGATGTGGGTATAGGAAGAGCCCTGGAGCTCCTGTCAATGCCTAAGAGAGGGAGAGGTGGTAGAACCGCGCTTAAAGACCTTGGAAGCCCCAAGGGGGGCGGAGATAATATTCAAGTATATGATGGCCCATATGGACTCTATGTGAAACAAGGGAAAATAAATGCTTCTCTTCCCGAAGGGAAGAATGCAGAAAATATCACGCTTGAAGAAGCAATGGAACTATTATCCGCTAAGGCTGGAAGTAAAAAAACAACTAAA
>CETG01022210.1_pt1 | contig 56480 bp, 54 predicted proteins | sample 361471 | NCBI WGS metagenome assembly CETG01 (sample SAMEA2622696, study PRJEB7988) | marine metagenome | isolation source: saline water (ENVO:00002010), including | reverse complement strand
GCATTTAGGAAGTGATTAGCTTAAACGTATTGAGAATACTTTATATTTCATCAAACAGTTTAATTCATAACAAAATTGTAAAGGTTATTAACGCTTAGCAAAATATTTAACTTGAGTTGGAGAGTAAATTTCCACATCAAAAGTTAGTTTTAACGCTGTTTGAGAAGCATTTTTTAGAAAGCTATAAATAATCGTTAACAAATTTTAAAAAGATCTTTTTTTAGAAAATCTCTTTATGCTGACAAAACTTTTTTAATGTAAATAAAAACATCTATAGATATTGCATCATCAAAAAACAATCATTAAAAAGGAAATAAGGATCTTAATCTCATGACTATTTCTCAAAAAACTCCAAAGAAATTTTCACTTGAAATGAAATCTAAATTACATTATAAAAGAGCCGCAGAATACTACAGAAAATCTAGTCAATATATAAATATGATTAATCTATATCCAATTCTCCAAAGTTCTTTAATAGAATGCAAGGATGAAAACCTTGTAGAATAATAATCTACTAAGCTGCAGCTATAACCTTTAATTTATTAGATTCTTTTTTACTAATTATTTCTATACATAAATTTATATTATAAACGGCCTCAGGATTCCATGGTGTCATTTGAGCATTAGGAGAACTTTTCCAATGAACTCCTGGTTTAAATATCCCATTTTCTCTCATATCAGAAAGTTCTTCTTCACTAACCCCCAGCTTTTCAGAAGTTAAGATAGATGAAGTCCATAAATTACCTAACATTTTTAACAATCTTATTAATCCTTCATAACGTTTATCTAGCAAATTTGGAAGGGGTAGATAAAAAAATTTTTTTTTTAGAAATCTAGGCGCAAAGAGTAATCTAAAAACAATGAATTTATTTATTCAAATAATTAAGTGATATTAAAGGGAGAGCCTTCATCTAAAAAGATATCATTATTACTTTTAACGTCTTTCTTATTAAGCCAATAATCGTAATCAGCAGTTATTGATTCACTTTTGTTAAAGTTATACCAGCCAATAATCCAATTTTCAGATTTTTCTAATTCTTCTTTTGGTATTGTTAAATTTACTTTTGCATCGAGGACTGAAACAAGCAAAACAAAACATTTTTCTCCTACATATAACTCACTAACCAAAACAAAATGCTTTAAACCACAAAAATTTTTCTTATGAGTCCAATAAATATTCACTATCTTTATTTTTTAAGTATTTTATATTCTTTTCTTATCTGATCAAGAAGATCTTTCCTCTTATTTAAATAAGTTTTTGAATCAATTTTTGAGAGATTATATCTTTCCTTTTTCGACAAGGACATCCATTTATAAAAATTTTTCCTATTAAATTTATAAATTTTTCTATTCTTGAAATACTTTTTAAAAAATTTTTTATATCCTAAATAAAAAATTGCGAATATAAAAATAATAAAAATAAGTTTCATTTATTTGCGCGAATAAGTTTTTAAATTAGTTTTTACCCAATTTTCTAACTCACCAAAATTATCAAAAGATATTGTTTTTTGTTTATTATCTTGGTCATTTTCATTAAATAATCTTACCAAAAATTCTTTTTTAATAGCTTCTTCTTCTCCAATAATTATGATGCTTTTTGCTTTAAGTTTATTTGCTTTTTTAAGTTGTTTGGAAAAAGATGCACAACTAATATCTAATTCAGTAATAATATTTAAGTCTCGCAATCTTCTTGATAAATCAATAGCTAAGTTTTCTGCTTTTTGTCCTTGATTAACAATATAAATATCCACTATCCGATCACTTTCATATTCATCACCCGCTAACAACAGTAACCTTTCTAAGCCGATTGCAAAACCTATAGCAGGTGTTCTTTTCCCTCCCATCAATTCAATTAAATTATCGTATCTACCACCTCCGCAAACTGTTGCTTGAGATCCTAAAGATCCACTAGTTATCTCAAAAGCAGTATGAGTATAGTAGTCCAAGCCTCTAACTAAACTAAAGTTTTCCTTAAATGGAATATTTAAAAAATCCAATTGTTCTTTAATTTGCGAATATCTTTTTAAACTTTCATTAGATAAAAAATCAATTAGTCTAGGTGCTTCTTCTAGTATTCTAATAGTATCTTTATTCTTAGAATCAAAAATTCTCATTGGATTTTTATCAACTCTTTTTTGAGAATCAATATCTAATAAAGAATAATTTTTTTTAAGCCACTCTAGAAAAAATTTGTGATAAATTTGTCTATCTTTTGAGTTTCCAAGACTATTTAATTCTAGATTTAAATCTTTTATTCCTAATTTTTGTAATATATCCCAAGCCAAGCAAATAATTTCAACATCACTCCTATAATTTTCATATCCAATAAATTCAACGCCAAATTGATGAAACTGTCTCTGTCGCCCAGCTTGAGGTCTTTCATACCTAAACATAGGTCCTAAATACCATAGTTTTTGTTGAGAAAGTAAACCATTATTTATGACAGCTCTTACTACAGATGCAGTTCCTTCAGGTCTCATGGTACAAGATCTATCTCCTCTATCTTTGAAAGTATACATTTCCTTACTTACGACATCAGTATTTTCACCTATCCCTCTTGAGAATAGTTCGGTCATCTCTAAGATAGGCGTTCTGATTTCCTTAACAGAAGATCTACTTAATTGAAGCTTTATTATATTTTCAATATTTTGCCATTTAATTAATTGACTAGGGAGGATATCAACTGTACCTCTAAGATTTTTCAAGTTATCCAAGATACTAATAAATAATTCAAGTTTTTAAAATAGAGTAAAATTAATTAATTTAGTATTACTCACTATGTAATAATGTTTATTTTAACATTTATAAAAATACTTGGAAATAAATTCAAACAAAGAATTTCAACATTGTGGTTCAAAACCAAAAACAATTGCTTTTGGGATTGCTCCTCTTGGAATAATTTCAATTGGAATTGTACCTATGGGAGTAGTAAGTATAGGTATTGTGCCAATGGGAGTTATATCATTTGGAGCAGTTGCTATGGGAATAGTGAATTTATCAATAGTAGGAATGGGAATTATTTCTTCAGGGATAACTACTATGGGTGTCTGGGAATATTCTCCAAGAACAATAGGTTCACAAGGACACCATCATAATCCTATTTCTAAAAATGAAAAAATGCTCTTTAGGAATAAAGAAGAGGCTTTAAAAAAAGCAGAAAAACTCAATTGCGAAGGAGCTCATAAAATGGGTTCATTTTGGATGCCCTGTAAGAGCCATTGAGATATTCCAACAATTTATTTTTCCAAAATTTGTACTTCGAAGTCTAATTTTATAGCTTCATTTTCTGATAATTTTCTTGTCCAAGCTCCCTGTATTGGACTATTCCAACGGAAACCTGCATTTTTGGCGAGAGTTCTATCTTCATAACTTACTATAGCTTTGTATAAATACCTTGGTTCTTTCGCTTTCATGAGAAGATCTTCTAGATTCTCACATTTTTTAAACACTTCTGAAAGATAGTAACAATCGGACAAAGCTCTGTGCAAATTCCAGACTGGTATTTCAAAAGATAATGCTAGATCAGACACAGAGGGTCTTGATTTTAATGATTTTTTGAAAGACCAATTTATATCTTCTAGACTGCATAACCATTTTTTATTTAATTGGGGTAGCTTTCCTTTCCCAAACCATTTTTTATCGAACTCTGCATTATGGGCAACTATTAAATCACAAGAATCTACAAGACTTAAAAAAAATTCAAGACCTTTTTCCCAAGGCTGAGATATATTTGATACCCCCTGGGGAATTCCATTGATATATTCAGCTTTATTTTCATTAACTGGCAAAAGGAATGAAGCTTGCGATAAGACAGATCTTGAAGGGACATGAAACAAAATAGAGCCTATTTCAATTACCTCTTCACTATTTTCATCTAAACCAGTAGTCTCAGTATCAAGAATAAGAATTTTCTCTACAAAATGATTGCTTGTGTTATTTGAATTTTGTTTATTTGAATCATTAATTGTTTTATTAACATCTATCTTTCCCTTATCATCATTTTTATAATCTTTTTTAAGAAAGTCGAGTTGATCTAAATTTTTTTTATTGAAGGATTCCAATTTTCTAAGATATATCTGATTATATTTTGACGCATTTAAATATTTTTTCTTTTAAATTAATATTAAATAATACAAACAAAGTCAAATAAAAATCATTAAAAGTTTAAATAATTTATAAGTCAAATGACATCTAAAAGATTTATTTTCAATAATTATTGTTACTGGCCATCAAATCCAAAAAAAATTGTTGAATTCATTGGAGGAAGTTATTTAGCAACTAATCCTGACATTACTTACAAGAGATTTATTGAAAGTTTAATCCAGAAGAATTATGCTGTACATGCTTATAAATATATTCCTCAATTTGATCATCAAGAACTTTCTATAAAAGCTTGGAAAGCCTTTAAAAGCTGTAATCAGTTTTTATCAAGAAGATTAAACCAAAATCTCTCAACATTAAGGATAGGTCATAGTCTAGGTTGTAAATTGCATTTAATTGCTCCTGATGGAGGAAGAAATTGCGAAAGATTTATCTCTATAAGTTTTAATAATTTTAGTGCGAACAATTCAATACCATTTCTAAAAAATATTTCTAAAAATTTAGACTTTAATAGTGAGTTTAGTCCAAGTCCTCAAAGAACATTCAAAATAATTAAAGATACTTATATCCAAAAAAATAATCTCCTAATAAAATTTGATTCCGATAAATTAGATCAAACTGAGTCACTTCTTCATTGCCTAAAAAATAGAACTTATGATAATTCCAATGGAATAATTATGAAAGGAAATCATACACTAATAGCAAGTGCAGGTTTAAGAGAGAATTACCTTGGAGAATGGGCAGACAATAATTTCAAAAGGAGTTCAATTATTAAAATATCAGAATTGATAGATTCATTATAATTAAGAATCTTCTTTAAGCTTTTCTAAAACTGAACTATCTTCAAGAGTACTAATATCACCACTAATTCTTTCTCCAGAAGCAAGTGAACGAAGAATTCTCCTCATAATTTTTCCACTTCTAGTCTTCGGTAAAGCATCAGAAATTATTATCTTTTCTGGTCTAGCTATTATGCCAATCTCCTCTACAACGTGTTTTTTTAAAGCACTAATTAATTCTGTCGACTTACTAAAGCCTTTCTCTAATGAGACAAAAGCAACTATAGCTTCTCCCTTTATCTCATCTTTCTTTCCAACAACTGCTGCTTCAGCTACTGACTTATGACTAACTAATGCAGATTCAATTTCCATAGTACCTAGTCTATGGCCAGAAACACTTATAACATCATCAACCCTTCCCATGATCCATAGATATCCATCTTTATCGGTCCTAGCTCCATCTCCAGCGAAATAAACATATTTCTCCTCTTTGCTAGGAATATATTCCCAATAGCTTTTTGCATATCTTTCAGGGTTTCCATGAATTGTGCGCATCATTCCTGGCCAGGGTTTTTTTACTATTAAGTAGCCCCCTTCATTCTCTTTAACTTTATTGCCTTCTCTATTGACAATTTCAACTTCTATACCAGGAAGAGGGTATGTTGCTGAACCAGGTTTTGTAGCTACAGCGCCAGGTAATGGGCTTATCATGATACCACCTGTTTCAGTTTGCCACCACGTGTCAACAATAGGGCATTTATCTTTCCCTATTACATTTCTGTACCACATCCAAGCTTCAGGATTAATAGGTTCACCAACTGTTCCCAGAAGTCTTAAACTTGAAAGATTATATTTATCAGGAATCTCTCTGCCAGACTTCATGAAAGCTCTTATTGCAGTAGGAGCTGTATAGAAAATAGAAACTTTATATTTTTGAACGATTTCCCAAAAAGCACCTAAATTTGAAGGCCTTGGGACCCCCTCATACATAAGGGTTGTAGCACCATTAGAAAGTGGTCCATAAACAATATATGAATGCCCAGTTATCCAACCTACATCAGCTGTGCACCAATATATATCATTATTTCTTATATCGAAAATCCATTTGAATGTAACATGAGACCACAAATTGTAACCTGCAGTAGTATGCACAACTCCTTTAGGTTTGCCTGTTGATCCTGAGGTATAAAGAATAAATAACCTATCTTCACTATTCATAATCTCTGGTTCGCACCATTCATCTTGATCCTTTAATAGTTCATGCCACCAAAAATCTCTATTCTTATTCATTGATATTTCTTTTTGAGTTCTTCTAACTACAAACACTTTTTCAACCACATCTTTAGCACCTGCATCAATAGCAGCATCAACTGCTTTTTTCAGTTCAATAACTTTATCTTTTCTATAACCCCCATCAGCCGTTATAACAAATCTAGCATTACCATCAATTAACCGATCTTTTAAAGACTCTGATGAGAATCCTCCAAAAACGACGGAGTGGGGTGCTCCAATTCTTGCGCAAGCCAACATGGCAATCATAGCTTCAGGGATCATTGGCATATAAATACAAATCAAATCTCCTCTACGAACTCCCATACTTTTTAATGCATTTGAGGCTTTGCAAACCTCCGTTAATAATTCTTTATAAGAAAACTTTTTATTATCTCCAGGTTCTCCTTCCCATATAAGAGCAGTTTTATCTCCAATCCCATTTTTCACATGCCTATCTAGACAGTTATAAGTAATATTAGTTTTGCCTTCTTTAAACCATTCAAAGAAGGGGGCATTTTTGGTATCTAAGACAGTTTCATAAGATTTGAACCAATTCAGTTCAGATTTAGCAAGAGAATCCCAAAAGCTGACTGGATCAGCTAAAGCTTTCTCTTTTATAAGTTCTAGATCTTCAAAACTTTTGATATTTGCTTTTTTAGAGAATTCTTTAGAAGGAGGAAAAATTCTATTTTCTTCTAAAATATTATTGATTGAATTTTTTTTGTCTAATTCCATTTAAGTAGTGCTTTTATTAAATTGAAGCAAATTTTTTAGATTTTCCCATAAAATTTAATGCTATTTAGCAACTTAAGTTATTTTTAATTTAAAATAAACGACTTAAAACGAAATCAGGTAATGAGAGGAGAGCTCTCTTTGACTCCGAATCGGGCAACCATAAAATTGCATCTTTAGAGAGAGTTGCAAATTTTTTTGCTAATTCTCTTGATCTTTCAATAGCATCACAATTCATTATTATCTCAAGGGCATTACTTAAATCATCTTTCTCTGCCAATTCTCTATTTATTAAAACTGATAAATTTTGATTTTCTTCTAAAGCATATAGAACAGGCGCAGTTAAATATCCACTAGCAAGATCACTTACAGCCGGTTTTCCTAATTGCTTATCATTTCCTGTAAAGTCAAGAATATCATCGACGACTTGAAAAGCCAAACCAATATTCTTTCCAAATTCATATAACATTTCTAATTTCTCACTATTAAGTTCACTTAAGACACCTGCCGCTTTTGCACTATTTGCGATCAAAGAGGCAGTTTTACAATAACTTTTATTAATGTATTTTGAAAAAGTTTGTGCTGAGTCATATCTGTTTAAATTTTGTTTTATTTCACCCTCGGCTAGATCCATAATTACTCTACTTAATAATTTCACAACATTTACATCATCTAAATTTGCTAAATGCCAACTTGCTTGAGCAAATAAAAAATCTCCTGCCAAAACCGCAACTCTAGTATTAAATCTACTATGAACAGTTTCAACCCCTCTTCTTATTGATGCTTCATCTACTACATCATCATGAACTAAAGAAGCTGTATGTATCATTTCAGTTATTTCAGCCAACCTTTTATGTTTTATTGATAATGAAGAATCATTAGAGATAGCTTTTGATATCAATAAAACAATGCCTGGTCTTAATCTCTTTCCACCAGCAGCGAATAAATGTTCGGCGGCCGCTTGAAGAATTGGATGCCCTGCTCCAATTAAATTTTTCAATTCAAAGATTAGATCCTCAAGATCTTTCTCAACTGGTTGTAATAGTTCTGTTACTGTAGTCATGTTTGTCCTCTCTACTATAATAAAGGAATCAAGAGCCAGTTCGTAGGTTGACTAAGCTAATTTTTTTATTAATTTCTAGCCAATTTGATACTTTTTTAGCAAATTCTTCAATATTTCCTGTCGTAAAAAATCTTACATCCTCATAAGAGGGTTCTTTGTAGCAATATTTTTCTTCTTTATAAAAGTATTTATTGAATTTATTTATTAATGACATTGATGGGTCAATCATTTTAATCTCAGATGGAATTTGCTTTCTTAAAATTTGATAAATCAATGGATAATGACTACATCCCAGAATTATTTCTTTAATATTATGACTTAGTAACTTCTTTGAGTATTCTTTAGAGAGACTATTAATCTTTTCAAAATCCAGAGGTATTTTTTCTATTTCATTCACGAATTCTGGACAAGACTGTTGAAAAACCCTAATACCTTTATATTTTGACTCGATTATATTTTTATAAAAGGATGATTTAACAGTTGCAGAGGTTGCTAAAATTCCAATTCTTTTTTCTGAAATAATGCTTGAGACAGAATTTATTAAGTCAAAGCAAGGAATATTAAGTCTTTTTTCTAAAATATCTAACGCACATGAATTAGTAGTATTACAAGCTACTAGCAAAGCATCTAATTTTTTATCTTTAAACCAATTACATATTTCGGCTGCAATTATTCTTATATCATCTTCATTTTTATCTCCATATGGACTTCTATCCATATCAGCTAAATATAAAACTTCAACATCTTTATTTTTAGAAAGAAGTGATTTAAGGACTGTAAATCCTCCTATACCACTATCAAAAATACCTACCTTCAGTTTCAACCTACTCTTTTAAGATATTCAAGTATACCCTTAGCGATAGCATAAGCTACTCTATTCCTGTGAGAACTTTTTTCTAATCTTCTAGCATCCAACCTGCCTGTAACAAATCCTATTTCAACAAGAACAGCAGGCATATTCGTCCTTTTGATTACATAATACCTACCTCTCCTAACCCCTCTATCAGGACTACCTGGTGAAACTTTTATTATTTGTTTCTGAATTTTTTCTGCTAAAAGTCTCCCTTTCCATCCATCATAATAAAAAGTTTCTAAACCATTAATATTTTTCTTTTTGCCTCTAGATGCATTTGCATGAATACTTACAAAAATATCTGCGCCAGTTCTATTAGCCAGAGAAACTCTTGGAGATAAATCTAGATCAACTTCATTTATTCTTGTCATTCTCACATTAACACCTTTGCTCCTTAACAAAGATGTTACTCTCTTAGATACTTCTAAAACTACATCAGTCTCTCTTAATCCATCAATACCAATTGCGCCTGAATCTGGCCCTCCATGACCAGGATCAATTACTACATAAAATTTATTTTGCTTAACAGATGGTAAATTCGAGAAATTAGATTGAGGGATATTTCGCTTTATAGATTTTTTAGGTTTTATTGAATTAATTTTCAAGTCTTCAACTGATCCCTCACTAAGTTTTTGAAAAGAATTTCTTGGGAAAGATGCAAGTTTTATTTTCCACCTATTTTTATTTTTTCCTATTAATTTCCAATTTAATGGCTTTAAATTACTATTTTGATTAAATTCAATGACAAATCTTGTTAAACCTTGGCTGGGTTTTCCAAGCCTAATTTCTTTGATTGGTCCATTACCTTTAATCTTCCTAGGTGTTTTTAATTCTCCTTGGAAATCAATCCAAAATCTATCTCCAAAAGAATTATTTGCCTTTTGAAAAAATGCTTTTAATTTTGAATTACTTTTTGTTCTTAATTCTAAAACCCCATTTGAACCTAATGACCAGGCAGCTAGTGCACTTGAAGAATGTGCAGAAAGATTAAGAAAATTTAAAACAAATAATAATGGGACAAAACGAGCAGATTTCCTAAAAAGATTTTTTCCCATCTTCACGCAAAAAGAGCTGACTTTCTATGTTTTAAGCTTGGCATTTGTTCCCTAATTTTTCTTACTCTGGATTTATCTGCAGGAGCAATTGCAGCACCTTGAGTCTTTCCTGCATCCGAAAGGACAGTTCCCCATGGATCTATTACCATCGCATGTCCATGACTCTGCCTTCTTCCATAGTGAATACCTGTCTGAGCAGGAGCAACTACATAAGCAGTATTCTCTATTGCTCTTGCTTGAAGTAATATTTGCCAATGATCTTTACCTGTAAAAGCCGTAAAAGCAGCAGGAATCATTAATAACTCAGCTCCATTCTCAGATAAATATCTATATAGCTCTGGAAATCTAACGTCATAGCAAATTGATAATCCCACTTTACATAAGCCTGGAATATCAATCACAGGTGGTTTAACTGTTCCAGAAAGTATAGTAGATGATTCTTTATATAAATTACCATCTGGCAAATCAACATCAAATAAATGAATCTTGTCATACTCACCTAATATCTGCCCATCTTTTCCAAATAATGCAGATCTATTCAAAATATGACTTTCGTCACCAGCTGGTACTGGATAACCTCCCCCTAACAAGAACACCTGATATCTTTGAGACATTGTTTTTAAGAAATTGGTGCATTTTATTGATAATTCAGATGCTAATTTTAATTTCTCATAATCTTCTCCTAAAAAAGCAAAATTTTCAGGAAGTCCAATTAGTTCAGCTCCTCTTCTACAGGCTAATTCAATTTGTTCTTCAGCTTCAGCAAAATTCGAATCAATATTTGAACTGCTTGTAATTTGTAAAGCTGCTACAAGGAAATCAGTCAAGACTTTTACTCCAAAATAAATAATCTCATAACTTAAGAAGCTCTAATAACACCCTTCTCAACTTGAGTAGGAACTATATTTAGACAATCTAGTTGAGCGCAACAATTAAAATCATCCTCATAATTACCAATACTTGTCAATCTTTTACCATGAGTTGCTGATTTAAGACATTTTAATATATCTCCTTTCCAATAGTGCCATAAAGCCAAAGCAGCATTCAATTCATCATTAATTATATTAACTTTTAAATCATAATTTCTAATTAGATAATCAGCTAAAGCACCAGCTGCTAGAGAGTCTTCTAATGAATAAGAATCCTCCCAGCCACTACCCAAAATAAGCACATTACTTTTTTTTAGAGTGATTATTCTTTCAGCAACGGCTTTCCTATTGGTTAAAGCCATTGAAAATAAGAAATCAACATTTTCAACCTTTTGTAAAGATTTAGTTCCATTAGTAGTACTCATAAATAATCTTTTTCCAGCTACTAAGTCTCTAGTTACTGATAAAGGAGAATTCCCTAAATCAAAACCTTCAATTTTTTTTCCGCCTCTCTCAGCGAGCATAAGTTTCTTATCTGGATCCCAAGAATCAGCTTCTTTTTTTAATAATTTAAGATCTGAAAAAACTTGTACCGAATCTGCTCCATTAGTTAAAGCATGAGATATTGTTGTTGTTGCCCTTAAAACATCTATAACAACAGCAATATCTGAGTCGTTTTCTGGGACATCAACAGCTACATGGTAATAAGTTAGATTAATTGTCACTCAATTTTTTTTCTAATTATAGATTACTTAGATTAATTTCATGATGGAATGACTAGGTTTAAAAATAATTTAATTAAATTTTTTACAATTAATATAGACCTTTTTAATTGATATCATTGTGTAATATTCAAACAAATATTATTTAATCTATCCTAAGCCACAAAAATGAACCAAAACCGAATATTAAAAGGTGGAGGCACTCTACAAGGAATTGTAAAAGTACCAGGTGATAAATCCATTTCGCATAGAGCACTCATATTAGGGAGTATCGCAACTGGGAAAACATACATTGATGGCTTTTTATTTTCTGAAGATCCTCTATCAACGGCAGATTGCCTGAGAAAGTTAGGAGTAAATATTCCTGAAGTTAAAAAAGATGAACCATTTGAGATAAATGGAATAGGACTTAATAGTTTTTCTGAACCCAGTGAAATTCTTAACTGTGGCAATTCAGGTACTACGATGAGACTTTTGATGGGATTGTTAGCTGCCTCTGAAAATAAAAATTTTATCTTAACAGGAGATCAATCTCTTTCTGAAAGACCTATGAATAGAGTTTGTAAACCTTTAAGGATGATGGGAGGTAAGTTATTCGGAAGGGATAATGGAAATAAAGCACCTATTACAGTTGTGGGAGAGAAACTAAAGGGTTGCGTTATTGGTACTCCAGTTGCTAGTGCTCAGGTTAAATCAGCTATTTTACTTGCCGGCTTAACTGCTAATGGGTCAACATCAGTAATTGAGCCTGCATCTTCTAGAGATCATACAGAAAGAATGTTAAAAGCTTTTGGAGCTGATCTACAAGTGAGAGGAGAATTAGGTAGAAATATTGTTATTAATCCTGGTAAAGAATTAATTGGACAGAGAATTCTGATCCCTGGTGATATAAGCTCTGCATCATTTTGGATGATTGCAGCATCTATTATCCCAAATTCGAATATTACGATAAAAAATGTCGGTTTAAATCCAACAAGAACAGGCATATTAGATGTTATGAATATGATGGGATGTAATTTTGAGATACAAAATCAAAAGGTTATTGCGGGAGAACCAATTGGCGATATAAAAGTGTGGGCTTCAGACTCTTTAAGACCTTTTATTATTGAGGGCGATATTCTTCCAAAACTAATTGATGAGATTCCCATACTGAGCGTTGCCGCATGTTTTTGCGAAGGGAAATCAGAAATTAAGGATGCTACAGAACTAAGAGTTAAGGAAACTGACAGACTTAAAGTGATGGCGAGACAACTTAGAAGATTTGGGGCTAATATTGAGGAGAAAGAAGATGGATTAATAATTACTGGCGGTTCAAAACTTGTATCGGCTGAAGTAGATAGTGAGACTGATCATAGAGTTGCTATGAGTCTTGCTATCGCATCACTAATAGCAACAGGATCTTCAGTAATAAATAGATCTGAAGCCTCTAATGTTTCTTATCCAACCTTCTGGAATGATCTTGATAATTTACTATATTATAATTAAATTTCATTGGACGAATTAAAAGAGATAATTACAAAAGATGGAAGCATATCGCTAAAAAGTAAATTTTATGATGAAAATTTTCATAGTCAATTGGGCGCAATTTACGAAGCACAAAAAAAATTTATTGATCCTTCACAAATAAACAGATTTGCCAAAAAATCATTAAACGTATTAGATATTTGTTTTGGACTTGGTTATAATTCTGCGTTGCTTTTTAAAAATATAAAAAGACAATCTTCAGCCTTAATTTGGTATGGATTAGAAATAGATCGACGCCCTCTTAAATATGCTTTAAACAACAAATTATTTAGAGATTTATGGGATCATGAAATTGTTGAGATCTTAAATTCAATCTTAATTGATGGAATATATAGACATAAAAATATTAAATGCAATTTATTATGGGGAGATGCTAGATCAAAAATTGAGAGCATTCCTAAAGATATTAATTTTGATTTAATTTTCTTAGATGGATTTTCTCCTCAGAAATGCCCTGAGATTTGGTCTTTTGAATTTTTAGAGAAAGTTATAGGGAAGCTAAAACCAAAGGGTAGTTTAGTAACCTACTCTTCTTCAGCCGCTGTAAGGAAAACATTAATGGACCTTGATTTAAAAATATTTAATATTAAACCAAATATTAATAGTTCTAAAAATTGGAGTAACGGAACCTTGGCAATAGCAAACTCTAATAAAGAAGAATGCCAAGATAATCCTTACATTGAAGATTTATCTTTTATGCAGAAAGAGCATCTATCTACAAAGTCTTCTATACCTTATAGAGATCCAAATGGGAAGAATCTATCAGAAGAGATCCTAAAAAGAAGAAGAGATGAACAATCTATTTCTAATTTAAAAGCAACTAATTTATGGAGAAAAAAATGGAAAATGACTAAATCTACTTTTAATAGCTAAATTTAAATAAACATTAAAAACTTATGTTAGCTGTTGCGATATTAGCCGCAGGTAAGGGCACAAGAATGGTAAGTTCAATGCCAAAAGTACTGCATAAACTTTCTGAGAAAACCCTTCTTGAAAGAGTTTTACAATCTTGTAACAAACTTAATCCAAGTAAAATATATATTATCGTCGGACATAAAGCTGAGGAAGTAAAAGATTCTCTTGACACTTCCATTTTTAATAATATTGAATTTATAAAACAGAGCCCACAAAATGGGACTGGTCATGCGATCCAAGTTTTATCAAAAGAACTTATTGATTTTAAGGGGAAATTATTAGTACTAAATGGAGATGTACCTCTAATAAAAAGTTACACCCTTAAAGAACTTTTAAAAGTTCATGATGCAAATAATGCTGATGCTTCATTGATAACGACTAGAAAGAAAAATCCCTATGGATATGGCAGGGTATTCGTTAAAGCAAATAATTTAATTAAGAAGATTGTTGAGGAAAAAGATTGTAATTCAGAAGAAAGTTTGAATAAACTTGTAAATTCTGGTATCTATTGTTTTAACTGGGAGAGTCTATTTAAGATTATTAACAATATTGAAAGCAATAATAGTCAAAAAGAGATTTATCTCACAGATGCAATCGCAATGGTAAATAAATCTTTTTCCTATGAGATTGAAAATGATGAAGAATTACAAGGTATCAATAACAGAATTCATTTGGCAAAATGTGAAAAAATTATTCAACAACAAATCATTGAAAAACATATGTTAAACGGAGTGACATTTATAAATCCTGAGAGTTGCAGTATTAGCGAAGAATCGGAAATTGGTATGGATGTTTTAATAGAAGCAAATTCGCATATTAGAGGAAAATCTATAATTGCTAACAATTGCATTATTGGACCAAATACTTTCATAAAAGATTCTAATGTAAATTTCGATTGCAAGGTTGTCAATTCAACCATCATTAATTCAAAAATAATGTCAAATGTGAGTATTGGTCCATATACTCATATAAGGCCGGGAAGTCAAATCTCTTCTAATTGTAAAGTTGGAAACTTTGTTGAAATCAAAAATAGTTTTATAAAGGAATCTGTAAAAATAAATCATTTAAGCTATATCGGTGATACTAAAGTAGGAAAAGGAACAAATATAGGTGCAGGAACAATAACGGCAAACTTTGATGGATTTAAAAAGCATAAAACAGTTATTGGAGAAGAATGCAGTATTGGAGCAAATACAGTTTTAGTAGCACCTATTAATCTTGATAATTCAGTAACGACTGGTGCTGGATCAGTCATAAACAAAGATGTTGGAAATAATTCTTTAGCAATTTCAAGATCAAGACAAGTAAATATTAATAACTGGAGTAAGAAATAATTCATTTTATTAGAGGAATAATTTCCTCAAGTCTCCAAAATCTACTTCCTTTAATCAAAACATGATCATTTTGACGAGTTTTAGAATTCATTATTTTCCCTATGTCTTTTTTATCATTTTTGAATATAACTTTTTTACTTGTAAAATTTTTTCTAATGAGAATTTCTTCATTTGATTCGCATACAAATATACAAAATTCAATATCAACCCTATCAATTAAATTTAGGATTTCCAAATGATATTTAGTACTCATAGGACCTAATTCTTTCATACTCCCCAATATTAAAAAATGCTTTCCTGGATATTTTAGAAGAACATCAATACACGCTTTTACCGATTCAGGTGACGCATTATAAGTCTCATCTAAAATTGTTACTTTATTTTTTTTTATTATTTTATTTCTTCCATTAATACTCTTGAAATTAAAAACATTAAATTTATTAAACTTAATATCAAATTGTTTAGATATTGCATAAGCGAATAAAAAATTATATGCATTATGAATTCCTTTGTAAGATATTTTAAAAAATTTATTATCAATATTTATTAAATTTGAATTCTCATAATAAATTCCTATAAGAAGATTTTTAGTTTTGAGTGTAAGATTTTTGTCTTTTTCACTTCTCACAACCATTATTTTTAAAACCTTACCATTCCATTCTTCTTTTAAATAAGACTCCAATAAAGCATCATTATTAGGAATTATAACGACACCTCTGGGATTTAAATATTTAACTATTTCACATTTTGCTTTAGCAATGTTATCCCTTGAACCTAAAAGTCCAATATGTGAATTTCCAATATTAGTTATCACAGCAATATCTGGTTCTGAATATTTTGATAAATTTTCAATCTGACCTTTTCCGCGCATCCCCATCTCGAGAATTAAAATTTTATCTTCAATTTTAGTTTCAAGGATAGTGAGCCCAACACCAATCTCATTATTGTTATTTTTTTCAGAAATTTTTACTTTGCCAAGATTATTTCTAATTACTTCCCCTGTCATCTCTTTTGTTGTTGTTTTACCTACAGATCCAGTAATTGCGACAACAGGTATTCTTAATCTCTTCCTTTTGAATAAAGCTATTTTTTGAAATGCATTTAATGTATCAGGAACTTTCCAATATTGATAATTTTCTGGAATAAATTTTTCCATATCTTGATTTATTATTACTGCTCTTACACCTTTTTTGATTACTTCTGAAATAAAGTCATGTCCATCAAATTTATTTCCTCTAATAGCTATAAAAAGATCGTTAGGTAAAATATTTCTGCTATCAATACTTACACTATCAAAATTTAAAGTTTTATCTTGTTGATTTTTAAAGTTTTCAAAACCAAGGATATTATTAATTTCTTCTAAAGAGAATGACATTTAATACAAGCTAAATTTTCTTTAGAGAAGGATCAGCAGCCTGTCCAAATGAAAATTTCTCAATTTCAGCAACATCTGGCGAGGGTTCTTTAATTCCGCAGACATCTTTATACATTATTTCATATTCCATAGCAGATCTTTCCCAACTAAACTCTTTTTGCATAGCTCTTTTTTGTAATTTAATCCAACTATCTTTATGTCTAAATGCCTCCCAAGATCTTACAAGTGCAGTATAAAAATCTATGGGTTCAAACCTATCAAAACAAAATCCAGTGCCTAATTCTTTCTCAGGATCATGTGGTAAAACTGTATCAACTAATCCTCCAACTCTCCTAACAATAGGTATTGATCCATAACGCATAGCGAGTAGTTGACTTATCCCGCATGGTTCAAATCTACTTGGCATGAGGAATGCATCTGAACCTCCATAAATAAGTCTTGATAAAGCATCATCATAAGTAAGATAAACTGAAAAACGTCCTGGATAGTCTAGTGCTAGCTGCCACAGACCGGATTCCAAATCACGATCACCTGTTCCTAATACAGCTATTTGAGAATCTGTATAAGCCAACAATCTCCTTGCGACCTGTAAGAGTAAATCAACCCCTTTCTGATCCACTAAACGTCCAACCATTCCTAATAAATATTTATCCTGATTTTGCTCTAAACCCATCTCTTTTTGTAAAACACTTTTATTTTTCTTTCTGGCTTCAATTTTGTTAATATCAAATGTTGCTGGTAAAACTTTATCTTTTGCAGGATCCCATTCATCTAGATCAATACCGTTCAAAATTCCCCTTAATTTTCCTGAGATGTAATTTAATAATCCTTCAAGTCTTTCTCCATATTCACTTGTTTTAATTTCATCAGAATAAGTTGGAGAAACAGCATTAACCCTATCGGCATAAAGCATTGCTGCTGCCATTGTATGATCACCGTGCATATACCAAGGACACCAAGTCATCTTTTCAAGTTTCCATCTCCATGGGCCTTGATATTTCAAGTTATGAATTGTAAAAACTGTACTAATCTCTGGATCTTGATGCATCCAGACAGGAATCATGCCAGTATGCCAATCATGGCAATGTAAAACTTGAGGTTTCCAGCAATTCCATGCAAATTCAGATGTGGCACTTGCGAAAAAAGTAAAACGCCAATCTTCATCTTCTCCACCATAAACACTCTCAGAATCAAAAACAGGATGAGCAACTAAATAAATCTTATACTTTTTAATTGGATGAAATGTTTCATAAACAGCAAAATCAGCGCCCATCGTGTTTGCTTTATAAACTGGTTCTTTGGATATATCTAAGAGACTCCATAATTTCCCATAACCAGGAATAATTACACGAACATCATGACCGAGATTTATTAAGGAAGGAGGAAGAGAGCCAACAACATCTCCCATACCTCCAACTTTTATCATTGGAGCACATTCAGCAGCCGCAAGAAGAATTCTCATTAATTATAAAAAATTTTCTATATTGAAAGATAATAAACGATCAAGGTGTCCAACCATAATCAGAAAAGTCAGGTTGGCGTTTTTGTAGGAAAGCATCTCTGCCTTCTTGAGCCTCAGAAGTACCATAAAACAATTGTGTGGCATATCCAGATAATTCTTGTATACCTGCGATTCCATCGTTCTCAGCATTGAATGAAGCTTTTAATATCCGAATAGAAGTGGGACTATTAAGTAAAATTTCTTTTGCCCAATTTACACCTTCAGTTTCTAATTCTTCAATAGTTGTGATGGCATTTATTAATCCCATATTTAATGCATCTTTAGCGGAGTACTTTCTACACAAAAACCAGATTTCTTTCGCCTTTCTTTGTCCAACTACCCGAGCTAGATAACTTGAACCAAAACCGCCATCAAAACTTCCTACCCTTGGACCAGTTTGGCCAAAGATCGCATTTTCAGAAGCAATACTTAAATCACAAATTAGATGTAAAACTTGACCCCCTCCAATAGCAAAACCAGGTACTAAAGCTATTACAATTTTTGGTAAAGTTCTTATCAGTCTTTGCAGCTCAAGAACATTGAGTTTTTGGTTTCCTTCTTGATCTTTATAACCATATGAACCTCTGATACTTTGATCGCCTCCAGAGCAAAAAGAATAAATTCCTTTTTTATCAGGGCCAGCACCGGTGAAAAGTACTACACCTACGTGATCATCATATTTAACGATATTAAAAGCATCACAAAGTTCAGTAATGGTTTTTGGTGTAAATGCATTCCTTTTCTCAGGCCTATTAATAGCAATTCTTGCAATCCCCTCATCGCATTTATGAAGCAAAATATCATCATAGGACTTCCATTTTTGCCAATTTACATTATCTTCCCCTGGTAGAACTTTCATTATTTTTAATTAATTTTTATATATTCCCATTGATACTATTCATAAATAATCTTCTTTGATACATTTCATGGGCAGTATCAATACTAACTTTAATAATTGAAGATTTTGAAGTTGAAAGACTCCATTCAAAACATTCTTCTAAATTATTCATATTAGTAGCATTCCTATATGGAATATTATAAGTTTTAGCCATACTTTCCCAATTAATAACTTTAGGCATAACAAATAATTTTTTTATTTCTTCAACATCAAGATTATCTTTATATAAGTTATTAAAAATATTTCCACCTTTGTTATCCAACAAAAGAATAGTAATTTTAGCATCAATGTAATTTTCTATAAGCCAACCATTGGTATCATGCAAGAAAGCCAGATCACCCGTAACTAGAAGAAGGGGCTTTTGAACACGTGATATTCCTAATGCGAGAGATAATGTACCATCTATTCCAGAAGCACCTCTAAAGCTAAAGCATCTTCTAGATAATGTTTTATTCTCAGAGAAAGAAAGCCAATCACGAATAGGACTACTTGCTGAGAGCATGATGGGATAATTTTCAGGCCAAAAATTTGGTACTAAATTTGCTATTGAAAATTCAGTAATCTTATTACTTTTCATTAATTGCATTTTCATTAATCCACTAATTTCTTTACTTTCATTGATTAATTGTTTTGCTAATTCTATTAAAGGTTTATCTTGTTTTGATTTATCTAAATTTGTAGCAAATAATTCATTAATAAATTGCTTCAAACCAAATTCATATTCCAAAGATTTTTTTAAAGGATCAAGACTTCTTTTGTTTCTTTCTTTAATAAGTATTTGTAATCCTTTAAAATCATTTAAAAAATCTTCTAAATAATTTGAAGTTGAAAGTGGTCCAAGTCTTAATAATTGATCACATTTAATAAGCTTTTTTTTATTTGAAAGAATTAGTTCCCAATTATTTATTAGACCTCTCAAATTGGAATTTATGCAGGAACATGGATCAGCAAATACTGGCCATCCACTCAAATTTTGTATTGTTTCTAAAGCATTATTAAAACCTTTAAGATCTTTTGTCGAACCTTGATAAGGACCTGCGATAATAATCCCTGTTTTATTTATATTAATGGAATTAATTTTATTTATATTAATTGCATCAAATCGGGCTGATTCTTCTGAATTATTCTCATAAAATGATAAAGAATTTTTATTTAAATAATTTTTTTCGAATGAATCAAAAATCTTATTTTTCTCATCTTTCGAAATAATAAGGGGTTTATCAAATGGAATATTTAAATGTATTGGTCCAGGGCAAAAAGAGTTCTTATCTTTAATTAAATTTATTAAAGATTCTATTTTTAAATCATCAATATGATGTAAACCTTTTTTATTAGTTGTAATACATATCCTACAAACTGATATTAGAAAATCCTCTTGATTAACTGTTTGATTAGATCCACAATTTTTTAATCTAAATGGCCTATCTGCAGTTAAAAAAAGCAAAGGATAGTTTGACCTATCTGCCTCTACTGCTGAAGGCAATAAATTAGCAACTGCTGTACCAGAGGTCGTTATGACTACAGTCATCTCCCCTGTCACTGCAGATATTCCTAATCCATGAAAGCCAGCAGATCTTTCATCTATAGAGTTGAATAATTTAATTTTCCCTCTCTTATAAAGTTCGCCTGCGGCAATTGCAAGCGGAGCTGAGCGACTGCCTGGACATAAGATAAAATAGTGAGCTCCTATCCTCACAAGATTGCTTAAGATTTGCAAACTTCTAAGAAAATTTTTACTTCCAATTCCTAATGTCATAATTGGTTTAAGTTAACTGGAGAAATTTTATTCTCGAAAAAATATAAATTAAATAATGTCAAACTCATCAAACAAAACAAAATTTTTTCTTAAAGATTTTAAAAACTTAATTATTTGGATAATTATTGCCCTTATTATACGATGGCAGGTGATCGAACCAAGATGGATACCCTCTGGATCTATGCTTCCTACCCTACAGATTAAAGATAAAATTTTAGTAGAAAAATTATCTCCAAAATTAAACTTTTCTAATAATCTGAAAAGCTTAAAAGATAAAATTATCGTTTTCTATGCTCCAAAAATATTAATTGATTCCGGATATGAATCGGATACAGCATTAATAAAAAGAGTTATTGGAATTCCTGGGGATAAAATTGAAATCAAAGAAGGAACACTATACGTTAATGATATTCTGCAAGATAAGTACCCCACTGACAAAAATATTAATTACTCTGGTGGTCCTTATGTAGTTCCTGAAAATTCATTATGGGTAATGGGGGACAATCGTAATAACAGCATGGATTCACATATATGGGGATTCCTTCCGTACGAAAAAGTTATTGGAAAAGCACTAATAAGATATTGGCCCTTAAATCAATTTGGTCCTATTGATTTTCCCAATCTTAATAATAAAGTATAACGACCTCATGCTATTGTAATGTTAATAGCTGGAGGATAATAAATGTTTAATCCTGAATTTCTTGCAACTGAAAATAATGATCCTAATGACGGGAATGACCTTATTCAATATCTTCAAAAACAATCTCCTGAAGTTCTCCAGCGTGTAGCAAAATCAGCTAGTGAGGACATTCAAGAGATTATTAAACATAATGTTCAAGGATTATTAGGAATGTTACCTTCAGACCAATTTGACGTTAAAATAACTTCTTCAAAAGACAATATTGCTAATTTACTCTCATCAGCAATGATGACAGGTTATTTTCTGAGACAAATGGAGCAAAGAAAAGAACTTGAGCAAACTTTAATAAATGATGAAAATATGTCTTTAGACGTTGAATAGAAATAGATATATTCCTAAATATTTACATTCTCTGGGATAACCCCAATTTTATAAAGTTTATTATAAAAACCTTCAAGAAACTTACTATCAATGTTAGAAATATCCCAATTCCCATTCTCAATATGATTTATCAAATTCTGACAATTCTTTTGATTGAAATTTATTGGTGATGAATAATGGGCAGAAACCAGATAATTTAATCCCTCGTATTGCTTAATTTTTTCAAGCCATTCACAAAGAATATCTTTTGCACGAGGGAAAATAAGTTTCTGTAGAACAGGTGCGATTTGAATCTTAGGATGATTATCCTCCATAATTGATACTAAAGAGGTCTCCCAATCTTTGTCCCATAAAAAAGGATAAATTCCAAAGTGAGATTTTCTATTACGCAATTCTTTCTTAAAAGAATATTTGACTATGTAACTTAAAGATGGGATCTTTAACTTTCCAGGTCTTAAGAAAGAAGAAAATAATACCAACCTTGCCCATCCTTTAATTCTATTTTCATCTGAGTCTATTAATGGTTCATCCCCTCTATCTCTAGAATGAAATAAAAGTGGAGTAGGGTCATAATCAAATATTTCTGGAGGTTTACTATCAATTCCTACAATAGCATCAGTAACAACTAGCGTACCAGAAGGCTTATGAAAGCAACTTACTTCCTGAAATCTTCCCAAACCTAAATTAATAGGTCCTAATGAACACCAATTTAAAATATCCTCAAAAGGCATACCATTAACAAAAAGTATTTTAGTTCTTGATGAAGGAATTCCTAAAAAATCCAAAGGTAGATTTATAGGAAAACTCCATTGACCAGGACAAAGCCAAATATCAGCTTTATAAAAAATCCTTGCAATTGCAGGCAAACCAATTTTATGTTCCAGACCAGATGCATTGGGTAAAACAATATTTGTGACTGGTCCATGCTTAATTATTAATTTATTAAGTTCATCTATTAGTTCTTTTGTCGGAGGTAATGGATTGATAAGCATCAAACCATTATCAACTTTTATAATTGTCATTCTTATTGGGACTGCTACATAATACAAACCTTGAATTTGCTCTAAAGACCAAATTTGATTATGAATAAGTTCCTTACATATAGTTTTTCTATTTCCATATGGATATAGAGGAAACAATGGCCACCAATTCCATTTACTATTATTCACTTCAACTTTCATTGTTTATTTAGTAGCTGAAAGCAATTTCTTAAATTTAATAATTCCATACCTTGGGGCGAATAAAAAAGCAAAAAGAAATATAAATGTTTGAACTAAAACTATAGAACCTCCTGTCTCAATATCAAACCAATAACTAAAATAAATCCCGAAGATACTAGAAACAATACTACTTAGAATAGAAATTATTATCATCCTATCAAATTGATCGGTAAGTAAATAAGCTGTTGCTCCAGGTGTTATTAACATTGCTACGACCAAAACAATCCCTACAGTTTGTAATCCCACAACAGCAGATAAGGATAAACAACTCAGTAAGAGGTAGTGCAAAAACCAAACATTTATTCCAACGGTTTTAGCATGCCTAGGATCAAAGCAATAAAGTGTCAAATCTTTTTTAAATACCGTTAAAAGAATTACCACAAGTATAGAAATAATAATAGTCTGTTTAACATCTGATAGAGAAATACCTAAAGGGCTACCAAAAAGAATATGCATCAAATCAATGTTACTCTTAATCTTTGAAACCAATACTATCCCTAGAGCAAAGAAGCCAGTGAAGACCAATCCAATTACAGTATCTTCCTTAATCCGAGATTTCTGTTTTATAAATCCAATTAAAGCTACTGACCCTACACCAAAAATAAAAGCTCCTAGAGAAAAAGGTACTCCTAATGCATAAGCAACTACAACACCAGGCATAACAGCATGGGAAACAGCATCTCCCATTAAAGCCCATCCTTTTAAGGTTAAATAGCTAGAAAGTAAGCCGCAAACTGCTGCCACAAGTGAGCTTATAAGTATTGCTCTTCTCATGAAATCATGAGTTAAAGGCTCTGTTATGAAAGAACCAATATTTAATGTCAAATAATATTCTCCCATTCTAATTTTCAGGACTCTGGTCCAAATAAGACATCAGGAGAAAATCCACCAAAGGTACTCGTAATATTTTCGGGAGTGAATACTTCAGAGGTGTCTCCATAAGCTAAAACAGTTTTATTTATTAGAACTAACAAATCGCAAAATTCACGAACATGAATCATATCATGAGTAGATAATAAGATTGTTTTTCCTTCATTTTTAAATTGAATAAATAATTCGGATATTAACTTTTCAGTAGGTATATCAACACCTGAGAAGGGTTCGTCAAGTAAAAGTACAGAAGCTCTTTGAGCTATGGCTCTTGCAAGGAAAGTTCTTTTTCTTTGACCTCCCGATAAATTTCCTATTGGGGTATGAGAATATTTAACAAGATTAACTCTTTCAATAGCATTTTTTACAGCTTGAATATCAGATTCTCTTGGATTTCTTAAAATATTCATAGATCCATATCTTCCCATCATTACTACATCCCAAACAGAAACAGGGAAATCGCTATCGATCCCTTCGCTTTGAGGGACATAGGCAATTGTCTGGTCTCTTTGAGCAACAGATAAAGATTCTCCATTTATTCTGATTTTCCCTTTAGAAACATTTACAAATCCTGTTAAAGCATTAAATAGTGTTGTTTTACCAGCACCATTCATACCTACCAAGCCACAAATCTGACCTGCTTTTAGCCTTAAATTAGCATCATATAAGGCCACTTTACCGTTATAATCAACGCAGATATTTTCTGCTTCTATTCTATATTTTTCAAATTCTATAGATTCCATTTTGCTTAAGTTTGTGATTTAAATCCCTCTTTTATAAGTAGTAAATTATGATTTAGCAGATCTAAATAAGAAGATGCAGGGCCATTCTTTCCTGATAATGAATCAACATAAAAATTTCCTCCAAATTTAGCACCAGATTCTCTAGCAACTGTTAACTGAGGTTTAGAACTAACAGTACTTTCGCAAAATACTGAAGGAATTTTTTTATCTTTGACTAAATTAATTACTCTTGACATCCTTTTTGGTGTAACTTGACTTTCTGCGTTAACTGGCCATAAATAAGCCTCTTTAAATCCATAGTCTTTTGCAAGATACGAAAATGCACCTTCACAACTTACTAGATACTTTTTACTTTTATCTATAGTATTAAGAAATAGTGTAAAATTTTCATCTATTTTGTCAATTTTATATTTATAAATTTTCGCATTTTTATCAAATATTGAACTATTCTCTGGATCTAGGTCCTTAAGTGCTTTAACAATTACATCTACATATTGCTTACCTCGTTTTGGAGATATCCAAGCATGAGGATTTGGTTTACCTTTATATGCATCTTCTCCAATAAATATTGGCTTTAGATAATCTGATATTGAAATTCTTTTAACATTTAAATTTGAAACAAATTTTTCTGACCAAAGTTCAAGGCCAAATCCATTTTCCAAAAATAGAATTGCTTTAGATCCCCTTATTAAATCACTTGGCGTAGTTTTATAGCCATGAACTTCCATACCTGGCTTTGTTATTGATTCCACTTTGAATTCATTACCAGCTATATTCCTAACAATATCTTCAAGGATTGTAAAACTTGTTAATAGAACTTTTTTATTAGAATCATTTCTAAAAGTTAGTGTCTTAACACTTAATAAATTTGAAAAGAATATAAAACTAACTAAACAAAATAATAATTTCTTTTTCATAAAAGATTTTTGTAAAATGTTCTTAAGGGGATTTTGGAATAAAAGAAGTTTGCATATCAGAGATCAAAGATTTCCAATTTATCTTTTCACTTTCAAAAGCATTTTGAACTATTTTTTCACTATTTTTATTAATAAATTCCAAACTTGGTTCTGAGACTCCTTTGCTAATTGACATGAAATCAGCAAGGGAACGAGAAACTACTCTTGTTAAATAAGCTGCACTAATAGCCTGTATAGAGCCTGCTATTAGCCAATTTGGTCCATGAAATTTTGATAGAGACAATAATGTCTGACTACTCCACTCAATAACTCCTTGCGCTAGAGCTGTTTTTATTATTTGCTTAGAAACTTTATTCAGCATTTCAGGAGACCAACTACAACCCCATATATTTTTAATTTCTTTAATCATTAGTGAATTAAGAATTGTCATTGACAAAACATCCAAAGAAGGAACTGGAGAAGCTAAAACAGTTGCAGCAATAATGATTTGATTTTTATTTTGGATATCCTTTAATTTTAATCTTCTAAGAACATCAATTTCCTCTTGAAGTTCTACATGTAATTTTCTCAATAACCTAATTTTTGTATCCTCTATATTTTTTCTTGGATTTAAAATAAATCTTCGAAAAGATATTGGGATCTCATTATTTCTATCATTATTTGGATCAAATTTAATAATTTTATTTTTATATCTTTCTGGAAGTTGAGATTTAAATTCCATAAAATTATTTCCTTTCATAGAGCTTTCCATAGAAGAAATAGCGAGCCAAGCTGGAGAATCAATTGGCAATTTGTTAATCCATAAAAAGTCTTTAGCAGATAGAGGTAAACTTAAATGATAAAATATTGCTTCATAGTTATATAAATTGTCAGGTAAAATTTTTTCTTCGATATTACCTGGTAGCCCTTTTAAAATATCTAACTTATAATTGTCTTTTTTTAGATGTTTATCAAAGAAATTTTTATATATAGAAATATCCAGATCACTTATTAAGCATATTCTTTGTTCTTTAATTTGATGTAAGATTTCATCAAATCTATTTTTTCTAGAGAAGTTTTTATTTTGCAAATTATTTTCTTTCTCAATTTCTTCAAAATAATTTAAATCTTCCTCAATTAACTCAATCCAACCTTTAAGATTTTTAGGTTCATTAAAAATAGCTTTATCACTTCTCAAATAAAAATATGCTCCAAAAGAAAGGATTATAAATCCAAAAGAACCTCCAGAAAAATGTATCACATCGCTAATAAGCCACTCACCAAAACCTAAAAAAAATAAAATTAATAAAATATTTTTTTTGGGGAAATTAAGAAAAGTTTTGAAAAAATTTTCTTTAGCAACTTTTTTAATCAAAATCCTAAACCTTTATTCTTTATTTTATTTTAAACAAAATTATTGAAAGAAAAAACATATTACAAAACTCTTAAAGTATGGTTAAAGAAATTTTATAATTCAAATAAAAGGACTTCTTGCATTATTGAATGCTAAATTTATAGTTTATTTAAAAAAATTAAAAAAGATTATCAAAAAGATGACAAATTCAAATTTTGAAAATGTTCAAGGTAGCAAAAACTTTAGAGCAAATAATTATGAGAGAACAAACTCTAGAGGAAAGCACGGAGGGAATAGAGATAGTGGCGGATTCAGGATAAGACTAAGCGATAATGAGATGAAAGCTGTTAAAGCCATACAAGAAACTTTTCAACTCAAATCAACAGTTGCTGTTTTAGGTTTTTCAGTTAGAACTCTCAGTGAAATCATAAAAGATAAAGAATTGAAAAATTCAATATCAAAATATTTGCAAAACGACCAAAACTCTTCTAATAAATTTAGCTCAAAAAACAATCACAGAGTAAATAGAAGTGAAACGCCCGATCCATTTGCCAGACCCAAAAAATCAAATAAAGTGGAAGGTATTAAAATAGAAGATAAAAATATAGATGAAAAGTAAAAAGAGAATTCTTTCAGGAGTACAACCAACTGGTGATTTACATCTAGGTAATTGGCTTGGAGCCATTAAAAATTGGGTTGACTTACAAAATGAATATGAGACTTTCCTATGTGTAGTTGATTTACACGCTATAACTGCTTCCTATGAACCACATAAACTTGCAGAAAATACTTTAAGCACTGCAGCTTTGTATTTGGCTTGTGGCATTAATCCTGAAGAGTGTTCTATTTTTGTCCAAAGTCAAATCTCTGCCCATTCAGAATTATGTTGGATATTAAATTGCCTTACGCCAATTAATTGGATGGAAAGGATGATTCAATTCAAGGAAAAATCATTACAGCAAGGAAATAATGTCTCAATTGGTCTATTTGATTATCCAATCTTGATGGCTGCAGATATCTTGTTATATGATGCTGATTTTGTACCTGTAGGCGAAGATCAAAAACAACATCTTGAACTTGCTAGAGACATAGCTCAGCAAAGGATAAATAGCCAATTTGGGAAAGGAGAAAATATATTAAAGATACCTGAACCAATTATCAATAGAAATGGTTCAAAGATAATGAGTTTGAATGATGGTTTAAAAAAGATGAGTAAAAGTGATCCAAATGAAAATAGCAGAATTAATCTTTTAGATACACCTGAAAAAATTGTAAAAAAGATTAAGAGAGCAAAAAGTGACAGTTATGTAGGAATAGAGTTTAATAATCTTAAAAGACCTGAATCAAAAAATTTATTTATGATTTATTCAATTCTGAATGGGAAAGATATAAAAGAATTAGAGAAAGAATTATCACAAACTGGATGGGGAACATTCAAAAAATTAATAACTGAACAATTAATCGATTCTTTAAAGCCAATACAAGAAAGATATAAAGTTTTAATTGACGATCCATATCAGATAAATAAAATATTGCTAAGAGGGAAAGATAAAGCTGAGCATGTAGCTAATGAAACCCTTAAAAGAGTCAAAAGACATTTAGGTTTCTTTAAAATGGATTTATAAAGATGCCAAAAATAAAATTCCCAGATGGATCTGAAAAATTTTTTAAAGAATCTGTAACAACGTTAGACATTGCGAAAAGCATTGGATCAAGCTTGGCCAAAGCAACAATTGCTGGGAAAGTAAATAATGTACTTATTGATGCCACCTTACCTATTCATAATGATTCTGAGATAGTTATCATTACTTCAAAAGATAAAGAGGGTCTTGAAATAATAAGACATTCATTTGCTCATCTTATTGGTCATGCATTGAAGCAAATTTATCCTGAGGTAAAAATGGCAATTGGGCCTATTATAGAGGATGGCTTTTATTATGACGTTTCATCAGAACAAAGATTCACGCCTAATGATCTCTTAAAAATTGAAGCAAGAATAAAAAATCTTATTAATCAAAATTACGATATCGAGGTTATTCAGGTTACAAAAAAGCAAGCAATGAAAACTTTTGAAGAAAGGAATGAAATTTTTAAATTAAGAATTATTGAAGAGATAAAAGAAGATGAATCTATAAATTTATATAAACATCAAGAATACATAGATATGTGTAGAGGACCACATGTTCCAAACACGAGACATCTTAGACACTTTAAACTCACAAAATTATCAGGTTCTTATTGGAGAGGTAATAGTGAAAATGAATCACTACAAAGAATTTATGGCACAGCTTGGAGTAAAGATAAAGATCTTATTGCATATTTAAAAAGGATAGAAGAAGCTGAAAAAAGAGATCATAGGAAATTAGGTAAGAAGCATAATCTTTTTCATATACAAGAAGAATCTCCTGGAATGATTTTTTGGCATCCAAATGGATGGATTATTTATCAAATACTTGAAAAATATATAAGGGAAATTCTCTTGAAGAATAATTATTTAGAAATAAAAACACCACAAGCTGTTGATAAATCCCTTTGGGAGAAATCAGGACATTGGGAAAAATTTAGAGACGATATGTTCACAACTGCCTCAGAGAACAGAACCTATGCTATAAAACCAATGAATTGCCCTTGCCATATTCAAATATTCAATCAGGGTTTAAAAAGTTATAAAGATTTACCCCTACGTCTTGCTGAATTTGGCTCATGTCATAGAAACGAACCTTCAGGAGCTTTACATGGATTAATGCGAGTGAGAAATTTCACACAGGATGACGCACATATTTTTTGTACTGAAGAGCAAATACAAACTGAAGTTTCAAAATTTATTGATCTTGTTTTTGAAGTTTATAAAACTTTTGGTTTTGATGAAATAATCATAAAGTTATCAACCAGACCAGAGAAGAGAGTAGGAAGTGAAGAAATATGGAATAAATCTGAAGACTCTTTAAAAGAGGCTTTAAATAGTAAAAGTCTTAACTGGGAACTTCAGCCAGGAGAGGGTGCATTTTACGGACCAAAAATTGAATTTTCTCTAAGGGATTGCCTAAATAGAATTTGGCAATGCGGCACAATACAGGTAGATTTCTCTATGCCAATGAGACTGCAAGCTACATATGTAGATATCAATAATGAAAAAAAGAATCCTGTTATGTTACATAGAGCAATTCTTGGATCTTTTGAGAGATTTATTGGAATACTTATTGAAGAATATGAGGCTAAATTCCCAATTTGGCTAGCTCCTACTCAAATTATAATTTTGAGCATTACTGATAGAAATAATGATAAGTGTAAAGAATTTAATGAGTCAATTAAATCTAAAGGCTATAGAGCTAAAGTCGATTTAAGAAATGAAAAAATTGGATTAAAGATTAGAGAATCAACTTTGCAAAGAATTCCTTTAATAGGAGTCATAGGAGATAAAGAAGAAAAAGAAAATACTATTTCGATACGAGGGCTTGATGGATCAGATCTAGGCAATCATAATTTGGATAGTTTATTTAATTTAATTGATAAATTAATTGAGAAAAAAGGGAGAAATAATTAAATTTATTAATTATGAATTTACTTGCTTGCGATTTAGGAGGTACAAAAGTTCTTCTTGGGATCTATAAAAATAATGTAGAAAGTAGAGAACCTCCAAATTTAATTTTCAAGAGAAAGTATATATCAAAAGATTGGGATTCTTTTTTTGAAATATTAAATGATTTTCTTGGGAAACAATGTAGAAATATAAATTTTCCTTCAACTGCATGTTTTGCTGTAGCTGGTGCCTTAAGCAATAATTCTGCAAAAATAACAAATCTCAATTGGGAAATAAATATTAGAGATTTAAAAGAAAAATATAGATTTCAAAAGATTGAATTAATTAATGATTTCTCTGTACAAATTTACGGGATACCTTTTCTTAAAAAAGAACAATTTAAAACTATTCAAACTGGAAAGAAAACTTATACAACGAATAATAACTTTAATGCAATTGTCGGCGCTGGGACAGGTTTAGGAATTTCAAGAGGTATAATTTCTGGCAATAAAATCCAAAATTTTTCTAGTGAAGGCGGACATATTGAATACTCCCCACGATCCAAAGAAGAATGGGATCTCAAGGCTTGGATTAAAGAATATTTCAAATTAGAGAGAGTTTCCTGTGAACGTGTAATAAGTGGAGAGGGATTATCTAATATTGCCCGATGGAAGTTCGATAACTTTTTATTAAAAGATCATCCTTTCCAAAGTTTTTTAAAATTGGCAGATAATTCAAATGAATCAAAAAGAAATATAGCTGCAGAAATTTGCAATATGTCGAATAATGGAGATTTAATCATGAAAGATATTGAAAGAATTTGGCTAGAATCTTATGCTTCATTTATTGGTGATATCGCTATTCACGAATTATGCTTTGGAGGTTTATGGATATCTGGGGGCACAGCACCAAAACATTTCAAGTTCTTTAGTTCAGATTCTTTTTTGAAACATTTTTCAAATAAAGGAAGATTAAAAGATATTGTTAAAAATATACCTGTAAATGTAATCTTAGATGAGGAGTTCGGATTACATAGTGCTGCATGTAGGGCAAAAATGCTGGGATCTACATAAAAGCTTCTTTTTTAAATATGACTATTCCAGAAGTTGGTAAAAAAATTATCGTCTCAGTTCCATCTACGACTGCAAATTTAGGTCCAGGTTTTGATTGTCTTGGCGCAGCATTAGACTTATATAATGAATTTATTTTTACAAGAATTGAGGGAGGTGGAGATAGATTTGATTTAATAATGGAAAGCACTGATGGAAATCATTTAAGAGGAGGTCCTGAAAACTTAGTTTATAGAGCAGCTCAAAAAGTTTGGGCAAGCGCAAACATCTCACCTTTTGCTCTTGAAGCAAGAGTTAAACTAGCTGTCCCACCTGCGAGAGGATTAGGTAGCAGCGCGACAGCTATAGTAGCTGGTTTAATAGGGGCAAATGCAATAATGGATTCACCTTTAACTAAAGAAAAACTCTTAGAATTAGCTATTGATATTGAAGGTCATCCTGATAATGTAGTTCCCTCTCTTTTGGGAGGCCTATGTCTTACAGCAAGATCAGCCTCACAAAGATGGAGAATAGTCAGATGTGATTGGCATAATTCAATAAAAGCAGTAGTCGCGATACCTGCAATTAGACTAAGTACTAGCGAGGCAAGAAGAGTAATGCCTAAAAATATTCCTATCTCTGATGCAGTTACTAATATGGGTGCTTTAACTTTGTTATTAAATGGATTGAAAACTGGTAATGAGGAATTAATTAAGGAGGGAATGTTTGATAAGTTGCATGAACCTTACAGATGGAAACTTATTAAAGGAGGATTAGATGTTAAACAAGCAGCTTTAGAGGCTGGGGCACTTGGTTGTGCAATAAGTGGAGCCGGTCCAAGTATATTAGCTTTATGTAAGAACGAAAATGGGAAAACAATAAGTCAGGCAATGGTTAAAGCCTGGGAGAAAGCAGGGGTTGCAAGTAGAGCTCCTTTTCTCAATATACAGAGAACGGGTAGTATTTTCGAATCTTTTCAAATGAAATAGTTTTTCTTCGAACGATTAAGTGTTATAGTCTCAGCTTATGTATGTCTTTACTACAATAAATAAATTGTTCATTTCAAAATGAATTTAGAATCTTTCCCTTGGTTATCTGCAATTGTATTAATACCACTTATTGGGGCTTTAATAATGCCTTTTTTAAAGTATAAAGAAGATAGTGAAAATAACTTACCAAGAAATATCTCATTAATTTTTTTATTAGTTGATTTTTTACTGATAATAGGAGTTTTAATTCTAAAATTTGAAAGTTCTAATAGTGGTCTTCAATTAATTGAGAGAGTAACATGGCTCCCTTCTATAAGTCTTGAGTGGTCTTTAGGGGTAGACGGATTATCAGCACCTCTAGTTGCACTTAGTGGATTAATTACCTTTCTTTCTGCAGCCGCAAGTTGGAATGTAAAGAAGAAATCTAACTTATATTTTGCTCTTTTATTGATACAGGCTTCAGCCCAGGGATTAGTATTCTTATCTCAAGATTTTCTCTTATTCTTTTTAGCCTGGGAACTTGAGTTAGTTCCAGTTTATTTATTAATTGCAATATGGGGAGGAAAAAAAAGGCTTTATGCAGCAACAAAATTCATACTTTACACTGCCCTAGCCTCACTTTTAATTCTAATCAGCGGTTTAGCTATCGCTTTATCAGGGGACATATTTACCTTAAATATCAGCGAACTTACAAGTAAACATGTAACAGGAAGTCTTGCCTTACTATCTTACTTCGGCTTCTTAATAGGTTTTGGAGTTAAACTTCCAATTTTTCCACTTCATACTTGGCTTCCAGATGCTCATGGAGAAGCTAATGCACCAGTTTCAATGTTATTAGCAGGCGTATTATTAAAAATGGGTGGTTATGCATTACTAAGATTTAATGTACAACTTTTACCTGAGGTGCATTTGCAACTTGCACCAGCCTTAATAATTCTTGGAATTATAAATATTATTTATGGGGCCTTAAATGCATTCGCTCAAGATAATGTCAAAAGAAGAATTGCTTGTAGCTCAGTAAGTCATATGGGTTTCGTACTTTTAGGCATAGGAGCTGTTGATGCTTTAGGAATTAGCGGAGCAATGCTTCAAATGATAAGTCATGGGTTAATAGCGGCAGCAATGTTTTTTGTTACAGGATCCTTTTATGAGAGGACTAATACACTTTCAATTCCCAATATGGGAGGTTTAGCAAAAGTTCTACCAATCACTTTTGCCTTCTTTCTCGCAAGTTCGCTTGCTTCTTTAGCTCTCCCAGGTATGAGTGGTTTTATTAGTGAAATAACAATATTTTTAGGAATTACAAGCCAAGAAGGATTTACTTCACTTTTTAGATCAATAACAATTCTTATAGCAGCAATTGGATTAGTTCTCACACCAATTTATTTACTTTCTATGTGCAGAAGAGTATTTTTTGGTCCAAGGATACCAGCACTTGCAACTGTAAAAGAAATGAACAGTCGAGAATTAACAATTGGTCTAAGTTTACTATTGCCAACTCTCTTAATAGGTTTTTGGCCAAAAATTGCAATTAATCTGTACGAATCTTCCACTAATGCTCTCAGTCAGCAACTTACACTAGCTAAATTAGTTGGCATAATATCAATTTTTAATTAAATAATTATGGGTAAAAGTATCGAAAATCAACTTTTTATTTGCAAAGGATTACCAGATTTTAAGAAATTCACCCCAGAAAGAATACAAGATGAATTTCCTAGTGTACTTGAATATTTAGATAGAAATTTTAATGAAATTGAAGTTTTATTTGAGAACTTAATCCAAGAAAAATATTTTAATTGGGAAGAAATAATGAATCCTCTCAATAAATTAAATGCTGATCTTAGTTGGAGTTGGGGAGTTATTAGTCATCTAAATGCGGTAAATAATTCTGAAAGTTTGAGAAATGCATATTCAAATTTGCTTCCTAAAGTTATAAAGTTAGGCAATAAAATTGGACAAAGTAAAATAATATATAAAACTCTCAAGAAACTGAAATCAACAAATAATTTTGACATTACTAAAAATAGAATTCTTGATAAAGAAATATTAGATATGGAACATAGTGGAATATCTCTTGATATTGAAATTCAAAAAGAGTTCAATGAAATCTCAGAGCGTTTAGGAGAATTATCAACTAAGTTCAGTAACAACGTTTTAGATGCCACTAATAAATGGTTTTTAATTTTAGATAAAAAATCAGACGTAGAGGGAGTCCCTGAAAGAGTTTTGGAATTAATGTCAATTGCAGCCCAAAATCACCTTAAAAAAGATCAAAAAATTAATCCAAAGAATGGACCATGGAAATTAAGTCTAGATATACCTACTTACACAGCTTTTATGACTTATGCAAATAACAGAGATATTAGAGAGAAATTATATAAAGCTTTTGTAAGCAGAGCCTCTAAAGGGAAAGAAGATAATAATATTATTATCAAAGAGATATTAGAACTTAGGCAACGTAAAGCAAATATACTTGGATACAACTCTTGGGCTGATTTAAGTCTCTCAACTAAAATGGCAAATAAGATAGAAAATGTTGAAAAACTTTTAGAAGAATTAAGAGTACCCGCTTATAAAACTGCTAAAAGAGAATTAATTAATTTAAATAAGTTTGCACATGAGAATGGATTTGATATCCAAGAAAAAATTAAATCTTGGGATATTAATTATTGGTCTGAGCTTTTAAGGAAAGAGAAATTAAACTTGGATCAAGAGGCTTTGCGTCCATGGTTTCCTTTAAATGATGTTTTAAAAGGTTTATTTACATTAAGTGAAAAACTATTCGATATTGAGGTTGTTGAAGCCAATGGAGAAGCACCAATATGGCATGAAGATGTTCTCTTTTTTAATATCCTTAACAAAGGGGGTAGAAAGATCGCTTCATTTTACTTAGATCCTTATTCACGTCCTGAGACTAAAAGGGGAGGTGCTTGGATGGATGAGTGTCTTAATAAGAGTAAAGATCAAAATGGCGAAAATATACTACCAGTTGCTTATCTAGTCTGTAATCAGACTCCTCCATCAAATGGGAAGCCAAGTTTAATGAGTTTTGATGAAGTACAAACACTCTTCCATGAATTTGGGCATGGATTACAGCATATGCTAACAACAATAGATTTACCTCAAGCAGCAGGAATAAATAATGTTGAATGGGATGCTGTTGAACTCCCAAGTCAATTTATGGAAAACTGGTGTTTTGACAAAATTACCCTATTAAATATTGCTAAACATTGGGAAACTGGAGAAAAACTTTCTGAAGAAGATTACAATAAACTTTGTAGAAATAGAACTTTTAATTGCGGGATGGCTACTCTCAGGCAATTACATTTTGCGATTACTGATTTAAGATTACATAGTAATAAATCAGAATATGAAAATATAGATTCTGATCAAATAAGAAGGGATATTGCAAAAAATACCACCGTTATTGAGCCAATAGCTGAAGATAAATTCCTTTGTTGTTTTAGTCATATTTTTGCAGGAGGTTACTCTGCTGGATACTATTCCTACAAATGGGCAGAAGTTTTAAGTTCCGATGCTTTTTCAATGTTTGAAGAGGCTGATCTGAAAAATACAAAAAATGTCAAAGATATCGGTAAAAAGTTTAAAGATACTGTTTTAAGTCTTGGTGGAAGTTTATCTCCTTTAGAAATTTTTAAACTTTTCAGAGGTAGAGAACCTCAAACTGAATCCTTGATAAGACATCTAGGTTTATCCTCTATTGATTAAGTATGTGATCAACAATTTTATTTACAGCCATAGGGTTTCTCAATAAACTTTTATGTTTGATAACGTTAAGTGAATATTTTTCACCTATAGGTAAATGTGCTTTCCATCCAGGGAATACCATTAAATCCCATATTGTAAAGAAACTTGTACATACAATATTTTCTAAGAGTTCATTTTCCAAAGCAAGTTCGTTTAATAATTTACTATTGATCTTCATCTCTGATATTCCTTTTAGTGGGAATTTTGGAACTAATTGAGCAGTTAATGTTCCATTATGAGGTGATCCTATACTTATAAAATTTTTTGTCCTTTTATAACCTTCAAATTTCTGAATCCAGTACCTACCTATTATGCCACCCATAGAAAATCCAACTATATCAATTTCTTTCTCCAATCCGAACTGATTAAGTATTTCATTATTCAAAGATTTTGCAAGTTCTTTTATAGAAACCATTCCAAATTTATGAATAAGATTAGGTGCATAATATTCAATTTTATGTCTATCAAGTACTTTAAAAATTTGTTTAAAAATCATTGAACTATTCCACAACCCATGGATAAGTACAATAGGTCTTCTTTTCTTAATCTTAAGAGTCTCTTTCATAATTTTTTACTATTGAGACATTACCACTAAATCCAATAATAGGAGGATTACACTTTGTTAAAGAAATTTTTAAGCGATGAGGATTAAATTTTTTTATAATTAAATCCATAATTACTTCAGAGTATTTTTCAATTGTTTGACAAGAAAATATTTTTGCATGGTTTTTTATATCTTTTATCAGAACTGAATAATCAATTGTTAAATTAACATTATCTGAAGTAATACATTTTTCAAAATCTGACCATAAAAAAACATCTATTGAGAAAAGTTGTCCAAAAGTTCTTTCCTTTTCAAGTACTCCTACTCTTGCCCAAACTTGAATATTTTCTATTTTTAAAAATGTTTCTTGCATTTTATTCAAATATCTCTATGAGTGAATATTTGTTTACCTGAAGAAAAATCTTCAACTATTTGGCCATTACCTACTAAAAAATATTTATAAGTAATCAGGCCTTCCAAACCAACTGGGCCTCTTGGGGGCAATGATTGTGTACTTATACCAACTTCTGCACCAAAACCATATCTAAATCCATCTGCAAATCTCGTAGAACAATTATGAAAAACCCCAGCACTATCAACTAGATTCATAAATTTTTCAGCATTCTTTTTGTTTTTAGTAATTATCCCATCTGTATGTTTTGATCCGAATTCTTGAATATGTATGATTGCTTCATCTAGGTTATCTACGATTTTAATTGATAAAATTTTATCTAAATATTCAGTAATCCAATCTTCATCCTTTGCGGAAGATTCGACTCCAAAAGATTTAGCTCTTTTATCTCCCCTCAACTCTACATTTTTTGATTTAAACATTGGGATAGCTTCTGTCAAAAATTGCTCAGCAATATCTTTATGAATCAATAACGTCTCAATAGCATTACAAGCTGCTGGATATTGAATTTTACTATCTATTGAAACCTTAACAGCTAATTCAATATCAATCTCACTATCTATATATAGATGACAAATACCATCTGCATGACCTAGGACTGGTATTCGCGTATTTTCCTGTATGTATTTAACTAATTCATTACTTCCTCTAGGAATAATTAAATTAATATATTTTTCTAAATCGAGCATAGCCATACTATCTTTTCTACTCGTTAACAAGCAAATGGAATCCTGATTAATTTCTGAGGTCCTTAAACCATCTTTAAGCGCATCAACTAGAGCAATATTTGTAAAATGTGCCTCACTTCCACCTTTTAAAATCAATCCATTTCCTGATCTTATTGCCAATGAACTTATCTGCATAACGGCATCAGGTCTTGATTCAAAAATCACTCCTATAACTCCTATTGGCACAGATTTTCTCTGTAAAATTAAACCTTTTGAAAGTTCTTTATTAATTTGCAATTCTCCAATAGGATCTTTCAACTGGCCAACTTTTCTTACCCCTTCAATTCCTTCATTAAGCTTATCTTTTGATAATCTCAATCTTGATAATAAAGATTTAGAAAGACCTTTCTTATTAGCACTTTGATAATCATGAGCATTTGCTTCTAAGATTTTTTCAAAATTTTTGGCTAAGGAATCTGCCATATCATTAATGGCCTTTATTCTTTGAGAATTATCTGTTTGACAATTTCTCAGAGAAGATATCTTTACTTTATTAGCCTTTTCAATAAGTTCTTTATCAGGTTTTGATCTCCCAAAAGTAGCTGTCATAATTCCTATCAAGATCTAATTCATAATATTAATTCAAAATATGCAAAGTTATATCATTTTTTATTAATCTCCAAATCTCCAATACAATTGCACTTGGCTTTTCCAATCTCCATTAGAGTCAAAAGATCCGAGCAACTCTAAATATTGATTTGCTTGAAAAGTTAATATCCCTAAGGGAGGTAGATCGTCCCTATCGGGTGTTGTTTGTAAGGTAAAATTTACTCTATCAGTAATATCAAGTCCAACCTCAGCTACCCAAGCTTGTGAAGAGCTACTATCAGTAGAAGATGTTTGAGAGTTTTCTTTAAGATTTAATGGTTCATTTGAAAACATATTATTTATTGATTCATTATTTTCAATTAATGCTGGGTATAAAGACAATTGAAATCTTTCGCTGAATGCATTTGTTCCATTTAGTTGGGAAATAAAAGCTCTATTAATAAGATTTGCAGAATTTCCTCCAATTAACCCAACTATCTGAGATCTACTATAGCTAGGGGTGCTTCTCAACTGAATCTTTTGATTTTCATCTTCAAAAGACAATTGATCTAAAAACCCTTTATAGGTAGCCTCTATTTTTATAAACCTTGTATTACCAATACCAAAAGAACCAAAACTATTATTATTGTTTAAAATGTTTTGATTTATGTCTATATTTTCTTCTTTATTATTTTCAGTGATTGGAATAATAGTATCAGGAACTTTACTTAAAAGAGAGAAATTTATATATGGATTAATACCTCCTCTAGAAGCAAAAACAATAAAATTATTCTTATTTTTATCTTGTTTAAAAGGGGTTGTATAAAGATTAGCTCTTGATCTTTTTATATTTACTTGACCTCTTGCATTAAGATTATCAATTACATTTCCATTTATTATTAAATCTCTGTCGGTAATTAAATAAGCTTTAATTATATTTCCATAACCAACTCGAAATTCAGGTCCAAACTTTATTTTTAGATCATTGAAACTTATTCTAGATAAAGAATTAGGTAACTGATCATTGAATAAATTTGGATTTAATATTGATTCGTTTGAAATGATTTCTATATTTTGTTTTCTATTCCAATTAAGCTCAGGCCATTTAATATCATCCTTTAATTCAGGACTTTTATCTATAGATCTATTTGATCTCTTTACTTTATTATTACCACCAAAATCAACATAACCATTGCTCAATGATAAACTACCCCCCATAGTTGGATTTAAGAAGGATCTCCCAATAAAAATATTTGAATCTAATATAAAATCAACATTCTTACCTGATAGATTAAGCCTATCTGAAATTAAATTTAGAGATTTTTTATCTTTTATTGATTCCTTATAAAAAGGCAATTGTCCGCTTAAAAAGACTTTCCCTTCATCACTTCCTTTTGCAGAAAATTTAACTATTTCAATTTGATCAAAATCAAATATCATAGTTGAATTTATATCTTTTAAAGAATTATTAAAGAAGTCAATTTCTCCATTCTTAATAAATAAAAATCCATTTAAGATTGGCTTATTGATTTTCCCTTTAACTTTCATTCTTAAATTTGCAATACCTTTATTAAATGAGAATTTATCATTAGATAATTTATCTATTAGATCAAATACTTTTTGATCCCCTTTCAGTCTTAAATCTAATTCTTTGTTTGTATTAATTGGTATTAAACCCTTAAGAGTGATAGGTATATTTTTTTTATCTAATATTAAAGATGCATCAATATTCAGAAGTGAATTATTAAAACCTATTTTTCCTTTACCTAATTTAATTTCATAGTCACTTATAAAAGTTTTATTTGATTTTATTGTACTTAAAAAACTTTTTTTATCTAAATCGTAATTTAAGTCTAAATCTATTCCACCTTTAAAATTCTTTGGTTCTTCAAAAGTTAAGTTTATAAGACTTAAGGGTATTTGTTTTATTTTTAGTGAACCTTTACCTTTATTTAATCCTCCCTCTAAATTAATTGAGAATTTATTATCAGCATTATTATTTTTAGAGTTTTTTGCATTTAGAACTCCATATAAATTAGTCTTAATTGCATATTTATTTTTATCATCAGAAGTAATTTTCAAGTTGCCGTTATATTTACCATCAAATTTTGATAAATATTCATTTAATCTTTCCTTCCTATTAAAAATATTTTTCGCATTAGAAACTCTTTCAATAGAGTTAAGTTGTTCATCTAAAGATTTATCATTATTAAAAATTTGTATATTTTTTAGATCCTCAAAACTCCCTGAAGGGGAAACTCTTTCTTTATTAAATTTATAGATATCATAAGCTGTTATTGATGTCCAATTTGTACTAACATTTGAGAAACTAATTGTTATCAAATCAATATCATTTGATCTATATTTAACATCAATTACACCTCCATCTTTAGGATAAAGGGAAGATTTAACATACAAAACTTTATCACTTATTTTAAAATCAAATTTTGAATTTTCAAATTTAATATTTCTATACTCTCCAAGACTTAAATCAAGTTTGCCATCCAAATAAGATTGATTTTCTAATAATATGCCCTCACCATTCATTACACCGTTAATTCTATCAAAATCATTATTAACTAAAGAAAGTTCTATTTCATTCAAAGGGAAATTATTTGCTTTCCAAGAATAATAATTATTTTTTTTAGTAATATTTAATTCACCTTTATTAGTGTCATAAATCCTACTAAATATAATATTATCTAATTTAAAACTTGAGTTTAATTTTAGAGATAAAAATGATGGTATAGGTGAATATCTATTTTTCATTTTTAATAAAAGACCTTTATTTTTGTTTCTTAAAGTGCCTTCCCAGCTTTCTCTAATTCTTATTCCTTTAAAATGAGGATAATCTAAATTAAAATCTATAGAGGTTTTTGGTGAATTTAAATTTCCTTTTATATTTCCACTGGCTGTGATAAATCCCCTAATGCCATTTTTACTAAAGAAATTAAGATTAGATAATTGGGTTCGATCTATTCTAAATTCAGAATCAATCTCACCTAAATTAAGTCCTCTTTTATCAAACCAAAAAGGTAGCTTACCTGAAATAAAAAATTCAGGTTTTATACTTTCTAAATAACCAATTTGTCCATTAAAGTTTATATTATTGACATTTTTATCTAAAGGAATATCTAATCTAATACTTGAAATAAGCGTTCCATAATTAAGATCTTCAGTATTTAAAAATATTTTGTTATTTACACAATTTATATTAACTTTATCTGAATTCAATACTGAAGAAAGAATATTAGATCCAAGAGAAAGATTATTAAAAACAATACCGCCATTACAAAAAGAACTATTTTTTAGTTTTTTAAATCTAAAATCTGACTTTAAATAAGCATTTTTTACATCAAATTTATTATTAAAAAACTCATAATTTAAATTTTTGAGATTTACACCTTTTGTAAAAATTTGAAAGCTAAATAATCCTTCTTTTAAATTTTGATTAATTTTTACTTTTAAATTTCCTTTTTTCTTTTGATAAGAATTCAATAATCCTATAAATTGTCTTCTGTCAGATTTAAATAAAATATTACCTTTTATTTTTGTATTTAATCCTATTTCTTTAATAAGTAAATTAGATTTATTATTAATGTCAAAATAAATATCATAATTAAATTTATTTTTTTTAAATTGGTTTTTATTTTTACTAGAAGTTATTTTTTTAAAAAAATCTTTTGTAACATCAATTTTTAATTCAGAGGGAATAATTTTAAAAACTAATTTCCTATTTAGAATTGATCTAAAAGGCATAATCCCAAGATATAAATTACTTGCCTCAATTAAAGAACTACTATTATCTAACTCAATAATTTTTGATTCAGACAACATTATTCCATTTATACGTAATCCTGAATATTCACCTAAATCAAAATTTTTTCCAAATAGCAAACCTAATTTATTCTCAAATATTGACTTTCTAGATTCAAAAAACTTTGCTGTGTAATTATCAAATATATTCACAGAAATCCACCCAGCGGTAAATACTGCAGAAGCTAAAATAATTTTTCTATTATTTTTTAGAGATTCACCTAAATTCAAAATAGAATCCCAAAATAGAGTAGGCTATCAAAATATAAGAAATTAAATCGACTAAAGCCAGTAAAATGTCTTTTTTTGAACTATTAGAATCTTTACCAAAAATTTTTGGATCAATAGGAGTATTACTTTTACTAATTACCTTGATTGCTTTTATTTTTAACTTCAGCGTTAAATTTCGTTTGACTGGCATTACGATATTCTCTTTTCTTTTATCTATAAGTAGTTGGGCCTTTATTCAAAGCTATAGTGAAAATATCAATATCGAGGGGGCTGTTTATGCACCAATTGTTTATGATAATGGTTCTGATTTAATTATTGCAAAAGCTGATGATAATTTCCCTGAAGAATCTGTAAATCCTACATTGGAGCAAATATCTAAGAATCTCAAGAGAGGTAGTCGCTCTGGAAGAAATGTTGTTATTAGGATAAGAAGTTTAGAAAAGATATCTGAAGATATTAGTAAACCCATTATCCTAGGGGAAGTTGAAAAGAGTTTTATTACAGAACTGCCTAAAGATGATTAAAGAAAATTCTTTAGAATTATTACCATTAAACTTTAGACATGAAAAAAAGTTTCTTCTAAAAAGCAAATTCAATACCTGGTCTAAATTAAGAAAATTAGAGGACATAGATATAAATTTTATTATTAATAAAAACCCTTTATGCACTGAAAGCAGGCTTAAAAAGATCCGTGCAATATCTATTTTTATACATGAATTAGAGATAACGCCACCACAAGCATATATGCTTCTTCATTGCGGAATCAGCTCAATAAAAGCTCTATCAGTGCTTGATGCCCACGTTATTGAAAAGCGAATAGGGAGACTTGAAAGAGGACTTCAAGTAAAAACAAAAGTTTTTCCAAGCTTTCTTTTACTAAAGGGATTGATTAAAAAAGCGAAAAAAATAATTGAAAGATAATTTTTTGAAATATTTTATAATTAATGTAAAATAATAAAAAGTGTAATAAATGAACCAAAAAAAAACATTATTTATATCAATTATTCTTTTTTTAGGAATAGAAGCTGCTTTCAGCCAATCAAACTTATTAGATAATGTAAAAAAGAATCCAGAAAATGCTATAGAAATGTGTAATAAATTCAGAGCATTAAATAAAAAAGGGGTTTCTGTCAATTCTGATGAAGCTTTAAATTATGTTTCTAAGAGAAACAACTTAAATCAAATAAATGCTGAAATACTATCTATATATATTATTGGTTTACATTGTCCTAATGTAATTTAGGCGTTTTCGATGTTTCCTATAGAATGCTTTGATGAATCTTTAACATTAAGAAATGGAATAAAACTAATTTCCCGAATTTGGCATCCAAAGATAGAGGGTAGGTTGCCTGCATTACTTATGAGGCAACCATACGGCAGACAAATCGCATCAACCATAACTTATGCTCATCCAAGTTGGTGGGCATCTAAAGGTTATATGGTAGTTATTCAAGATGTTAGAGGTCAAGGAGGCTCTGAAGGGGTTTTTGAAGGTTTTAGCCAAGAATCAGATGACACTTCTGAAACACATGAATGGGTTCGTTCTTTAAAAAAATGTAATGGCAAATTAGGCTTATATGGATTTTCGTATCAAGGCTTAACTCAATTAACTGGAAATAATGATTCAAATCCTCCAGATTGTTTAGCACCTGCTATGACTGGTTTAGATATAAAGGAACATTGGTCTTCAGATGGTGGGGCTTTTTGGTGGCATAATAATATCGCTTGGGCTTTACAAATAGCTTCTTTAAAAATGAAGCGAAATAAAAACAATCTAGGTTGGGAAGATATAAGATCAAGTATTGAAAATAAAACTTACCTCCAAAATGGTTTGGAGTTAATACAAAAATATGATCCAAATAATTTCATAATTCAATGGAATAAAATATTAAATGATAAGGGCAGATTTGAAGAGATCAAACCAAATAAACTATGGCTAAAAAAACCAATGCTTATTTATGGAGGACTTTATGATCCTCATTTAAAAGGTGCATTAGACTTATACAAAAGGTCTCAAGAGGTAGGAGGGAAACCTGAACTTTTAATTGGAAATGCTACTCATTTAAATTGGTGGGAAGGATCACAGAATACATTACTTGACTTTTTTAATACTTATTTAAAGGGTACAGAAATAAATAAAGATAAAAAAACTTATAAAAAAATCATATGGAATATTACTTTAAAAAAATGGGAAAATATTAACTTCAATTTAAGAAATAATAATAAGTTTTATTTTAAAGGTGATGGGCTCTCTAACTCCGAGACAAAAGACGGTAGTTTGATATTAAATTCAGAAGGTTATGGATTCGTATCAATTGTTCATGATCCTTGGAGGCCTGCTCCAATAGATGGAGGACATTTAGGCCAAAATCCAGGATTATTCAATAGGAAATTGATTGATAAAAGATTAGATATAGCTGTATTTCAAACAAATTTGATGGAATCTGATCTAGTTTTATCGGGGATTCCATCTTTAGAAACATATGTTAATTGCGATTCTGAAACTTTTGATATTTGTTTGGCTTTATCGATAGTTGATGTAAACGATGATAATGTTCAACAATTTTCAACAGGCTTTTCAAGAATTAAAGGGGAACAAACTGATCAAGAACATAAACATGTTATAAATATGCAGCCTTCTCACTTAACAATTTTAAAAGGATACAAACTTCGTGTTTCTATATCAGCAGCAGCTTGGCCAGCCATAGGTGTTAATTCAGGTTTAATAGATAAAGGCTCAGGTTATCCATCAGCCTTTCATAAAATAATTACTCTTAAATTTAATCTAAAAAAAACAATTATGAAAATCAAACCTTTTTTTTAAATAAATCTCTTATTACTGCATGATAATTTGATAAGCTAAAGCCTTATTACTACCAGTCATGAAAGGAACATTAAAAAAAGACTGGATTCAATCAGAAGCTTTCAACCTTGAAAATTGTTGCAATGATAATCCTTTTAGAATTTTAGGCCCTCATTTTTATGAGGAACAATGGGTTATTAGAATATGGATGCCTGAAGCAGATGAAGTTAATTTAATTTTTAAAGGAAAAAAATACGTAACTATTAATCCAAATCATAAATGGCTATTCGAGGCTATTGTACCTGAGAATCCCAGGTCTGCTTATCAAGTAAATATATCCCGAGCAGGAATACATCATACCCAGGCTGATCCATGGGCTTTCAAAGATGAGTGGATGGGAGAAGTTGATAGACATCTTTTCGCAGAGGGTAATCACCATCATATTTGGAAAAAGATGGGAGCTCATTTGATAACTCAAGAAAGTCATAAAGGAGTAATGTTTTGCATTTGGGCTCCTAATGCAAAAAGTATCTCAATTATCGGAAATTTTAATTCCTGGGATGGTAGACATCATCATATGCAAAAACGTCTTGGAGGTATTTGGGAACTATTTATTCCTTTTATTGAAGAAGGAGAAATATATAAATTCGAGATAAGAACGCAACAAGGTCACATTTATGAGAAAGCCGACCCATATGGATTTTTACATGAAGTTAGACCTCAAAATGGATCAATAGTTTCAAAACTCGATAATTTTGATTGGCAAGATAAAGAATGGATAAAAAATAGAGACTCATCTTCCCAAATTAATAAACCTATTTCTGTCTATGAGATGCATTTAGGTAGTTGGCTCCACGAATCCAACGATAATCCATTTATAGATAAAAACGGACAAAAGAGAGCGCCAGTTCCAGCTGCTGATTTAAAACCGAACACAAGATTATTAACGTATACAGAACTTACTGAAAAACTTATACCTTATGTTAAAGAGAGAGGATTTACTCATATAGAATTAATGCCTATATCAGAGCATCCTTTTGATGGATCGTGGGGATATCAAGTTACTGGTTGGTATGCCCCTACCAGCAGATACGGCAGTCCAAATGAATTTAAAGCATTTATTAACAAATGCCATGAAGAGGGAATTGGAGTTATCCTCGATTGGGTCCCAGGCCATTTCCCAAAAGATAAGCATGGGCTAGCGTTCTTCGATGGTTTCCATCTTTATGAACATGCAGATCCCAGGATAGGAGAACACAAAGAATGGGGCACTTTAATTTTTAATTACAGCAGAAATGAAGTAAGGAATTTCTTAGTTGCAAATCTTGTCTACTGGTTTGAAGAATTTCATATTGATGGAATCAGAGTTGATGCTGTAGCGTCAATGCTATATCGAGATTATTTAAGACCTGATGGAGAATGGATTCCTAATGCAAATGGTGGCAACGAAAATCTTGAAGCTGTTCAATTCTTACAACAAGCGAACCATGTTCTTTTCCAACATTTTCCAGGTGCTCTATCCATTGCCGAAGAATCAACAACATGGCCAATGGTTACAAAGCCAACTGACATGGGAGGATTAGGATTTAATTTAAAATGGAATATGGGTTGGATGCATGATATGCTTGATTATTTTGAAATCGATCCCTGGTTTAGACAATTTCATCAAGATAGCGTTACTTTTTCAATTACTTATAATTACACAGAAAATTTTATGCTTGCATTAAGTCATGACGAAGTTGTTCATGGGAAAAGTCATTTATTACACAAAATGCCTGGAGACGATTGGAAAAAATATGCTAACACAAGAGCCCTCCTTACTTATATGTGGACACATCCAGGCAAAAAAACTATTTTCATGGGCATGGAATTTGGACAAAGACAGGAATGGAATGTTTGGGACGATTTACAATGGGAACTTCTTGAATTTAGCCCTCACATTGGGATAAGAAATCTTGTTGATGATTTAAATTCACTTTACAAAAAACAACCTGCTCTTTGGAAAAATGATTTTGATCCTTACGGATTCCAATGGATAGATTGTAATGACAGATCAAACTCAGTCATAAGTTTTATGAGGAGAGAAAACGAGAGTAATGAGTGGCTAATAGTTGTAGCAAATTTCACTCCTACACTTCACAACTCTTATAAAATTGGAGTTCCACTAGAAGGTTTTTATGAAGAAATCTTTAATTCTGATGCTGAAAAATATGGAGGGAGCAACAAAGGTAACATGGGTGGCAAAAGTACATTAAAATTTAATATTCACAATTATGAAAATGCACTTGAACTTTCATTACCTCCCCTAAGTGTAAGTATTTTTAAATATAGTTCCAATAATAAATAATTAAAAGATATTTACAATAGTATTTCATTTATTTGTGTGATTATTCAATTTATTCATGATTTCGTTGTAGTATCTTTAAGTTAAAGATTTTTATTTCCTAAAAATCATATTTTATATTAAAAAATGGGTAAAAATTTACCATTACTTTTGAGTGCTGCACTAGGCGAAAAAGTTGAAAGACCGCCAGTATGGATGATGAGACAAGCTGGTCGATATATGAAAATCTATAGAGATTTACGAGATAAATATCCAAGTTTTAGAGAACGATCTGAAAATCCAGCTCTTTCTTATGAGATTTCTATGCAGCCATTTCATGCATTTAAACCGGATGGTGTAATTCTATTTTCAGATATTCTTACACCTTTACCTGGTATGGGCATTAATTTTGAAATACAAGAAAGTAAAGGGCCCATAATTGAAAATCCTATAAGAAATATTGATCAAATCAAAAAATTGAAGAATCTAATTCCCAATGAAAGTTTAGATTTTGTTGGAGAAGTTCTCACAGAGCTAAGAAAAGATATAAAAAATGATGCAACACTTTTAGGATTTGTTGGATCGCCCTGGACACTTGCAGCATATGTAGTGGAGGGCAAAAGTAGTAAGAATTATTCAGTCATAAAATCAATGGCATTTAAAGAGCCTGATTTACTTCATAAACTTTTAGATCATTTTGCAACTTCTATTGGCGAATACTTAAAATATCAAATTAAATCTGGAGCTCAAGTAGTACAAATATTTGATTCTTGGGCTGGTCAATTAAGTCCAGAAGATTATGATATATTTGCTGGCCCTTATCAAAAAAAAGTTGTAGATATAGTTAAGAAAGATTTTCCAAATACCCCAATTATCTTATATATTTCAGGAAGCGCAGGTGTTTTAGAGAGAATGGCTAATACTGGGGTAGATATAATATCTGTTGATTGGACGGTTGATATGGAGGATGCTTGCAAAAGAATACCTCAAAATATTGGTATTCAAGGAAATGTAGATCCAGGCATATTATTTGGAGATAAAGAAAAAATAATAACAAGAATTAATAAAACCTTTTCAAAAAGTAAAGGTAGAAAATATATACTTAATTTGGGTCACGGAATTCTTCCTGGGACTCCAGAAGAGAATGCTCAAACTTTCTTTGAACATGGAAAAAGCTTAAGTTACTAAAAAAGAATCTTGGCAAATAATAATATCTTAATAACTGGTTCAAATGGTTGTGTAGGCCAATATTTAACAGACTGGTTTTTAAACAATACAAAATTAAACCTTTTCCTTATGGTTAGGAATCCAAAAAAGTTACCCTTAACTATTAGAAGTCATAAACGAGTAAATTTATTAGTCTGCGATATTAGAGATTGTTTTAAATTTAGAGAAGAAATTAGTAAAGTGAATTTTCTTATTCATACTGCAACTGCCTGGGGTGATCCCAAAAGAGCCTACGAAGTAAATATAAAAGCATTTGAAGAGCTTTTAGATATGCTTGATGAAAGATTATTAGAGAGAATTATTTATTTCTCAACAGCAAGCATTTTAGATAAGAAAACTGAATTAATGAGAGAAGCATTAATTTACGGAACTGAATATATTCAAACCAAATATGAGTGTTATGAAAAACTTAAAGAAAGTCTTTTTGCAAAAAAAACATCTGTTATTTTTCCTACATTAGTTTTTGGTGGAAATTTTAGTGAAGAAGACAATTTCCCACTAAGTTATCTTACCGAAGGTTTAAGAGAAGCCAATAAATGGCTATGGATAGCTAGGTTTTTTAAAATTGATGCAAAATTTCATTTTATTCATGCAAAAGATATTGCTCAAATATGCGGATTCCTGATAAAAAATAATAAAAGATTTGATATCGGCTTTTCAAAATTTGTTCTTGGGCAAAAGGAAATTACTATAGATCAAGCATTAAAGACTTTATTAAAGAGAAATAATCAAAAAAGATATTTTTCTATCCCATTAACAAAAGGAATAATAAAAATTTTATTAAAAGTTCTTCCTATCCAAACTACTTCTTGGGATAGTTTTAGTATTAAGAAATATGATTTTAACCATAAACCCATTACAAATCCTGAGACTTTTGGATTAAAGAGTTATGGAAAGACTCTAAATAAGATACTAAAGTTATCAAAGTTACCAAGATGTAATAACAATTAAAAAAGTAGCAGTTTAGTGACAAAAACCTTGTAAACTATGATAAAGGTATTTTTTTAATTATGTTAAGTAAATTTTTTGCAGGAATTTTTGCAATAGTTTTATCTCTTGGTCTTGTGCCAGCAACAGTTTCAGCAGCAACAGTAGAAGTGAAACTTGGAACAGACGCTGGAATGTTAGCTTTTGAGCCAAGCACAGTTACTATAAGCGCTGGTGATACTGTGAAGTTCATCAACAATAAATTAGCCCCCCATAATGCGGTATTTGAAGGACATGAAGATCTAAGTCATCCTGATCTTGCTTTTGCACCAGGAGAAAGTTGGGAGGAAACATTTTCAACGGCTGGTACTTATGATTTTTACTGCGAACCTCATAGAGGAGCTGGCATGGTAGGAAAAGTTATCGTTGAATAATAATTAATACTTTATTTTTTTTAAAACTACCTACTATAAGTAGGTAGTTTTTTTTTATATGAATATAAAACGAAATCAATGAAATTAATTTCTAGTAACTTTTCATCTGAAGCCTGGAATTATTTCTTATCTGCAAAAGAATTAGCTCACAAAAATTTTCATCAAAATATTGATTCAGAACATCTACTCTACTCAATACTTGATAGAGAAGGATTTGTATTGGAGGTTTTAGAAAAAAACAATGTAGACATAGAAAATACTAGAAGATTAATAGGCGATTTAATTAATCTCAAAGGGAGAATGAAAAACAAACAAAAGACTTTATTTCTAGGAAATTGTTTAGAAAAAACTGTAGCAAAAGCAAATCAAATAATGAGAGAGTCGGAAGAGGTAGTAATATCTTCAGATCATTTAATTTGCGGTTTAATCTATAATAAAAATTGTGGACCTTTAATTCTTAAGGATAAAACAACCTCTGAATTCTTAGAATTTATAAAGATTATGAAAAAGGATGCAGAAATAAATGAATCAGATAATATTAATCAGTCATTAGATAAATTTGGTATTGACTTAACTAAATCGGCAAGAGATGGACTATTAGATCCAGTTATTGGAAGAGATGAAGAGATTAGAAGAACTATTCAAATTTTATGCAGAAGAACAAAAAATAATCCTGTTTTAATTGGTGAGCCAGGAGTAGGTAAAACAGCAATAGTTGAGGGCCTAGCTCAGAGAATAGTTAATAGAGATGTCCCAACATCATTACTTAATAGACAATTAATATCATTAGATATGGGTTCTTTAATAGCAGGAGCAAAATATAGAGGTGAATTTGAAGAAAGAATTAAAAACGTCCTAAAAAACGTGAAAAATTCGGAGGGGAAAATCATTCTTTTTATTGATGAAATTCATACCGTTGTAGGTGCAGGAGCAAGTGCAGGCTCTATGGATGCAAGTAATCTCTTAAAACCCATGCTTGCCAGAGGGGAATTAAGATGTATTGGAGCTACTACCATAATTGAACATAAACAAAATATTGAGAAAGACCCCGCTTTAGAGAGACGCTTTCAGAAAATCAAAATCAACGCTCCTTCTATAGATGATACTATTTCAATTCTTAGAGGATTAAGAGAAAAATATGAAGTCCATCATGGTGTAAGAATTTCAGATAATGCTTTAGTAGCGGCAGCTAACTTAAGTGAACGATATATAAATGATAGATTTCTTCCTGATAAAGCTATAGATTTAATTGATGAAGCTGCTTCAAGATTAAACATAGTAATAACATCAAAACCAGAAGAGATAGATGAGATAGACAGAAAAGTCCTAAAATTAGAGATGGAAAATCTTTCTTTAAATAGAGAATCAGATAGCTCATCCATTGAAAGATTAAAAAAAATAAATGATGAATTAAGATTTCTCAAAGAGAAACAAAATGATTTAAATAATCAGTGGAAAAAAGAAAAAGAAGGGATTGATGAAATAACAAATATAAAAGAAGAGATAGAAATTACACAATTACAAATTGATAAAGCGAAAAGAAGTTTTGACCTTAATAAAGCTGCGGAACTAGAATTTGGAACTTTAACAACATTACAAAATAAATTAAAAATAAAAAGTAACGAATTAAAAAGTTCTTATGAAAATGAAGAGAATAATCTTCTTAGGCAAGAAGTTACATTTAGTGACATAGCTGAAGTTGTATCTAAATGGACATCTATTCCAGCAAATGATTTAAATCAAACTGAGAAAGAAAAGCTCTTAAAACTTGAGGAAATTCTCAAAGAGAAAATAATTGGACAAAAGAAGGCTATTGATGCAATCTCAGACGCGATAAAACGTTCTCGAACAGGATTGAATGATCCAAATAAACCAATAGCAAGTTTTCTATTCTTAGGACCTACGGGGGTAGGGAAAACAGAGTTAAGCAAAGTTATTGCAGATATTATATTTAATTCTAATAATTCAATTATTAGGTTAGACATGTCGGAATATATGGAAAAACATTCTGTAAGTAAAATCATTGGAGCTCCTCCGGGATACTTAGGGTTTGAATCAGGGGGTCAGTTAACTGAAGCAGTCAGGAAGAATCCTTACTCATTGATACTTCTTGATGAGATTGAAAAAGCTCATAAAGATATATTTGATATTCTTCTCCAAGTTTTAGATGATGGAATAATTACTGATGGGCAAGGAAGAACAATAAGTTTTAAAAATTCGATAATTGTCTTAACTAGTAATTTAGGAAGTCATTTAATAAATAATTTATCTATTGGGGATAAAAATCAATTAGAAAATAATAATCTTATTGAATTAGAGTTAAAGAATTTTTTCAAGCCCGAATTCCTCAATAGATTAGATGAAATTGTCATTTTTAATAATTTAAGTAAAAGTGAATTAGAAAAAATTGCAAAAATTGAATTTAACAATCTTAAGACAAGATTATCCAAAAAGAATTTAGGATTAAAAGTTACTGATGAGGCAATAAAGTTATTAATTGAAAAAAGTTTTGACCATTCATATGGAGCGAGACCTCTAAAAAGGGCAATTAAAAGAGAAATTGAAACTAATATTGCAAATAATATATTGAGAAACAAATACATTCAGAAACAAATAGTTGATATCTTTGTAAAAGATCAAAATATTATTATTGATTAGTATTATTTATATTCAAGAATAGATCCTTTAGAAATAATTATCATGTAATTATTCACCCTCTCAAAAATTCATAATTTATACCAATCAGGCCATTTCTCAAAGTAAGCTTTATTAAAATTGTTTTCTTTAGATTCTGTTTTCCAACAGCAAGATCTCCCATTATCTTTAGATAGAAGGAAATCATTTGCCCAAATCCAAATTAGTTTTGATGTACTTTCCATGCCCACATTATCCATAATTCTTAGATCTAGAGCTCCAAGATCATGAAGTTTTTGCCAATGATTTAGAAATGGATCATCTTTATTTATCAAGAAAGTATGATCAAATTGATCCTTAAGTTTTTTTTCAAGTAATTTTAAACTTGAAAAATCAACAATAAAACCATTATCATCTAAATCTTTTGCGGCAAACCAGAAAGTAAAGGAACGAGAGTATCCATGTACAAATCTACAATGTCCCTTATGACGCCATTGCCTATGCGAACAAGGAAAATCCTCATAACTTTTACTACAAGAAAATTGTGAAGAAATTATAGACATTAATAAATAATTAAGAGAAATTTAGTAAAACAAAGTAATTAACTCTAAACACATTAAATATAATGCCTTTTGCAAAAAAATTTTCACTTGATGAACTTTCATATGATAATAACGGTTTAATCCCAGCTATTGCTCAAGACTGGCTTGAGGGAACTGTCTTAATGCTGGCTTGGATGAATAAGGAATCTTTAATAAAAACGATTGAAACAAATGAAGTTCATTATTGGAGTAGATCAAGATCAGAGCTATGGAGAAAGGGAGCTACCAGCGGTAATACCCAAAATCTTAAAGAAATGAGATTTGATTGTGATAATGATTCAATTGTTTTATTAATAGAGCAAAACGGTGATGGGGCTTGTCACACAGGAGAAAAAAGTTGTTTTTTTAATAAGTTAAATACAGAGTTTGATAATTTGATTGAAAAGGAATGCATTCCAAACTCTAATGAATGTAGTGAATTATTTAATACTTTAAATAAGAGATTAAGATCACCTCAAAAGGAGAGTTATACTAATTATCTATTAACGAAAGGAAGTAATACAATCCTAAAAAAAATTGGAGAAGAAGCTGCTGAATTTATAATGGCTTGTAAAGACAAAGATAAAACATCAATTTCAAATGAAGCAGCTGATCTTATTTATCATATTCAGGTAGCATTACTACATAGAGGAGTAAACTGGAGAGATGTACTTTTAGTTCTTGAATCAAGAAGAAAAAATTAAAATTTTCTTATAATTAATTTTATTTTTATTGTTAATTAATTATTAATTAATTATTAATTATTTATTACATGTATAGCTTATTAACAATTAGACCTTAAGTTAAAAGTATTCACTTCAGGAGAAAATCGTGAGTTCATTAAGTGATTTCCTTGGTGAAATTGGTCGTCATCAACTTTTAACCCCTGAGAAAGAACTCACTATGGGTAGAAAAGTTCAGGAAATGGTTGTTCTTATCAATAGGTGTCAAGAGGCTGGAGGCAAAGGCCCTGCATGCGAATATTCAGATATTGAGAGAAAAACCATAAGAAGTGGAGAAAAAGCTAAGAATGCTATGATTACGGCTAATCTAAGACTAGTTGTTAATCTAGCAAAACGTTATCAAGGCAAAGGTCTAGAATTATTAGACCTTATTCAAGAGGGAACTCTCGGACTTACAAGAGCAGTAGAAAAGTATGATCCATCTAGAGGGCATAGATTCTCAACATATGCTTATTGGTGGATAAGACAAGGATTAAATAGAGCCTTATCTACGCAAAGTAGGACCATTCGAATCCCAGTGAATATTAATGAGAAATTAACTAAATTAAGGTCTGCGAAATCTAAGTTAATGCAAATTAAAGGTTTTTCTCCAAAAAGTGCTGATTTGGCTCAAGAAATGAAAATCTCAAAAGAAGAAGTTGATGAATTATTATCTTGTGAATTAAGAAGCATAACAGTAAGCTTGCAAGGGACTGTTAAATCAAAGTCCGATCCCTCTGAGTTAGTAGATATTCTTCCAAGCGAGCAAACCCCACCAATGGAACTTGCTGAATTAGCTGAGCGAACCGCATCAGCTTGGAAATTACTAGATAAAGCAAATTTAACTGAAAAAGAAAGAAAGATAGTTAGTCTTAGATTTGGCTTAGACGGATCTAACGAGTGGAGAACTCTAGCGGAAGTAGCAAGGCATATGAGTTGCAGTAGAGAATATTGTAGGCAAGTTGTACAAAGAGCATTAAGAAAGTTAAGGAAAGCAGGTATCCAAAATGGATTGGTTGATAGTGTAAGTTAATTAACTTTGGACCTCCATAAGCTGTATGAACAATAAATACTATCGAGAAGACAACAAAATATATGAAACGGAAGTAATTGAAAGTTCTACTTTAGAACCTAATCTTATCCTAAGTATTCTTATAAAAGCCGGGCGATCGATAGCAAAACCAGCTTTAGAAGTTTTAGAAATGGCTATTGACCCTCTTACCCCGCCACAAGTCAGAGTTTCACTAATGGCAGCACTTGCCTATTTGATAATGCCCTTTGACCTCTTCCCCGATTTTATGCCTGCGATTGGTTTTAGTGATGATTTTGTTGCACTTACAGCTGTATTAAGTATCTGGGGTCAATATATGACACCTGCAATCAGAAGAAGAGTGCAGAGAAAACTTGATCGATTATTCCCTTTATAAAATGAGTAAATTAACTTCAAAGGAAGAAAAAGATCTCACAAATTTTATTAAAGATTGGCTAAAAGTTCATGGATATGCTCAAAAAGATTTAGCTACAAAATTGAATATAACTTCAAGTAGGACCTCTGAGATAATGAAAAAAATTAAAGATATTCATAGAAAAGGAGGAATTTTTAAAGTCGCCAAAAAACTTATTGACATTGAACAATCCTGGGTCAATAATCCCAATGCAAATATTTCTAATAAGAATATTGAGCTAAATAAAACGAAAAATAATGATAGCGAAAACGATTTAGGAACCTACAGTCAATTAGATATAAACTATAAAGTTGATATTGATGTATTAATGGAAAGAATGGATAAAGATTTTAAAGAATAAGTTTATAATTTATCATTTAGAAATTTTTATTAATCTTTATTTAAAATAAAAATTAATTTTATTAAATAAAACTTTTATACTTATAAAATATTAATTTAACAAATTAAATATTGATAAAAAATTAAACTTTTTTTTTAATATAATCGAACTTAAATTATCTTTTATATTAATAATATTATAATACTTAAATAAAAATAATTCTTAAAAGACTTGTATCCAAGAATAAATGTCTAACGAAATCCAAATACCTTTTTTCCAATATATATCTTCCTCTAATAAATTCCTCACTTGATTCTCATTATTTCCATTGAAGATACCGAATAAATATTTTGTACATTTTGTCGGTCCTAAAGTTATTAACATATTTTGTTTTTTCAAATTTGATAATCGATTTAAATGCTCTTGTCTATAAGGTTCACGTTTCTTAATTGCATCTTTACAATATTCACCAATAACTATAAATTTTTCCATAATTAAGAATAAATAATTGAATTAATTTATAATTAATAATTGCATAAATTACGCTCATATTGCTATGTTATTTAAGTAGATCTTTTTATTACTTATTATGCTCACTGGTAGTGA
>CETG01079172.1_pt1 | contig 56973 bp, 74 predicted proteins | sample 361471 | NCBI WGS metagenome assembly CETG01 (sample SAMEA2622696, study PRJEB7988) | marine metagenome | isolation source: saline water (ENVO:00002010), including | reverse complement strand
AATCACAACAGGGAATTCTTTTTTCTATCAACTCATTGATGTTGATTGTGATTTCGTAATCTTGGTGAACTGTCATGGTATTAAAGAACTTTTTTTAAATTTTCTAAATCAATTTTAGTAGTTATCCTGAGATTGTATGTGTTCGGTCAAAAAAAAGAAGCTGTACGGTCTTATTCATATACCGCCGAGTCAATATCAGTAGCCTCAGGACCTAAAGCAGTTCTTATCCAACTCCTTACCAAGCTTGATGTGGATGCAAGTTTATTTAAATAAATTCTTTCATAAAGGGTAACTTCTTCCATTTCTTCAAGTCGCTTAATGATTGCCTGAACACGAATACGAGTTGAAGTGGAAAGCATTGAAGTTTTGGAGGTAAGTTTTTTTAGTTTGATTTTTAGTTCTTGGGATATTCACTATCTTCTAATAAATCAGAATATTGTTCATTTTTATCTTGTTTAGAGCTTCCTGAATAATTGGGGTTAGAGTTGCCCCCACTCTTTTCAAGCTCTACCTCTCTTGTTTTGTTTTGGTCTTCTCTTTCTATAAGAGGGATTAGTTTGTTTAGGATCCACTTTTTGGATGAGCCGATTGGATTCATTGCAAGCAATTAATCAAAGACTTAATGACCTTGTTTTAACCTTCTTTTTTCAATTGTGAAGACTTTTAGAGAATTGATGAAATATCAATGAAATAAATGTTTCTTTTGCAGTTCATGGTAGAAACTATTTCCTCTGAACTTAAGCAGAGCACAAAGATCCTGTGGCCATTTTTACCTCGGTTTTCGAAAATAAATACTCAGATTCCTTTTTAGATCTTTCTGTTCAGGAGAGAGGGTGGGGGCGAGTCTCTTTCTCTCGCACTAAACCTATTGAAAAACTAAAAAAAGAGGTCTTTTTACTCTTGGAGGTTTGTTATTAGGTGGCTAGAAAATGGATAGGAGTATGAGCTAGTTGGTTTAAAAAATAAGAGCTTGACTCAAAGGGGTGGTATTTAGAAACCTGCCCCCTTCTTCTTGCCTAACAATGTCCTTGCGTCATCCCATTTTTCATCGAACTATTTTGGCACTTCTGTTAGATGTTCAGGAGGCAGGGTATGAACCTCCAACTCTTGAAAATCGAAAAGCTTTCCATGATGAATTAATTCAAGAACTTGAAGAAGGAATTTTGCCGATAATTGAAAAAAGCTGTTACCAAAATCCTTCAGCGATAAGAAATGCTCCAGAATCAAATCTCCCTAAGTGTTGAATGAAACCTTCTTGACTATTTAGAAATGAACAAAATTTCTGAATATTGAGTCAATCAATTTCATTGACCCCTTCTAAACCCCTTGCACCACTGATAGGCACGTTTTATTATCTAGTGCTTAGGTTCAGTAATCGTTTGCACCCTAAAGGTGTTATTCGGCTTGGATGAAGTTTGGTTAAAAGCTCTATCTAGAGGTTTTGCTTTATTGATTGGTTGCCAAAACGATAGTGCTTTTTGACTGCTTTATGTACTTCCCAAGTACAAGACATTCCTGAAGGGAAAACGACTAGATCACCTACTCCAACTCTGACAGGTTGTCCGCCATTAGGTGTAACGGTGATATCTCCTTCAAGTATTAAGCAGGTTTCTTCCTCACTATATGTCCAAGGAAAGGTACTTTGTTCACAAGTCCAAATTGGCCAGCTTTTTATACCTAGTTCTTTAATCGTTTTTTGAGAGCATGGAGATATGACGGAAATGCTCATTTAACCAACCTTTGATCTTTTGTGGGTCTTACTTCTATTATCTCTCAATGAGAACACCTAAGTGGAATCCAACAGAATACGAACGTGAAGTTATGGAAGCTGTGTGGATTCAGGTTAAAGGTGCTTGCGAGAAACTAAAAGAAGAAACTAACGCTAAAGACGAACACATTCGAAAGATGCTTAAAGAAATGGCTGATCGTTATTATTCATGAAACACTTTTCTCTTCATTTAAGTGCAACTTAAATGATTTTTGAGCCTATAGTTTTTATCTTTAAAAAGTAAATTTTTGTCAATTGTATTATATATTAAAGATATAAAAGAATTTTTTAAGCGGATTAATCTTTTATTGATATGCCCATATATTTTTCTTCCCTATCTTTTTTTATTTCTTCTTTGATCTTCTTGTAATACTCAACTTCTTCAGGATCTTCTGACCCAAGAGCATATCCCATTTTTGCTGCGATATAAATTCTGTGTTTTCTATGTGGACTGAGCGACATTTATTTCTTGCTGATGTAGTTTAATATTATTAGAACAATGTTCGCAATTATTCCATAGGTACATATACGACTTTCGTATACCCTTGAATTTATTAAATTAATAAAAAATAGAGGGTCAAACCCATCTCTTAAATAACCTTTTGAGATGAACATCACTTTACCATTCTATTCCTTCAAGTTTTTTAGTTAGGGTTTATGAACTATCAAATGCTTCTTGAGGGATATGCTAAAGGTGTAACAATCTCGAAGGTTGAAGCAGAACTTTTAGATATAGAACTTTATGCGCAGCTAGAAAGCATCAAAGTATCTAGAACACAAGGTTGTATTGAAGTGGCTCCAGATCATATTTGCCAAGCAGCAATTGTCTGCGAAGGAAGTCTTTGGATTACATGCTTAGCATCTGTTTTGGATCAATTGATTTCTCCATCTTTAGGGATCAAGGCAAGAGGACCAAAAGTCTTTGAGACATTGCTTCGTTATGAATATTTAGTTGAGGATACAATTTGATTTCATCTTTCGAGAGATGTTTGTCATATAAAGCACTTATGACTACCATTATTAGCTGTTCTTTATTTTTCGACAGGACTCGCCAAAAAATTTTGCTTGCATGCAAGTGCACTAATATTTTTGATTTACCAAGGTACATGGCCTTTCATATCTTTTGTCGACCTTGGTAAAGCCTTGATCAACCAAATGCTATTGAATATTTATCCTGCCTTTAGAAGACTCGGCTACTGACCTTCTATATTTATCTCTAGGGATTTTTCGAATATCTACCTTTTTACCTTTTGTTACTTCATTGAGATAGTTTCTTACTTCTTTGACATAAGAAAAATCTTTTACAAGCAGGAAATAAATTATTATTAGTTTCTCTACTTGAGAGATTTAGCAGGTAAGATTAATTAAATTAATTTTCATACTTTTTCATTTGCTTTACAACTAATGTTGAGGTATCTAATTAGGGGAATGTGTAAGTTTTGCTAGGGATTGTTTCTGCATTAGGAGCAGCTGGCTCTTGGACGTATGCTTGTTACTTATGGCGACAGCAAACTGAATATTTCTCTGCTTCACAGATAAATATAACTAAAAATATAATTGCTCTCATTATATTTTCTCCAGTAATATTAACTTTTAATTTTCAATCGGACTTTACAGAAATATTGATTCTTTTTGTAAGTGGAATTATCGGTATTTCTATAGGAGATACTTTTTATATAATAGCATTGCAAAAATTAGGGACTCGTCGAACTCTTACTGTTGAGGCCTTATCTCCAATCCTTGCAACAATCTTAGGCTCTACTCTTTTAGGTGAGAACCTTTCTATAAAGATATGGCTAGGTATTTTTGTGGTTAGTATTTCCTTAATAGGAGTAGCACTTCAGAAAACTATAAGTAATAAATATATAACATTTAAAATCGATAAGAAGAAAGGCTTTGCTTTCGCTTTACTGTCAGTATTATGCGCTGTTGTCGCTGCAGCTTTATCAAGATTTGTACTTATAAAATCTGACTTAAATCCATTCCAAACTACAGAGATTCGATTGCTTGGGAGCATTATTGGTCTTTTGCCTTTTACAAGAACTAGTTTTATTAATTCAATTTTAAATATACCTTTAGACTCTCAATTTAAACTTTTATATGCAACATTTATAGGCACAAATATAGGAATTTTGTTGCAGCAGAATGTCTTTAAGTTATTACCTATTGGATTAGCTTGGACGCTTTTAAGTACTTCACCAGTAATTTCACTTCTCTTTGCAAAAGCTGAAGGGGAAGAAGTGAATTGGGCAACTTTAGTATTAACTGCAACTACAATATTAGGCGTCTGTATAGTCTTCGTTTGAGAATTAGTTAAATCTAGGCATTAGAAGTTTAATTTTTGACGACACGAACCCTGAGCCCAATTTAAAGAATAATTCCTCCAAGAAGCGGCGTCTAAAGCTACCAATGGTTTAGACCCTGTAATTGAAGAAATCCCATTAATCAAATCTATCTTAAGAGTTTATAAAAATTACACCCAAATTCTCCATTGGAGAGAAATTAATTCCTTGTTTTTTTATGGAATCTCAGTGAAAAGTAATGGCTCTGGTGAAAATTAAAATTTCCAACCTGTTTATTCTATCTAATAACTATTTGAGTAAATAATCAAAGTAGATAGGATATTTGCTTGTTGTATGAGATTATTTAACCATAACGTTTTAATAACAGTGTCTTCAGATTCTCAGCAGATAGAAGCTCTTATAAAAGGTTTTGCAAATAGAGCTAAAAACAAGTCTTTTCTTACCTCTAATGTCACAGATGACTTCTTAGCGATTAGACCAAGTGGTAACCCTATTACCGCAGAAGCACTTGTGGGCATGTATGACAATGCAGATTTGGTTGTTAATCTTTCTGAATTAGTAAAGATTCACCGTTTAGAAGCAAATTCAGATTGGGGTCTTGCTGCTTTTACTTTGAAAGAATCATTTAATTATAAAGGTGAGAAAAATAATGATTTATCAAGTTATTCAATGATTTTCAAGAAAATAGAAGGAGCTTGGAAGATTTCTTGGATGCAAAGATCATCAGGCACTACAGACCTTGCTACTTGGAACCAATAACTAACAGACCATGTTTTCCTCTGTCTACAATTAAAAAAAATCGCTTGCGTACTTAGGATTATTAGTACTTTATAGGAAATATATCGATACTAGAAACCTTTGACACGGTTGAGACCCATAGAGATAAAAAATTAGCAAACCACGAAATGACACAAGGTTGACTGATAATTTTTACAAAAAATTAGATCAATAAGCACATAGCTTTACTAGGCTTTGTGAGCCTTGAGTATTTTCAATGCTTATTTCTTTGTTTGCTCTCGCTCATTCAGAATTTGGTATAGGCCATTTCACTACTGACTTTATACTTGTTGTTGCATTTGCCTTTGTAACAGCCCTCCCTATGTCATTCCTAAGGCCAAAGATTAAAGAATGGGAACAGGCTGGTGTAATGAGCCCTGTTTTTAAAAGTAATTCTTAGTCAACTAAGAATACAGATTATTATTTTGAAATTAATCAATTCCTTCATTTTAATAACTTACTGAATCTAGATTCGCTTATTTTTTTCGATTGATTTTCATCATTGGACCTTTGCCCTCTTTAAAATTTTCTCGGTTGATTATCCTAGCTTTGAGTATTAGGTCATTTTGTAACTCATAGGAAAGGTTTTTGTTCCCAATAACTTTTTGCAGAATCAATCATCTTAACTATTTCACTATTCGGACAACCAGTTTGATCTTGAAGAATTTTGCATTGTGAGTTGATCTCTCTCCAAATTTCTCTTATTTCTAGAAATTGTTCATCAGTAAATTGAAAATCACTCATTTCGCATTAATGACAGAGAATACAAGTCCACCAAATGTAGAACCAATTAATAACACCACCATCACTAAGACAATGATTTTGGAAAGGCTTCCTGTCATGAATTTATTTTAGCTAGTTCTTATTTTTAATATATATTTTGTTGTTCTTCTTCTTCTTGGAATTGTTGATACTTCTTCTTTAAACGTTTGTATTCCTCATGAAGTGATCCCAGGTGCCAGGCATCCCTAAACCCTCTTGGTCCTTCCCTTAGTAGCCTCTCGATATTAGGTTCATGTCTCTTCATTTTTAAGAACTCTTTTTGCCATGATGTTTCATCCCATTTAGCACGCATTTTTTTTATCTCTTTTTTTAGGTTCCTTTATGTTATGAAAAAGCCTTCATGATTTAACTTTCTAATAACTATTTCTTCTTAAAGCCAAAAGCGAATTTGATTCAAGCATCCTCTTTGGAGATGACTTCTGCATCAACTACATCTTTAGATTCAACAAATTCATTAACTGTCTTGTCAATCCAGCTATTAATTAAATTCACTAAAGGTAAAGACCCTCGGTATATAAAGATTGCAGTTGGAAGAATACTTATGATCCCAACGACAGGATTCCTAAAAAGTAATCGACCAGCTTTCAGATTGAAGAGGATTATCAATACTGATGGAATTAATACGCTGAAGATTTTCTTAAGGGCTTCCTGCCAGCCCACAAGATAGACCCACCAAATACAAATTATTCCAGAAATGTATAAAAAAACATAAGTCATATGATGATTATAGGAATCTCATGAATTATCAGAGCACATCCTTTTTCTTTATTACTTATCAAATATTTTAGATACCCCATTATCTGAATCATAAAGATTTTAGTTTTTAGAGTACGAAATACTGAAGGATAGATTTCATGGTCAATCCATAGAAATTTTTGAACAAAGTGAATTCTTCTTCTACAATCATTTCCATAAAAGAACCTTTGCTTCTTCCTAACCCTTCTTTCCTTTGGGTTTCAGTCCTATAAATTACGAAGTTTGGAAGATTCATTGTGATATATATACAGTCATTAATTCTATTGAGTGTTTGTTGATTCTTCTGGCATCATCTTTCGAGTCCAATAGGCTTAGTAACATTGACGCATCAAATACATAACCCAGTATTTTTTAATCCAAATTTTGTTAACTACTCTTTGATACATGACTTTGTTAAGAAGAAAACAGATGAAAACTTTTTTCTAGTTAATGATGTTTATAGATGATTAATTCGATGAGGAGAGCTTCAATTCAATTCTTCCAAGGAATAGAAGAGATAGTTATACCAGAAATTAGATTGTCAAAAAGCAAAAATGGTAATACTGGACAGGCTGTTTTTACCTTTAAGAACCCATCTGTTTTGATATCTGAGAACTTTAAAGAAATAAATGGTATGTATTTATTAGATGAAGAAGGAACAATTACTGTCAAAGAAATAAATGTTGCTGTATCTAAAAAAAATGGCAAATACACGGCACTACAAGCCATCTATACTTGGAACAGTAAGCAAGGCTTTGAAAGAATTATGCGATTTGCAAATCGTTATGCTCAAGAGAAAGGTCTTCAGTATCAGGAGAAAAAATATCTGAGCACATAGCATAGAATTTAATAAATAAATTTCAAAAAATATGACCCCGATTTCTTCTTGATATGATTACGATAATTTTATGGAAGTTAATCAAGAAAAAGTTTTAGTAACTGGAGCATCAGGATATATAGCTCTGCATTGCATTTCAGAATTATTAAGAAACGGATATAAGGTAAAGGGATCTCTAAGAGATTTGAATCGAGAGAATGAAGTCAGAAAATCCTTAGGCACAGAATTTAAAAATGAAGAAATTGAATTTTGTAAATTGAACCTTCTTGAAGATGAAGGTTGGGAAGCTGCTGCTTCTGATTGTGATTATCTTCTCCATATTGCGTCTCCATGCTTTATTGAGGAACCACAAAATGAAAAACAACTAATTGAACCTGCATTACAAGGAACATTAAGGGCATTAAAAGCCGCGCAAAAATCTAAGCTCAAAAAAGTAGTTCTAACTTCTTCTATGGGTGCAATAGCTTATGGCCATAACAAAAGCACTTGTGATCACAATGATTGGACTGATATCTCACAAGATGTCGGTGCTTATATAAAAAGCAAAACCATAGCTGAAAAAGCGGCTTGGGATTTTGTTAAGAACCAATCTGAGAGCTCAGTTCCAATGACTACGATTCACCCTGGAATGGTCTTTGGACCATTGCTTAGTAATGATATAGAAGGAATATCAGCAAGTTTGATTACAAAAATGATTACTGGAAAATTCCCTGCTTTACCAGATATCTATTTTACAGTTGTTGATGTAAGGGATATAGCGAAACTACATGTACAATCATTAAAGAATAAAGGAAGTGACTATAAAAGAATAATAGCAACTTCTCAAAAAGGTATCCCTTTCTTAGAAATTTCAAACATTTTAAGAGAACTTGGATTTAAGAAATCTCCCAAGAAATTAATCCCAACCCTATTGATAAAATCTTTGGCAATATTCAATAAGAACATGAAAAGCACTACGTCTATGATTGAAAGAGGTCGCTATGGTGCGAATATCTCCGAAACTATGTCACTTTATAATTGGGAACCTACTCCTTTTAAAAAAACCTTGGAGGATATGACTAATTCTTTAAAGAATATCGGCGTATATGATTAGTTTTTATAGATACATAATAAGCTTTAATCCTGAAATAAGAGACTTTGTTCTTCTTGACTTTTAGATTAGCTTTTGGAACATTTATGTAGACCATGAAAAGGATTTACGACTTTTTTATGAATACTTCTAATGATTATTGTTATTGACAAGTAACTCGGATTGATAATAGTTCGTAGTCTCAATAAAAAAGAATTCTGGAGGAATATTTTAGTAAATCTTTGAGATAATTTTTCTCTCATATATTATTCCTTATATGGAAAAAATAAATCAAAAACTTTCTGATAAGAAAGAGTAGTAATGGAAGATTTTTGGCGGGTGATTAAAGGAATGAATAATTTTCTTGCTGGACGAATTGGATATATTCATTAGATTTATAGAGATGAGTTTGTCTAGGTCGGACACCTCCCCTTTTATTCTTGATTTAATTTCATGAATTTAAAAAAAATACTAAATTTGAACAGTTATGAATGGTGGAGAAACCATAGAAGGTTTGCCACCCTTGGAATTTTTCTTGCTTTATTTGCTGCTTATGTTAGGACTCCATCGGCGAATGACTTTAAAGTTAGAGATATATGTGCAAAACTTCAATCTAGTTATCAGATAACTGGTGATGAAGCAATTGACAGACTAAATCTCAACCCAGTCCAAGATTATGACAATCGCACTATTGCTAATAATTATTGTGAAAGATATATAGGAATTCAATAATAAACTCATAAGGCTACTCTTGATCGTTATTAGGTTTTTTAAAATTCTTTATTGATAGTCCTTCCGATCTGTGAGAGCAATCTAATGGTTACAGAAAAAGAATTTTGATCATTTTTAGACAAGCGGACTCGAATTGATTTTCTTTGCGGCTAATTTTTATGATATGAATTTGGGAAAAGCAAGATATTGGCTTATTAGGATGAACAGCTGTAGTGCGATATTCCTCCAGAGTTGAAGAATTTGTTGGGCTTGAGTCGGTCGTACTTCATCTCAATTACCGATGATTGCTCATCGTAGGGATTAGTGAACACATCTTGAAGCTCTTTGATGAGAGTGTAGTCACCTTCTTCAGCTTTCTTATAAGCGGGTACAACAAGCCACTCACGCCAGGTGTACTTAGGATTAATGCGTTTCATTTCGGTAGATATTACTCTGAGATCGCCGTAAATTGTGAGGTGATCTCTCCACCGTTGCAACCAGCTACTCCATTGCGTATCTATTTGCTCTGAACTGGGTAGATAGAAGCTGTCTTTCAAGGCTATAATTTGATCTGGGATTTGAGAGAGTTTACGGAAAAAGATTGTGTAGTCTGCCTTTGAAAGAAGCATGAGTTGCAGTAGTTCGTTGACCAAAGCTTCTTCATAGCGGATAAGTCCAAGCTTCTTTGCCCACATGGCCTCGATCTCATGACGCATCGCTTCTGCGAAACCTTCTCGGATCTGATCAAGTTTTGCTAAAGCCTCCTTATTATCAGTAAGTAGAGGTCGGAGGGCTGACCAGAACATTTGATAATTCGCTTCGGCCGCAATCGGTTGATTGAAGAAAGAGAAATGGTCACCACCTCCTGTCCAAGGTTGAAACTTAGGGTCAAATAATTCGCAGAAACCGAAGGGACCGTAATCGAGGGTGAAACCACCTGCGGCACAGTTATCACTGTTGAAATTACCTTGGCAGTAGCCAACACGTATCCAATTCGCTACGAGTGATATGAACCGAGTGCGAAATATATGAGCTAGTTCGATCACTTGATCGGCAAAATTAAGACTTGAATCAATCTCCTGCTCGTAGTTACGCTTGATAAGGTGTTTCACAATCATCTGAAGTTCATTCAGCGCGCCTGGATGTGTATTGTTGCGTGCGCGACGGGCAAACAGCTCAAGTTGGCCGATACGTAGAAAAGAAGGTGCAACGCGTGTTGTAATTGCTGCAGAGTTGTCCATCATGATATCGGGATCCATGGATCTGGATTCTTGGGAGTACCAGGGCCTGCTCACTTTCTCTGAGTGGGAGACATATAGAGTCAGAGAGCGTGAACTTGGTATATCCAGGGCTTGCATGTATTCCTGAGCAAGGAACTCGCGTACGCTAGAACGGAGAACTGCACGTCCGTCTGCGCCACGACAGTATGGTGTTGGGCCTCCGCCTTTCAGTTGCATTTCCCAGCGGGTGCCGTTAAATATACCTTCGAATACGGAAATTGCTCGGCCATCTCCATAGCCGTTACCAGTACCAAAAGGACACTGCTGTATGTATTCAGTACCGAAGATCGAAAGGGCATAACCGGTTGCCCAGCCAACAGGTCGCATTGGTTTTCGAGCTACGCTGATATCACCTGAAAAAAGACGACGGAATTTTTCATTTAGGACAAGCTCATCACTTAGCCCCAGTTCGTTAAACAAAATTTTGCTGTGCGCTATATATTCAGGTGCTTGAATGCCCGTTGGGGTCACCGGTACATAATGCCCCGAGAACACTTGCCTAGGGTCGTGATCGAGACCATCGTCGGTAGCTTGAGGATCCGCTTTGAGTGAATTCATGAGAGAATAGTCCACCCGCTCTGAGAATTCAGCAAAAGTTTTGGTTGTTGGCTTCTTCATCACTTCTGGACTCTTCGTTATTAAGAATATGTGATTAGTGTGTTGATGGAACTATCGTGGAATACTCTTACGTGATTTTTGATAATGCCCTAGGGAACAATTTTAAAAGTGTATTTAGATTTGTAGCAGGCGAACACCTCTTTGAACTATAACTATGCTCTTCTTTTTATTTAGCAATGCAATCACCAGGCGGCTTAGCAGAAATCGGTGCACAGAAACTTATAAAACAGTTGGCTCTTAGGAATTGGGAAAGACTTAACAGATCGTCAAAAGAATTATGCCAAAAAGGCATGGGGCATTATTACTTATAAATGGAGACGGCAGATCGTAATGAATGCTCCATACCTTGTAATTTTTCTTTTGGATAGAACCATTCCAGCAGTCCATCAATTTGACATGGCTTTACAACGCAGTTACCAAGCCCATCTTTTATAACTTCATGGATAGGAATGTAGAAATTAGTTTTAAGGACGTTTTATAGTCATTTTATTGGATGTAATCTTGATTGATCGACGTATTCATCAATTTTGCTACTCTGCTTTGCGCAATTGAAAAAGGGACCATTAACGGTCCCTTTTTTGTCTTTGGAGATGAAAATGAAAGGATTAAGTCTTCATCTTACACCTCCCTTTTTTTTCTTCTCCTGCAGCCAACTCTTTTAGATCTTCTTTAAGTTCATGCTCTCGCTCATTAATAATTTTGATGCGAGATTGATAGGTTTTCTCTAGTTTCTTACGAGAAGCTTTAAGATTGTCGAGCTCCTCTTGACGTTGCTTGCGTCTTATCTCCTCCATTTGAGTATCTGAGACAACATAAACAGTTCTCATAGGAGAGAAGAATGAGTCGGCAAAAACAGTATCGAATAAAGATGTGTACATGATGTTCTGTGCGGGAACAGAACTACTTTGCCTTCAGTTCTGAGAATCAATAATGGTGTAAACCGAAGTAATTGATTCGGTATATATCACCTACTTCGGCTAACAGCACTTTAGTTAGTGAAAACCGTTAAGACTAAATGCTTGAGTAAAAGCCCTATATGCAATTTATCTCAATGTGCTAGAAATGAATTAAATGAATAGAGGGGTTATGAAACTAAGTACTCCTTCTACAGTGCTTGCAAATCCAATTAAGGATATTGGTTATATATATGATCTCTCATGTCAACCATCTGCTCAAAGGCACTCAGATTTTTGGGAACAGGGATGCAATAATCATCCTACAAAAGCTGGCTACAAAGTCTAGGAAGTTTAGACAATATTCTTTTTTAGTAATTCATGATGGGAGTGCTTCTCTCCTCCAGATGACGACGATTTTGAGTAGTATTACGTTCACTATTATCAGATCGACCACAACATTCTCCTTGAAGTGGAATGTAGACTAACTTTGCTTAATTCAAAATAGGAAAAGGCTCATCATGTCATTTTCCTCAATCAAAAAATAGGACCTCTATGTATATCTAAAGGAAAATATCATCGCTCAGCTTCTTGTGCAGAGGAGCGCACCGTATTAAAACAAGCAGTACGAGATAGTGATTTTAATCTAAAATAGAAATAAAAAAGCACCTGATATAAAGCCTGCTAAATGCCCAAGTAGACTGATGCCAGGCAGAAGAGACCAGACTAGCCCCATACTTGTTATTACGAGCATTGTTTGAAGTGTCTTTCGGTCTTTTTTGAGTCCAATTTTTATTCCGTAAAAACGTTTTTTCCCATAAATAGAACCCAGGAGTATAAATGCGTTAACTCCGTAGAGAATTCCACTGAATCCAAGAGCTAAGGACATTGGATTTCTGAAAAAGAAAAGGTCAAGAAACCAAAAGATCAGAGTTTGGAGCGGTATTAATAAGCCAATAAGTAAAAGAAAGAAGTAGCTCCCTTTCAGTTTTAAGCTTTTCAGACAATACCTAGCAACAACAATTCCGAAAGTATTTGCCAGTAAATGATTTGCATCGCCATGAATAAAGTGCGTTGTAATGAGTCTGTATGGCTCACTTATTAAAACTCCAGACCAATAGGCAAAATTTGCCTTGTCGATAATTCCAAAGAGATCTGTTGCTGCAAAGCAAATTGCGCAAGCTAAGCAAGGTAATAGATACTGCCAATCATCTTTGGGAACTTTATAGGTAGAAGTCATAAAGTTTGGTAAAAAGTTTCAACAAAGATTTTGATAGTTCATAGGAATTCCGTTTTATACCTTTGCATCAATTCTTTTAAGGGTACATGAGAAATAGAACATCCAAGTCATATTTTGGGTAGACTTATAACTATAGACTCATTTTTTTTTGATTTAGAGTCTTTAAGCAATTAGAGCAATTATAACTTGATATCCCTTAACAGGGATAAGTAGCAATACTGAATTAACCAGACCTATTTTTTGAATTAACTTTTATAAGATAAAAAATTTTTACATGTTACATGCAGAAAAACTAATCTCTGCGTATAGAAAAGCTACTGTAGTGAATACATTTAATCAATAAGAACCCAATAAGTTGATTGTTATTTCTAGTAAAACAGTACTTATTCCAAAAGTAACTAATAAGAGTTTTATTTCTTGCATTGAGAAAGATTTTGAATGCTATTAAATTTTTATATAGAAATTTAAAATGGGATTCAGTTATGAATATGTCTCCCATTCAGAGTCTTCGTTAAGAGAAGAGTAGTCTGTGTAATTAAAGAAAATATCTTTATCTAAGAGGTCATCAAAATCGCCCCTTAGGATTCTTTTGAATAAGTTCATTTATTTGACTCAATAAATTCCAGGAATAATCCAACCAAAAAAGCCATAGTTGATAATCGCTGCAAATAAACCCATCATGGCTAGCCGACCATTGATTCTTTCAGCAGTGTTCCAATAGTTGTTTGTCATTAGAAAATACCAGGGATAATTTGATTAGTCGTGAGGTAGGAGCCCATCAGAGCCAAGAAGCCAACCATTGCCCATCGGCCATTAGCTCTTTCGGCTTCTTCTGGATAATTTGTGTAGCTTTCGTCAAATTGCATTGCAACTTCATTGGCAAAAACATTTTGCTTGCCGTATTCAGTAATTACTGAAGGTTTTTGTTTTTTTGATAAAGATGTAGATTTTGTCATGATTAATTTCTATTTAAAAAATACCGGGAATAATTTGCCCTGTTGTTGAGTAAGCACCTAAGGCTGCAATGAAACCAATCATTGCGACCCAACCATTGAACCTTTCTGCTTCTGGAGACATGGTAAAGATAAAAGATGTTTGGAGTGGATTTTTAGAGATAGCCAGGAATCACTTGACCAGTTGTTGAATAAGCTCCAATCAGTGCCATAAGGCCAAGAGCAGCAAATCTTCCATTGATTTTTTCAGCGATGATTTTTTCAGCATCTATTTTTGGTTGAGAAGTAATTTGGTTCATGAATAGATAGTTAAAAGGATTTTTCAATTAGTACGAATAGGAGTTTTTTAGGCAAAACCAGGCAGTAGTTGCCCTGTGATTAAATACGAGCCAAATAAAATCATGAAGCCCATCATGGCAGACCTGCCCAGAGCCCTGTCTAGTATTGATGAGTTAGAAGAATCCATGTGAAAAATGCGTGGATGTAACGAAATATAACAGATAATATTAAGAACTGTGAAGCAGTTTATACCGTTCTTGGAATTTTTCTGAGCAGCGGCAAGTTTTAGATCTGTCTTATGAAGGACTTGAATAAATAAATCGAGAATTAAAGGATTTATTTTTTGAGTAGATTTTCTAACCTTTCTTTTTGAATACTTAGAGGATCATTTTTTATTGCCTTTTCTGTCCTTCTTTTGGCTACGGCATTTTCTGCGGCCCTTCCATTTTTTATTGTTAGTCCGATCCACCAAACTTGAAGTAACGCAAAAATAACAGCTAAGGTTGCAAGTGGTACTGATCCTGGCCTTACTTCCATCTAATTCTCCTAGGATTTTCTTTCTCTATTTTCTTTAATAGGAAAACTAATCCTGTAATAGTTAATGGACCAATCATTAGAGCTAAGTAAATGAATGTTTTTATGGCTGGATCCAAACCAGCTTGATATTCGATCATTTTAAAATAGAGAGTTTTTTTAAGTATGAGTTCAACTGTAAATAAATAAAATTATTCTCCACTTAACTTCTATTTTATGGTTTTTAGGATGGCTAAAATTATATTATTATCAGATGATTTTTTAATATTATATAATGTCTTCAATGAAGACTCTAATCTAAAGAAAGAACTGTACTCTAATATTTCTTTTAGCCTATTTATTTCAAAATTAATTTCAGTATTATCTAAATATTCTAGTGATGCTTTTTCAAGGTACTCTTCCCATTGCTTCCTGTAACTCAAGTCAACATTCCTCTTCTCATCATTAAGTTTTAATTTCTCATCTTGCTCAAGTTGCAATTTTAGGCTTGTCTCTTTCCAATTAGCTTTTCGGCTCCTCAACGATCTTATTCCCTTTGATACTCCTTCATTTGAAAAAGACCATAACTCTGAGATAATTGTATTTGTAATTAAAGAAATTAATAACAAACTATTTGCCCATACTTCAGGTAAATTGATGAAATACCTAATAAATATTATTAGGCTAGAAAATAATAATGAAGATAATATAAGATTACTAGAACCAAGTTTAAATATGAAATTTTTCTTTTTATTTATTAAAACAAATTGCAGTTGCACCATAAAAAGAAATGAAACAACAAAATATGTAATCAGTGGTATTAGCCCATCTATAGTATCTAATTTGTAATTAGTTTGGAGGACAATTAAAAAAGTCCAATAACTTACTATTGGGAGCCAAAAAATTGGTAATGATGTTTTTATTTTCATAATTATTATAAATAGTTTATTATTTATATCTTACCTAAAAGCTTAGATCTTTTTTTATTATATTCATCTTCTGATATCAGACCAGACTCTAAAAGCTCTTTTAATTCAAATAACTTATTTTTTGTTTCAGAATTAAGAGACAGAGGTTCACTTCTGTTAGCTGTATTCAATCCACCTAGCCCATGTGAAATTAGTTTATTTGCAATAGCAGTATCTTTTTCGACAGCTTTATTAATGGCATCTAGAGTTCTTTCTTGTTGATAAAAACCTTGAGACTCTGAAGCAGCTTTTGCTCTAATTCTTAGGCTAGCGGCGTCAGTAAGCGCATCTTTAATTTTTATATATTCGGGGTTATCGCCAATAACTTCAATTCCTTGAATATAAAAATCAATGAGTTTCAAACCAAATCTTTCAATATTTGATAGGAGAGATTGCTTTGCATGCTCTGATGCCTCAACTAAGACAGAATCAATATTAAAAATATCAATATCTCCTGTTTTGATTCTCTCTGATATGTAATCTTTCAGACTACGTTCGATGCTTGGCAAAAGAAATTCTTTTAAATCTTTCTTTCTAAAAAGGAGATTTTTTCCAACGACTTGAATTACGAATGATGTGGGGTCATCAATCCTTAGCATCATTGTCCCATATGAGCCAACTGGAACAATTAAATGATGAGTAGTATCTTTAACTCTTAATTGAACACCCCATTTATAATCTGAAGAGGAGGTTTTAGTTACAAACCAAATATCAATTTTGATAGGGGAATTATTTCCTATAGATCTTCTTATGATTCCATCTAGCCCAGGAATATTACCTGATTCAATCAAATGCCTTCCTGCATTTAATATATGAATAAGTTGGCCATTTTCAAAAAATAAAGCTTGCTCACTTTCGTTTACTATAACTTGAGAACCAATACTAATTTCTCTTTTAGGAAATCTCCAAGCAAGATATTCTTCAGCCGCGATGCTTTCTATCGTTAGAACTGCCAATTTCCCAAGCTAAGTTTTTTATATTATATCAAATAAAACCAAATATAAAGTCTATATATATAATTTATTACTATTCATCAGATTTTGTTGTGCTGCTATAAAAAATATAAACTATAACAATCAATAATATTGGGATAGCAATGTAAGTCTTACTTATTAGATATAGGATTTGATTATAGAAGTTCTCTATAGCGTAGTTAGTATTTACCCTCTTAATTTTTTTGTTGTTAGGATCTTTGCAATCACTTATCAGAGGGATATTTTTGTTCTTTTTAAGGATAAGTTCTTTGCTAGTATCTTTAGCTCCGAGAGATATACCTTTTATTAGATCTTTACAAGCATCTTTTCTATTGATCCAATATTTCTCTAAACCTCTTTGAAAGTAAGCCTGACCATTCGTTGGATTGTTAATAATTTCAAGATTGAAATCACTAAGCGCACCTTTCCTTTCTGATATTTGACTTCTAGACAATGCCCTTCTGAAGTAGACATTTTCAAAGAGTGGATCTATTTCTTTAAAAGTAGTAGCTACATTGATTTCAGCTATCCCATACAATTCTTCATTTCTCATTTTATTGGAACTTGACCACTTCCCTGAATAATTTTTCGTTTTAGTTATATCATCAAAAGAATAAAGAGTTATCTTACCAAAGGAAGGAGAACTAATATCTTCACTTGGATTGCCAACTTTCCAGTTTATAAATGTTGTATTTTGATCTGAGCTCCATTCGAAATTATTACCAATATATTTATAACCAATCCAATATTGCCCTCTTTTACTCGAATCATATGACTTAGCAAAGTTAGAAAATTTCTTTACGAGCAACTTGTTTTCATTGAAATCATTAATGGAGACCAATTTACCCCCTAGCTTATTAGCATTTTTGCTGGCATCTTCCCATGTTGGCCCTTCAACAATTAAATAGGCAGAATTATTATTTTTTATAAATGATAATTCTTTTATATTTTTTTTATTTTGCGCACCTTCGGTTTTTATTTTTTCTAAAAGTGATATTAATAGAGATAAATCGTTGGACTCTCCTTCGAAGTCATTTAACTCTTTCTTTATTTTACTTCTTAAGTCATAGGCTAATAAGTAAGATTGGGAAATCTTTATAGCTTCATTCACATCATTCAATGAACCAACATAATCTTTTTGATTGAATTTAGAATAAGCTCTGGAGTAGAAGGCTTCTTTGTTTTCTTTCAAATTAATTTGCTTGTTTAAATACTCAATTGACTTATTCCATTCTTGACTTGATTGTTTTTCTATTCCTTTTAAGTAGTAATAAAACGGAGATCTAATTCCGATTACGGATTTAAAACATTCTTTTGATTTTTCATATTCTCGTCGATTAACTTTCTTATTCTTGCAATAATACTTTATTAACTCATCATCTTCGACGCTATATTCAGCTAAATAGCTCTTATAACTAGTTGTATAATCATCGTTAAAGTAATTCCTTATAGTCTTTAAACCTTTCTTGCTTATTCTTTCTCTTTTAGGAGTGTTTAAAAAATTCTTTTCTTTTAATTTTTGACCACTCATATCAAACTTTGCAATTGCACCGTTTCCATCAATGCAATACCTGAAGGAAGAGTCTTCAGGAGTTATGAAATCATAGTTATTCCAGCAATCATCTTGGTTTTGATAGTTTCTACTTGGACTTGCTTGAGTTTTAGAAGCTAAAAAAACACATGAACCTGAAAGTAAAGATATAAAAAAAAATTTAGTAAATGATTTATCCAAGGAATTTGTAAATTTCTTCTATAATTCTTACATAGATTTTTTTGATTATAAATAATAAAACGACTTCTTAAGAAATATTTCTTGAATCACCCCTGAGAACCGATAAAATCATCTTAATTACACTTTTAACTAACTAAATTATTAAGGCTCTTCTTAAGCCATCTTTCAACAAGCCAGATAAGCATGACTATTAACCCTTAAATTTAAATTCATATCAATAAATTTTTTAAATCTTATTAAAACAAAAAACTAATTTTATAATAATGTTGCAAAGTTAATTTAATTATTCTGCCTATAAAGCTAATAGGTGAAGAAGAACTTAGAATGGAACGATGAATCAGTGTAGCAATTGCGGTGCTCCCATAATTAGAAGCGCCAAAACAATAAAATATGAATGTGAATACTGTGGACAATCACTTTCTTCAGGAGGTAATATATATGTTTTAAGATCTGTTTCTAATTTTTTTGGAGCCAGTATAAAAGTAATTAGTAAAAATATTAAATATATAAGTAGCAATATTACTAAAAACTTTGAAGGTCCAAAAGCCAGAGGGGGTAATGCACTTTCATATAACATTCAAAATATAAATTCAAGACTAGGTAACTATATAAAAAAACGTAATGTTAGATACGTCTTGTCGATTGCTTTAATTTCTGGCATTACTGTTCTGGCTTCGACAATTTACATTAGAAATTCTGGAAGAATTTATAAGACAATAGCTAATAGCGGGAATGCTTTTAAAAGTTTGAGGTTTAATTTTAATTCATGTAATGCAAACTATTCTAATAGCAAGCTCATATCGATGTCTCGACCTGGAGTGGCAAGAATATTTACGAAAAAAAGTTCTGGTAGTGGTTTTGTCGTTAGGCATGCAAATAATCAAACATTTATTTTAACTAATAGCCATGTAGTAGCTGGCAGCTCTAAGGTTTATATTGTTTGGTCAGATGGCGAAGAAGATATTGCTGATGTTGTTATGGATAGTGGCTTTAGCAAAAATAATCCATCTAGAGATTTGGCTCTTTTACGAGTCCCAGGAATAGAAGGAAAATTATTAAAAATACAAAAAAAATCAGTTCTTATAGGTAGTGATGTTATTGCTGTAGGCCAACCTGAAGGTTTTGAGTACTCTTTCACTAAAGGAATAGTCAGTGCTATTCGTGATAATGAAAAGATTATTCAACATGATGCCGCAATAAATAGTGGGAATTCAGGTGGTCCTTTAATAGGTAAATCTGGATGTGTAGTAGGGGTGAATACATATGTAGTGATGTCTTCAGATGGTCAAAATGCTGAAGGTCTTGGCTTTGCAATTTCAGGGAAAACTGCTCTTAGATTCATCAATAAATATTCATCCTCGTCTAAATCAAGTTTGGACTCAAGAATTAGTACTACAGTTCCTGGAAATAATTCTGATAGACCAATTAATAGTGCAAATAAGAACAAAGAAGCATCTAAATATATATCTATGGCTAGAAAAATTTATACTAATGAAAACAAGTCAAGAGAGGCTATTCAATTATTAATTAAATCTTTATCAATAAAAGAAACTTCTCAAGCTCATTTGTATCTTGCGTTATTAATGAGTCGCTTAGATAACAATGGAGAATCTCTTAACTATTTTACAAAGGCTATAAACCTTAATTCTTTTTGGGGAAATGATTTAAAAATTAGTGATGCTTATTATAGGCGAGGATTATTAAACTATAAACTAAAAAATAATGATAAAGCAATTAAAGACTTTAACTTTGCTATAAGAAGGGATTCAACTAAGCCTGAATATTTTAATTCAAGATGTATTGTCAAGAAAAATAGAAACTCATTTAATAGTGCCCTTATTGATTGCTTGCAGACAATTGAATTAAATCCGAATCATCAAGAAGCTTATAATAATCTTGGACTTGTTAAAATTGGATTGAATGATTTTCAAGGCGCGATAAATGCTTATAGTAAACAACTTTTAATATCTCCTGATAATAAATTTTCTCATTATTTAAGAGGGAATGCTTACGCTTTTAAAGGTGATATGAAAAATGCTTGTGCAGATTGGCTTAAATCATCTTCGATCTATGGAGATAAAGCGTCAGCAAAAAAATTAGAGAGAAGTTGTTATGACTTCTCATCACAAAATCAAAATAACTATCAAATAGAAAATCAAAACAATTCAAATAAGTTATTCAACCCATTAGAAGAGGAGCTACGCAACTGTAAGGGAGATGTGTCATTGTTTTGCAAGAATCTTCGCAGAGGAAAATTTAAACTAAAAAAATAACCCTTCCAGTAAATATTACTGAAAGGGTTATTTGTTGGTAAGAAGTTTAGTTTTTTAGAACTTAAATATTGTCTCAAGACCAAATATTGTATCTTCATTCCATGTAATAGAACCTGATGTGTCAAGAGAATGAACCATTATCATTGGCTTAACTGTTACGCCGTCACTTAATTCATAGGTATAGTAAAGCTCGTAAGCTATACCTGCATCGTCTTGAGCTCCTGTTGATGCGTTGTAACCAAGCACATTAGCTACACCTGCACTTAGTGTTCCTCCTTGTAGGACATCATAATCAACACCTACTGACCATGAATTACCTGTATCAAAGTTGCTATGGTCGAGATCCATTAGATCTATACCAGCAGATACGTCTAGGCGATCTGTCATTTGCCAATAACCACCAAAACCAATAAATGTTGGATTTCCATAATCAGATCCTTCAAGTACTGCGTCATCAGCACCATATACATTGACTAGAAGAACTGATGGATCATCATATTGGGTGAAAATGACTCCACCACCATAGTTCTCACCATCATATCCAATAGAAGCAGTGACAACATCATTACTATTGTCAGTCATTATTCCTACTGTTTCTGACTTTCCACCACCTGCTATAAAACTTACTCCTGCATTCCAGCCCGAGTCATTTGCCCATGCTATTGCAAATCCAGGATCACCAGTTTTATCGTAATTTGAGAAGCGATTAGGCGCATAAGCCCACTTATTAAATAAACCTTCATCGCTATAGCTAGATGTTGAAGCAACAACTAGTGAATGCATCTCAAATAAAGGACCTCCAGCAACTATGAAGTCTCCAAAAGCTCTAGTGTAATAAAGGGCGTCAACTGTAAAAGATTGATTTACCTTTGATGGCGTTCCCATGCGACTGGTATAGTTACCGCCTGCAAGGGTAGCTATTAGGCTATCTTCTCCTGTAAAGCTGGTATTTGAATTTACCTTATAGCTATAAGCCATATGCACAGGTAGATCTGCTGTCCCAGTAGAAGAGTTATCTTCGAAATCTGTTGCTCCTAGCGAGAAAGCAACTTCAGTACTTACTTGACTTGTAGTTGAAAATTCACCTGCCAAGTAATCCTGAGAGAAGCCTTCTGAGCCATCAATATCAGTACCTCTGATTTGAGCAAGCTCAGGTCCAAACTCTTCAACTAGCTTTTGTTCTTGATCATTCAGACTTGGAGCATTTGCCAAGCATGCATTTAACAAAGCTGCTGCTTCATACCTGGAGAGAGCTCCTTTAGGCATTACTACTTTGCAGCCATGAGACTTATGGATACTTTTTAAAGCTTGATAGCTCCAGTCAGATGGAATGACTTCATTGAAATCACTACTAGCTTCAAACTCTCTTGAAGGAGATGAGTATTGGCTTAAATCTTGATATTTAAAACCTTCGGCTTGAACTCCTGTTGCAAGCAAGCTTAGTGCTGCTGGTAGCACAAGTAATTTTTTTGAAAAAGAATGCATAAAAATAAGGGACCTCACACCCAGATTAATAATGTGATAAATTTAACCTGATTTCGTAAATATATTCGATCATTTGTGTCACAAATTACGATGTCACAGCAACCATAGATGCTCGGGTATAGGTTCTTTTACTTATCGCAACTAGTTGGTTTAGGTCGTCTAGCTTTTAGCGGTTGAAAGAAAAAAGGAATAATAACGAAAAATTGGGTGTGAAATACAGTCAGAAGACATGATTTGCCTTGACAGAAGCATGGGTAGGAGCAGAAGGTCTGGCGATGATCAAAATTGCTGATTTATTCGGACTTAAGATGACTGGATTGAATATGTCCAATATTTCTCCCTACTCCTTTGAAATTGAAAATTCAACTAATTAATTGCTGAATAAAAACTTGAAGCAGGTCTGCAAATGATTCTTGAACATTTGAGATTTGGTGGGAAATTTTTAAAGTTATTATTGGAACAATTAGAGATAGTAGCAACCCTGCAATAATGATTACAGTAGAGGCCCCTCTCACTAACCACTTGGTAACTGAATCCATTTAGATGATTTTATTGATATTTATATTCATTGTATTTAATCTGTAAGCTAAGAATCTACTCAATTTGACCAGTAAAAGTATTTAAAAGAACATTTAAAGGACTAAACCTTGAGCAGAAATAGCTTATTAAACTATATCCAATTATTTTTTAAAGTTATTTTGATATGAAATATATTTTTTATAAAAATGTGTATATTTTTAACATAAATTTGTTTGAATATGGACAACCAGATGGATTGAAATCTAATAAAATAATTAATGTCTGCACTATAAAAAACCTCGCATTAACTAGGCGGGGTTTTTTAAATTATATAAATAATAAATTCTTTAAATGACTTTTATTATTTATTAAAAGTGGGAGTTATCAAGATATATGATTTATGTAATTACAATAAATAATACCACCTTCTATTGAGCTGATATCGCTAGCATCTATCCACTCTTTTAATTCAGAGTAAACTGCATTTCTATCATCTTTGTCTAATTTAGAAACATAAATACGTGGCAGCATTCTTTCTAAAATTACCTCCACAGCTTTTTGTATTTTTTTATCTTTATACATATTAAAAATTTAGCGATAATTTCAAAAAATGAGATTAAACATTTTTGAAGAATTGCTGCCTAGTTAACAATGCAAGCGCGATTGTAAAAGGAATAAAAAATATTGCCATAAATAACACTACTGGACTTTCCCTGAAAAATCCTATATCAAAGAAATCTTTTGCCGGGGTGATAAAAGTAAATAGGAAAAGAAGAATAGCAGCAAAGTAAAAAAGAGGAGATCTACTCATTTTGCTTGATGCATTTAGATTTATAGTAGAGCCGTTTAGTTTTTAGGGTTTATTAATAGTTACAGTGAAGAGAAACATGGAACACTACTTTCGATATCTAAGGATAACTTAATAGGTAGTTTTCAGAAGGCTTAAATCTTTGGACCGTGGTTATTTACTGTATTCGTTTAGTTGATTTTGAACATCATTTATTTATATCTATTAGTTTGTTCGACAAATCAAAGGTCTTTGGGGCTTTTTAGAGGTTAATTTCTTTGCCATGCGTAGAGCTAAAGCAATGATAGTCAGACCATGACCAATACTTGGACAACTAGGAAAAACACTTGCATCTGAAATATATAAATTGTCGAGTTCATGGCACTTCCCATCCTTGTCGACTACTGAGTCAGAAGGGTTGTTTCCCATTCGGCATGTTCCACAAGCATATCCAACGACACTTAGAGGCGCTGATCCTCTAGGGTGAGTCGGTGTTCGACTAATAACGTCTATTGAAGGATCTTTTTCTAGAGAGTCCAGAATGTCAAGCCATCGATAAACAAGTCTGTCATGAGCTTCAAGATTATTATGTAAATAGTCAATTCGAACTTGGTCATTATTTAGCCAGACTCTATTTGCTGGATCTGGTAAAACTTCTGTCATGGCCCACCAAGGAATGGATCTGGAGGCCAAACGTCTTAGGCCAAAATCTGGAATTAATTTACTGATTAGAGAAAGTACTGGCGGAGACTCCGCGAATAGGGCATCTTGCAAAACGCCACAGCCAGACTGAATATGTCCTAGAGGAAAATCAACATTTTGATCTCCCCAATAGTAGTCATTGATGCCTATTGATCTTGAGAAAGAACCAGTATTTCTTTTTTTTGCCCTTTGCAAAATACAGGTCATTTGTAAATTCATTAGATTGCGACCTACCTGATCAGATCCATTTGCTAGACCTCTAGGGTGTGAGGTATTTGTTGACCTAAGTAAAATTAAAGGAGTATTAATTGCTCCTGCTGCCAACACAACTAAATCAGAGGAAAAGATCCATTGATCGCCATTGATCTCAACTTCGACTCCTTTAACTGCTTTCCCCCTTGGATTGACATGTAAGCGCAATACCTTCGCATTAGTTCTTAATTCAAGAAGATTGCTTTCAGCAGTGTATAACCCAAATAATTGGGCATCCCCTCGAGGGAAGAATCCACAATTAGGGAATAGATTTTCTTCATTAGTTGAAGACTCTGCCCAACTTAGAGGCAAGTCATAGGGTGCACAGCCATTTTTTATTAAGGAGTTTCTAATAGATTCAAGAAATGGCTCTATTTTTCGAGGCTTAAAACTATAGCCGCTTGAACGAGGAGGCTCTGTAGCGTCAATATTGGACTTTCCATGAATATTGAATAATTTCTCTGCTAGGTCGTAATACTGTTCAAGCTCGTCATAACCAAAAGGCCAAGAAGGTGACATCCCTTCTTGCATTTTTAATTCTGTGAAGTCTTTTTCTCTCATCCGTTGTAATACAGCGCCCCAAATTTTGCTATTTCCGCCTAAGGCATATGTCGTTTGTGGTGAGAATGGGTCACCGTCTGGGCCAAACCATCTTTCATTCTTGGGATGATATTTAGTTTTTTTGTAGAGATCAACATCTTTAATATTTTGCTCTTCAAGAGATAATTGATTGCCTCTTTCTAGTAGGAGAACCCATTTACCTTGTCTACTTAATTGACTTGCCAGTGTTGCCCCTCCTGGCCCGCTCCCAATTACAATACAATCATAATGATGATCATCAATAAACATGATTCGTAATGCCTGAAGATAGTGTGTTTTTGAAAGTTTTCAGATTAACTATTGCCATAGATAGATAAGAGCAAATAAAATAATCCAAATCACATCAACAAAGTGCCAAAAAAGGCTTACCGATTCGACTCCCATATCTCCAGTAGAATAATTACCTGGAATGAATGAACGAATTAACATTAAGCCCATAAGTGCTATCCCTGTAATTACATGGAGACCGTGGAATCCAGTTAAAAGGTAAAACATACTTCCGAACACACCACTATCAAGACTAAAAGTTAATTCAGACCATTCGATATATTGACCATAGATAAAATATCCACCCATTAACATTGAGATAAACCAAATAATTCTAAAAGCCCATAGTTTGTTTTTGTGTAAGTATTGCTCAGCAAAATAGATTACAAAGCTTGAACTTACCAAAACTATGGTATTAATTAGAGGCATTTTTATTGCTATTCCACTAATACCTTCTGGGTACCAAATAGGCGTGGTTAATTTTAAAATTGCATATCCAGCAAAAAAGGCAAAAAATATAATACTTTCCGAACAAAGAAAGATTATGAAACCAGTTAAATTATGGCCATCATGCTTAACATGCCCTGGTGTATGATTAACTATTATCTCCGAACTGGTTGTATTCATAGTTAAGAATGTTTGAAAGCTTTTTTAATATAAAATTCTTCATCTTCTACGAATTTCTTATCTAACCCATAGCAATATGGTTCATTTAATACAGTAGGTATGTCATCTTCGAAATTCTCATGAGGAGGAGGCGAAGGTAAAAGCCATTCAAGTCCAATAGCTCTCCAAGGGTTGGGAGGTGATTTTTTTCCTCGCACCCAGGAACTAATCATATTTAGTATAAAGGGGATAGAAGCCACACCTAAAATGAAAGCACCAATACTTGCGATTACATTCCATAATGCAAATTCTGGATCATAGGAGGCAACTCTTCTAGGCATTCCTAGCAGTCCTGCCCAATGTAAAGGTAACCAATTCAAAGTAGCTCCTATAAAAGTTAAACCGAAATGAACTTTCCCTAGGCCTTCGTAATACATCCGACCTGTAAATTTTGGGAACCAATGATAAATCCCTGCAAAGATACCGAAGGCAATAGTATTAAAAATGATGTAATGAAAATGGGCTACAACAAAGTAAGTATTACCAACATGAATATCAATAGGTACTGTGGCTAGCATTACACCTGTTATGCCACCAAATATAAAATTAAAAAGGCCTCCGAGGCAAAAAAGCATAGGTGTATTTAAACGTAAATTACCTCCCCAGAGAGTTGCAATCCATGCGAAAACTTTTACCCCTGTTGGAACGGCTATTAACATTGTTGTAAACATAAATAGATTGCGCATCCATAAAGGCGTTCCTGTGTAGAACATATGATGAACCCATACGACTAACGAGAGGATCGTGATACCAAAAGAGGCAATAGCTACAAACTTGTAGCCGAATAGAGGTTTACGTGAATAAACAGGAAAGAGTTCGGAAAAAATCCCAAATACGGGTAGAACCATAACGTATACAGCAGGGTGCGAATAAAACCAAAAGAAGTGTTGGAACAGTACTGGGTCTCCACCTCCTTCAGGATTAAAGAAACTTGTACCAAAGCTAAGGTCAAAAAATAGCATTATGGCTGCACCTGTAAGAGCAGGGAGTCCAATCAACTGAAGTAATTGGGCTGCTAAAACAGTCCAAATAAAAATTGGCATTCGGAAAAACCCCATACCCGGAGCCCTCATTCGAATAATCGTCGTAACAAAGTTGATAGCACCTAATATTGAAGAAACTCCTGATAGCCCAATAGCTGTTATCCATAACATTTCCCCATTAAGAAAATATCCCAGTGGATTCTGAATACTTACGGGAGGATATGACCACCAACCAGATGAGGCTGGTCCTCCAGGCACAAAAAAACTAGCTAACAGAACAATAGAAAAAATAGGTACAAGCCAGAATGCCAATGCATTTAGTTTTGGGAATGCCATGTCTGGCGCACCTATCATTGGCGGGACTAGTAAATTAGTAAGACCACTTAGGATTGGGAAAAGGAACAGGAAGAGCATTACTGTCCCATGCATTGTGTAAAGGCCGTTATAAACAGTTGGATCAAATAAATCAGATGGAGGAGTAATTAATTCCCCACGAATTAGCATCCCTAATAGACCACCTATTAACAGGAAGAAAAGAGCTGTAACTATGTATTGAATTCCAATAACCTTGGCATCTGTATTAAAACTAAAAAATCTTTTCCAATTATTAGGTGCTCCAGGTACTGGATGATTTGCTTTCAATATTCTTTCATCGTAATTAGGTATAGTCATTAAATTTTTCTAAGAGTCATGAGTTCTAAAAGCATCTCCTGGATCTTGGACCACAGGGGATGGTGCTGGCTGGACAGTTGCCCAACCTTTATTTCCTTTCTCTAATCGTTTTTGATATAAATATTGTGCAGGATTTAAACCATATGTTGGAATTTTCTCTCCAGTCTCTCTTAACCAATCTTTATAACTTTCTTTTGTTTCGACTATGACATTTGTTTGATTATTAGAAAAATATGCTCCGCTAAACATTGCATCTCTTAAACGAAATGTACCTGTTTTTGTTGGAGTCATACTGAAAGAAATAATGCTTCCTGGAATAATATCTTGCTTTAATCTAAAGGCAGGTATATATAAACTATGTATTACATCTTTTGAGATTAATCTTAAATTAACTCTTTCATTAAGAGGAAGATGTAATTCCGAACTATTAACTCCTTCTGGATAAATAAACTCCCAACTCCATTGCCTAGATATAACATCAATTGTATTTATATTTGATGGTGTTTTTTTATGAATAAAAGAAGGTGGCACTTCTTTGGGGTTATATTTTTCTTTCGCCCCTAAATTCTGCAATGTAATATTTATCTTTGTTGAGTAAGTTGCAATTGCTAAAACAAGAAGAAGAGGAATTACTGTCCATATAACCTCTAATTGAAAATTACCTTCAATCGGTTCCCCATCACTTTCATCATATTTTTTTGCTCTATTAAATACCAACACCCAACCCATTACACTTGTACAACCTAGAAAAATGAATGTTCCTACAGCTGTTTCAAATGCAAAAAGATTATCTACATATGGTGCGGCTAATGAAGCCTGAATAGGGAACCAACTATAAGACCAATCAGCCATCTGTTTGCTCAAAATTAAATTAATAGATATAGCTATTGAGATGATTATTATCCCCTTTAAATTTATTCTATTATTTCTTTTTTTAGAGACAGTCATGGTAAGACCTCATTAAGATTATTACCTTGAATTAATAATTGATCTGCTGTGATATGAACCCCAAAATCACTTGCAAGCCAGGCACCAAGTGAACCATGAATTCCCATTAGAACAAGAATAAACGTACCTGTGATTAAATAAGACCAAGACACTTGCCTGCCATAATCTTTTCTTAGAACAAAACGTTGATATCCTCTCCAAATAGTCATTGTTATTATGAATAATAAGATTGCAACCCCTCCTATTGCATGCCAAAGCATTGTCGCAATAGCCCCTTGCCCAATAATACTTTTAGTGCCAGGTATAGGAACTGCTAAAAGCATTTCGAAAAAGCCACTACCAACTGTAAAAAATGTAATAAAAGAAGCAGCAATTAGGTTGTACCAGCCAACATCATGAAAGCCAACACGAGTTACAGGCAAAGCTAGAAATCTAAGTATTCTTTTTTCTAGAGGATAAAAAGCACCTGCAAAGTCAAAAGTAATTGCAATAGCAAAAAGACCTATCGTTAGGTGGACTAAATTTGGATGAATTGGTATTTCATAAGGAAGATTATTTGCGCCTAATTTATTACTAATTTCATTTATGGGTGATATTATACTGCCAATAAAATGTTTTGAATAGTTATTCATAGCTTCATTTAATTCTATATAATTAGTGATAATCATTATAAAATTCCTTTTCTAATTGCTTCAACTACAGGAACTGTATGAAGGCCATAAATCCACACCAATTTATCACCTAGGTAAACTTGAATTACTACTAGAGATGCCATAATGATATCAATAAATAAAAATACTTTAGATAGAGACTTAGGATTGTTTTGACGATCTACATATCTCCAACTAGTTATAAATGAAAGTATTGCAGCAAGAGACCAACCAAGTGTGCTGTGGTAATTCAAAATATCTCTAGATGCACCATAAGGGTTTCCTAAGCCTGCTTCAATTTGACCAAAAATAATTGCTATAAAAATAGCAATAGTTGCGATTATTAAATTTAAAAAGCTAACCTCAAAAAGGTTTTCCTTTTTAGCAATAATCCCAATGAAATCAAAAACAACAGCAATTAGTGCCATCGCAATTACGAAATGAACAACTATTGGATGAAGTACATCAATCCAAGGTAGATTTTTTTCGTTTAATGAAGGTAGAAGCTCGAGCAACTTAGACCGAGCAGTGTATATACAGCATGTATAATTTTTATAGAATGGTCATCTATAAATAAATCTCTGAACTATTTTTTGTAATGATAAAAGCTATTTGAAGTAGCATTGGAGACAATGCTTTGAATTTAGATATTGATTCTCTAATTACATTGAATTATTTCATACATTTATTCTAATCATTTTTTGCTTTTAGGTAATTTAACTCTTCATCTACATCCTATTTAGATGGAAAAATATATTTCTATATTTACTTTTGGTCAAAAAGAGAGTGATGAACAAAAAGATTAAAAAGACCTATAATCAAAAGAAAACTAAGGTAAGCTTTAGTGATATTGATGCCAAGTTATTAAATGGTTGGCAATGTCAGCATTTAACTTTAAAGCAAAAAGAATACTTTGAGCGAATAAAATTACAAACTCAATTAGCTATGGAAAACAAGAGGTTCTCAAAAACCTTTTCATGAATCTTTTTGAGATTTATTTCTTGGAATAAACACTAAATAATTCACCTAATTATTTTTTGTGACTCTAACCAAGCTAAATATATATTTTGATTTTATATATTAATTAAGTTTTTTGATTGCTTGCAAAGATGATTTTGAATAAGATAAAGAATATTATTATGGAATTACATTTATGCAATTTACAGCAGAAAGTAATTCAACTGAAGATCAAGTTTGGAATTTGATAATCCAAAACCTTGCTCCTGAAGTTGCTGCTGAAGTTTCTCCAGCGACTTCAAGCTTTATTAAAACTTCTGATGGGATTGAATGTCATGTCAGAAAATCAAATGGCGACTTACTGGCTAACTGTTATTCAGAGTCTGATAGGATGGGAAGAAGAAGATGGACTATTGATTTAATAAAAAAATGACTCTTAAGTTTAAACTAAATTTTATGCTGAAATTATAGTCATATAACGTTTATAAATTAAATAATTTGATTCCTTTCATTGCAAGAATTTTTATAAATATTTTTTGATTCTTTATTCAATTCTTTTTCGAAATATATAATAGAAAGTTATAGAAGCAATAGATATTAGAGATAAATTTGTTTTTTATTGGCTAATAGTTGAAAAGGTAGTACTTCCTTGAAGCCTTCTGAACTTCCCTTCTAAAAGAAATTCCCCTATAAAAAGCCACTAGACCCCTATATTCAACTTTTATAGCCGAGCCTCCTTCTGGAGTGAAATTGGCATCGAATTCTAATTTTAAGAATTGTTCTTTCTCATTGTATGCCCAGTTGAATCCAGAAGTCCCTTATGACCATATAGGCAAATCTTTTATTGTTACCACTGTAATTGTTCTTTTAGAACATGGCGATGTAACAATAATAGGCATGTTGATCTTCAGTCATTACAAATTTGCGCATGGCTATTATCTAATATGTGAGTATATCTAGAAAAAGCAAAAGAAAAAAGCTTATAATTAAGAAAACAATGAACGCTAGTACTAGAATTAATCTTATTAAATAATTACTGCATATTTAATGCCTCGAAAATGTCAGATACAGAAAAATTTGAAAATTTAATAAATAGTATTTCTCAAAAAGCTGATTATTGGATAAATGAGAAAAAGAGCTCTGCTAATGAAACTACTGTAGGAGAAATGATACCTGATTTTTTAAAATTATTAGGTTTTAACCAAGAAAATGTATATTCCCAATACGATTGTGCTGTTGGAGAAAAGATTGATTATGCAGTACGTATTGATTCAAATAATGCTTCAACAGAGTTTTGCCTTACGCCAAATGAACCTGATATAATTATTAAAGCTAAAAGAACTAATGTAGACTTTTCAGACAAGAGTAAGAAAGGTTATTTTAATACTGTTGAACAATTACAAGATTACCTTAGAAAGGTTAATTGTAAATCGGTTACTTATGGAATAATATTTAATGGTATACAGGTTCAGGTATTTAGAAAGCATGGAAAGCTTTCTTACCCAATTACTTCGGTATTACTACTAGATAAAGATAATATAAGATCTACCATTTCATTCTTAAAGGGAGAATTAAAGCATAGAGATGAAACTAGGGGTTCTATTATTACAGTTTGGAATAACAAAGGTGGAGTTGGAAAAACAACTATTGCTCAAAGCCTTGGAATACTTTTAAGTGAGAAGGAAATTTATGGAAGTGATACAAAGAACAAAGTTTTAATAATTGATTATGACCATAATCAAGGAGACTTGACAGAGAATTGTGGATTTGAACCTAGTGCTGGAGAAACTAAAAGACTTATAGAAGATGATATTTTAGGTAAACTTAATAAGAAAAACTTTCAGTCTAATATTTCTAAAATCGTCAAAGAGTTCTCTAATAATCTTGCAAAAAGAAAGCCTAGGTTTCAATTTAAAATAGATATTCTCAGGTCGGATTCAGAATTAAATAGATTAGGTATTAAATATAAAGAAGAACTTATTACTCCTAAGCATCCTTTCCCTTTAAGGGATCTTTCATTAAAATTTTCAGAAATTTATGACTACGTAATAATAGATGCACCTCCTAATTATGAACAAAGTATCTTTTCTAAAGAAGCAATAATTGCTGCTGATTGTATATTGCCAATTGCTTTATACGTAAATAGAAATTCCATAAGAAACTACGCCAACTTTGTCATTAATGATATAACAGAGGCTCAAGAAAAAAGAGGAGATGGAGGACCTTATAGTATGGGTTTATGGTTTAACAGATGGAAGTCAGCTTGGACTGATCGTCAGACTAAGAATTGCGTAAAGAAACAACTTAATGAGGCGGATTTTTATTATCATCAGGCAGAATTGAAGAGGATTTTTTATAAAACATACCTTCGTCAGAACTTACTAAGAATAATTCCTGAATGTGCTGATATAGCAAGATCAATTATGGATTCTAAAGGTCTACCAGGAGTTGTTCGTTTTATCAGAGCAAGAAGTGCTTTATCATCTCTTTTAAAAGAATTCATTGATTAATTATGAGTCAGTCTAATTGCGAGCTTCTTCGTATTCCTATAAAACAGATTAATTTTGATTCCTCAGAAAATTTTAATACTATAAAGTCTTTAAACCTTTATTACCTTTACTCTGAGGATAATGAATATTTAAATGCAATACCAATTACAGTAGTCCTTGATAAAAATAGAAATTATCAACTTGTAAAAGGCTATGAGACCTTTAACGCTTTAATTAAAGCCGGAAAAGAATGGGCAATAGCTTTATGTATCTCTGAAGAAGCAAAAAGCAATCATAACTGGAAGTATGAATTAGGGTTGGAAAATTCTAAATTAAATATTTGTACTATTGGATCAAAGGAATTTAAAGAAGCATTTGAATATATTCATTCTAATGATAAGAACTTTTCAAATATAAATGTTAAAAAACTCGTAAAAGCTTTTTCTAATGATAAAGCAAGAATCTTTTGGTCAAATTTGGATATTCTTTTGGAATCCAGATCTGGTATTACTAAATCTAAAAGCTTATTATTAGAAAAATATTTTTATGCCTCACCAGACTTTTCTCAATTAAGTCCAATTTCATCAATTGATATAAACCATGCGACTGAAGATGAAATTTATAGTCAGATAGAGCGTATGAAAATAGAACCAAAAGCTGTCAAATTGAGAAAGATAGATTCATTATTGATCGCAAGGGCAATTGCTAGTAATGAAGATAGAATTTATTGGTCTTCAGGCCAGCACTTAATTAAAGCAAGATTAGGTATTACGCCTTCAATCTGGCCTTTGATTGAGAAGGGCTTTTGCTTTATTCCTGAACAAACACCTTTTCCAAATACATCTAAATTTTTATTGTCTCAGTTGAATATCGACCAGTTAAGAGAGGAAGCAAAATCTAGAAATATAAATATTACTGGATCCCAAAAAAATAACTTTATAGAAGCCTTGTCTCAAAAATGCTAAGTCATGTCATTAAGTGATTTTTAATGCTCTCGGAAATAAGGCTTTATTTACTTTAAGCCAACTTTGTTATACAAGTAGCGATTGAAAATATAAGAAAATTTGATTTGTATCAGGTTGAACTACACAGAAAGACATCAGCGATTATAAATATTATGTAGCAACCGCTACATAAAACGTTCAACTCGCTACATTCGCGAGCCGCATTACGGCTTAAGCCAAGGAACGGGGACTTAAGTCAATATTCGGAGACAACAAATGACTACTCTTTTATATCGTGGACATGGCTATGTTCAGCATAAAGATCAAGTCGAAGACAAAAACTGTGTAGAGCTTACTTATAGGAGAAGTCACTACAGCACTTGTAGGGATCAAGCCAAAGAGCAGTTAGGTTCAGAATATATCTATCGTGGCTTAAGTTACGTAAAGTAATTAGAGCTATAAGATTAAAAATCATCAAAGTCTTTTATTTAGGACTTTGATGATTTTTTTTGCAATCAATTATTATTTAAGTTGTTTGCGAAATCACTAATTTAATTGGATTTGTATCTTATTAACAATAAAGAATTACTTATAAAATATTATTATATAAACTAGTTAATTCATTGAGATAATAAGTTGAGCCTAGGCATCAAATATAAATCAAAACTTTAATAAAATATTTTCCATTAATCAGCATAACCATCATCATCATCAGATTCGACTGTATGAGGAACATTTTTTGCCTGTTCATACCAAGGGTGAACATAGGCTTCTTTGTCAGAGTAGACCTCACTCTTTAATTCATTGAGCAAGTCTTCTAAGTCTTGAATAATCCTCTTTAAATTCCTTTTTTCCATCAATTCGTTGAATCTAATAATAAAGTTAATGGATTTTCTAGAAAAAGCTATTAAAACCATTCTTAAGACCCCAAACTATTGTTAATAAAAAGACTGAAAGTGGTAATGAGATAGAAAGAATTATATTTATCTGACGAAACTTCTTACCAACTTGATTACTAGTATCGTTAGCAGGGTCAACAATTAAAGGCATTTTTTCTAGGTCTTTTATTGATGATCGTATACTGATCAAATTAATACGATTATTAAAAAATAATTAAGCCTACCTATTCTTGCTGGAGCTTAATAAGTAATAAAATAATCATATTGAGATAAATAACAGGAAATCATTAAAGCCCTATTTTCCTTAGCAAGTCGAAAAGAAGAATCTTTCGATTTGAATTTATAAATTATTTTTAATATTGCCAACTATTTAGAGAGAAATCAATTTAGTTTGAAATTCATCGCAATTCTTAGCCAAAAGTGGTTTCACCATTTAAATTGGTACTAGTTTCATAAAGGAGGTGATCCATTGTCGCATCTACCAATCGGTCAGGAGTCAATGGTAATGAAATCATTGCATTATTCAGTAGACCCTGCCTTGAAAGGTTTTATGATTAATAGGTTTATATAGTTCTTTAGCGGCCTATTAGTTATTTATCATCAGCTGGGAGGAAAACTCCCAGCTGTTTTTATTTTATTTTGCATTTAAGGATGGCTAATGCTTCATTAGGAAGTCCAAGAAATAAATCTAAGATCTTGTTACCTGTAATAGGTATTATTGCAACTCCTATTAATGTTGCTGACCCATCATCTTGAAGAGCTATGCCCTCTTCTTTATAAAGATTAGTTTGAATTGAACCAGTTCTAAGAAGAGTATTTACAAGTAACTTTGGAAAGGTAAATATTGTCCCAATCCTAAAAATAAATTTTGCTTCTAGGTTTAACAAAACCTCCCCAGATTTTTTATTAATTGTCCCTTCGAGCTTATCCATATACATCTCTATGCTTAATCCAGGAGGTAATGGAAAACTTAAGAATTTTGTGGTTTTAAATGTCAGTGGAGGTATTGAAAAAGTCTCGGGCTCAAATCTTATATATTGGAGATTAATCTTTGAACTTGTAGGTAATGAAATTTCACCACCTCCACCTGTAGCATCATAGTCAAAAAATGGGTATGAACCAATCGCAAGACGACATCCTTTTAGGCTTTTTAAATACATAGTGAACTTTATTTAGATTTTTTTAGTTGCGCCACCTGAAAGATTACATATTTGAAATTATAAAAATATAACGGAGTAGATATTGATATCAAGTTAAATAGAAGTTCAATTATAATTCAACTTCTATTTAATTATTATTATAAGAACAGGTATTGAAATATGATGGTAATAATTATACCTTTTATAAAAGAAAGCCAAAGTAAGCCATAATCACTTAAGCCTGATTTTTCTTGAAATAAAGCTATGAGTTTTTTGTGGGATTTAATCAAATTCATATTTGTATATCTTATAAATATTCAGTATCTTCATTTAAATCAGAGTAAATATAAGAATTAACATTGCTTATAAAATCTTTAGTATTTTCCTTATTTCTCCCTTCAATAAATGCCAACATTGAAGTTGGAAGCAACTTCTTTAATGAATTAATTGGATTCATTTGAGTATAAAAAAGGAAACTTATTTCACTAGTTGTAACGCCTTTTGCATCTAATGGATACTTTATTCTTTAGTTCTTAGTGAAAATCTTTACTTTTCTTTCCATATATCGGAAACACACGACCACTTATTTTTGATTAGATTGGCTGAAAAATTATTAGGACCATGTATTTTTTAGGTCTTGGATTATTAGTTTTAAGTACTTGGTACTTGATTAAGCTTTTTGATGACTTTAATGATGATCCAGTGGCGAAAAAGGAAATTAATAATGCTTGGGAAGAAGCCAAGAAAGAAGCTAAGAATAAAAATCCATTCGTCGCAGGAAGGATAAGAGATGCTATCAAGGGTTATACGCAAGATATGTCAAAAGAGAAAGATATCACTTGAATAAAACAGCCAAACAAACTTTTTAGGACATATAGCCAAAAAGTAATTTTTCTTCAATGCTAAGCACGTAAGAATAGATTTATACTACCGATAGCGCTTAAAGTTAAAGATAAGTTAAGTTATCCCTATATATGGAGTGTCAACAATAAAATCTATTTTAATGCCGTTTTAATGGGCCAATCCAATAGCCGATTAATGAGGTTCGCTCGTATTAAATCAATTTGCCCCTAGTTTTTTGCTTTGATTGAGCCCATTTTTAATTCATTGAATTCAATCCTATGAATCTTGGACTGCTTTTTCTTGAGACAGTTTCCTCTGGAGTAATTACTCGAGAAGAGATGAATTGGATTGCTTCTAATCAGAGGGAATTTTCTCGAATAGAAGCTGCTACAGCCTTAAAGCTCGGAAGACTTCTAGATAATGGTTTAATACAAATGGGATGTCGCATTCCACTTAAATCAAAAGTATCTTTTATAGATAGTTAAAATATCTAAAAGAATTAATGTTTAATATTATTTAAAACTTATATACTTTTTTATTATTTATTCTCTAAGTTGCCTAAACAACTTAGGAAAACCTTTGTGATTGTACTAATAGTTTCTGAAGTAAAATGAAGAGGTAACCTGAGGTCAAAAACCTCAGATAAATTTTTCTTTGTATTAGGAAGATAAAAATTTTTATTATCTATGAATTCCCAGTTTTCATAAAGACGTGCATTTGTATTATTATCTCCTCCAAAATAACTGATAGGAATACCTTTTTTATTTAGGGAGTTCTTTAATTTAATCCTTAACCCATCGTCAATTTTAATTCTCATTTGTGCAGAGTCTCTAACTGCTCTTATTTTACTACTTGATTTTGGAAACTGTATCAACTTATTCTTGGAAAGCACTTTCTCTAATTGTTCATAGTTTTTATTTATACGCTTAATAGTTGATTCAATATTATTAACTTGAGGAATAGCTAATGAGGCAATTATATTGCTCATTCTAACATTAAAAACAGGAAGTTTATTTTTATATTTCTCGGCAATATATAAGTCTTTATCCGAATGAAGCAAGAAATTATTTTCATATGATCCTGACATAAAAACTGATTTCCAGAAAATATCAGGGTCATTTGTAGTTAATATTCCACCTTCCCCAGCATTAATGATTTTATATGATTGTAATGAATAAATTCCAGCTAATCCGAAAGTACCAGCATGCTTTCCTCCCCATGTGACGCCTAAGGCATGTGCTGCATCCTCTATTAATGATATTGAGTATTTTTCACAGATCTTTACTACTTTATCCATGTCACATAAATGTCCACGCATATGAGAAAGTAATAAATATTTAGCACCTGAGGATAAAATTTTTATTTCTAGATCATTTAAATCAATTACATAATCTTCGTTGATATCTACTAATACAGGCTCAGCGCCGCATTGCAATACAGCACTAGGGACAGCAGTAAATGTGAACGCGGGAATTAAGACTTTTGTGTTTGCCCCCGCTCCTGATGCTTTTAATGCCAGGAAAATAGCGTTAGTGGCAGAGGATACCCCAAGAGCAAATCGATTGTTTACATATTTGCAGATTACTCTTTCTAGAATATTTACAGAGCTTTCTGAATTCTTGAACTGATATCTAAACAGCTTTTTAGACTGAATTGCTTTTTGGAACGATGCCTGAACTAAATTTAAATCTAATTCTGCTTCCCATGTAATATCTTTTGCCTGCATAAGATAAGAGCTTTATACTTAACAGATTAACCAGGTTGCCTAGAAAAAAACTTTATTATGTCTAAATCATTTTTATTAGAAATATATAAACGATTTAGATAAATCTGTAAGCTCAGATAAAAAAAAGAAAAAACCATTTATAAAAAATTATATAATGGGAATTTTTTGTAAGAAACCATAATTGCTTTTATTTGATTTTGCAAGTTTGACTTATAGGCTTGCCTGTAATCTAAGTTAAAATTATTCTCTAGATTGATATATTTTTTGTATAAATCAGACTTTAAATGAGATAAATCAATTATTAGAATAATTATTTTTTTATGTCTATTGTAAGTTTAATAATCTAGATAAATTTTTGATGGCAAGATTAATAGTCTTACAGCATATAGAAAGGGAATGTCCTGGTTTGTTTCTAAAAATTGCTCTGGATAGAGGAATGACTAATGTTATTTCCCGACTAGATTTAGGGCATCAAATTCCACAGGTTAATAAAGGCGATATTCTTCTGATTCTAGGAGGGCCTATGGGAATTCAAGATATAAATAGTTCTATTTATCCATGGCTTATTAAGGAACTTGATCTGATAAAAGATTTATTGATACGTGATATTGGAATAATTGGTGTTTGCTTAGGTGCACAGCTTTTAGCCCATGCTGCAGGGGGGGGTGTGAAAACCCTTTTAGATAAAGATTCTTCCAAACCTTATCCTGAGGTTGGTTGGGACCCTATCTATCCTAATGATCAAAGGAAAATAGATTGTTTAAATACTTTTTTACAACCTCCTTTAAACGTATTGCATTGGCATGGAGATAGGATCTTTTTACCTGAAAAGGCAGAATTGATTGCAAGTAGTGAAAGATGTAAGGAGCAATTATTTAGGATTGGATCTTTTGCTTATGGATTGCAATTTCATGCTGAAATAAATAATGAAATGGTTGAAAAGTGGATTTATGAGGACAAGAATTTTATTAGATCTTCTTTAGGGATTGATGCAGAAGCTGTTTTGCAAAAACAGCAAAGAAAATTTGGAGATTTAACTTTGCAGAGAAGAATACTATTTTTAGACAAAATCTTTGACTTAATTATTTCGGCATGATCTCAAAAATATCTAATTTTGTTATTAATTTGACTAAAAGTAAGCAGATTTGATCAATATATTTTTAATGCACCCTCAATAATGAATCTTTCTAGACGAGGAATTCAAAAAAGTTTAGGACCAGGAATTTTATTAGCAGGAGCCTGTATTGGTGGTTCTCACTTGATGTCATCAACTACCGCGGGAGCTAAATTTGGCTTTGCTTTAGTTGGATTGATATTGCTCACTAATTTGTTTAAGTACCCTTTCCTTTTGGTTGGGACTAGGTTTACAGCTTCAACTGGTCTCTCTTTATTAGAAGGTTTCCATAAGCGAAATTCCCTTTATCTGCCTATTTATTTAATTGTTAGTTTGATAACAGGTACATTTACGATTGCAGCTGTAAGTTTTGTCTCTGGTCTCCTATTAACAAATATTCCTGTTTTTGCAAATTTCCCTCCAATGGATTTGTCAATAGGAGTCTTAGTCTTAAGCGGTTTGATTTTGTTATTAGGTCATTACAGAGCTTTAGACAGATTGTCTAAAGTCTTAGTAACGATTCTTACTTTACTTACTTTATTTGCGGTTATCTCTTTAGTTAAGAGTGGTTCTTTTGGAGAAGTAGATATCAGTTGGTTCAAAACCGACCCAAGTCCTTGGTCATTATCAAATTTAGCCTTTTTGATACCACTTATGGGATGGATGCCTGGTCCAGTTGAATTATGCGTTTGGCCATCTTTGTGGATGTTTTCAAGAGAAAAGGATAGTGACTATAAACCTAATCTTCGTGAGGCCGAATTTGATTTCAATCTTGGTTATTTAGTTACCGTTATAACCGCATTATTTTTCGTAACTCTTGGTGCTTTAACAATGTATGGAAGCGGAGATGGAATGCTTTCAGGAAGTGGAGTTGCATTCGCACAGAATTTGATTCGTCTATATACAGAATCTATGGGTGGGTGGGCTAAATGGATAATCGTTCCAGCTTCATTTGCTGCAATGTTTAGCACTACTTTGACTTGCTTGGATGCTTACCCAAGAAGTATTTCTGCTATTCAAGGTCTTTTATGGGGAAAAGATAAAGGTCGATTAACAACAACTAAAGAACAGAGAAGATTAGAAACATGGATTGTATTGCATATTTTTGCAGCATTAGCATCTCTTCTTATTGCACGTTCTGGAGGAATAGGAGTTAAAGACTTTGTCTTTGGGGCAATGACTGGAAGTTTTCTTACAGCGCCTTTATTTGCTTGGATGGCAATGGATACCTTAAACAGTCCTTTAGTATCTAAGAAATTCCAATATGGACCTTTAATGAAGGCTCTGAGTTGGATTGGATTGTGTTTTTTAGTTGTATTTAGTTTGCTCTTTATTTCTAATTCTTTTTTAGGAATAGGATCTATGAATTGAGTAGAGAATGAAGTCTAACTTCCCTTGATTGTTTTATAGTTACCTTGATAATATTTTTTATTCTTCAAAATCGTTAATTATTTTTCATATAAAGATATTAACCTTTTATAACCTTGATATCTTTCTAATTTAAAATCATCTTTAGGAATAGATTTGATTCTTCTTTAATTATTTATACTTAGCTTCAGATTCATTAATAATATACTTATGCTTAAAAAGCTTAGCTTTTTGGTTCAATTTATTGACATTCGATAGGATAAGTCATCAATTCTTTTTTTATTTACTCCATTATCACCAATTCCTACTCTAGATTCAGATCGAACTTGTAAAACTCCTTCTTCTTTTATAGCTTTAAGTTCTAGGTCGTCTACATAGTGCATCCATCTAGTCGTTGCTTCGGCGTGTAGGTAAGAATCAGTTAGTTCAATAATTCTTGTTCTGGGCGTCTCTTCAATTAATTTCTTTGCTTTTTGGAAACCTTTGTCAATATCATTAACCTTCCAATTAGTTATCTCACAATGAGATATCACTACACAATTTGGTAGGCCACCCTCTTGAGCGCTTGAAAGTCCTGGTTCTCCAAGAGAAATGAATAAGAAAAATATGAGAAGAAATAAATTTTTTTTCATTTTCTTTTTAATTAAATTAGTGATGCAAGTACAAAATTCACTTGGATATTTTAACAAGGTCTTTAAAATATAATGGTTTTTTCTATTACAGGTTTTCTAGGCTTCGAGTTGATTCTTATGGCGAAAAAATATTTTCTTGATCTTTTCCAGTAATCAAAGCAATCATGCCTTGGATCAAAATGCTTATCCCATAATTAAGAACTATTGATTAGGTTTGGTAAATTCCTACAGCAACTAAATATTCTTGCTGAAATTACTAGCACTTCCCATAATTATTAAATCACTATTATTTAATTAAAGGTTTAATGGAGCAAAGAGAACAATGGCGATCTGGCTTTGGCTTTGTCTTAGCTGCAGCTGGTAGCGCAGTTGGACTGGGAAACCTTTGGGGGTTTGCTTACCGAGCCTCTGAAGGAGGAGGTGCAGCGTTTTTACTTCTTTATCTATTGATTGTTTTAGTTGTTTGCCTTCCAGTTCTTGTTGCAGAAATGGTTCTTGGAAGAAGTACAGGTAAAAGTGCACTCCTAGCGCCTGTTCTAGCAGCAGGCTCACGTTGGGCTCCATTGGGTTGGCTTTTTGTTATAGCCCCTCTAGGAATTGGTTCTTACTATGCAGTCTTAATGGGTTGGACCTTAGATACCTTCTTTCATTCTCTTTTCTTTGGCTTGCCAGCAGATATGGCCGAAGCGGAAAGTTTCTTTGGCTCTATAAGTAGTGGATCAAGCGTTTTGTTGGGCCAAATAACTAGCCTGGTTCTTACTGCAGCAGTTGTTTCCGCTGGCATTAGAGGTGGTATTGAAAGACTTACTCGTTTTTGTATACCAATACTTTTTGCATTGCTTTTGGTTTTAGCATTATGGGCCGCAACACTTTCAGGAACTTGGGAAGGTTATAGAACTTTTCTTTTGAAATGGGATTTTAATCAATTTCTAAATCCTTCAACCATAAGAAATGCTTTCACGCAGGCTTTCTTTTCCTTAAGTCTAGGAATTGGAATTATGGTTGCATATTCTTCATATCTAGACCGCAAAAAGCAATTGCCAAAACAAGCTTTAACAGTAGCTTCTCTTGATACATCAGTAGGGTTATTGGCTGGCTTAATTACTTTCCCTATAGTTATGAGCTTTGGATTAAAAGAAGTTATTAGTGGATCAACAGTAGGTACATTGTTTATTTCTATCCCTACTGGTTTAGGCTCTCTAGGATTAACTGGCAGAATTGTTGCAATTCTATTTTTTGCACTTGCTTATATTGCAGCTATTACTTCTTCAATTTCTTTATTAGAGGTTCCTGTCTCTTCAATGATGGATCGATTAGGCTGGAGTCGAAATAGATCCGTTGTAGTTATAACGGCTTTTCTTTTTTTATTAGGAATACCTTCTGCATTGAATTTAGATGTTTTAGGGAAGATGGACAGTGTATTTGGAGGAGTCCTTTTGATTCTTGGAGGTTTTCTTTTATCTATTCTTCTTGGATGGTATGTTCCAAGGAGTTTCGATCAAGATCTTGCGGATTGCGATTCAGACCAAGGAGTCCGCAGGTACCTTAAATTCATGCTTCGCTGGGTCTCTCCTCCCGTGATTGCCTTTGGATTAATCGTAAGCGTGATTGACCTTTTCCAGAATTGGTCTAGCTAAACAAGCTCTATTATTTATTTAAATTATAAAGTTATTAGTTTAAATCAAATTCAATTTTCCTTTTTAATTAATTAATTCTTCTAATAAATAATAAACAAAAATAAAAAATTTCAATAAACCATGAAGGAGTCTCAAAATAAAACATTTAAAGAAATATTAGACAATTTTTTAGTTTTAAATTTGTTTGCAATAATTATTGGATTTATATTTTTAGCTATTTCATCTTTGCTTAGTTTTCAAGGTTATCAGGATCCATATCTATTTTTTCAGAAATTATGGTTTCCTTTTTTTGTACCAGTTCTAAGTACTTTCTTTACGGCAGTATTAGTGGAATTTGTTTTGGGCTATAAACGTGGTTGAGTGTTTGAAATTGTTTTTTTAGAAATTTATCTCAGTCTTCCTGCTTGAAACAAATTTAGAGAGACAAAAATCTAGACTTTTAATATAAATTCTTAAAAGAAAACTTTGTTTTCAAAGGTTGATTAATCCTTAAAAAAATCTTCAAAATTTTGTTAGTTTTCAAAGATTTTTTTTGGTTTGAGTTATAATGTCGCAATCAAAACTGCAAAAGTCAGTATTCAAAAGGGTTTAGAGGTTTTCATTCTTGGTTTTTTTAGAGAAATAATTAATTATCAAATCCTAAAAAAGGAAACTGTTTATATCGCAGTCGTTAAGATGCTGAAATGTTTGCTGTGAAGGAACAAAAGCACTGTATTCTCTAGATCGATTTGCGAGTGAACTTCTAACTTATGCAAACCTACGGAAATCCAGATGTCACCTATGGGTGGTGGGCTGGAAATTCAGGAGTAACTAACCGTGCTGGAAAATTTATTGCAGCACATGCCGCTCATACCGGTTTAATTGCTTTTGCCTGTGGTGCAAGCACTATTTGGGAAATGACCCGCTTTGATCCTTCCATTGCAATGGGGCATCAAAGTTCAATTTTCCTTGCTCATTTGGCTTCTATTGGCATTGGTTTTGACCAAGCTGGAGTATGGACTGGAGAAAACGTTATTTCAGTCGCGGTAGTTCATCTCATTGCCTCAATGGTTTATGCAGGTGGAGCTCTCGCTCACTCTCTACTTTTTGATGGAGATTTGGCTGAAGGCCCAATCCCTACTACTCCAAAGTTCAAGTTGGAATGGAACAACCCTGACAATCAGACTTTTATACTTGGACATCACTTGCTTTTCTTTGGTATTGCAAACATTTGGTTTGTTGAATGGGCAAGAATTCACGGTATTTATGACCCTGCAATAGAGGCTGTTCGTCAAGTTGAATACAACTTGAATTTGAACGCTATTTGGACTCATCAATTTGATTTCTTATCGATAGATAGTCTTGAAGATGTAATGGGTGGTCATGCATTTTTGGCTTTTGCTCAAATTGCTGGTGGAGCTCATCACATTGCAACAAAAATGGGTTCAGGTCTCTTAGGTGAATACACAACCTTTAAAGGTTCCAAAGTCCTTTCTGCCGAAGGTATCCTTTCATTCTCTCTAGCTGGAATAGGTTGGATGGCAATTGTTGCCGCATTCTGGTGTGCACAAAACACAACTGTTTACCCTGAAGCATGGTATGGAGAGCCATTGGCCCTCAAGTTTGGAATCTCTCCTTATTGGATTGATACAGGTGACGTTTCAGATTGCACTTCCTTTTTAGGTCATACAACTCGAGCTGCTTTAACAAATGTCCATTATTATTTTGGATTTTTCTTTATCCAAGGTCATTTGTGGCATGCGCTCAGGGCTTTAGGATTTGACTTTAAGAGTGTTACAAGGGCTATTAGCAACCTTGATAACGCAAGAGTTACTTTAGAAGGTTGAAGCTATAAGTTTTATAGCTGACTTTTAAGTCAATTCTTTGTAAAAACCTCGTCTTTTAGACGAGGTTTTTTTTTAACTTAATTTTCCTTATTTTCCACTAATTAGGATCTCCCCATCTGCGACCTATATCAAACCCCCATGAGTGTGCAAGCTTGATTACTTCGTCATGTGATGAACAATTTGCTAATTTCTTCTTTCGTCCTGGTATTTTTTCAAGAGAATTCAATAAATCATTGAGGTGCTCAATTTTTTTAATGAATTTCTCTAGATCTTCTTCAGACATCGATTAAGGTTAATGAATAGGGATTGATTACTAGTTGCTTATGCTTAAAATAAGGAATTATATATATTTATTTTAGTGGGAACCAGCAAAAAGGACGAGGCTAAAACCATTCTTCGATTTGTTAGAGAAGAGTTGAGATACCTTGACGAGGATTTAAGGAATGATGGTCTATTGCCTGAGGTGACCTCGTTAAGGTCAATATATGAACAATTATCTGCATTACATGATTCAATTGAGGGTAAAGCTAAAAAGGTCTTTAAGCCTGATTCAGAAAAAGGTAAAAAATTAACTAAATAATAAAATCAGATATTGATTCTAATTTTTAATTAGATGGAGATCATTTGCTAGTTTGATTTTGATTGTAGATAAAAGCTTCTAAGCAATAAAAAGATTTATTGGCAATTAAGCATAAAATAATAGAATTAAATAGATTTTTTCAAACTAAAGAAAAATGTCTAATAATAATGAAAGACCACCTTGGATGAATTGGGCTTATCTTGGAATATTCTTGTATTCAAGTTGGTTCTTAATAAATGCTTGGATTCACCAGCTAGGAGGTTGAGAAATGATTTTATATACCTATTTGAAAATATTTATATTATCAGTGATTAATCTCTTACCTTGAAAATGTGAATTTCTATAGTGAGGAGTAAATATAAAGACATATTGTATTGAATTTAAATATTTTATTGCAATCATTTTACGGTTGCTAAAGCATTTGTTTGACAATCCAGAAATGAGTGTATCCTCCGATTATGTATTGCAGTCTTGCACTCCTATTTTATGCAGACTTATGGAAACCCAGGCGTTACCTACGGGTGGTGGGCTGGAAATTCTGGGGTAACTAATCGCTCAGGCAAATTCATTGCAGCTCATGCTGCACACACTGGATTAATAGCTTTTGCGGCTGGTGCCTCAACACTTTGGGAACTTGCTCGCTTTGATCCTTCAGTATCACTTGGCCATCAAAGCTCAATATTCTTAGCACATTTGGCTTCTATTGGAATTGGCTTTGACGAAACAGGAACAATATGGACCGGAGCGAATGTCGCTTCAGTTGCGATTGTTCATCTCATAGCTTCAATGGTATATGGGGCTGGAGGCCTATTGCATTCTGTTTATTTTGACTCAGAGATGCAAAATAGTGATGTGACGCAGGCAAGAAAATTCAAGTTGGAATGGAATAATCCTAAAAATATGACTTTCATTCTTGGACATCACCTTATTTTCTTGGGTGTGGCAAATATTCAATTTGTTGAATGGGCGAGAATTCATGGAATTTATGATGTTGCTCAAGGTGCAGTCCGTCAGGTTGAGTACAACTTAAACTTGAATGCAATTTGGAACCATCAGTTTGACTTCCTTTCTATAAATAGCTTGGAGGATGTAATGGGAGGTCATGCATTTTTGGCTTTTCTAATGATTAGCGGAGGTGCTCTTCATATAGCTCAGAGAACTGGTGAATATACAAAATATAAAGGTGCTGGAATTCTTTCAGCAGAAGCCATCTTGTCATTCTCTCTAGCTGGAATAGGTTGGATGGCAATAGTTGCTGCATTCTGGTGTGCACAAAACACAACTGTTTATCCAACTGAATTTTATGGTGATCCTTTGATACAGAAGTTCACTATTGCTCCTTATTGGATAGATAGTGGAGATTTCTCTGATAGCAGTGCATTTTTTGGTCACAGTACACGAGCTGCTTTAACAAACGTGCATTATTATTTTGGATTCTTCTTTATACAAGGTCATTTATGGCATGCACTTAGAGCAATGGGATTTGACTTTAAAAGTGTAACTAAGTCTCTTACAAATAATGCATGATTAATGCTTTATTTATTTATTAGAATATTTGCTCTTTTTAAATAAATTGCTCTAATAAATAAAAAGCCTCGCCATAAATTGGCGAGGCTTTTTATTAAATTCTTTAATTTTAATGATGTTGAGTTCTTTCCATGGATTTACACTCTTTCAATTAATTTTGATTGTAATTGGTCTATTAATTACTATTTGGTTTTTAATTCTTATTAGCCAGGGAAGTAAGGTTTTCAATGCAAATGATGGGACTAGTTTTAATTCGAAAGAAGAATGCATTAAATATGAGAAAGTATCAAATAAAATCAATGATTTTTATCAAAAAGATTTAAATGACCCAAAAACCCAAGATGAAATAGAGTTTAAGCTTGAGTTTATTAGACTTCTTAAAGAAAAAGGCTTCCCAAACTCTAAGGCTCTATGGAAATATAGAGACCAATTCAAATTATTATCAGAATTATTTGATTAAATTAAGCGTGAAACGTATTTCTGAAGGCAATAGCACTTTCTTTTAGGAATTCACGAATACCTAGGATTGCAAAAATGCTAAGAATTCCACCTAAAATAGCTGGAATGAATGGTTGGATTTGAGTCATAATTAAAAACTCCTGAACTCTTAATTTCTAAGGGGATCATTGGAAAGGAAATATTGATCCCCTAAGCCATAGGACTTTCTATTTTGTCCTTAAGGCTCTAATTTATTTTTAGGAATTAATTGCACTTTTGTCTATGAGATAAAAAACCTAAGTATTTTTCCTTGGAAAGTTACTGTAAGAAAAACAAGAAAGCTTGATTGAGAAAAAATTTTTTAGATATATGTTTAATAAAAAGATTTGAAGTTATACAACTTAGGCGATTTTAATATTCTTCCCAATATTCTTCTTGATCATTTTCAAAATCAGGAGGATCTTCAAGTTCCCCTAGAGATTCACCAAGCATCATTAATAATCCTTCTAGATATCTCATCTCAGATGGATCCTCAGAAGATTTCAATATCTCCTTTATTCTATAGGAGATATTAGGCTCACCTTCCTCAACTCCTTTTGCAAGTGATTCAAAGATATTTTTCTCATTATTTACTTTAGACATATGTAATTAATAGCAAGCTGAAATGGCTGTGAAAACTTTCTTAAAATATGTTTATAAGAACGAGAGAAATTACTAATAATTTCTCCCAGGATAATTAAGAGTTGCATTTTCAGTGTCAATACTTGAAAACTTTGTAGGATCCCAATAAATATCTCTGACAATCAAAAAACGGATATCTTGTTCTTTTAAAAATTTTTCATTGACTAGATTCTGTAAATCTTTAATTGAAAATTCCTCCCAATCTTTTCCATTCTTTATCCAAGAATCCATTTCCCATTCTTTTTCTGAGGAAACGCTCTTAAAGCCATAAGCAGTCTGGAGATCTTCTGATATCTCACATATATACCAATCTCCAATTATTCCAAATAGATGAGAATAGATTATTGAATCGCTTTTTGACTCTCTGTTTGAATTTATTCTGGGTATTTTAGAAGCAACCTCTTTATTCATTAGAGAAAAGGAGTGCTTGTTTGAGAAAGCCAAGTTTCTATGCTTTGTTTTAGATTAGTAGAGTAACCTTTTTTCCTTTATTTGGATATATACAAAATCAACAAGTTACTGTATTCATATACAATGAATTGCTTTTTTGGGATCAGTATCTAAACTTTCCTTTCTTTAATGCTGGAAGATAAACATATTGTTTAATCGTTTTCTTCTGTTGCTTTTAAAGCTTGGAGAGCCATGCTGATATGTACTTCTAGTGCTCCTAATGCCATTAACTGATTAGGGCTTTTGCCTTCAGCTATATATTTCTTATTGCTTGAAAGAAATGATAATAACTCTTTGCTTGAATTTTTCCAAGATTCAATTGATTGGTCAAAAACTTCTTCCTTTTTTGTAAAGCTATTATCTATATCTTTATTTGATGTAAATTCCTTATGGGCATTAATAAATAGCTTATTTAGTTGCTTATGACTTATAGAAGAGGGAATATTATTGAATGCGTCCATGACATTTAAATCAACTTTTTTAAAATTAACAGCTTTACTACGAGTTTTATAGGAGTAATCACCGACCAAATAAAGCGATAATATAATATTTATTTTTAATTAATTATAAAATTTTTTCAGAATCTTTTTGAGAATTCTTTTATTAAGCTCTTAAAATGATTTCCTCTTTCTTCGAAGTCTTTATACTGATCGAAACTTGCACATGCTGGAGAGAGTAAAATACTAGAGGCTTTTAATTTTATTGCCATTGATATCGCGGCTTCGGTTGCTTGTCTTAGGTCTTTATGGATAGATAATTCTTTCTCTAAACCAGACCCTTGAATTAATTTTTTAAGAGAGTTTGCGGATGATCCAAATAATAAAATACCGCTACAAGTTTCATTTATTTGTTGCAACCATTTAGCAGGATCCCCTTCTTTTTCTTCTCCTCCAGCAATAATTATTGAAGGATGTTGGATTGCTTTAATTCCAATAAAAGCAGAGTCATAATTAGTTGCTTTACTGTCATTATATATTTGTATATTTTTGATACTTCCAAGGTGCTCAAGGCGATGAGGAACTCCCTCGAATCCATTTAAACCACTCTCAATATTTTCAGGTAAAAGACCTACTTTTCTAGATGCTGCTACTACCATTAGGAGGTTTTGTAGATTGTGTTTGCCAGGTATATTAATTGCAGATGAGTGGAATAATTCTTTTTTATTTTCTATAATCATCCCTTTTTTATTAATCCAGTATTGAACAGGATGCAATGAATTTTTAATTTCTTTTGTGCTTACCCAGATCCCCTCACTTAATTCATTCCTGGACTTATTTAAGAATTGATCGTCAGAGTTATATATTCTTATATTTGATTTTTCTATAAGACTTTTTTTTATTTGTATGTATTTATCTAATGTTACATGCCTTTCCAGGTGATCAGGAGTTAACGTTGTCCAAATACCTATTTGAGGCTTTATTTCAGGTGCTTCTTCTATTTGATAACTACTTAGTTCGATAATTATCCATGAGGGTAATTCGCAATTATTTTCTTTTAATTTAATGGCAATTTCTGAGGCTGGAATTCCTACATTTCCTCCCATTAATACATTGGTTTGATTTTTTATTAAAACATGCGTAAGCATTTTTGTTACTGTTGTTTTCCCGTTGGTTCCAGTTATTGCTATCCAAGGAATATTTTTCAGCCTTTCCCAGGCTAGTGAGATCTCACCTTTTACTGTTATTCCTAAGTCTCTTAGTTTGTTTAAAGTTTCATGATTCCAAGGAATAGATGGACTTATTACTACGCAATCAATCTGATTTAACCATTCCTTAAAACTAGAAAGCTCTAAACTTCTTCCAAGTTTTACTGTTATTCCTGATTCACTTAAATCATTGCCTATTTTTTTTAAATCTTCAGTTTTATTCTTTTCAATTATCACTACTTTTTTTTTCTCTAAATGTAATAATTTAGCAGCAGCTATACCAGATCTTCCAAGGCCGATGACTATGGTAATTGAGTTCAAAGACAATTTCTTAACTCTTGTTTTGTGCTTTTAATAATAAAAAATATTTAGCTTGATAAGCTATTTACTTTAATCTAAATATAAATCAACTTAAGGAGAGAAAATCAAATCGACTGGATTTTAACTTTTTTATACCTTTTAAGAAGATTGTATTAAGACTATGGCTTTAGTTCAAGAATATTGCTTTGATCAAAAAATAAAGAGTGTTTTTTTAATTCCAGCCATGAATGCTCAGCTTCATAAGGCAGTCCTAGCTACTGAAACTAATTTCATTAATGGGTGTAATTGTGATCATTGTATTGGGATTAGAAAGCAGCAACAAGAGAGTGAGTTGAAATGGTTAGAGCAGCATCAGTTGTTTGATAGGTAATACTTAAAAGCTTTGCTCTTTTTATGGGCGATACTGGAATCGAACCAGTGACTCCTACCGTGTCAAGGTAGTGCTCTACCTCTGAGCTAATCGCCCGATGAAACTTTCTTCTCTGGTTTTCAGTTAATCAAATTAGCAGGTAAGGTTTATTTTTTTATTCTCTTAGCAATTCGACTCTCCAACGGTCTTTTTTTGTGGGCTGGATTTCAAGAATTTTTAAAGCCCCTTTGTTCTCAAGTTGTATTCGATCTCCTTTCTTCACTGGACGACTGGATTGTTTTATTGGGATCCAGTTAAGACGTAAATGCTCTTCTTTAATAAGTTTAACGATTTTCCCTCTAGATATACCGAAACCTGCTGAAGCAATTGCATCAATTCTCGTTGAAGCCTCAACCGTTTTTATTCTTTTAGGAATACGTGTATTAGGTAAATTTAATTGGCTTATTTCTAAAGCCTCATAATGGATTTCCACATCTCTAACCAGGCTTTTTTTTCCATTTAATTTTAGAGAGGTTTCTGGTTTGCAAAGAATTTGTGCTCCTCTATCTCTAACAATCCAAAGGTCTCCTAACTCATTAGTAGAGACACCAAGACTTTTTATAGCTTGAATAAAGTCTTTTTTAGTTGCTCTATCAAAAAGAAAATTACCTTCGATATTTAAACCTTTTATAGGAGCAGAATCTCTGTTTGAAGAAGTGTATTCGCTAAATCTTGCAAAGCATATTCTTTTCCTTTCTGCACTTCGATACCCTCCATCTAAATAACAATTTATATCATTTAAACCTTGCAATTTTTCTGATATCTCTTCCTGAAGAGGTGCATCGACAAAATCAGTCCATAAGTTATTCCATGAAACAAAAGCTAGATTTGCTTGCTGTAAAAGATTCTCTAATTCTTTTTTATTATTAGAACCTGTTAGAAGTTCTTTTATAGGTAATTCCACTATTTCAATAACCAGGAAAGCTTTTTAAATAAAGATTCTCAACGATGTTAAGAATTTATATTTCATTAATTCTAACTATTTGTTCATTGTTAGATTCTTTTAATAATTCCCAAGGTAAATCCATTTCAAGTGGTGTTTCAAGAAGAAGAAGCCATAGTCCTTTATTACTTAGTTTTCTAAGCGTCTCAATATCATTGTTGATATCTGGATTTATACTTCTTGCCGCGAAATAGCTACCTAATAGCCCTGACCCCATCCCTAAGAAACTACCCATTAGAGCTTCTCCTATTGGACCAAGGCCAAAATTTGAGAAGGTATTTAGATTAGTCATTTTTGTAAAAGCTAAACCAGTAATAAATCCAAAAGGCATTAACCAGAAAGCCATTGTTTTTTGACGGATCTTTCGAGCAAGCTTAGGGTTCAATAATTTCACACTTTCTATGTCTATGGACTGAATGGGGTCTTGATTGGACTCATTTGCTTGTTCAAGTGAACTTTTTGATTGTTTTTTATAATCACTAGGTTGAATAAGTTGGAATTTCCTCAACTCTGTTGAAGCATTTTTTAGTTTGCTTTTCAGTTCGTTAGCTTCTTTGATCCCTTTAAGAACCACTATGCAAATAGGCACTAAGAATCTCCTCAATTGTTTGGATTCTGAACCCTACCCGCAAGAAAACTGATAAGGAACATTTGGCTCACTAAAGTTTAAAGCGGCACCTATTGGCCTCTTAATGACGAAAGTACTGGTTTCAGATCCTATTGATCAAGCAGGTATTGACATTCTTAGTCAAGTTGCTCAGGTCGATCAAAACTTAGGTATTGCTCCAGATAATTTAAAGCAAATTATTGGTCAATATGATGCTTTAATGATTCGCTCAGGAACAAAAGTCACTTCTGAGATTATTGATAAAGCTGAGAACCTGCGAATTATTGGAAGGGCAGGAGTTGGCGTAGATAATGTAGATGTTTCTGCTGCCACGAAAAAAGGAATCTTGGTAGTTAATTCTCCTGGGGGCAATACCATTGCAGCTGCTGAGCATGCATTGGCAATGCTTCTGGCTCTTTCAAGGCATATCCCACAAGCTCATGCGAGCATGACTGCAGGCTCCTGGCAAAGGAAAAAGTTTGTTGGTAATGAGCTTTATAAGAAAGTTTTAGGAGTTGTTGGCCTTGGAAAGATCGGCTCACATGTAGCGAAAGTGGCCAATGCGATGGGAATGGAAGTAATTGCGTTTGACCCTTTTGTTTCTTTAGACAGAGCTCAGCAAATGCAAGTCCAATTAAGTGAAATTAATGATCTTTTTAAAAAAGCTGATTATGTAACGCTTCATTTGCCAAGAACAAAAGAAACAGAAAATCTAGTTAATTCAGAGATGCTTGCCTCTATGAAGCCAAATGCAAGGATAGTTAATTGTGCAAGAGGAGGAATTATTGATGAGTCTGCGCTTGCCCAGGCTTTGAATTCTGGAGTTATAGCTGGTGCTGCTTTAGATGTTTATTCAAATGAGCCATTAATTGAAGATTCGCCTCTTAGGTCGGTTGAAAAAGGATTAATTCTTACTCCTCATTTGGGGGCATCTACACAAGAAGCACAGGAAAATGTTGCTATAGATGTTGCAGAGCAAATTCGCGATGTTCTTTTAGGACTACCTTCTCGAAGTGCGGTGAATATTCCTGGATTAAGTGCAGAGATAATGGATAGTCTAAAGCCACATTTGCAATTAGCCGAAACACTTGGGTTGTTTCTAACTCAACTTTCTAAAGGTCAGATTCAGAAAATAGAGGTTCGTTTACAAGGAGAATTTGCCCAGCATCCTTCACAACCACTTGTTATCGCATCATTGAAGGGTGTACTAACAAATGCGCTTGGAGATCGTATTAATTATGTAAATGCATCCTTAGAAGCAAAAGCCAGAGGGATAGATGTAGTTGAAGTAAAAGAAGAGGCTAAGCCAGAGTTCTCTGGAGGTGCGTTAGAACTTATTGCGTTTGGTGGTGATGCAGGAAATCATAGTCTTGCTGGGACTGTTTTCGTTGATGGAGAACTTAGAATAACGAGCATTGATGAATTCCCTGTCAATGTTTCTCCCAGTCGCCATATGTTATTTACCAGGCATAGGGATATGCCTGGCATTATTGGGAAGCTTGGTTCTTTATTAGGTGAGCACAATGTAAACATAGCTTCAATGCAAGTTGGTAGACGAATAGTTCGTGGAGAGGCAGTTATGGTTTTAAGTATCGACGATCCAATCCCTTCTGAACTTTTAGGATTAATACTTTCAATAGAAGGAATTCATGAAGCTAATTCAGTAACTTTGTAATCTTTTTACTGTTAATAATTTGAATAACAGAGAGCATAAATTTTGGTGGCGTTTCGAATTGGAAATTCCTTATGAGCTTGAGGAATCTCTGATTTGGAAGCTTGGAAGTATTTCTATTAATTCGTTTGCTATTGAATCTTCTCCTGAAAGGACTGATTTAGTGAAACTTTGCCTTTGGTTGCCTGCCAATGAATGGTCTTCAGAAGATGATAGAAATAATCTTTTTGATTCCTTTAATTCTTTAGCGAAAACTTTTGAAAAAGATTTAAACCTTCCTATATGGATAAAAGTAGAAGATGAAGACTGGAATTTAACTTGGAAAAAACATTGGAAGCCTTCTCCAGTAGGTAATTCTCTTTTAATATTGCCTGCTTGGATGGATGTCCCTAAAACGTTTTCTGATAGGAAAATTATTCGATTGGATCCAGGATGTGCATTTGGTACAGGTAGCCATCCATCTACACTTTTATGTTTAGAAGAATTAGATAGTTACAAGTACCACCCAAACGGATTAAAAGTTGCAGATATTGGTTGTGGGAGTGGCATCTTAAGCTTGACTTCACTTGCCTTGGGCGCAAAAAAAGTTTTTGCAGTAGATACTGATTTGCTTGCGATTAATTCAACATTTAATAATTTCCATCTTAATGCTTTTAAAGAAGATGATTTCTGCGCATTTCAAGGTTCTATTGATTTGCTTCATAGCAAATTAAAGAAAGATCATGTAGATCTGATTTTGTGCAATATCTTGGCACCAGTAATAAAAACATTGGCACCTAGCTTTAATGATTTGGTAGGTTCTTTTGGCAGGGCTTTGCTAAGCGGAATATTGGTTGATCAGGTTTCTGAACTTTCATCTCTTTTTATTGACTTAGGTTGGCGTATTGATTTGATCAGACATCATGAAAATTGGTCACTAATAGGAATTTCCAAACATTGAAAAAAGTCAAACTCCCAATATTTTCTATTTAATCTTTGTAAGATTCCAACAAGGACCAAAGCTGCAAAGAGGATACGTTCCCTTGCCTCTTTTTTTACCCGTTTAACTTTGTTCTAATGGCTTCTTACAAAGTCACCCTATTAAATAATAGTGAGGAATTAAATCAGGTTATTGATGTCCCTGATGATCAATATATTCTTGATGCAGCAGAAGAACAGGGAGTTGATCTCCCTTTCTCTTGTAAGGCAGGAGCTTGTTCAACTTGCGTCGCTAAAGTTTTAACAGGGAGCGTGGATCAGGCCGATCAAAGTTTTTTGGATGATGATCAGTTGGAAAAAGGATTTATTTTGATGTGTGTTGCTTACCCAACTGGAGATTGCACAATATCCACTCATTCTGAAGAAGAACTTTATTAGCCGGTTTATTTTTTGTCTCATAAAACTTGTTTTCTAGTTGCAAAAAAAGAGTTTTTTGGTCAACCTCATAGAAGTTCTTTTATCGGTGGATTTGAAAGATCTCATTTGTTCCAAATTTAGTTTTTTGTTTTATGGCTAAAACTGATGGGGCTCCTCTTCTTCAATCTGGAAGTATTCATACCAGCATGGGGGGTCAGTACAGCTATAAGGTGATTGGTCCTTGCTGCAGGCTATATGACAGGGAAGAATTACCTTGGCCTTGTTGCAGGCTCTCGTGGAAGAGTAAAGAGCCTAGTTGGAGAAGGATAGGAAGCCGCTTTGTACCTGATATAGCTGCACGAAGATGCCCTTCTTATTCTGTAGAGATTTTCCAACCAGGATCAAGGCCTATTTCTACTGTCTTGACGCTTTTCCCAGATCGTTTTGATTCTGAAATACAAGAATGGTGGTATAGCCGACACCCTCGTTCCAGGGATAAGTCAAATTCGTATCCTTTTAAATCTTTGTCAGAACAAGAGAAATAGTTAAATTTGGTGATCTTTAGATTTTTTTTCAGATGAAGATTTGAAGCATTAAAAGTCATGTCATATACAGATTTAATCATTTCGATGGATACTGTTGTTTATAAGTCTTTTTTGGGTATGAATTTCGATTACCACGCTGTCGCAGCTGCATCTTCCGCTGCAATCCCTTTAGCTGCAGGAGCAGCAGGTGTTGGCTACTTCATTATGCGTTCTAAAGGCATTGGCTTTGGAACAGCGCATTTACTTGTAGGATTACCTGTTTTTGTAGTAGGAGCAGCATCAGCTGCTTTTTTCTTGATAACCAAATAATGCATTTGGATTACAAAGGTTAAAACTTTTTACCTTTGTTTATTCTAATCAACAGAAAAGGGGCTCTATGAGCCCCTTTTCTGTTGATTAGAAATAGAAGTTAAGTAGTAGTTGCTGAAACTATTTAGCCTCTGCCTGGGTTGAATGTGTTCTGCCCTTCTGAAGCAGGAACATAACCAGAACTAATTGAACCACATTGTAGTGATTCAGCTGTTTTGCCAGTAGCTCTCTCACAAAGTGATTTTTGTTGAGGTTTATCGAGCACTGCATCAGTGAAGTCAGCACCTTCAATGGTTGCACCATCAAAGATACTTTTTAGAAGTTCAGCTCCGCTGAAATTTGCATTTGACAAATCAGCATTATCAAAGCGAGAAGCATAAGCAATAACGTTAGTTAAGTTTGCTCCACTTAAATCAGCATTCTTCAGGCTAGAGACACTGAAATAAGAACCAGTGAAATCTGCATTACCAAGATCCTTCCCAGAGAGGTCATATTTGACGTACTCAGTGTTTTGAAGGTTCTGTCCATGCAGACTGGTATCAAGGGTATCTACAGAAGATGGATCGCTTGGATATAGCGCATTTGCAGAGATTGGACTGATAACTAGTCCCAGTAGGACTGGAACTAAGATTAATAGTCTTGTAAGAGACCGTTTCAAGGAAGAAATAAGAGAGGCCATTTAAAACGCCAGCAGTTGAC
>CETG01077347.1_pt1 | contig 57477 bp, 58 predicted proteins | sample 361471 | NCBI WGS metagenome assembly CETG01 (sample SAMEA2622696, study PRJEB7988) | marine metagenome | isolation source: saline water (ENVO:00002010), including | reverse complement strand
ATTAGCATTGTAACAGAGAGAATCAATCCACCAAGTCCGGCTATGAACGCCCCTTCTCCTACTACGGTTAACCATGCAACAAATGGGAACACAGCCGCAGCAGTACAATCGACTGATGCAGCCGAATAACCAATTCCCCAAAGATACATATTTCTTCGAGGAGTAAAAATTTCATCAGTTTCCCTTGTTTGGTATTGATCTAAAATTCGCTGGACTCCTGCCAGTAAATGACTTGTCCAACCTAACAACATCAGACCTCCAAGGATTAGCAGTAGCCACGCTATTGCAATTGCCACTTGGTGGAGAATCCCAGATAGTGGTATGACCTCACTTAGTCCAAAGATGATAATTCCAACAATTGTGAAGAAGGTTAACTGACCTAGGGCCGCAAAACCACCTACCTCGAAAGCTCCTGGAATCCTGCCATTCAGTTTCCCAACTTCTCGTAATTCTTCTTCTCTAACTCCTAGACTTAGGTAATATGTGATATAAGATGGGAGAACCGGAAAAGCACAGGGTGAAAAATAAACTAAAACACCAAGAAATAATCCAATAATAAAAACCCCAGTAACTGATCTATCTGCTTTCTGTATACCAAATCTTAGTTCTTCTGCCTCCCCATTATTAGCGGCTTGTATAGCATTATCAAAAGACTCCCATCCGTCTAATGGAGTTCCAGTATTTTCCTTAGCAACAGCGAATCCTTCGTGATCAATTACTAAGGCCAGAGGTATTGACTGAGCGGAGTAATATTCGACAATATCTCCTCTTTCTCCATTCCCAAGAAGGATCACATCATTACCTCCGTTCACAATTGGCCATGGCATGTGGCGTTCGGATTCCGGATCTCCAAATGTCGAATTAATTTGCTCAAAAGTATCTACTTGATACCAAGTTGCAATAGATATGGCTACTACTGGATATTGTCCTTCCAAATTTTCCCATTCTACTATGTTTTGATCAATATGTTTCTGAACATAATGGCAGTTTGCACAATCAATTGCCATGAAATCAAGGATTACTACATTGCCACGAAGATCACTCAATTGTATAGTACCATCTTCTGCAGTGTAAAGGTCATCAATTCCTTCACGGTTCATTGAAGGTGCAACCCAATCTGGGGCTTCATTGATATCATCTGAAACTCCATATATCGAAGAAGTTAGACCGAATAGAGAGAGTGAGGAGTAACCAATTACACAGAACAAAACAATTGCGATTCCGAAGGCTTTCCACGTGTCCCCTTCCTTGAGAATTCCAAAGTCGAGACGCGCTTGCATCACTTTACCGACTTCCTCCTGACTTTTGATTCCGGCGGACTCATGCTAGCTGATCAAGTAAAGATGAAGCGCCTATTCTGAACCTATTTGAACCAGATTCTATAATTGATGGATCTTCATTATTAACCAATCTAGTAAGTCTATTTACATCTTCGAGAGTTCGAATTCCTCCGGAAAGTTTCAATCCTTTTTGTTCATTGAAAGTCCTTTCATGCCTCATTACTTCGTATGCAAGAATGGATGCAGCCTCTTCACTACAACTACCCCTTTTACCTGTACATGATTTGACAAAGTCAGCACCAGCAGCAAGTGCCATGCGAGCAACCGCTCTTAGTGGTCTTTCTTCAAGAAGAGGCGTTTCAAGAATTATCTTTAGGGTTGAATTCCCTGCTGCTTTCCTAATTGCCACAAGTCTTTCCAAATCAGTTTCATTTGGGAAATCTTGGTTACGAGGTTCTAGAACAACATCTACTTCATCTACATATTCAGTACATGCTTTGGAAATTGACTCACTTATTTCCTCAAGATCAGTAGAACCTTCAGGAAATCCTGAAGCGACCACTGAAAGCCTTATTCCTTCATCCAACAATGGTTTTACAAATTTTGCATGTTTGGAAAAAACACATACTGCGATTGGCCTGAATTGGTTTGCTTTCTCACAAAATTCAGACAATTCTTGATCAGTAGCTTGTAGATTTAATAGAGTATAATCGAGGCATTTTATTATGTCTTGAGAATTCATTTGATATCCTCAACCATGTCTTTTCTCAAAATCGCGCATGAATTTAACAAGCACTTCCACAGAATCAATAGTACAACCGTTGTACAAACTTGCTCTTATTCCACCAACTTCTCTATGTCCTTTCAATCCACCAAGTCCCATTTCTTCAGCTTCTTTGAGGAAAACAGATTCAAGTGATTGATCACTTATTCTCCAAGTTACATTCATCACAGATCTAGAACTCTTCTTAGCGTGAGGCGACCAGAAATTAGATCTGTCTAACTCTTCGTAGAGAAGAGATGACTTCGCTCTATTTCTTGCTATTGCGCCCTCAAGTCCTCCATTTTCTTCTAACCATTTGAAAACACAATCTAAAACAAAAATCCCGAATGTATTTGGAGTATTGAATAGCGAACCTTTGGAAGCATGAATTGTGTAATCTAGCATTGTTGGTAGATTTCCCAAATCAGAATTTTCTTTTGCTCTAGAAAGCGCCCATGGTGAGAGAATTATTAGTGTGACGCCTGAAGGTCCGAGATTCTTCTGTGCTCCAGCATAAATAACATCATGAGCCGATACATCAATTGCCACGCCTGCTATATCTGAAGAAGCATCAACAACTATTGGTTTCCCTGCAGAATCAGGTAAATGATGGTATTGAGTCCCCATGAGAGTATTATTAGAAGTGTAGTGAAGATAGACAGAGTCTTCTGAAACTGAGTATTCTGAATTATTTGGCACTGAACGGAATCCGTTTTCAGAATCACTCCAAATATTGTTTGCTTGCCCTACTCTATTTGCTTCTCTAATAGCCTTCTTTGACCAACCGCCAGTTTCTAAGAAATCTGCTTTCTCGTTTGGTTTTAGAAGATTCAATGCAGTCATATAGAATTGTAGTGAAGCACCACCTTGGAGAAAAAGAATGGTATAATCATCAGGTACTGAAAGAACTCTACGTATTCGATCCATTGCACTATCTACTACTGTCTGAAATGTAGGGCTTCTATGGCTTATTTCACATAACCCAAAACCACTTCCTGAAAGATTGGGCAATGTTGCCTGAACTTCTTCTACTACAGATAGTGGTAGAACAGCAGGCCCCGCTCCGAAGTTGTGAATGCGTGAGTGACTCACGCCTTTAGGGCGTGGTTAAGGTCTTTGAGTACTTCTACGATAGTAGAAGGGTTGAATTGAAGCCTTATGGTTCAGCCGAAGAGTCGTGATACGAATAGGCCTAGTCATGCTTCAGGGTGCACGTCATGTGCACATTGAAGCGTTGAATAAGGCCGCTGAAGCACTTAATTTGGAAATAGAAATACATGAATTAAGAAAATCTAGTGACCTCTATTCATCATCTCCACATGCTTTAGTCATCCCTGGAGGAGAATCCACAACAATGCGACTAACTGGTAATGATCCAGCATCCCAACTCCTACCAGCTTTATTCAAGTGGATACGTAATAATCCAGAGAATCCAGTTCTAGGAACTTGCGCTGGTGCAATATTGCTCTGTGACCCTCAAGATGGGGGTGAGTCATTAGTTTCTGCAAAAATAGATCGAAATGCGTATGGCAGACAAGTAGACTCATTTCAAGCTCAACTTCAGTCTAGTCTATTAGGACGTAATTTTTCAGGTATTTTCATACGTGCTCCGAGATTTGTAAGTGTTCCAAATTTCAATCAAGTAGTAGTAATGCATAGCGATGAAGCAGTTGGTGTGTTAGATAGTAATCGTTTGGCATTAACTTTCCATCCTGAATTATCCGGGGATACAGGTTTTCATGAATGGCTTATTCAGAGAGCAATGGAGGTAAATGAATGACTTTTGCTTTACGTTTACCGAAAGTACCCGAACTTCCTGAAGCAGCAGATGTTAATGATACAGAGGGTTGTATTCAATGTCAACTTGGTTCTAAGATGGTTCTATTCATAACGGGCCATTGTCACTGGATGTGTGACTATTGTCCACTCTCTGAAAATAGAAGAGAAGTAGACTTTATGTTCGCCAATGAACGTCGAATAGAAGTAGGTAATTGGGATGAAGTAATTGAGGAAGCTCGTGCAATGAATGCTACTGGTGCAGGTATTACTGGTGGCGATCCTGTTATGACAAAAGAGCGTGTTTTGGAAGCCTGTGAGCATCTAAAAAATGAATTTGGTGATAATTTTCACTTACATATGTATACAAGCATTCCATTCAAACCGGAATGGGCAATAGAATTTGCTAAGTCAGGTCTTGATGAAATAAGATTTCATTTCTTGAATCTTAAACCGGAAAAATATGTAGATACTATGGCCGCCTGTGTCGAATCTGGTATGCTTACAGGTGTTGAAATTCCTTGTGAGCCAGATAAAGAAGAAGTCTTAATGAGCCTTCTAGATAATATGAGAGGGATGCCCGTGCAGTTTCTTAATCTCAATGAGTTGGAAATTACTGTTGGTAATCACGATAACATGGAAGTACGAGGCTTCAATCTTTCAGATGAAATTACGGCGGGTGCCGCAGGTTCAGCCGAGTTAGCTAAGAAGTTGAGAGATCGTGTAATGGCTGCATCCATAGGTGCTCCAGATCCAATTGATGGATTGGTAAGAGAGCCATATCCGTATCATCTAAAATTTTGTACTGCTACCTACAAAGATAGTGGACAATTGAGAAGAAGGTTTCTGCGAAGAGGGGAGCACACAATTGCACCTCATGAAATACTTACTGAGGATGGTACGCTTGTATTTGGTGTCATAGAATGCCATCCTGATGATGCAATTGAATGGATTGAAGAAATACATCAGGAAACAGGACTTCCTCGTCGTTTCATGCTTTACGACGATAATAATCAGAGGATAGAGTTGCCACTTTCTATGGCGGAACAACTTACTGAATTAATTGAAGCCAGAATTGCACTTGTAGAAGTACATCCAACTCACGAACGTCTTGAGATGACATTGGTTTATCTTGATTCAAAGGAGGGATGATAATTGCCAGTATTACGTCCCGATTTAACCGACCAAGACATTGATCCTTATCGGCGCCTATCTGCATCACAGGTTATTGGTTGGAAATCTTGTCCGAGATTATGGTATTATAATTGGGAGATGAGACTCAAGGGCCCCCTTCCGCCACAGATTATCCGTGGTAATGCCGCCGAAGCCTGTATTTGCCGTATTCTTAGAGAATCTCCTACTATTATCTCGCCAGAGTCACCGGATATTCTAATTTCACCACTTACCGATGAAGGTATTCCAGATCTAAAAAATAAGGAAAATTGGATTGCTCCAAGGTTAACCCCCAGAAATGAAGAGGAGTGGCCATCTGATCGTAGTACAATTATGGAATGGGCACTATCTCGTGTAGATATTCATTTAGATCGTTGCTGGGATGAAGCAGTAGCAGACTGGGAAAGATCTCCAAATCGTAGTGGTTCACTGGAAGATATTTCTATTGAGGAGTGTCGACTTATGGTAATAGAAGGAATCAAAATGCATCTTGATGAGGTTGAGGATTGTATTAATATGGATGGAGGGCCATTGCTAGAGAATTGGAGAAGAGGTGATGCAAGACCGATTATACCCGCTCCAGATGGTTTTCCGGGAGAATGGAAAATACCTCATCCTTCGGCTAAAAATGAAGGAGATGTAACTTGGTGTGAAGCTTGGGAAATCGCTCGCCCTTGGTTTGTAGACCCAGATGCTAAGAGTTTCTCCGAATCAACTTGTCATCCGGAGGGGTGGTTTCAAGGAGAATATGATATTGTTTACAGATGGAATGGAGATATTCGTATTATTGACATCAAGGCTTCAGTCGGCGCTGGAGATCGTTCATATGGATATTTGGAACAATTACGACTCTATGCTTGGCTATGGTGGGAAACACATGACCGTGAAGAACAAGTTTCTTCAATGGCAATATGGTATCTAGGTACAGGTACTGTGAAGGAAATTAAATTACCTAATATTTCAGATATGGAAGAATATAGCACAAAATTAAAAAATCTATATCAAATGATAAGAGCACAAGTTCCAGAATTATCAGATTGTCCAGCATCTCCCTCTCCATTGAGGTATTTTGAAGCAGGTGGTATTGCATCAAATCCACCGATCGATGAGGACCCAAATGCCAGATGTCGTGGTTGTGATTATCGTGGCATTTGTGAAAACTCAAATCATGATTTAGAACTGAAGGCTGAATCTAGAATAGAGCGCTTTGGTCATACCTGGCCGATAACCTCTCTTGGCAATATAGAGCCTAGATCTGATGCAATTGGAGATGTAATAGGACTTTCAGGTCCAACTCTTAATGAAGATGGTACTATCGATGTAAGATTTAGATTGCAAGATGGTTATGACCGGGCCTTAGTTAAGCCATCATATCAGGGTGGTTTGAAGAAAGTAACTCGAAGCCTTTCGGAAGGCTCCAGAGTTAAGGTTTCAAATGCAACTACAAGTATTTGGCGTGGTGAAGTTAATATCGAACTTGATGATAAATCTGAAATCTCAATAGCAGATGATGACGAAACGGCTTCAATACTTGATATCGAAACTCGTATCAATATAGTTGCTAGAGTCTGGTCAATAGATGCCTTTCCCGATGGAGAAGGAGTTAGTCGTTGGTCTGCAACTCTTATTGATGCAACCGGAACTGCTGCTGTAGTTGCGTTTAAGCAATTCATCCCAATAAGTGCATCAGCAGTAAAACGCGGAGATACCATTGCTGTATTAAATGGTGAAAAAGGAGAATGGGCAGGTCGCTCACAAGTTAAGGTTGGCCCTGGAACTAAGGTGGTAATAGTTTCATACGCAGATGAAGTACCAGAATTCTAGCAAAAATCATTCTCAATGAGATTATTTTACATTTTCAGAGTGGCGCCGAGAGAGGGATTTGAACCCCCGCGTCCAATGGACAGTGGATTTCGAATCCACCGCAATACCGGGCTATGCGATCTCGGCAGCGCACCGGGGAATTCCGATTCGGTCATAAGCATGACCCGTCCACCATAATATTGTGCGTATCAGCGTTGAACACTTAGGAGAGACTTTGATAGTTATGAGTAATGATCCAATAACAATCTCGGAGATTCTATCTAGACTTGAGATCCATCCGTCAACAGTACTAGCTGTCCATGGAGATACAATAGTCCCACATACTTCTTCAATTAGTAGCGATATTGAGCTTGAATTGATAATAGTATCAAGCGGTGGTTAATTTTCCATTAAACATAACACCCGGATCATAAGTTAGGATTTGTTCTCCTTTTCTCATTATCGCTGCCTTATTCCCGATCAATTCAAATTCATCATCTTTGCATTTCAGAAAAGCTCCTTCATAGAGGCCAATTACTGGTGTATCGTTCAATTCATGAAATTCCGACACCCGCCTCGCTCTAGATTCACCAAAATGTTGATGAAAATCTCCATTCTCTTTCTCTCTATACCAGATTCCACCCGGGTGATAATGAGGATTAATCTGAAATGGAATAATTCCTAAACTTTCAAATGATGGAACCATAGTAATTGCCATATCATTTGTTGTTTGCATACTCGGACTCGCAACATTAGCCCCTGCACTTACTCCTGCATATGGGATTTTACGTTTAATAACAGCTTCTCTTATTGGTTGAATTAATTTTTGTAAGTGTAATTGTTTTGTCAAAAGCCATGTATTTCCCCCTCCAACATATATTCCATCCGCCACTTCTAAGCCCATCAATGGGTCTTCAAATTCATGTAAACCTATTATTTCATATTCGGTATTGCCAGCAAATTCGCGCATACTAGATGTATACCCATTATAATCATTCGAAGCAAAAGGGATAAAAACCACTCTTTCACAATCTGTAAAATTTTCTGCCATCAATTTCCGATACAATTCACGACGTCCCTCAGTCCTTATTCCTCCACTACCAAGTAAAGCCTTCATTTCTCTTCATCTCCATTTAATTCATAGTCATTAGATAGTGATTTTGATAGTAGCATTGGCTTTCTCCCATCGCTAAACCATCCTATAATTATCCATCCTATGTTGAGGAGTAAAGTCGCAAAAACTAACGTACACACTCCAGCCATAACCAAATCTTCTTGTGATATCTGCCAACCTAAAAAAACACTTAATGCCATAATTAGTAAAAACCAAATCCTTGATGCAACACTTGGAGTAGATACCCCCTCATGATTTTTTAGAGGCGCAAGAATGTCGCCAGAAATTAAATCACAACCTATTTTTTTCGATTAAACATAGAAGTCATCAGAATCTGCGGCTAATCCTAGATGGTCTTCTATTGTCCCGGAAACTTTGACTTCCGCTAACAGCCTTCTTGCTGTTTTTTCAGTAGTGTCTAGATCAAGTTGTAGTGGTAAATCAAGTGCTGCTTCAATCCATTTAGAAAGTCGATCTGCGGCTCTTACATCGGCACTCGCTCCTACAGTTTCCGCAACCAGAGCCACAGCCGGAACTGAAAATATTGGTGATAGAGAAATAAGCAGACCAGCAACCCCAATCATTCCGGCTTGGGGGTGTTCTCTACTGACTGAAATATCATTTGCCTCTAGATTACTTCTTACTTCTGAATCAGCACAAATGACATGAATTTCTTTATCTTCGACATCTGCGGCTAGACCAGCTAGAACAAGTAATTGTGGTGAGTTCGATTTTTTGGCTAAATTTAGAATTTCACTAGCCACTTCATATTGGCCATTAGCCGTCATTGGTTGCAAATCTCCTCCTATCGTAATCACATATCTTCCATCAGGTAACATCACCTTGTGTATATGCATTGATGGAGGGACTAGCAACCCTTCGCTGTCAAGTACAGAGTGAGGCGGCATATCTGGGTGTAATATCCTCCCTATTAGTGTAGAAGGATGTTTTTCTATAAGTGCATCAACAACTAATTTACCAACATTTCCAACACCTGGAACCGCCTCAAGAATTGCCACATGATCAGGAAGATCATTTCCAATAACCCAATGTATACTGCTTCTCATTCTTCTTCCTCTCCTTTTCTGGGAGTTGGTAGTTCTTCTATCCATTCATCACTACCTGCATTCTCACGTTGCCTTCTTCTTGCTCCCTGAGAATCTTGAGGGGAAAATTTTAGTGGCGAAACAGTAACCATTTTACCTCCACAATGAGTACAATTCTCACCTAAACCGTATTCGCCACAATTGACACATTTCTGCAGTCTCGTTCGACCCATCGAGCAACCTCAGAGTGCGAGCCGATTTCACAGGTCTTTGAAGTTGTAGCATTGAATTACTACTTACAAACCTGTTATGAGTTAGTTTGTATTATACCGGAATGATATTCAAAGTCTTTCGATATCTATTTTTCCTTCTACTGAAGATATATGTTCAGTCGCGATGTTTTGTGCATTTTGCCATAACTTTTCTGCAGTTTCATAATCAGGTGCCTTGATGTCAACTCGATATTCAGGCGCCCCGTCATAATGACAGGTGAGAGTAGCGTCTTCTTCTCCATCTGCAACTTTTTCTGCAGCCATTAAGGCATCACGAATTGCATATACTCCTTCCGAACTCCATACCTCAATGTTGAACTGCCCTCTTATTTCTACAAATGGTGGGACGATATTTTCCACAGCTAATTCAACAATGGTATTAATCCAATCTCCTTCAAAACCATTCTCTGATAGAGCATTTTCAGAAATAGCACATTCTTCTAAAGCTCCATACAATGTTCCAAAAATTTCAGTCATTTGATTAGAGATGTCATTCTTTTGTTTTTCACTCCATCCAACTCTTTCTGCTGCAACATTCATTATCTGACTTGCCCTTTGTTCATTTTTCCATGCCTGTAGTGTATCTCTTCTTCTTTCCTCAGATACACCTTTTATTGAAAGATCAACTCTCTCTCGATCTTTTTTGATTTCAATAACCTTAGCGATTACTCTCTGCCCCACTCTCAGATGGTTTCTGATATTTCTTACCCACCCACTGGCAACTTCTCCAATGAAAACAAATCCTTCTCTATCTCCATATCCATCTAGGTTGAGATAAGCACCATTCTCACGAACACTTTTTACCGTACATACAAGTAATTCGCCTTCCTCAGGCCAGATTTCACTCATACCGCTCATATCTTCGTCCCCTTCACTCAAGGACGTCTACGATGGTGCTACCAGTTAGCTGGGCCTTACCGCCTGCAGGTCGAGCCAGTGTGGCTCCACAGATTGAGCAGGCAATAGATGTCGACGCCCTCTCAAAAATGACTACTTCATTACCGCAATCTTTGCAGTTAACTCTTAGGAACTTGGCATTTCCCATATTATTTCCTCAATCACTTTTCTATGAGCTCAAATTTCTTTGCTCTTTGTGCCGCTGGCTGATGTGCTTTTCCAGTTTCAGTGCATCTGTAAAGGAGATTAACTCTCTTGGTTGGCTTATCTCCTGATGGTTTTGGTCTCGGGAAACCACGGTAACCTGAAGTTACTTTTCGGAATCTTCTCTGACCCCATTTTAATTCAGAAGCACGTCTTTTCTTTACACGCTCTACCGTATGTTCCGTGTGCTTACCAGCAGAAGGAGAGTACCTCATAACTTTACGTGGCATCTTCACCATTCACAGCACCTCAGCGTCTTACGACGTCGCGCCCACCTATGTTCCGTATATGATTGTGTCGTGCCCAACGAAGCCCCCTATGGGGGCTGCATAATTGCTATTATGGACACTTCACAGTAGTCAAATCAAATAATCTGACTTACTAGGGGGCTCGATGCTTTGGATACACCAGACGATTATTGGTTGGGCATTGATCTTGGCTGCTATCTCATTAAATAGGATGGGTCCTGCATTCAAAAGAAGTAAATTTTCTTCTCCTATACTCTTACTAGGGCTATCAATAATTTTGCTTATTCAAGGTCCTGGTGATAATACAGGATCATGCTTAGAAGAATTCTGTACACTGGAGACATATCTCGAATTTCAAAATTTTATAATTTCTTCTTCTATATGGATTTCTTTGGCTTTATTAGGTATAATGTTGATAATTTATGGATCTGAATGGTATTCTAAATCAAATCCAATCGCTTTGATTTTTGCTTGGTTATTGATATTTTATTCTTGGTGGACAGTTATTAATATCGATTTTTATCATGAAATATTAGAGCAACCTAATTATTTATTCAATTACTTCTTTTTCGCTCTCGGCATCTTAATTTCATTATTTATCCTAATTGGAGTTGTAAGATGGACTGAAATCAATACTCCTCGTGATCCAATAATCGATGAAATGGATGAACGAGAGAAAAGGATAGTTACTGAAATAATACGTAGGAATATAAGAGGGGATGATTAATGGCCTATACTGATGATAATTCTATACTACCTCAGTCCGACTTAATACTCCAATCAATCTTAATCGGAATGTGTTTTATTGGTTTATGGTTTTTCATTCACTTATTAGTTACTTGGAATAAATATCACCGCCCCATTCCTCCAATTTTAGTGTCTTTATTCTTGTTTTTATCTCCTTTACTTGTAGTTGATTATAGTGATTTAACTCAGGATTCAATAAATATTCATTTCACAATATATCTAAATCTTGGATTAGTAATGTTTCTTTCTCTTTCGCCAATTTTCCTTGCCCTGTTGACATTTCAAGCTATCAGACTTAGTATAAATAGAAAATCCGATGATCCCCTTATTGAGATGTTAAATGACTGAATATCTTGCTGATCTTGACAATACAATGGGAGTAACGCTCATAACAACTTGGCCGGTCGCCGCGCTGTCCTGAAGGTGTAAGTATGTCAAAGGGAACTCCAAGCATGGGCAAGAAGCAGAAGTCCACACACATACGTTGCCGTCGATGTGGCAGACATTCTTATCACAAACAGAAAAGAGTTTGTGCATCTTGTGGATATGGAGAGACCGCTAGATTACGAAAATTTCGATGGAATAAGCGAAATCGCTCAATGTCGGAGCAGAAAAAGTAAGCCCCTACTCCGGGAAATGGCTAAATTCCTGTTTTACTAGCGTGAAACGATTCTCGATGTGTGGTATCATAGGCATCGTCGGGCATCCTAGTACCTCAGTTGGCAATACCTTGTATGATGGGCTGTTGGTTTTACAGCATAGAGGACAAGATGCTGCAGGCATTGTTACAAGTGATTCGGAAAATATATCCCATAGGAGAGCCAATGGACTGGTACGTGATGTATTTCGTCTTAGACACATACAGAATTTACAAGGTTCAATGGGGATTGGCCATGTTAGATATCCTACAGCCGGTTCCTCTTCGCCGTCTGAGGCACAACCATTCTATACGAATTCTCCATTTGGGGTAAGTCTTGCTCATAATGGAAATCTGACTAATCCTGAGACAATAATTGATAGTTTATTGCAAAGAGACCATAGAAGAATAAACACAAGTTCTGACTCTGAGGCATTACTGAATCTATTTGCTGCAGAAATTCAGCGTTCTGTGAATGGAAAGATTGGTGGTTTATCTGCTCTTAGTGAAGATGATGTTTTTACGTCAATAAGAGCAATCAATGACACCGTTGAAGGGTCTTATTCAGTAGTTGCCATGATTACTGGTTGGGGCTTAGTCGCATTTAGAGATCCATTTGGAATTAGACCTCTATGTATGGGTAGTTGTGAGGTGGACGGTTTTACTGAAGTTCTATTTGCTTCTGAATCAGTTGCTATGAAAACTCTTGGATTTGAAATCCAAAGAGACGTATTACCAGGAGAGGCTATTATCGTGCGTATGGATGGTAAAATTTCAACTAAAATTTGTCACGATTCTCCAGTGCACAGACCTTGTATTTTTGAGCACGTATATTTCGCCCGACCAGATTCTCGCATGGACGGAGTTTCGGTACATGGGGCACGATTAAGAATGGGTGCAGCATTGGCTAAGAGAATTACAGAAAAATACCCCCGACATAGTATTGATGCAGTTATACCAGTGCCAGATAGTGGTAGGATTGCTGCACTTGAATTAGCAAGAGAACTTGATGTTCCGTATCGTGAGGGGTTTGTTAAAAATCGGTATATAGGTAGAACATTTATTATGCCAGGTCAGGAGATTAGAAAAGACTCTGTTAGAAAGAAATTAAACACTATTTTTCATGAATTTAATGACAAGGTAATATTGATTGTTGATGACAGTATAGTTCGAGGTAATACTTCAAGAAGGATTGTTGAAATGGCACGTGATGCCGGTGCAAAAAAAGTCTATTTTGCCTCTTCGGCACCACCGGTCATACATCCAAATGTGTATGGTATAGACATGCCTGCTAAGCACGAATACGTTGCTCATAATAGAAGCACAGAAGATATTGCAAAAGTGATTGGAGCGGACTGGCTAATATATCAGAAATTAGAAGATCTTGTTGAGGCGTGTTTAGGTGCAGGTGATACTAATCTGGCTAAATTTGATTGCTCATGTTTTGACGGTAAGTATGTAGCCGGCCACATAGATCAGAATTATTTAGATAAATTGGAAACTGATCGTAAGGACTCAGCAAAGGCGTGAATATACTCATTTTCGCGACAAGGTGAAAACGACGTTAGTACACCTGATGCTTGTGTACGCAGACCGTAACCCCTCCATCGAGAGTCACTCGATTATAGCGATGAATGACGCTGTAAGCTTCTCTTCTGTAATTTCAAATGGTGTTTTTTCAATTGGCACGCTCGGTGGCTTCTTAGGAATTTATGACACAAATGATCTAATTTATTTCCAAAATTTAAATTCTAAAATAATAGGAGTAACAGATATTGATGATTTTTTCGTTTGTGCTTCAGAATCTGGTGAACTGGTTGCTTTTAAAGATGAATTATATTGGTCAATGTCCTTAGATTCGGGAATAGAATTTTTAGGTAAATCTGAAGAAACACTGATCTTATTTGATGGTGCAGGATATCTCAATAGAATCAACAAAAAAGGTAATTTAATTGATAAAATAAAAATTGGAGAATTATCTAAAGTCTCTTTTTCGAAAGATGGAAAATTAATTGCAATAAGTTTAACCAACGGCACCCTCATAATACTCGATAATTTAGGGAATATATTGCAAAATTCATCGCCTCCAAATGATGATATTGAAACAATTTCTAATTTAGAATTCCGATCTGATGAAATTTTAATTGTGACTCGTGATTCACTGGGCATGGCTTTAGACGAAAGGCCTGAAAATCGAATTGAATGTTGGCATAAGAGTGAGGGGTGCATCCATACTTCAGATTTATCATCTAGAGTTAGTGTGTTACTCCCTACCGAAGATGGCGCTATTGCTGGATGTATTGATGGTAGTGTAATACGACTTATAGTCGGAAAGAAAGAAATCGAAAATTTACTTAACTTTGATTATTCTATTTCTCGAATTACAGAATGGCAAGGTGATCTATTGGTATCGTCATGGTTTCAGGTTTTTAGGACTAAAAAAGACGCTGAAATTTTTTGGTCATTTGAGCATAGTGGTTTGGTAACAAATATTCTTGATTTAGAAAATGGATTTGTTGTTATAATCGGAGAATCTCCTGCAGGAAATAATCCCTCTCCATTGGTAATTATTGATCCTAATGGTGAAGTTTTAGATTTAGAACCTAATAATTTAGAATTCACTAGAAATGAATATTCAAGAGAATTATCAGGTATTCTTTCTGATGAAGAGATCACCAAGGCCGATGCGCCCCCTTCTTTTGTTTCTGACACGTCTGTTCTAATAGAAGAACTATCTGAAGAGATTGAATCTAATAGTAATCCTGAGGAATTAGAATCCGATATACTTGAGAAGTTGGTTTCTTCCGCGAGCGAGATTAATTTACCACCCATTGCTGATGCTGGAGATGATCGTACAGTGTCTGCTGATGAAGATGGAAATGCGATAGTTCTTCTCGATGGTTCTAGATCTTATGATCCTGATGGCCATATCAAAAAATGGGAATGGCAAGATTCTAACAGCAGAGTTATCTCTGAGACCTCTCAATTAAATGTAAAACTGCCATTAGGAACTCACCCATTCAAATTGACAGTTACTGATAATAAAGGCGCATCAACAACTGCTTTAGTTACAATAAGAATTTCGCCATAGACAAAATTTCATAATGATGAAAGTGCGGACTTAAGGGCTGGAACAGCCTCTTCCCAAGTTGCAACTATGCCATAATCTGCAACACCAAATATAGGTGCTTCAGGATCCTTATTTATTGCAACTATATATTTTGAAGAACGCATCCCTGCAAGATGTTGTATTGCACCAGATATTCCAACTGCTATGTAAAGTGAAGGAGTCACGGTCTTTCCAGTCTGCCCAACTTGCATACTGTGTGGCATTCCCCACTCATCAACAACAGCTCTCGATGCACCAACTGCAGCACCAACTAGATCTGCAACCTCTTCCAAATGCGAAAAATTTTCTTTTTGACCGATACCTCTGCCGCCAGAAATAATTATGTCTGCTTCAGAGACATCAAGCCTCTCTGTGGCTTTATTAATCGCTTCTTTGATTGAGAGAGAAACATCAGCACTCTGATCAACAGTATTTATTGGTGCACTTCCGCCTGATCCAGCAGCATCAAAAGCATTGGCTCTTAGTGTAACAACACAATTTTCTTGAATAGATGAGGTTTCTATTGCCTTTCCTGAATATATTGGTCTAGTAACTGTTATTCCTGAGGAAATATTTGTCACATCTTGGACAATTGGCATCCCCAATTTTGCTGCTATTCTAGACGCTATTTCTCTACCTTTAGGGGTTGCTCCAGCCAAAATCATTCCAGAACATTGTGAGGAAAGAGCCGAGGCCCAAGCACCCCCGTCGAATGTTGCGAAACAATCTCCAACTACTGATATTACTTTTCCAACACCATCTAGATTTGAGGCTTCTTCAGATCCTTCACCACCCGGTACGACTACAGTTGGCGATACTCCAAGAGTATTTGCCGCATGTACTAATTGAGATGTAATTGGATGTAATGTACTTCCTGATGATTCTGCTAAAACTGTAATTTCCATTCTTTATTCCTCCTCAAATAACATTTGCCTCGTCACGAAGTTTAGCCACAACAGTAGATACCGAATCGGCACCTTCAAATTTCTGTCCAGGGGGTTTTTCTGGTGGTGGCGAGTGTGAATTTATTGTGACATTAGAATTTCCTAGATCAACGTCAAGATCTGCGGCCGACCAGATTTCAATTTCTTTCTTTTTTGCCATCATTATTCCTCGAACATTAGGGCGACGCATTTCAGTAACTCCTTTATCGAAAGCAAAAACACAAGGAGCGGATACTGCCACTTTTTCATGACCGGATGAACTAGGCCGAGTTGCTAAATAATCCTCTCCATCCTTTGTCACTTCTGATACCATAGTCATACAGGAGGCTCCAAGAATCTCTGCAACACCAGGACCTGTTGATCCTGAATTAGTATCTGCTGCTTGCTTTCCACATAGAACAATTGAGGAATTAGATTTACTTATTGCTGCAGCAAGTAGTTTCTGAAGCTGCGTTGAATCCAAGTTATTTATGTCATCATTCATTATGTGTACTAAATCATCAGCACCAACAGCAGCAGCATCTCGAAGTAACTTTTCACAGCGTGAAGGTCCTGCACTTATCGCCACAACGTTACCACCTCCGGCTTCTTTCAATTTCAGCGCGGCCTCAAGTGCATATTCATCATAGGGGCTCATAGACCACTTAGATACAGAATTTTCATCTACTCTTCCTCCACTAACTGAGATTTTAGCTGTAGTATCTGGGACTTGTTTTAGAAGGACTGCAATGTTCATTGGTATGCCTCTTTACAAATATTGCAGACGCTTCATATCTATGAATATTCGGTGAGTCATTCCAGAAAATAATTCTTGGAATAAGAACCAAAAATTATCACAAATCACGCGTAAATGCCTGTATTCCCGTTATGTGTCGTCCAAGAATCAAGTTATGGATGTCATGAGTGCCCTCGTAAGTTTTCACAGATTCGAGATTAGCCATGTGTCTCATAATGCAGTATTCGTCAAGAATTCCATTAGCACCGTGTATATCTCTTGCTACTCTTGCAATTTCTAAAGCAATATCTACATTATTCATCTTAGCTAAAGATATGTGTTCGGGCATCCAAGTTCCTGCATCTTTCTTCTGCCCAAGATGATAGGCCAGCAATTGAGCCTTTGTTATTTCTCTAAGCATCCAAGATAATTTATTTTGAACCAATTGATAACTTGCAATTGGGTGAGTAAATTGAATTCTACTCAATGCATAATTCTTGGATGAATCAAAACAGGCTTGTGCCGCGCCAACAGCGCCCCAAGAGATTCCAAATCTGGCATTATTAAGACACGAGAATGGTCCTCTAAGACCCTTGACTCCGGGTAAAATTCTATTCTTTGGAATTTTACAGTCCTGGAATACGAGCTCGCTTGTAACACTCGCTTTGAGTGAATGTTTTCCTTTCATTTCAGGAGCACTGAATCCGGGATCATCTTTCTCTACAATGAATCCCCGAATCACGCCATCAAGTTTAGCCCAAACAATTGCAACTTGTGCTATTGTTCCATTAGTAATCCACATCTTCGCACCATTCAGTAGATAGTGGTCTCCCATGTCTTCAGCCTTGGTAATCATGTCTCCAGGGTTTGAGCCATAATCAGGTTCAGTAAGTCCAAAACAACCAATCCATTCTCCACTTGCCATTTTTGGCAAATAATACTCTTTTTGCTCTTCACTCCCAAAGTCCCAGATTGGATACATGGCTAGAGATCCTTGTACACTCGCGAATGAACGTAGTCCACTATCTCCTCTTTCCAATTCTCGACAAATTACACCGTATGCAGTATAGGATAGACCTGGGCAACCATAGCCCTTCAATGGAGCCCCAAGAACCATCATTTCACCAAGGGCCACACGCCATTCATCAGGAAATACTCCATCTCTGCAAGCGTGCTCGATTTTCGGAATCACTTCTTTGTCAACAAAGTCGCGGACCATATCGCGCACCATCCTTTCCTCTTCAGTCAGCAGTGAATCCACATCGTAAAAGTCGAGGGCTTCGTATGGCATGTGTTTCATTCCAATCGCGCAGACATTGGCAAATGAAGGTTCCCCGAAGTTATATGAGAATTACTTCTAGCAATAAAGTACATTATTTCTTCTTTTTACTCCGTCTTGGAGACCTAATTTTCTTATCGTCAACTTCTTTCTTGCTAAAACTTTCTGAAAACCACATTCGTGTTTTTGGCGATGCATATAGTATCAAACTAAGGATTACTAATAATGTAGTAAGAGGTATAGAGATTGTCGCCCATAGATGAATCAATCCTGTGGAGTATTCCATAGGGGGTTTGTATTCAAACAGAAAGCCTCTGTTAGTAACTATCCATCCGCTATTAGCACCAGTTGACCAAATTCCAATAATACTTGAAGAAGTGAGATTTAAATCATCAATGTCTGAATTTTCAAGCCATGGGAATGAAGCATTTATACTGATGTCATGCTCAATCAATCCAGAGGGTGTTAGAGATATTATAGTGCGATCTCCGTATTGGCGATCTATGTCAACAAAATATGCGTCAACATCGGGAAGAGATCTTATTTCTGGAATAGATTTGGATATATCATTTGGATCAAGTTCTATACTCGCTAATATTTTGTTATCCGCCACAGCAACACAGAAGTTAGTGGCTCCATCAGGGCATTCAATTCCAGTCCAAGAATATCCATTCCCCCCCACCCAACTAAAAGTATGGTCTCTTTCTATGATCCCAATACCATCCACTGAAGATACTACTACGCACATCATTAATGAGATGTGACAATCTATATCCATTATTTTGCTATCTCCTGAACTGTTCAATGAGTGTGTTTCGGCGCCACCATCTTCTGCAACTCTCATCCTCCACAATTCCCCATATTCCGAGCCGATGTAGGCCCAAGATCCGCCAGTATTCCATGATACTGCAGTTAGTTCTGAGAACATAAAAGAAGATTCGGCCGCAGCTCTTTCTACCGAATGATCTTGTTTCGCATATCTTAGCACTATACCTCCCTCTCCTACAATCAAAGCAGTTTCACTCCTAGGATGAAAATCTCCATCGATAAGAGTATGACTTCCAGGCCAAATTAATTCAATTTGATTCGCTGGGTTACTTACATTAAGAACTCTAAGATATCCATTTGAGCCATAAACAACTACAGATTCTCCAATATCGTCAGCAACTAAGCCATTCAGTCCAAGATCTTCATTTGATAAACTCAGTTTTTCTCCTAACGTTACAGCCGATTCTCCTGAGACATTTTGGGATGATAATAGTATAGAAACAATAAGGATACTTAGGACCCGATTACCTCTATGCATAGTGACCGCAATGTGTATTTTGGTTTAGCCGTGTGGGATGGCAGTAGTAGGAACATAATTGTGAGCAGGATTCAATAGAAGTAACGTTCCGCGTCGACTCATGGAGAGATTCGATGTTAAGCGTGGGCTCATTAAGAGCCTTGATTCTGAAGGTGGACTTGTGGCTCTTGCTAGCCGTTTTTTTGAGGTGGTCGAGAAGACTGGAAACAACTCTTTTTCCGGCTCCCATGGTATCATGACTTCTATTGATGGTCACTATAATGAAAGTGGAGCTCTAATTGTTGATGTTACAAACGTACCTCCAAATTTTGATGATCCTGATTCGGTCAAATTAGCTATGGATGCTCGTAAGAGATGGACTCAATTCCTTGATGAAGCAACAGGATATAATTCAAAACAGAGAGGCGACAAAGCAAAAGAATGGGCAAAGAAGGCATCTAAGGCCAAATCTGCTGTATCTGCGGCACGCCATTTTATGAGCATGAGTAATAATTTGGATTCCGATGTTATATCCAAGGCTGAGGAGTTGATTTCAGAGATCGAAATGGCTTTGGAAGCTAATGATAATACTAAGGCGGCAGGCCGAGGGGAGAAACTCAACAAACTACTAACCTCCTGAGGCGAACTAATGACTACAGACGACCCCCTATCTTCTTTGGATGATGACATTCGAGAAAAGATACAGAGAATGTTCTCAAATGTTGAAGAAGTAATAGGAGTCGATCATGTTGCAAATATCCTTACGGGTGGTGAAAGCAATGGCCAAGATGGAGTAATTAGGGCCTATGTTGGAATAGAACCTAGTGGTAAAGCCCATCTTGGTTGGGTTATCCTTGCTGATTGCATAAAAAATATGCTTTCAGAGGGCGTTAACGTACTCATCTTATTGGCCGATTGGCATGCATGGATAAATGATAAATTTGGTAGAGACATGGATAAAATCTCTCTAACAGGAGATTACATGACAGAGACTTTCCGTGTACTTCTTGGATTCCCTGAAGAGGGAGAAGGAGCAGGTCAACTTAGATTCAAGAAAGCCAGTGAGGTAATGGATTCAGGTGAGTATTGGGAGAGGGTACTTCGTTGCTCAAAAGGTATGAGTCTCAATCGTGCCCGTCGTACATTCAGCATAATGGGTCGTTCTGAGGATTCTTCTGATGATGATCTCTCAGCCTTTTTTTACCCTCCAATGCAGGCTGCTGACATATTCGAATTAGAAATAGACATAGCATTTGGAGGGATGGATCAGCGTAAAGCACATATGTACATGAGAGAAGTAGCCGATCGCAATGGATGGAATAAGGCAACTTGTATACATACTCCGATGCTTTCTGGTCTGAAAGGAAGAGGCGGTGGTCGTATGGATTCTTTCGATCACAAGATGTCTAAATCAGATCCAAATAATGCTGTTTTTCTCCATGATAACCCTAAAACTATTGAAAAGAAATTCAGAAAAGCATTTTTAGAAGTTGGAAACTCAAAATCACCCGTTTATGAGATTGCTCAACATATTGTTTTGCCTTATAATGGCGTACTACGAGTCGAACCCAAACCAGAATTTGGCAATCCAAGCAATTGGACTGATGTTAGATCTTTCATCGACGCAGTAGGGTCTGGAGACATACATCCTTTTGATGCTAAGATAGCTGTAGCCCGAGGACTTTCAGAGGTTCTTTCACCAATTGTAACTCATTTTGAGGACAATAATGCTCTGCTCAATGCAGTAAATCAGATTACTGGTGCGCAGTGAAGCGATTCCACTTTTGCATATAATTTTACAATTAAGCCACAGATATGATAACCTCCCCCTCACGGCGGCGATTCACAGGAAGACGAAGCATGACTAACGTTGGAATTGATGATATTGCAATTTATTTTCCTAAATTGTACTTTGATATGAAGGATTTTGCTGATTTTCGTGGTGCTGACTTCGGGAAATTAAACAAGGGACTAGGCCTTGCAGCAATGGCAATCCCTGATGCTCATGAAGATACAGCCACCATGGGGGCAAATGCATGTGCTCGACTTATTGATAGAAACAATATAGATCCCCGAAATATAGGCCGTATTTATCTTGGAACTGAGTCGGCTCTTGATGGCGCAAAGCCGACTGCAACATACATTATGGATATGTTAGAGCAACTCTATGATGATAAGTTCGGGGAAGGTTGCTTTAGGAATTGTGACGTTGTAGATCTTACATTTGCCTGTATTGGAGCTGTAGATGCAATGCACAATACACTAGATTGGGTTGCTAGAGGGGGCCCAGAAGAAGATCGCATAGGAATAGTTGTTTTTGCTGATAATGCGAAGTACGATCTTGGTTCTTCTGGAGAATATACCCAAGGAGCAGGAGGTGGCGCTATTCTTATTCGCCATAATCCACGCTTAATTGAAATTCCCGATAACTGGGGTGTTTCTACAATGCCAGTACATGATTTTTTCAAACCACTCCGTGAAGTTGAGATGAAAACAGTTGTTGAAAATGTGCTTGATCTTGCTGAAGAGGCGGGTGAGCCGAAGAAAGAAGGGCTAGTAGAAAAAATACTTGCTATATTGCCCAAATCTTCTAAAAAAGACAACGTTATGTTTGAATCTCACACTCTTAAGATCCATAAAGACACACCAGTATTTGATGGACAGTTTTCTAATCGTTGTTATTCTGAATCTGTGAAAACTGCTTTTATCGATTTTAGAAATAAAGCAATTAGAAGTGGCCGTTACAATCCTGAATCTGATGAAATACTAACTGAGCAGTGGAGTAGAATAATTGTCCATCTTCCTTATGCATTCCAAGGTAAGAGGATGTTTCCTGATGTATTCCGTCATGATAGGCGTCATCTTCCAATGTGGGAAAGTATTGTCAAAGAAATAGGCCCTGAACCCTTTCCTGAAGATTTTGACGATACACCTGAGGGAATTGAGGAATTTGAGAAGGCCAATGATGTATATAGGCGATTAATATCAAAAACAGATGAATTTAGGAATTTCTCTGAGAGCAGAATAGAAAAAACCCAAAGGGCATCAAGTTTAATCGGGAACCAATATACTGGTTCTATTTTCTTAGCTCTAATGTCTACTATGGAGTCCGATTTCCTTGATGAAGTAGATATGCAAGGTAAGAGGGTGGGTCTCTGTGGATATGGTAGCGGTGCAAAGGCTAAGGTATTCGAAGGGATTGTCAAACCAGGTTGGAAAGAAGTAGTCAGTAAATTTGAACTGTTTAAAAGACTAAGCAACAGAACACCATTGAATAAGGAAGTATATGAGCGCTTACATCGTGGTTCTCAGAAAGAGTCCGTACTTTCTCCAAGGTCTGAATTTGCATTAATCGCTGTCGGTGGAGACGATGTCTTAGAAGGTCAAAGAAAGTATACTTGGGTAAATTAACTCAAATATAGCCAATCTTATGGCTTAATCGCTCTATTAATAACAATTTTTTGTACTTCTTGGGTGCCTTCATATATCTGAGTGATTTTTGCATCTCTAAAGAATCGCTCTACTGGGAAATCTGTGGTATATCCATAACCCCCTAGGACCTGTACAGCACGTTCAGCAACCCACATTGCAGTATCTCCAGCAAACAACTTCGCCATACTTGCTTCTTTCGTGTGTCGAGGTTCATCATTCTCGTAGTGCCTTTGCTTAGCCCATGCAGCCTTGTATACCATTAATCGTGCTGCTTCAGTTTGAGTTGCCATATCTGCAAGGTAATTCCCAATACTCTGATGATATGCAATCGGTTTTCCAAATGATTGTCTTTCATGAGCATAGTTTAGTGCAGATTCATAAGCACCCTGAGATATTCCCAATGCCTGCGCAGCGATTCCAATTCGAGAATTATCAAGTGCATTCATTGCAATAGGAAATCCATTCCCGGATCCTTTCAACACATTTTCGACAGGAACCATACAGTCTTCAAGTAATAGAACACAGGTATCAGATGAACGAATTCCAAGTTTTTCTTCTTTTTTACCTACACTGAATCCTTCCATGTCTGAATCTACGATGAATGCTGTAGTGCCTCCGTGTTTCTTAACACCATAATCAGGATGATCAACATCTTTGGCAAAGAGGACATATATGTCCGCACTTTTTCCATTTGTAACCCACATTTTTTCTCCATTGAGTACGTAGTGAGTTCCATCTTCAGTTAGTTTTGCCTTACAGGTTAAAGCCGCGGCGTCAGTTCCTGCACCTGCTTCTGAGAGCGAATATGCTCCAATTTCTCCTTCTGCAAGTCGAGTTAGGTATCGGCTCTTCTGATCTTCATTACCATGCAGTGCAATCGTTTTTGCACAGAGTCCAACGTGTACACAAAACATTACTGAGAATGAGGGGTCTACTCGAGCCAATTCTTCAACAATAATGGCTTCACTTATGTCATCAACCGGATTTCCTCCAAATTTTTCAGGTATTGTGATGCCCTGAAGTCCATATTCACAGAATGCTTTCCACTCTTCTACAGGCGGTAATGCTTCTCTATCTCTAGTCAAACAAGTTGGTGAAAGTACCTCCTCTGCAAATCCTCTCACCATTTCTCTAATCATGCTCTGTTCTTCGGTCTCCTCAAAGTCCATAGTACCGCCGAGTAAACCGAGTAAGTAGGGGTTGTTAAGTCATTGTTTTGTACAGTTTAATTGTTATCGACCAGTCGAATCATTCAAATCAGAAGTCATTCGGGCCCGCGTCGGAGATAATAATGTCGGACTCGGATTACTTCGAATTTGGTATTGCCCACGACCGCAGATATACGCTGGAACACCTTTGGTTACAATTGATTGATGAAAAGGAAGGTACTGTAAAGATTGGTATATCTGAATTTCTTAGAGCAGATTATGGAGATATTGTGAGAGTTATACTACCTCATGGCCAAGATACTAGTGAATTTATTTTAGAAGAAGATTCCGAATCTGATGATGATGAAGAAGAGAAAACCACTCCAAGAAATAGTGCTTCTACGACAGATCGGATAGATATTGGAGACCTCTTAGTTACTGTAAGAACAATAGATGATAGAGTATTGATTAATTCTCCTTTCCCGTGTAAGGTTTTAGAACTAAATGGAGAAGTAGAAGATAATGTTGACCTTGCTAATGACGATGCTTATGGTGATGGTTGGTTCATGATAGTCAAACCTCATGAATTTGATGAAGATCAATTCTTGGATCAGAACGAATATCTTGAATACATTAGCGAACTCTGATTTCTCTAGGGCCAAGAAAGAGATCCCCAAGATTCTGGATCTTCCTCTCTCCAATTTATTGTTTCTAACAATTGCAAAACATCCTCTTTTGTCCCAAGATCCTCTTCAATTTGTTTTCTCTGTAACCAATCCTTTAGTCGACCTAATCTAGGCCCTGGTTCTAACCCAGTAATTTCCATCAGATGTTCTCCATCAATTAGAGGTAATTTTCCAGCAGTAAGGGGTTTGAGATCCTTACTATGTTGTAAATATTCTTCGCCCTTAGGTCCAAAATAATCTGCCATCTTCAGTTGCATTTTTTCTGAAATGCAACTTCGGAATATCCTAAGTATGGAATCATTCTTTTCTTCGATTGCCTCTTTTGGAATATCGTGTAGAAAAGAAATTACGTTTTCCTCTTCATTTGATAGTTTCAATATAGATTTTAGATATGAAGCCAAATCAGGTCCGGAGCGAGAATCATTATTACAAAGTAATGCCAAACTCACAGTTGAATCAGCGGATAATCGAATTTCATTTACCGATGAAATTGAGATACCGGGTAGAATCCTTGAAAGAACACCATGCCCTTCCATAGACTCTAGTATGTCATTTGCATTGCTAGAACTAATGATCTGCGAGAATTCATTCCACTTTCTTTCTTCTGAAACATTATCTAACATTGCGACATTTTGTCTAATTGCATCAGATAGATCATTATCTAAATTCCTTTTCTTTCCATTTTCTAAATTTATGAATCTAAATGCCCTTAGTATTCTCAATCCATCTTCTGAAATCCTTGTTTTTGCATCTCCAACTGCACGCAAGATGCCACTTTTCAGGTCTTCTAGTCCAGAAAATGGATCAATTAACTCGCCATTTGATCCATCTATTGCCATAGAATTGATAGTGAAATCACGTCGTGATAAATCTTCCAATATGTCATGCCCAAAATCAACATTATCAGGGCGTCTTCCATCTCCATAAGACCCATCTTTACGTAGAGTTGTAATTTCCCAAGTTTCTTCATTTTGGTCGTTATGATTTTCGGTTTTTTCATCTTTCAGTACAAGAATTGTACCATATCTCTCTCCAACAGGTATGTTTCTTGGAAACAATTGCATTACCTCTCTTGGCATTAATGAAGTTGCATAATCAACTTCTTTTGGTTGAATGTCTGAGAGGATATCTCTAACCCAACCTCCTACAATCCAAGCTTTACCTGCCGAGCACAGTCTTTCTAGAACCATTTTATCAGAATCAGACAGGTGTCGGCGAGGGTCCTCCATGTGGTGCCTTCAAGGCTATTAGCCATGAATCCTCGGGCATCAAACATATTGCATAGACCCACATGCGAACTATATGGAAGTGGAGTTGGTGCCTCTTGAGGTCCTGCGCCCTCATGAGCAAATAATTAGTTCAAAGGTAGATCAATTATTACGTATGACTAATAGATGGAATGCCTATACCAAACCACTTCTAATAGATCGTGTAACTGGTACTATACTGGATGGTCATCATAGATATCATGTGGCGCAGCGTCTTTCATTGAAATGTGTTCCATGTGTTCTAATTGATTATTTAGATGATGATTCAATAGAACTAGATGTTTGGCCAAATTGTGGTCGAGATAGTATCAGCAAGAATGAGGTAATAGATGCCGCTATGAGCGGCGAACTTTTACATCCAAAGACTAGTAGACATAGACTTTCAGACCATCTACCACCCATTGCTGTACCACTTTCTAGACTATCTTTATCTGCCTCAAAAGAAGATTAAAAAAGATTCTTAATTTTATTTTTTAGCTTAGTTCTCTTATTAGATTGGTTGCAGATTGGCGAACCATTTTATCCTCACTTTCGGATAATAGTAATATTATTTCTTTTGTTGATGAAGTAATTTCTCTACCAATAAGGTCTTCAATTAATCTGGATTTTAGAGATTCAGATCTATTTTCATTTTTCAAAATCTTATCTCTGATTTCCATTTCTTCCTTACCTCTTACTCCAATCAGGAGTCTTGCCGTTAATGAGTCATTTGCGTACTCAATAATGGCATTTTTTAATCCTGGTATTTCTTTCCAATCATTTTCTCTTAGTTTTCTAGAAAATATATCTATGAATTCTGAATTTTTTTCTTCAGTTAGTGCGACAATTTCTGATGCGACGTCCTTATCTTTAAGCGCTTGTGGAATCATTATCCCTACAATTCTAGCCTTATCTCGAGGATTTGAGATGTCCGAGATAGGGCCAATTGTTTCCAAAATTTCTTTTTCATTTAGCAATTCAGGATTTTTAGTTAGTAACTGAATTCCCCCGCTACGAACTGAATCAGCACTATCATTAAGAATTTGATGAATGAACTTCCTAACCAGTTTTTTGTTTTCCATAATCTTGTAAACAGCCTCCTTACGAACAGCTCTATCTGAGAAAATAATCGCATTTGATATTTCGTCATCTTCAATTTCAATCAATGATTTCCATGCGGCTAGACGTATGTTTGGCTGGGTATCAGTTGTAAGTTTCTTAAGGATCAAAACGCCACTCTTATGTGCCCGTCCTGATATCCTAGCAGCGAGAAGTCTTTTTTTATTATCATCAGATTTGGAAAGATCCTCAAATAGCTTTAAGTCTGCAGAAGCAGCCCATTTTTCTATTGCTTCCATAGATTTTTCACGAAACCAATAGTCTTCATCATCTAGAAGTTGAATAAATCCCGAAAGAGCATTGGGGTCATCAATTTCAAACAAATGTCTAACGGCTCTCCTACGTTGTCTAACGTCCTTGTGATGTAGCTTTGAGAGAGCCGGTCGTATGCTCATTGTTAACCCCAATACCTAGGCTGAGAAGAATACTACGGATAAATAATCAGGATTTTTTTTTCGTAATTAAGGGACTAAGTCTTCATGCCCACCTATCATTGAACTTTCTTCAAAATCCCATTTTATTGGGCTATCTACTTGAAATGAGAGTAACTGTTCAAATAAAGGCCATATTGGCGAAATCCATTCCATTTCGGCCATAATTAGATCATAAACAGGATGTTCAATTATTTCTTCATCACTTGCATTAAAATCTAATTCTGGTATTTCAGATGGCATTGATTTAAGCGAATAAATCAGATCTTCTATTCTTTCTTTTGTTTCTTCATCGATTTCCATCATATCTTCTACTATTTCTATTACATCTTGAATTAATTCTGCAATAACTGTTGGATTAAGTGGTCCTTTTTCTGCTTCAGACAAATCCATAGGCCCAAATATGACTGCTCCTAGATCTGTATCTATCCATTCATTACCTTGACGTTCTTTCTTCAATAATTTTTGTTGAATAGGGCCACCAAATGGTCCTAAAACGAATCCACCTTCTTCAATAGCGCCTTCAATTTCTAGGGGGATTTCTCTTATTGATCCAGTTATTAGCACTCTGTCAACTCTTTTATCAAACAAATAGTCATTCATTGAACCAATCGGTATAGTTCTTATTACTCCGCTTGAATTATGAAAAACAAGTCTATCTGAAGTATAATCTAGTACTTCTTCATGAGGCTCAATGACAGTAACCATACCGTCATTTCCGACTATATAATCGATTAACGCTGCCATATATCCACCTTTAGCTCCCATTAACAAAACATGCTGCCCTCTTTTCAGTTCTAGATGGTGCAATAATAACAGTATCATATGCGGTGCAGATATGGTCTTTACAGCATCATTTTTAGTAACCAAAAAAGGAGTTGGCCTATCGTTCCAAAAAGTTTCGAGAGAGAAATCCGTAAACGTGCCGATAAATACCTTCGAAAGAGCATTTTCTACCTGTTTTTCAATAGGAATGCCACTACTGCGGAGGCGCTCAAGTAAATCCCTCACTCCTTCCATGGCTTTCTCCAGTCTGAATATTACACCGCCAATCATTTGAATACGTCGCGCCTGCGTTCTCAATATTGGGGCCCGTGGTCTAGGGGTTATGACGTCGCTCTTACAAAGCGAAGATCACCGGTTCAATTCCGGTCGGGCCCACCATCTATCTCCTATGAAAGAGTCAAGAAGTAGAGCCATGACGATGGGTCGTGGTTGAGGAGATTGCGGCCCTTGCTTCAAGGCTAAGTCGTCGTTTACGTAAAAGAAATTGGAGTGTTGTTACTGCGGAGTCATGTACTGGTGGTTTACTGGCTTCAACATTTACAGACATATCTGGTGCTACTAAATGGTTCAAACAAGGCTGGATTGTATACAATAATGATGCCAAGATGCGTGAACTTGGAGTTGAAAAAAATTCTTTTGATGAAGGAGAAGCGGGTGCAGTTTCGCATCAAGTTGCATTGCAAATGGCACGCGGTGCCAGATATCGTTCAGATGCTGAGGTTTCAGTGGCAATTACTGGAATAGCCGGCCCGGGAGGGGCAACTCAGACTAAAGAGGTAGGCCTAGTACACGTGGCAGTCACTGCTGGAGATCAATTTCTGGTTAGAAGAAGAGATTTTGGAGACAATGATCGTTTAGACAATAAACGCTCTTTCGTTGCTTTTGCTCTTCGTATTACTTTAGAATTATTTGACCGTTTAGATGCTGATGAAGCAAAAATAGCAGAAGTAGAGAAAAGAGGCGAGGTAACTATCGATAATGCGAATGATTTAGATCCTAAATCAGAACAATGGGAAGGTTCTCTTTCATGGGCTAAAGAAGATGATGAAAGTGTTGCTGATCGCATAAACAAGGTCGATCTTGCTTCTCTGACAGATTGGGATGAATGATTTTTGGCACTTCTAAAGTGGGAGCGGAGTTCAGCGATATCATCATGAGCGGCGTGCTTCGACATGCAGAGCATGTCGGTGGATGATTGGTCCGAAAAGGCCCGAATATTGATGTCCGCTGGGATTATTGTAATGGGCCACGAAGCAAAAGAAAAAATAATCAATTTAGAAAGTCTAGTTCCGCTAATCGAAGCCGCTAATGCCTCTGATGTGAGTATAATCGATAGCCGAACTTTTGACGATTTGTTAAAGATAGTACCAAATAGCAATCAAATAAATGAAGTTCCAAATACACCTTCTTTACAAGTAACTCTGAATAGTAATCCAGATAGTCCTCTTGGTAGAACAATAGCTCCAATTATTTCCAATGAACCATCATCTCCACCTAGACCCCACAATCTATCTCACTATCGTATCGAAGATTTTCCTATGGAGGCAAGAGATGTCGATTCTGAAATTGAAATCCATTTCGATATTACTGGGTATTCAAAAACAGAAGGAAAGATGTCAGATATTCAATCATGTTTCTCGGATCGGTTGAAGAAAATAAGGAATATAATGATCTCAGGTAGAGCCTTACCAAGACGTCCCATTAGCGTAGGAGAGGCTTGGCGTAATCGTCAGAGATATTCTAGTAGAGACTATGAGATAACTTTAGTTGGACTTTCCTCGAATTCCCGATGGTCACGTTCTGGAAATCTTAGATTTGAATTAGAAGACGAAACTCAAAGTATTCAATGCACACTAAAGCCACCTTCCGGAGCATCCCCATTACATCCTTCTTTAGATGGCCTAATGAATGATGATGTAATCGGTGTAAGTGGTCATTTCTATACATCTGGTAGTCGGGATCATGAATTTAGTGTATCAGATATTCATCTTCCACCTCTAGGAAATCATTCTAAGTCTTCAGCGCCATCAGATAGAGCAGTTTCTGCAGCATTTTTGTCAGACGTACATGTAGGGTCAAAGACATTTTTACAACCTCAGTGGGAGAAAATGATTAGTTGGTTCAATAATGATCCTCTGGCACGTACCATCAAATATTTTGTACTGAGTGGAGATGGAGTTGATGGCGTAGGAATTTATCCCGGCCAACAGAGGCATCTAGCGATTACAGATCTTTTCAAACAATATGGAGAATTGGCGCGTTTATTAGAAGATTTACCAGATTGGGTCGATGTCATCATATTGCCTGGAAATCATGATGCAGTAAGGCCTGCTGAACCACAACCAGCATTAGATCCAGAGGTCCAGCAAGATTATTCAGACGCGGTTTTTGTTGGTAACCCCTGTGATTTCAGCCTTCATGGAGTAAGGGTATTGTCATATCATGGAAAAAGCATTGATGATTTCGTCGCAGGATTACGCTCTGTAACTTATTCTAAGCCAGAAATGGCTATGAGAGCAATGCTGGAAAGAAGGCATCTCGCACCTACATGGGGTGGGAAAACCCCCTTGTCTCCTGAACCAGAAGATCAAATGGTAATACAGGAAATTCCAGATATATTTGTTACAGGGCATGTTCATGGGCATTATGTTGGCGATCATAAGGGCACAATGATAATTCATTCATCAACTTGGCAAGACCAAACGGACTATCAGAGAATGCTTGGTTTTCAACCCAAACCCTGTATATTGACAGTGGTTAATCTCCACACACATGAGACGGCATCAATACCATTTGCCTAATCTAATTTGGTTATTCAGGAAATTCTTCACCAAATATTGGCAACCATATATCTCTCAAATCTTGTGTTTCAACTATTGGTACACCAGCACTTTTGAATGCATTACAAGCCCTCTCTCTTGCGGGGTTAAATCCTATGAATTTTGAACCAGGAATCATCATAGAGAGATCTGGACCAGAATCACCTACTGAAACTATTTCTTCCGGAGAAATGTTATTTATCCTAGCAAATTTTTCAACCATGGCGCCTTTATCATGGGAATCTACTCTTGTTGACATAGGTCCAATCAACCACCCCTTTTCATCCCATTCAAATCCGTTTGCAGCCCAATCATCTACTCTAAGCATATTTGCTATTGTGCCAACTAATAGATCAACTCCGGATGAAACTATTGCAATTAGAATACCACGAGATTTCAATTCTTGGATCACATCCCTTGCCCCATCCATCAATTTAATTCCAGAATATGCGCGCATTATTTCATCACGATGTATTTCAGGTTGAATGTTTCTCCACACTCGAATATCATCCTTTACAAATTCTTCATCTGTTATTTCTTTTGCAAGGAATCTAGCTAACATTTCTTTATTTTCTGTGCCAAAGTAATCATGAATATTTTGCCATGAGGATGCATTATCTGCAAGTACTCCATCACAGTCGAAGGCTATAGCCCGGATCTCTGCCATGATATGTTGTGAAACTTCAATGCTTTAGATTCTACTAGCCATAGTATTGAATTAAACCCCACCTTCGCGTAGTGCGTGACAGGTGACTCTAACTTCGCAATAAAAGTGAAGTTAATTTTTTTTGGGCCTTTAGCCGAACATATTGGCGAAAGAGAAATTGAAGTTATAGTATCTCATGGCTCCACTGTTCTTGATTTAATTGACAGATTTGGTTTGCTAGGTTTTATTGACTCGGGTCTTAGAATTGCGATTGATGGAGAAATAGGCGCTGGATTAGAAGAAGTTCTACAGGATAATTCCGAATTGGCTCTTCTGCCTCCTGTATCTGGTGGGTAACTGAATAAGAAGCACTTTTGACACCATAAGGCCGAAGACTTTGAGAAAGAGGCCCTACACCTGTAACCGAAAGACATGGCTATTGGCACTACTGAAATCGTAATTCTTGTTATCATTGCAATCATTATTTTCGGGGCAAATCGTATCCCTGAACTTGCTCGAAATGTCGGACGTGCTAAGGGAGAATTTCACGCAGGTATGGCAGAAGTAGCATCTCCTTCTAAAGCCGAAGCCGACATGGATCGTGGTGGAATGACAGAAGAAGTCGCCGCTGAAAATGAATGAGATTAGTTACATAATTCTCTTCAATTTAAGCGGAGATCCACAATCGTAACATTCTCCTAAGTCATTCCTTTTTTCTGATGTATTTTTTGGAGCCGGAAATACTTTTGAACAACCTTTGCAAACAAGTTCCCAATTCCAAATCTCCGCAATACCCTCCATAATTACGGGTTTACATTCGATACCCAAATTTTTAGCAACATTTTGCATACGATAATCGTCAGTCACTAATACAGCATTGAGTTCTTTAGAAAGCGCGATTAATGACAAGTCGGTTTTAGATAATCCTGAAATATCCCCAGTAATTCTGGCCATTGTAGTAACTTGACGAATAAATTCTTCATTAGGTTCTTGGAAATTTAAGCCGATAGATTTGATGATTTCTGCCCTTTCAGGGGAGTAACGCATAACCTCACTAATTTGTCCCGAGGTAATTATCCCTCCAGATAAAGCAGATATGGGCCAAGAAATGATTGCAGTCGTGTCTAGTACTGCATGTCTATCCATGACTTCTGCCAAACGTGTTTGGCTTTCAGTGTCTCCTCAAAATACATGTAATAATGATTAATTTCAACAGTCTTGTACTGACAACTTTCATCTGTCGGACATTAGACGACTTTCTATGGCGACGATCCTCCCTCAGGTTTTTATCGACTCCGTAGTTGATCCCGTAATCAATTGGGGAGCAGATTTGGGTTATGCTGGATTAGCCGTTGTTTCTGCCACTGAAGCCGCATTACAACCAGTACCTCCTGACCCTATTATTTGGCTCATGGTGCTTGATGCAGATTCTAGTTTTCATATCGCTGCAATTGTATTGGTTGCCACTTTTTCTTCAGTTGCGGGTGCTTTAGTAGGATATGGAATAGGCAGATACGCAGGTACTTGGTTCATTGATAGATTCGTTTCATCATCTACAGCTGCACGCCTTGATGCCCTTACTCTTCGATATGGAGCAGCAGGGGTATTCATTGCAGCAGTATCTCCAATACCATATAAGGCTCTAGCATGGCTAGCAGGAGCTGGCAACATGAACTTACGTTTATTCGTGATAGCAGGACTTGTTGGCCGTGGCCTGAGATTTGGGTTAATTGGATTCCTTTTGGGAGTTTATGGTGAGTCAATGGAAAAAACTCTAGATAACCCCATAGAAGGCGCTATAATATTCTCAATTACTGCTTTTTTCGGCCTACTTCTTTTTATTCCTGCGGCGAAATGGTGGGATAATTTACTTGATGAGATAGAATAATTTTTCTTGCTCTATACCCGATTTGATTATGTGCAAGTTGTATCTCGGAAGGACGTCCGCTCCTGTGGTGTAGTTCGGTCCATCATTCCGGGTTTTCATCCCGGCGACCCGGGTTCAAATCCCGGCAGGAGCACCATTTAATCTCCAAATGACTAATTTTTCAAATCAAATAATTACTGAAATCACTCTTTCCCATGCTAGATATGCAAAGATAAGTATGCTAGATCCTAGCCACAATTGATAGATACTTCTGGGTATTTTAACTCGGCTATTCTTTTTCAATTTAGGAACGATTGATCTTAATGCAACAACGACGAATGAAGCGTATATTAGTGGGGTTCCTGGGTTGAAATCTACAGCAGATTGTAGATCGAAATGAGTAATGGCCACGAATCCTCTTGTCATCCCACAGAATGGGCATTGGTAACCCACTAAATTGTACCATGGGCAAAGATTCAATCCATCTAAATCTCCGTGAGGAAGGACTGCAGATACTACAAGTGCACCACTTGCAATTATGCCTTCGAAGTCTTCCTTTTCTAAATTCTTAAAAGATTGTAACAAACTAATCCCATATGTTCCGAGGGGTTATTCAGATAATATATATTGCATGCTCTTGATTAAACATTAAATGCGATATGCGAGTCGAAAGGCCATGGAACAACAAACCTCAGACAAAGACTGGACTACACTATTGATTCTATCTATCCTATTGGGTGGATTGGGAGTTGACCGATTTTATGCAGGGCACATCGGCCTCGGTGTACTGAAACTACTTACTGTAGGTGGCTGCGGAATTTGGGCGCTTATCGACATCATCATGGTCGCAACTGGAAAGTTCACAGACGCCGATGGTCTACCAATTGTCAATTCTTGAAACAACAGTCTGATCTAATATCAAAAATTGGGGGAGGCCGTACGGCCTCCTCCTTTTTTTTAATTTTAAAATCTCAACCTAACTAGAAAGATTATCGATCATTGCTTCTATGGTTTCAGGATTTGCTTCCTTATTTTTTCCCGAAAGGCACGCTCGCCCAATTACATCGGCTCCAATGAAGGCAAATTGACTTCTCATTGCCATGATTACGTGCTGACCGCCGCCTCCACTATGTGTGGCTAATCCTACTGGCTTACCAGTACACATAGTACGGAAATTCTTCCAATCTCTAGATAACCAAGCGATTGCATTGTTAAGTGTCGGAGGAGCTGCGCCATTATATTCTGGAGCTACTATAATCCAAGCATCAGCATCGATCATTTTCTGTGTTAGAACCGATAAATCAGGACATTCATCAGGATTTTTAGTTCTTGCCACGGTGAACATAGGTAAATCCATTTCAGCAAGATCTATGACCTCAGAATCATGATTTTTTGAACATGCAACTGAAGCAAATTTTTCTGCAAGTTCTAGATTTGTTCCTGAGGTTGCAGTGATCATCAGAAAGCGTGCCATGTATGTCGGAGAGGTATTACATACTTCAAACAAAAGGTAACATTAGCGTAATTCAGCCTCTTAACTATACTTCATTTACTACGGTTGGTATTCCCTTTTTTTTAGCAATATCAATGACAACCCTAGTCCATTTGCTTGTTTCCGAGGGTAATGCTAGTATATGCGTAGCAGCCTCAATGATTTTCTTTGTTAGTGAATTACCTGCTTCGGATCTACCTGTGTCATGAAGTGATTTCACTGGGTCATCCCATTCCTCTGAAAAAACAGCTATCTTTACTGAGTTATTGTCAGCCCATCTTTCAGCCATATAATCAACCCCACTGGCACCTCCAACTATTATCAAATCAGGATATCCATTTTTTCCAACCCATTCTTCTATAATTCCTTCAAATATTCTGAAGTCATAGAATCTGCTACTTCCAACTATTGCAAGATTGATTATTTCACCATCTTTATTGAGATCCAAATTTCCAACCGAGTCGACTATATCCTGACCCGGCGTTGACTCCATCAAGGCTTGGAATTAGGTATCAAGTCATAAACATCGTGCCAGAAAAGGCCTCTAATGAGTTTAAACAGGGAATTATTACCTTGACTTCATAGAGGTTAGTCTAATCGCAGTTTGAGGGATTAGGACATGGCGCTCGATGTAAATGCAATCCGAAATGACTTTCCAATTCTATCTAGGGTGTTGCCAAATGGGCATCCTTTGGTGTATTTTGACAATGCTGCTACATCTCAGAAGCCAAAATGTGTTATCGATGCTATGACGCAATACTATGAGCAATATAACTCAAATGCCCATCGTGCTAATCATACACTTGCAGATGAAGCAACTCAGGCCTTGGAATCGGCTAGGAATAAAATTTCCAGCTATTTTGGAACAAATCCTGAAAACATGATCTACACAAGTGGAGCCACGGAGGCAATAAATCTAGTTGCCTATGGTTGGGCTCGTTACAATCTACAGAAAGGAGATGTAATTGTGATAACTGAAATGGAACATCATGCTGATATTGTCCCTTGGCAGGAATTAAGCAAAGAAAAAGGAGTCGAAGTTCGCTATGTGCCAATTAACACTGAATCTTTCACATTAGACATGGAGGCTTTTGATGTAGCACTAGATGGTGCCAAATTAGTATGTGTGGTCCATACAAGTAATGTTTTGGGTATCAGAAATCCTGTTGAAGAAATAATTCTAAAATCACATGCTGTTGGTTCTAGAGTTCTACTAGATTGTGCACAGGGCGCACCTCATGAAAGAATATCATTTGACAATATGGATGCCGATTTCATCGCAATATCTGCTCATAAAATGGCTGGCCCAACTGGTATTGGTTGCCTTCTAGTTAAATCTGATGTGATGGATAAAATGGGCCCATTCATGACAGGTGGTTCTATGATTAGAAGAGTCACAACAGATGGTTCAACCTTTCAAGAAGGTCATGCCATGTTTGAAACTGGTACGCCTAGGATTGCGGAGGCAATTGGATGGGGTGCTGCTGTTGATTGGTTATCGAATTTTGACATGAAAGAGGTCCACGCCCATGTACATAATCTAGCACATTTTGCTTCTCAAGAAATGTCAAAAATAAATGGAATTAGAATATTCGGAGATCCAAGCAGATCCGATTCTAGCGGGGCAGTTTCATTCCTACATGATTCAATACAATCTCAAGATTTGGCTATTTTACTTGACGAAGGTGGCTTTGCAGTAAGAACTGGGCACCACTGCGCTCAGCCATTAATGGACGCTCTTGGAGTGCCATCTACAAATCGTGCATCTTTCTGGATCTACAATACTGAGGAGGAAGTTGAATCTTTTGTTAAACACCTTCGATATATCTGCGATCGTTTCTCTTAATCATTGCAAAATGACTTTTGCCATGGACATATTGAATAAACCCAATCAATAGGGCTGTTTATGACAAGTAGGCTTTGGCCAGAGCATCTTGATCCGGTTATTGCGGAATTTCAAGATTGTTTTGACTCTATGGAGCGTTATGAGTTATTATTTGAATATTCAGCTAAACATCCTTCACCTTTGCCTCCCGAGGAATGGACTGATGAAAATCAAGTACATGGTTGTCAATCTAGGGCGCACATTGAATGTAGTCTAGATTCCTCAGGTAGATTCCTCATGAGAGGGGGAGCTGATGCCCAGATAGTTCAAGGTTTGATGTCAGTGACTGCTATGGCGGTTAATGGAATGAAACCAGAAAGAGTTTCATCAATGTCTCCTGAATATGCCGATGCTATGGGTATTCGAAATTCATTAACTCCAAGTCGTGCCAATGGATTTTTGAATATGTTTGAGAGAGTGCGTTCAGAAGCAGAGAAGATGGTGTAATTATGGTAGATGAAGAAGCAATTCGTAATTCCTTAGTAGATGTCGAAGATCCCGAGATGAAAATTTCTGTAATTGATTTAGGATTGATTTACGATATCAAGATTGACGGCGAACACGTGGAAATAGATATGACATTAACAAGTCCAGGTTGTCCTGTTGCACCTGAATTGATGGCAGCAGTACATAGAGCGGCTTTAACAACGGATGGAATTAATAGTGTGCACGTTAATCTTACTTTTTCCCCACCTTGGGATCCCAAAGTACACGCCACCGAAGATGGTAAATTTGAGCTAGGTGTATTTTGATATTCAATGTAATTTCATTTCGGCGGCTCTAACTGTGTTACTCATCAGCATAGATATAGTCATCGGACCTACACCTCCTGGAACCGGAGTCATGTAACCAGCAACTTCCATGGCACTGGAATCAACATCGCCTACTAGCCTACTTCCACTTTTACTAGATTTATCTTCAATTCTATTTATTCCGACATCTATGACTGTAGCTCCTGGTTTAATCCAATCAGCCTCAATTATCTCGGGCCGACCGATTGCAGCAACCAACAAGTCAGCATTACGACATAAATTCTCAATATCATTTGTACGAGAATGTGCTATAGTAACAGTTGCATCAATTCCCTTCTGAGCAAGTAATAGGGCCAATGGCATCCCTACAATGCGAGATCTACCTATGACTAATGCATTAGCTCCTTTAAGATCTATTTGTGCATCTTCAATGATCTTCATAACTCCTGCAGGAGTACACGGCAAAAGGCCATCAGATTGTCCCATTACTAGGCGTCCGAGATTTGCAGGATGGAATCCATCCACATCCTTTGTAGGGTTAATTGCTTCAGTAATTGCAATTTCATCGGTTCCGTCCGGAGTCGGACTTTGAACGAGTATACCATGTATGGAATCATCACCATTTAGGTCGGCAACAACTTGCATTAGTTTTTCTTGGGAAACATCTTGTGGCAGATCAATTCTAGTGCTTTGTATCCCGCACCTCTCACATGCCCGTTGTTTATTTCTTACATACACCTGACTAGCCGCATCGTCACCTGCTAATACAACTGCTAGATGAGGGTGGACGCCTTTTATTTTCAGAGCCGCTACTCTTTCCACTAAGGTTTCTTCAACTCTCAAACCCAATACCTTGCCATCCAAAAGTGTAGCACTCACATCCCCTGCGAAGACTTAACTCCCCTTCACTATTTCCACTTTGTTACTAGACGTAGTGAGCATAAGGGAATGAATTTGGAGCCCCAGGAGGGATTCGAACCCCCGGCCGTCTGATTACAAATCAGATGCTCTACCAGTCTGAGCTACTGAGGCAGCGTTGCTTCGTGAGGACTTTTATTCTTGAACCCTACACCTAAGTAAGTACTCAATTCAGCGGGAACTTGAATGACTACCTATCTCTCGCATTACTGTTGCCAGCACATAAAGAACCTCAAACTCGATCTTACTTACGCACTAATACGGTAATAGCTGCATGGGCTTGTATGATTCTAGGAGCAGGTTTAATATTGGGATTCCCAGGAGATATTTTCGCTCTAACTATAGGGGCACCTCTAGCATTATCGGGGTCAGTATTGTTGTTGATTGGATTACGTATGCAAGAAGAGAATAATGTCAAACCAGAAGACATTGCTGCTTGGGCCCCAGATGCTATCCCAATGCCCGATGCAGGGCGTCCAATGTATCGGATAGATACTTCTCTAGACTTCCCTATACGTACATCAATTCTCTGCGGGCCATGTGGTCACTTAGAATGGGTTGAAGGAAAAAAACCTCTTTCTTGGGATTGTCCTAAATGTATGACAACACTATGGTTCGAGGAAGAAGAATAGTTGATTAATACAATTTAATCTTGAATCTACATTGGTAATTATCAAATCAGTATATACAGAGGGAGAGTGGTAAGGTGGTGTCATGGAGTTAGGCAATAATGAGCGTCGCATGATGAAAGTGATGCTTAATGATAGCAGTAGAAAATGGTCCTTGGAAGATCTTCTTGATGCTACAGGATGGTCAGATCAGGTTCATATTGCAGGTGCTGGTAAATCACTTTATGAAGCAGGATTGGTTGAAATTTCTGAGAAAAATATCAGTAAAATTTCACTAGGAGCAGCAGGAATTGATGCCAATCAAAAGGGCCTTTTAGAAGCCCGTATCTGGAGTTGGATGCAAGATATAGAAGAAGAAGAAAGAACCATGCAGAATTTATTCGATTCAGGATTCGAGCGTCATGAAGCAGGCCCTGGCGTTGGGTTACTGAAAAATTTAGGAGTTTCTATAGTCAAGGGTGTTTTTGTTTTTGATAATTATGATTCAATAACTAATGAAATAAATTCTCGTATTAAATTCATATCCCGTCTTGCTGATAATCCTACAGAGAAGTCTTTGTTAGATGAGGGGCTGATTGATCATTTTAAAACACGCAAAAATCTTATTTCCATTGAAGAATCTACTATTAGGACTTGGTCCCTTACTAGAGAAGGCTCAAAGTTCGATGTAGATATGCTAAGTGAGATAGAACAAATCGGTCAGATAACTCCTGAATTATTACAGGGCGATTCATGGAAAGAAGCCGAATTCAAACCATTTGATGTTAATGCCCCTACTCCAACACCTGCTGGTGGCCGCCCTCATCCCATGCAGGCTCTTATTGGAAGGATAAGGTCAGTTTTCCTTGAAATGGGTTTCTCAGAGATTGAGGGAGATTATGTGCAATCAGCAGGATGGAACATGGATGCTCTTTACATTCCCCAATCACATCCTGCTAGAACAATGCAGGATACATTCTATCTTTCTGAACCATCTAAAGTAGAAGTTGAGCAGAAGTACCTCAATATGTGGACTAGAGTACATGAGTATGGTGACGATACTGGAAGTAAAGGTTGGGGGGTTAAATTTGATACAAATGAGGCGCAGAAAGCCTTGCTAAGAACTCACACCACGGTCAATACAGTACGCCACATAGCTAACAATCCAAATGAACCCTGTCGTGTATTTGGCATAGGGAGAGTTTTCAGACAAGAAACAATTGATCGTACACATTTACCAGAGTTTCATCAGATTGAAGGAATCATACATGAGCCCGACGCCAATCTCCCAATGTTAATTTCCACCCTAAAGACATTTTATGCAAAGATGGGTTATCCTGATGTTCGTGTTAGACCAGCATATTTCCCCTACACAGAACCTTCTGTTGAAGTGGAAGTTTACTGGCGAGGTGAATGGTTAGAGCTAGGTGGTTCTGGTATATTTAGACCAGAGGTCACAGAACCTCTGGGCACTGAATGGCCAGTATGTGCATGGGGCATGGGTCTGGAACGTTTAGCAATGCTTGTTCTAGGTTTAGATGATATTAGAGAACTCTACCAACCGGACCTTGAGAGACTACAGGATATGCCGATACTGTGAAATTATTCATTGAATTTCTCCATATTACGGATATAATCAGAATTGAGATTAGTGTCACTCCACTATTAGGCGGTTCTTTGGTCCAAGGAATTGAAACAATACCTTCGTGTGATGATTGCTGACCTCCGCCTTGTCCGCCGCCACAACCTTCTGGAGGAGGTCCTATTCCCGGACCCCATGTTTCCCCATGCCCTGCACAAGGATTTTCCCCATCAGATCCGCCTCCTCCTTGACTTGACTCAATAGTTCCTCTATAGCAGTAGATGAAGTATGGGAATCCAATTTCTCCATCTCCATTTATCCAAGTCGAGTGATAATGATATATTCCCTCTGGATAATCAGGAGTTGGGCTATAAATTCCATTACAAGAGTCTAAGTCCCCTAGTCCATTGACATATTCGTAATCCTCAATACCATTGTAACCATTCTCCCCGTCCTTTAATTTGTAAGAAGAAGTCATTTCTTTTGTATTACCTTCATCATCCCAACCAATAAAGCCATAGATTGGATAACCATCTAAAGCGAATCCTATGATTGGTGAGTGATTACTGACTTCTCTAGAAGAATCTAAACTATAATCTGCCCAAGTTTGTTCTTCTTCTGCATGCCAATGCATACAATTTGCATCTGCATGGTAATGATATTCTCCCCCCGGCCCCGAATGTCCATGGCACAATCCTAGCCATACATGTTGCCGATCTTCTTCGTAAGCACCCTCTTGGCCAGCAACTGCATCTCCTCCCGGACCATCTTCTGGACCGAATATTGGAATCCCATTAACTGCAAATGCTATTGCTCCTCTTTCTGGAGCTAGTTCACATCCACTGGAAGAAATCACCGGATTACAATTAGTATTATTTCTGGGTTCCAGCGGTATTATCCATTCATGATTTTGAGAACTAGTACAACATCCCGGTCCTGATTCCAGGTCATGATTAGGAAGTCCATTTGCAGATATCTGAATGATAGTTTCATTTTTGACAAAACTAAGTTGACAAACGTGGTTATCAAATTCTGAAGTATTGTAGTCGTCAACTCCTGCTACTTGTTCTGTTGAATCACAGAATAATACTCCTTCCCACCACTCTTGAGATCCTATATCTGGATTATCATCTCCCTCATTATATTCACAAGAGCCATCATCTTCCTTGGCATTCTCATCATAATTGTTTGCAGCAGGATCAGTACATCCACGGTTAATTGGATTGATTACATAATTTACAACAGCAGAATCCATAGTTATCACATTAACTCCACATTCCGCTTCCATTGAAATGGTGAGATTTTCTTGTAAGTTCTGGAAATTAAGAATAAATCTTCCATCGTCATCGAAGTTTAGACTTAATTGACTTTCATTGAAACTTGTATCTGTCCATCTTAGATCACAAGTTTCTAGGTTCGTATGGTATAGATTTCCGGATAGAGTTACACCATCTCCTTGATCCACATTTCTTCTAAAATCATCCAATACAATACTCGCCTCTCCTTCGAAGGGGTATTCAATAGAAAATTGAGTAAACCAACGTGTTTCTTGCAGATTTTCGTCGGTTACTGACACATAAAGAGAGTATTCCCCTACTTCCAGATTACTAATGTCTACAGAAAACTGACCTTCTTCTTGAAGTTCTTCATATGTAATAGAATTACCATTTAAAGTAACTTCAATGCTTGCAGAATCAAGAGATTCATCTTCAATTGTGATATTTATCGAATCTACATTTCCAATAATGAAAGATCCCGGCTCTTCTCCACTAATTTTAGGAGCATTATCTGTAGTTGCATCTTCTATGTCGAAGTAAAGAATCCCAACCATAACACTACCAACCATTAGTGCCGCAAGAAATAGACTACGCGCTTGCTCCATATTCTGCATATTCGGCCAACGAATTGCAATAGCATATCAATTAGTCCCAGAGAGAAGTAGTGAAATTCCCGAAATGGAACAAATCATTCTTCAATCAGTATTCTCAAATCGGCAGCGAAACCATCTAGATCCCAATTAGTTCCAGTCCAGAAAATACGCTTTCTTTGCTCTTTATCAATGATCCATGTGACTGTAGAATGACCCACCTCATATTCGCCTAATGCTGCTGCATGTGCATCTTGCTGTTCACTATTTGAAGCACCTTCTAGAGTACAGGATAAGATGTCCCCCTCTGGTCTCTCATACCCTTCATCACACATACAATGAGCACTACTTCCTTCCCCCATCACCCAACCATTTCCATTACAATCAATTCCTACTGGAAGTAAAGATGTATTTGCTCCTTCAGCAATCCATGCAATGTGGGAGTCTTGATTAGCAGATGTATTCAAGTGCTCATCCGGTGCCAAGGTCCAATTCCAAGATTCTAAATCCCAAAAATAAAGTGCCCAATTCATTTCTTCATCTAGTGATATATTATTCATGTTCCGTGCTGCTTTATCTAGATCTCCAATTGTATCTGATAAAGTCAGATTTTCAAATAGATAATCAGTAACTTCAATTGAATTGTTAGAAGACATAACGACGACTCGATTACTAGATCCTTCCGGAGGCACACTCGCTTCAATATGTTCATTGTCAACTATAACATTCCATTCATCCCATACTCGCATCAGGGTACTTGGCCTTTCAGCGGTTAGATGGTTCCATTCATATCCCATATGTTGCGTCCATTCCTTGAGGTGGGAAACAGTGTCTCTAGCAGGATCTATTGTAATTGAAATAAATGCAACCTCCTCTTCTTTATCTTCAAGGCTTACCATAATCCAGTTCATGTTTGCTGAAATTGCTAGGCAAATATCAGGGCAAGAGGTATAGATAAATGCAACAACAACAACCATATTTTCATAGTCTGATAGGCTAACTGCCTCTCCGTCCTGATTAAGTAAAGTAAAATCAGGAGCTTTTGGCGGGTCCTTGTATTCTTTACCAACTAAGCCCGAATCATCTGAACCCGAACTAACACAGCCCGAAAACGTCCCAAGAATAAATAATAATACGATTGAATTTGTAATGATCCTCTTCAAATTCATTCCTCCAATAGAGTAATTATATCTTCAATCACCAATTCTGCATTCCAGTCCATATCTTCCCACCAAACTCTCTGCTTCATTTGTTTATCAACTATGATAGTACCCGTTGTATGGTCGACCCAATATGTAAGTGGATGATGTTTTACAGATACATCACCACTCTCAGATTGTTGAGTTTCTAATCCACACCCGTTGTCATCAACCGGCTCTCCCTCTGGAGTATCCGGACAAATATCGAAACCATCAGCGACTTTATCTCCATCTATATCAGAATCATAGGTAGCCAGCCCAACATCAAAGTTTATCCAAACTGGTTGCAGATCATCCACACTCCCAGTCAGATGTGGCCAGTCTAAACCTCTTTCTTCAGCATACTGTTTTAGTACACTTGAGTTGTCAGTCCATGGATCAACTGTGATCGATAATATGGCTACTTGATCCTCATACAAACCTCCAAGTTCATTTGAAACGAAATCTAGATTTGCACTAACTACTGGACAAATATCTGGGCATCTTGTAAAAAGAAAAGCCACAACAACAATCTTTCCTTCTAATTCTTCAAAATTAAACTCTTCTTCATTTGAATCAATAAGAGTAAAATCATTCACAAACATTGCTGGATTTATTTCTTCACCATAGAATTGGCTATCTTCTTTAACTGTGCACCCACTGATCATTAGGCTAGTGACCAATAGCATTACTCTAAGCCATTGTGAAAAATTCTTCATTTACTATCTCCTCTATTCCCAAGCCACAATAGCGAGGCCACACCAAAAGACACCAGAGCGCCACTCAACATCAAATCTCCGATGTTGAAATCTTCAGAAGATCCACTTCCTCTTATTCCTCTTGGCAATTCAAACCCCTCATCAGGAGGTGCCGATTCTGTATGATTATCTTCTAATATTGTCACAGACATTTGCATTATTATTGTCTCATTATGATCTATAATAATTGATAAATTCCTAAAATCCCACACTGATTTATCAAGCCAGAGATGACATTCATCATCCTGTTTTTCAGGATCATAGGCACCCATGTAACACTCCCAAATATCGCCAATAGATATCGTTCTAGATTGATTAACTAAATTGTAGAATGATAATGTGTCATTTTGAAGTACTGTAACTCGTACAGGTTCAATTGATGATTCTCTAATTTCAATAACATGATTGATACTTTCATGCGCTTCCGCTGTTGGCGAAAAAACAATTAAAACCCCTATCAAAAAAACGGCGATTAAACGCAAAATAACACCTCAGTTATCACTCGGAACTGGAGTTTGATCCATGTGTAGAAATGCGTAAACAGCCCACCAAGTTATTATGTCCCAAGAGTGGGCAAGGTTTGCCTCACCAGTAGCATTCCCAGTTGTCATATATTGCTCCATTCTATCTAGGGTGTCACATGTCTTGTGGTAGCAAGGGTAGCCGTCAGCAAGCCCATTCCAGTTCAGTGTTGCAACTCCAATATCTTGGAATGGGCAGTGATCACTTCTACAGGTCGGGGATTCATAGATAGCAACAGTATCTACAAACGGATCATTCCAGAGTGGAGTTTCACCGCCACTAGCCCATGCCTGTTTACCCCTTTCTAATTCATATGAAAGACCCAGAGCATCTGAAGCAATCCAATATGCTAAGTTATACATTCCTGGTTGATCCAGTGTGTCAGAATTGAAATCTTCACCAATACTAGCTGAAAGAGCATATTCTCCTGGAAAATTAACACCAGCCATGTCAAGATTCAGATAATTACTGACAGTAACTTCAGAAGGGATATCGTCTGTAAATGCTGATGACCCCCATAGACCTTCTTCTTCACTAGACCATAGGCAGAATACCATTGTTCTTCGAGCGTCGAAATCAGCTAGTACACTGGCAGTTGTAAGTACCATGGCTGTACCAGCCGTGTTGTCGTAGGCACCAGTCCTCGTGCCGAATCCGGTTTCCTCTTGGCCAGGTAGTAGAGAGGTAGGTGTGAGATATGGTGCTAGATCGAAATGCGCTCCGAAGACTAACCATTCGTCAGGGAATGTAGTCCCATCTTTGTATGCACAAATGTTAGCAACCCACAAAGTACCTGATTGGAATCGATGAACTTCTGTTCGCAATCCAAAACCATCTAGAACTCCAGAAAAGTAAGTTATTGCATCTTCATAACCAGGATTGGCATTCCCAATCCATCTGTCAAGATATCCCTTTGCACCATCTGCTGGATCTAAAGGGTCTAGCGTTTCATCAGTAATGAAATCGACCCACTCGTACACGGATCTTCCATCTAACCAACCTCCTGAGGCCTCAACCCCTTCATCAATTGTGAGATCTGATCTCTGTGACCTGATAGTATCAAGGATCTTAACATCTACTGGACCTCCGTCTTCATTGTGTGGAATTAACCATGAATATGTGCCATTATCTTCATTTTGAGATACTGCCACAGCACCTCCATTACTCGAATCAAGAAGCCACTCCTGCCAAGACTCATTTGCACTCCTTACAGGCCATTCTTTACGTTCGAATTCACCTAACAACAATACAGGTTGAAGATTCCTCGGCGGGAGTAGCCAAGTTAATTGCTCAGAATCACCTTTTTCTAAATCTAAAACAGTACCATTCTGAGCGCGTTTGCTAGTTGGATCAATTATGAAATAAGGAATATATACACTAAGATCTTTATTTGACTTGAGAGTTACACTACTCCAGTCTCCTGCAATTAGTGAACCATTAATTTCCAAATCATCTGAGGAAGCCCCACTTCTTCCATCAGAGGAAAAACATCCTGATAGAGGGGCTGATAGCATTAGAAATACCATAAAAACAATTTGAAATCGATTTATACTCGTAACCCCCTCTGCTCTGATATTTTACTTACGAAGTAAACTACCAATTGAATGCAACGGTTGAATAGTAAATCTATCATATTCTTTATTTGATAGATTTTACAATCGTTGAACTCAATAACCATCGCTTAGTCCGCAGGCCACGGGGCGCTTAGCTCAGCTTGGAAGAGCACCTGGTTTGCAACCAGGGGGCCGGGGGTTCAAATCCCCCAGCGTCCACCATTATCATACAAGTTCGTTGAGAATCTTTAGTAACCCTCTAAGTGTTACTTCACTTATTCCTGATACTTTACATACTTCACTTTGAGTTCGAGGAGATGTACTTTCTTGGGATGCTCTGTAAAGAATCACGCCTGCAATACCCGAAGGCTTCTTGCCCTGCCATGAAAGATTTGATCCAACTTTACTCCACATTTCACGTGCAGACCCCAATACAGAAGCGGGTAATTGTAGATCAGAATGAAATTTTTCAAAGTATTCTTCAGGTCCAGTAATGTGATGTGTTCCCAGATTACGAGCCACTAAACGTATGGTCCTCTTCAATTCTTTTTGTTCAACTTCAGTACGCATATCGAATGATTCAGCAATAGTATCTATCCTACGAGGAATTTTTGCTTCGCGAGCAGCAATGTAAACACAGGCTGCTGAAACACCTCTAATGCTTCTTCCAGTAACAAGCCCATTTTCTACTGATTTACGATATAGGGATGCCGCTTGTTGTTCTATTTGAGGCGGTAAATCGCCTCTGTCACGAATAAATTGCATTGCAGCAGCTAGGTTACGAGCCCGAGAACTTCTCGTCTTACTACGTTGATCTATACGCTGTCTTCTTCTCCATTCTCTAACTTGTTTCCCACTCATTCCATGCCTTTTAGCCGCAGACGAACTTAGATCTGTACGACTTATCTCAGTTGACAAACCCTTATCAGAAAGAGTTAGAGTAGTAGGTGCTCCCACACGACTTCGATCATTTCCATCTGAGTGATTTACCCAATCGGCACCAGGGTCAACCATGTTCTCTGCAGCAACATATCCGCATGTTGCACAGGTCGTTTCACCACGCGATATATCGGTATCCCATTCGTCCGACCCACACACCTTACAAGAACCCGAAACCGCCTCTGTATTGCGTGATTGTGAAGGTCTAGTTGAAACAGTAAAATCACTTCTCCTCTTTCTCTTATTCTGTGCCCTCTTTTTATCACCGAGGCGGCTCTTAGTACGGCTTTCTCTCATCTTAACCACTGGTTGTATAGTGAAGGTTCTATTATTTATATATTATTCTTAGTTGTTCATTAGTATATCAATGTATTTTATTTTCTTCAATACTGACTTTCAATATCAAATGATTATTGTCCTTGTTGGGTTCCGAAGTACCATGGAGGTAGGTGAGTTAGTGCGTACTGCATTGTATGATTGCCACCTAGATGCCAATGCAAAGATGGTAAATTTCCATGGTTTTGAGCTTCCAATTTGGTATACTTCAATACAAGAGGAGCATCTAGCTTGTAGATCTGCAGCAGGAATGTTCGATGTTTCACACATGGGTTTCTTCTCCTTCAAAGGCAACAACGTTAGACAATGGATTGAGAGTATTTCAACTCAGAGAGTGTCGTCATTTGTATCTGGTCGCTGTGGATATACACATTTCCTTGACCATGATGGCTACATAATAGATGACATGATTTTCGGAGTTAAGTCTGATGATTGTGTGTTAGGTGTTCCTAATGCCTCGATGGTCCCTATCATGTGGGATTGGTTCAATAGTTTACTTCCTGATGACGGGTCTATCAGTATTGAGAATCTTTCAGATGAAACTAGTATAATTGCTCTACAAGGCCCCAAATCAATAGAAATTCTCGCTTTGGCATTAGGAGATAAGAACAAAATTGGTAGATTTAAATGCCAGAATATTGAATCAAATCAAATTGATATTTCTGGTTGGATTCAGGGCACTGGATATACTGGAGAAAGTGGTGTTGAAATATTCGTTCCGAATAACAAAGCGGCATTGCTTTGGAATCTACTTATAGAAGTCGGCAATCCCCTAGGATTAGTTCCTGTTGGTTTGGGTGCTAGAGATACTCTGAGACTTGAGAAAGGGTACCTACTTTCAGGCCAAGATTTCCTTTGGCCAGGCCTTAATTTAGAGGGAGATTCTTCATTGCCGAATGATTTCTTATTCCGCGATACGGCAGAAACTAATGTTCCCTTTGGATTAGATATAGAACACAATTTTATTGGCCGAGATCGAGTAATTAGATCATTGGAATCCGGCAAAATAAAATGGCATGGTCTGAAATGTTTGGAACGGGGGCCTTCTCCACGCTTAGGACATCAAATTAAGAGAATAGATTCTGATGATTCAGAAATAATTGGCTATGTTTCTAGTGGTGGCCCATCTCCTTCTCTCAATCGTACAGGTATAGCAATGGCTTATCTTTCTGATGTTGAATTAGGAGATGAGGTTTGGATTCAGGCTAGTAGTAGGCGTAGAATTAAGGCAGAAGTGGTTGTTCCTCCATTTGTCTGAGAATGATTATGACGGGGTAATCCTATTGGCTAGTTTATTGTACGGAGTATTGAGGTTGAGGCATGGCGAGTAGTGGATTTGAGGCAGTAGCATTGAAAAAACTTAGAGATTTACTTCAAGAAAAGGGATATACTCCAGAAATGATATTTTCCAAATATGACTACAATGGTGATGGCGGACTTTCCTTTGAAGAATTTGAATCTGCATTGGTAAAAATCACTGGTCAATCAGCGCCTAAGCCAATTTTGAATGCAGTTTTCTCCACTCTAGATTCAGATGGCAATGGATATTTACAATTGGAAGAATTATATTCTTTAATTGAAGGAGGCCCATCTCAAGATATTCCTGAAGGTGAAATAAACAAGATCGTTGTAAGCGGACACACTGATGATTCGTATAATGATGAATATCATCTGCAATATGGAGAAATAAATGGCAAGCCTTGGTATCGCAGTATAAACGGTATGATTCTTTACCATTATATTCCGAATGGAGATGGTGGAGCCACTTCATGGAGTCTTGATGACCGCGAGCAAGATGGCAGTAATGATTGGTATAGGGGTGGATGGACACGTGGAGGTGAAGACCTTCCATTGGGAACTCGAAGATGGGTAGGTGTTGGGATGGTCACCTTAACTCCCGCCATTAGCCAAGGAACATCTCAACCTAATTATAATGAAATTGACACCTCAAATATAAGGATTGAAATAGAAAAATCAACATATAAAAATGGTGAAGATCTAACGGTTAGTTATACTGGGCCTCAACTTGATGATGATGCTTGGATTGGAATTGTGAGTGCAGAAGTCCCACATGGTGACGAGGAAGTAAATGATCAGCATGATGTTAGTTTTCAATATCTTGCAGGCAAGACAATTGCAGAATTCACGTTTTCAAGTCCAGGGCCAGGTGATTGGACTATGAGGCTCCATGATAGCGATAATCAAGGAAAAGAGTTAGCCTATGTTGAATTCAATGTTTTAGAATTAGAAGAAGAGCCAGTTAGTAGCACCATGACTCATCGGAATATGATTCTAGATACTGAACCTGAAATGGAATTTGAATTAGGAGAAGAAGAATTTTCTGTTGAAAAAATGATTTCTTCCCTTGGCCCCGAATTCACAAGCGACCTTGAAAATATTCTTTCAAATCCTAATCAAAATTTAGAAGAGGCTAGAATTGCGGCTGATGAAATTGCTGATTCTAAAATTGAGCAACTCCCCTTCTTTTACCGTGCTCCCGCTAGAAAGATTTGGGAATCTAATGCTGATTCTTTACTTGCAAGAATTGCCGACAACCTACCTCCAACTGAAGATTTGGCAAAGGCTGCTGCTGTGGCTAGTGCGGTAGGTTTGGGGGCCGCTACAGTAGCTGCACAGGCTGGTCTTGAGGCGCAAACTCCTGAAGAGGCAATTGTTGGTGCAGTAGTAAATACCATGCTTGATCATACAACAGATGCCGTGTTTGAATCCATTTCTCCGGCAGAGGACAATACAGTTCCCGAGGCAGAGGTCGAAGTTGAGGTTGTACCGGAACCTGTACCTGAGATGATGGAAGATAGTGATCTTAGTGTCCTTGATCTTCCTCAAGTATATTCTGATCTAGAGAATGCACGCTTCCTGAATGACCAAGCTCAGATTACCGAATCAGCCAAAGGAAAGACCGTACAAGCATCCGTCAGAGTGGTGAAAATTGAGCGTACATTATCAATAGGTATAGATGATGAATATCGTGGTGGCCAGACAATTATTGGTAATATTGATGGAGTTGGGGATGTTGAAATTCACCTCAAAAATTCTGTTGATATGACTGAAATTCGTACTAACCAAATTTCAGAATTAATTATCTCTATTCACAAGTGGAACGGAATTAGAAAGAGACTTGAATTATATGCTCACTGACTAGCGAATCCAAAAGCTTCTTCAATCATTTCCTCTAAACTAATTTGTGGAATAAATCCTAATCTCATTCCAAGTTCTTGTGCATCAACAATTCCGAACACCTCTTGTGATTCGTCTTGGCCAAATTCAGATTCACATCCAGTTCTTTGTGAGTAAAGTCCTGCCAAGTCACTCATTGTAATTCCTTTACCACAGCCGACAGCAATACTTTCACGAGTAGGAGGTGGGCTTTGCAAAACAGCACCAATTACAGCCACTAGGTCCTGAACATGAACAAAATCCTTGATACCACTTCCATCGCCAGGAATATTTACCCAACCAATCATAGATTCTTGAGCCCATCTGTGTAGCAAACCATTTCCCTCCGATCCATCCAATAGAATACCCTGAACATTAGATGCCCGAATAATGCTCACAGGGCGTTCTGCTTGAGCTCTTTCTAAAGCCACTTCTTCTGCCCACAATTGGCCTTCTGCGGCTACATCTCTAGGGGCAAGAGTTGAGTCACTTCCATAATAATCATCATCAGGTTCCCACTGAGGATGAACACGTAATGTTCCGACTATTATTAGATGCAATTCTCCATGTCTATCTACTGCATCGATTATTGGTCTTGATTGTTCTCTCATTCTTAGCAAGGTCTCTCTATCATTTCTACCTAGAGTTTCATCAGAAGGTTTAGAATTTATGTGTATTATTGCATTGCAAGAGGTCAATAGTGCATCGAGCATTAAAGGCTCTGACATTGCCTCAGCAGGTATTGGAACGGCAGCATCTCCAAGCATCTCCATTATGTATGGAGCAACGAAATTATCGGGGGCACTGATGGCGACCTTCACTCCCTCACCAGTACCTGATTTCATCATTCAACCTAAGAGTGTGTCGGTCAGAGGTGCTTGAATGAAAGAACGAACGTTTCAAGCACTTGTTTCAATTCAGGAGTATTGCCCAAGGGCTACAGGTGAGTGCTGATGGATCAATTACCGAACCTTGGAAGAGAGGAAGAGATGCTTTCTGTTATGGGTTTACATTCGATTGAAGACCTATTTTCTGACATTCCTGAGGGAGTTCGAAGAACAGGATCATTACCACTCCGGCCACCTCAGTCTGAAGAGGAAATTTGGTCCGATGCTGAACACTTACTTGGGACTAATATTGACCTCGACTCCAGACCTTCTTTTCTTTCAGCAGGGCTTTCTCGTAACTTCGTTCCAACTATGGTTCCAATGTTAGCAACAAGAGGTGAATTCCTGACCTCTTACACACCTTATCAACCTGAGGTAAGCCAAGGTATGCTTCAAGCAATGTGGGAATTCCAAACTATGGTTTCTGAATTGGTTGGTTTACCAGTTTCAAACGTTTCAATGTATGATGCTAGTACCGCAGCTGCTGAGGCAATTACCTGTGCAGTAAGGGTCAAAGGACGTAAAGCAACTCAGAAAGGCGTAGTTTATATCTCTGAATTTGTACCTCCTCACCGTTATTCTGTAATTAAGAATTATACTCAAGGATCTGAAATCGAATTGCGTATGCTAAAACATGGAATTGATGGCAGAGTAGATCTTGAAGCCGCATCCGACGCAACAGGCTCTTGTGCAGTGTATGTTGAACAGCCTAATGCTTTCGGCGAGTTAGATGAAGGAATACCTCAGTTAAAACAAATTTTAGGAGAAAATACGGCTCTCATAGTAGGGGTAGATGCAGTATCGCTTGGTATAGTCGAAGCACCGGGTAATTATGGTGCTGATATTGTTGTGGGAGAAGGCCAACCATTTGGGATAGGGCCTACTGCAGGCGGCCCAATCTATGGATTGTTTGCATGTAAGAAAGACTACCTTCGTTTGATGCCAGGTAGAATAGTGGGTAAGACTGTTGATGAGGATGGCCGCGAAGCCTTCACACTAACTCTTTCAACTAGAGAGCAACATATTCGTCGTCATAGAGCCACCTCAAATATATGTTCTAATGAGACTTTAATTGCTCTTATGGGCGCTATGCATATGTCACTTTTAGGCCCAGAAGGTGTTGAAAAATTAGCACTTAGAGTAGCTGCATCTACGGAAGTAGCCAAATTATCAGTTATTTCTATCGAAGGAATAGAAATGATAAATGCGGATAGACAAAACTTTCGCGATTTTGCTGTTAAATTACCAGGCAATGCAGTCGATGCAATCAACCACATGGATCGATTAGGTGTTCTAGCAGGGTTTGATTTGGGAGATTGGTGGGGTTCAATGTCAGATTGTCTACTCATAGGTTGTGATGAGAGAACTAGTCAATCAGATATTGACTCATTAGTTTCTGGACTTAAATCTTGGATTAAAGAGGTGAGTGCATGAGTGATTTATTCCAGTTCAATGGTGCTAAAGGAACTGGTTGGTCTCAACCAGATCCAATGATTAAAAATGCGTATGATACTATCCCAAGTTCTCTTCGCCGATCTAATTTACCTCGATGGCCTCGTGCTAGCGAGCCAGAGTTAGTTCGTCACTACACTTGGCTTTCGCAGAGGAATTTTGGTATAGATACCGGATTTTATCCTCTCGGCTCATGTACTATGAAGCATAATCCTAGACTCAATGAGCGCATTGTCCAGTTACCAGGTATTGATAGGATACATCCGTTACAACCGGATCATCAAATTCAAGGATTATTATCCATATATTACGAGATGCAAGAAATGCTAGAGGTTTGTTCAGGAATGGATCAAGTTACATTACAACCAGTAGCAGGCGCACAGGGTGAATTTACCGCTATAAGGTGCATACAGGAATATCATAGGAGTCGAGGTCAAGAAAATCGAAACAAGGTGATAGTTCCAGATTCAGCACACGGTACAAATCCGGCCTCGGCTGCAATGTGTGGATATGATATTGTGGAGATACCAAGTGCTTCTAATGGCTGCTTAGACCTTGACGCATTACGTGCTGCGGTTGGCGATGATACTGCTGCTATGATGATCACCAATCCTAGTACTTTAGGGATATTTGAACCAGAAATAGCTGAAGCGGCTGAAATAGTTCATAATGCAGGAGGTCAGATGTATTATGATGGTGCAAATTTCAATGCAATACTTGGTAAAACAGATCCGGGTCGAATGGGCTTTGATGCAGTACACTACAATTTGCACAAAACTTTCAGTCAACCACATGGAGGTGGCGGCCCAGGAAGCGGACCAATTGGTGTTAAGTCCCATCTTGCTGATTTTCTTCCAGCACCAATAGCCGATCGTGAGTCTATCGATGGAGATGGAGTCACAGGAGATGGTTACAGATATTTTTGGAGAGATCCATCTAGAACTATTGGAAAGGTTCAGCAATGGCATGGAAATGCTGGTGCTGTAGTAAGGGCCTGGGCATTCTACAGAAGATATGGATATGAATTGGAGAGAATGAGTGAACATGCAGTCCTCAATGCAAATTATCTCCGTCATCGTATTATGAATCCTGATTCTGACACATTAAATTCTATTCCAGTCATGCCTAAAGATGGTGCACCAGCAGAAATTGTGAAGCACGAATTCACTCTAAATATGACTCCTCTGAAAGAAACCATAGGAGTTACTGGTAAAGATGTAGCAAAGAGATTATTGGATTATGGATATATGGCTCCAACACTTTACTTTCCTCAAATAGTTCCTGAGTGCTTAATGTTTGAACCAACAGAAACTGAATCTAAGGACGTTTTAGACAAGTTTGCTGAAGATTTCCTCAAAATCTTGACTGAGGATCCTGAGATCGTGAAAACCGCCCCTCATGACACTAAAGTCAGGCGTGTAGATGAAGTTCTAGCTGCTCGAAGCCTTGTTCTCAGACATCCTTTGAATGATGAATGAGGGTGCTGTCTAGATGGCGCCTACCAAATATGATCATTAATACGGCAATGTGTGGAAGCCGCTCGCGACTCTGATTGGTTACAGGGTGAATCTCAATGGTATCCTTCTAGCGATTCTATCCCTAAAATACTAAAAGGAGAGGTGCAACTTCCAAGTAATTGGAAAAAAAAATCTTCCACTGCAGATAATATTGGTTGGATGAGACAACGCCTTTATCCTCTTGGGACAAGAATTCTATTTTCTACAGCTTGGGCTCCATTTTTCTTGATTATTTCCTTCTTTCCATTATTATCTCCGGGAAACACTCCTAATGATCAGAATGTCTCTTTAGGTCTTTTCATTTGTAGTTGGCTTCTTCTTATTGTTCCATTCTTTAGACTCCGCCAAGGTATCAAAATTCGTGCTAAAAGAGGATTAATTGACCCGTATCCATTTGAATTTTTATTGGTTTTTTTGGGTATTGTTTTATTTTCACTTCACATAATCATAGATCCTAGAATTGGTTGGTTAGCGTACATTATTTTCTTATTTGCTCAATATCGTACAATACGAAACATAACTGTTTGCGTAAGTGTAAATTCAGCACGTTGGCTTATACCAATTAATCCCGAATTTTTTTGTCAGGAAAATCTCAGAGATGGTTGGATTATTTCGTCAAAATTTAGAAACGGGCCAATTGCTTATTGGGATGATTTCCTACCAGATTACTCAGCCGATTTATTTGGAGTAACTCGTGGTGAATCTAAGTTCATCGCCTTTACTCTAACACATCGTGGTGGAACTCTTCACGATCCCTTCTCTGAAAATTTTGCTAATGATGAACTATTTTCCAAACTTCTTTCTCATCCACCGATTATAATTGATGGAGAAATATGGCCTGACAGATTCCTTAATCGAGTTGATTAGGGTGTCTTGAGTGAGTCACTCTATACGGCAGGCATTTGTACCGAGTACATTTCGCGATAGCATGGATATTTGTGTTGTTCTCGGTTCAAAGTCGGATTTGCCAATTGCTGAAAAGTGTAGATCAGTTCTTGATCAGTTTGATGTGAAATATGAGATTCGTGTGGCTTCGGCGCATAGAGCGCCTAAATATCTTGAGAGTATTATCGAGAATGCCGAGTCTTCAGGATGCAAAGTTTTCATTGGTATGGCGGGAGTAGCGGCAGCACTTCCAGGAGTGATCGCTTCAATGACTAGTAAACCAGTTATTGGCGTTCCTGTAGGTGGCAAAGTGCCTCTTGATTCCCTTCTTTCAATTGTTCAGATGCCACCAGGGATGCCTGTAGCAACAGTTGGTGTTGATCGTGGTGACAACGCGGGCGCTCTAGCGGTACAAATTATTGCTACTAACGATGAAAAATTGGCTAATTCTTATTCAGAATACAGGTCTAAAATGACTGACAAGGTTATTGCAGATGATAAGTCAATTCAAGGGTGAACGCAATGATGCAAACCCAGATGCTCATAGATGAGGCTGTTGAAACACTACAAACTCAGATTGATGATACGGCAATTATTGCTTGTTCAGGAGGTATTGATAGTTCTGTGGCAGCAGTCCTCGCTCATCGGGCCGTTGGTAGTTTGTTGCATTGTGTGTATGTTGATACTGGTTTTATGAGAAAGGGAGAAACAGATGAAGTAAGAGAGATGTTCAATGACATGGGCATTGAAATCAAAGTAGTTGATGCATCAGATCGATTTTTTAATAGTTTACAGGGCATAACTGATCCTGAAGAAAAGAGAAAAATAATTGGTGAACAGTTCATTCGAGTATTTGAGGAAGAACAGCGATCTTGTGGAGCAAAATTTCTCATCCAAGGGACCATTGCACCAGATTGGATAGAATCTGGTGGCGGAGAGCGTGATGTTATCAAGAGTCATCATAATGTAGGTGGATTGCCCGAAGATGTTGACCTTACCATCGTTGAACCACTACATGAATTTTACAAGGACGAAGTTAGAATAATCGCCCGTGAATTGGGCATTAAGTCTAGTGAGAGACAACCATTTCCTGGTCCGGGTTTAGCAGTCCGGGTTTTAGGCGAATTAACTCGTTCTAGAGTAGAGGCTTGTAGGGAAGCTTGTCACATAGTAGAAACCGGATTATTACAGGCTGCCTCTGAAGGCAAGTGTGAAATTCCATGGCAATATTTCGCCGCTCTTCTACCTGTTCGTTCAGTTGGCGTTCATGGTGACACAAGAGTACATGGTGAGACAATTGTTGTAAGAGCAGTAACTAGTTTAGATGGTATGAGTGCTAAATATAGTCCAATACCTCATGAGGTTCTGGCAAAAATTAGTACTGAAATTACCAATGCTCTGAAAGGTCAGGTTAACAGAGTAGTTTATGACATTACTCACAAACCACCTGGTACCATAGAATGGGAGTGATTTTTTTGGAAATGGAGGGTACAACCTTCCAACTTAAAGTTTGGAATGAATTACTTAAAATTCCATTTGGAGAAGTTCGAACCTACAAACAAATCGCTATTGCCATAGGCCATCCAAGATCTTCTAGAGCAGTTGCTAATGCCTGTGCTTGCAATCCATATGCACCTATGGTCCCCTGTCATCGTGTAATTCGTAGTGATGGTTCTATTGGAGGTTATAGTGGAGA